>ERZ1026848.171-NODE-171-length-36261-cov-37.181047_pt1 | contig 36261 bp, 36 predicted proteins | sample MGYA00380154_ERZ1026848 | MGnify/ENA primary metagenome ERZ1026848 (study PRJEB33269, sample SAMEA4719790) | human gut metagenome | biome: human-associated habitat; feature: organic feature; material: feces | place: Cameroon | collected 2013-10 ...
TCTCGAAGTGATGGTGCAGCGGCGCCATCTTGAAGATGCGCTTGCCGTGGGTCAGCTTGAAGTATGTCACCTGAATGATATCCGACAGGGTCTCGCAGATATAGACGATACCCACCAACAGCAGCACCAGCGGCATATCGTAGGCAAACGCCAGCGCCGCCACCGCGCCGCCCAGAAACAGGGAGCCGGTGTCGCCCATGAACACCTTGGCGGGGTAGTGGTTATACAGCAGGAAGCCGCCCAGACCGCCTACCATAGCGGCGGAAAACGTGCCAAGCTGGGCAAAGCCCGGCCAGACCACCGCCATGACCGTGAAAAAGACCGCCACGGGGATGGTCACGCTGGTGCTGAGACCGTCCAGACCGTCGGTGATATTGACGGCGTTCACCGTACCCACGATGACGAAGGCGGCGAAGATGAGGTACACCGGCCACGGCAGCACCAGATGGGTGTTCCAGAAGGGGATATAGAGATTGGGGGTCAGCAGGCCCTCAAGCCGCATCAGACACAGAAACGCCACCGCCGCCGCCAGCTGCAAGGCAAACTTTTGCAGCGCCGTCAAGCCGGTGTTGTGGTGGTGCTTCACCTTCTGATAGTCGTCGATAAATCCGATAGCGCCGAACACCAGCGCGAAGAGATAGACGTACAGGTGGGCAAACTCACCTGCCATCATGTGCCGCCACCCCAGCGCCAGAATGGTGATGCCGATGCCGATGATGAACATCACACCGCCCATGGTGGGGGTACCCTGCTTCGTCATGTGCCACGTGGGGCCGATCTCCTTGATGGACTGCCCGGCCTTCAGCCGCCGCAGCGCCGGGATCAGCAGCCGGCCCGCCGCGGCGGTGATGACAAAGCTGACCACCAGCGGCAGCACGATCTCCATAAAACCCATACTTACTCGCTCCTTCCCTCCGCGTACTGCGGAGGTCTTTTCTTTATTTCTGCATTTCCTTCAGGTGCTCCGCCACGATGACCCGCTCATCCATGGGATAGTGGACGTGGTTGATCTCCTGATAGTCCTCATGACCCTTGCCGGCCAGAATGATGACGTCGCCGCTCTGGGCGTGATCCATGGCGTAGTGGATGGCCTCCACCCGGTCGGGGATGGCCACATAGGGCGTGTCGGTGTCCCGCATACCCGCCAGAATGTCGTCGATGATGGCCTGCGGCTCCTCGGTGCGGGGGTTGTCGCTGGTGACGATGACGAAGTCCGCCAGCCGTGCGGCGATGCCGCCCATGACGGGGCGCTTCGTCTTATCCCGGTCGCCGCCGCAGCCGAACAACACCACGGTGCGGCCCTTGGCAAAGCCGTTCACCGACTCCAGCACGTTCTCCAGCGCGTCGGGCTTGTGGGAGTAGTCGTTGAGGATGGTGTAGTCCTTGCCGGGGGTGGGGATGATCTCCATGCGGCCCTTGACGCCGTGGTTCCGGGCCAGCGCGTCGGCGCACTCCGCCAGCGGCACACCCAGATTCCAGCAGCACGCCATGGCGTCCAGCGCGTTGTAGACGGTGAACTGGGCGGGGATCCCCACCTGCACGTGGGCCCACTCCGTGTCCGCCTCGGCATCGAACGCCACACTGCCGGGGTGGAGCTGTACGGACTTGGCCTTCAGATCCGCGTCGGCGTGGATGGCGTAGGAGAATTTCCGGGGGCATTTGGCGTTTTGCAGCAGCCGGGTATGCCACGGGTCATCGGCATTATACACGCCGATGTCGCAGCGGTCAAACAAAATAGCCTTGGCGTCGCAATATTCCTCCATGGTGCGGTGAAAATCCAGATGATCTTGACTGAGATTGGTAAAAATACCCACGGCAAAGCGGATGCCGTAGACCCGGTCCAGCACCAGCGCGTGGGAGGATACCTCCATGACGGCGTGGGTGCAGTCGGCATCGGACATCCGGCGCAGCAGCTTTTGCAGCTCGAAGGACTCCGGCGTGGTGCGCTCCGTGTGGAGCACCTCACCGCCGATCATGTTCTGGATGGTGCCGATGAGACCCACCTTGGCGCCGGCCTTCTGCTCCAGAATGCTCTTGATGAGATAGGTGGAGGTGGTCTTGCCGCTGGTGCCGGTAACGCCGACCATAGTCATCTCCCGGGAGGGGTGGTCGAACCAGTTGCAGGCGATGACCGCCAGCGCCCGGCGGGAGTCCTCCACCAGCACATAGGGGATGCCGCAGTCCGGCGCCTGCTGGCAGACCACGCAGGCGGCGCCCTTTTCCTGCACCATGGGGATATACTTGTGGCCGTCGGTGGCCGCGCCGGCGATGGCGACGAACAGGCCGCCCTCCACGGCTTGCCGGGAGTCATAGCAGACATCGGTGATGTCGGCGTTCAGGTCGGCGGTGGCCTCCAGAATCGTCAGGCCGTTGAGAATGTCGTTGAGTTTCATAGAAATAGTCTCCTTTGCAGCATTTTGCCCCCATTATAACAGGCAGAAATTGCGTAGAAAAGGGAATTCTGTGCGGTGCTGTGTGAATATCGTGCGCTTTAGTCCGTGACGGAGGTATCGCCCAACTGGACGGTGATGACCGTACCGGCCTCCACCTCTGTGCCGGGCTCGATGGTCTGGGACAGCACCCGGACGGCGGAGGACTCACTGGCGGTGGCGCCGGAGAAGCGGATGAACAGTCCTGCGCCGGTGGCGGCGGTATTGGCCTCGGAGGGAGTCTTGCCGATGAGATAGGGTACCTTGCACTTGGCGGTGGATTTATCCGTACCGGCGTACAGGATCACGGCGGACTTGCCGGGGATGATGGCGCCGCCGGCGGGGGTCTGGTCGGTGATGGTCTGCCCGTCACCGTGGAGCTTGCAGGCAAGGCCGCGCTCGGAGAGCTTGCTCTTGGCCTCCTCCACGGACATACCGATGACATTGGGAACGGTGGTGTCCATACCCAGCAGCTCCTCGGCGGAGTAGCTGGGCTCCACGCCCAGATAGGGCAGGACCTCGGACATGATGGAGCTGGCAATGGGCGCCACCATGTTGCCGCCGGAGACATAGGTGCCGGTGTAGCGGCTGGGGGTATCCATGGTCAGCAGCATGATGACCTGCGGGTCGTCCGCCGGTGCAAAGCACAGGAAGGACACCACCACGTCGCCGCTCTGCCCTTTATCAGCTGTACCGGTCTTGCCGCCGATGCGGTAGCCTGCCACCTGCCCGTTTTTGCCGGTGCCGTGGGCCACCACATACTCCAGACACTCCCGGACGGCGGCGGAGGTCTCCTCACTGATGACCTGCCGGACGGGGGTGCTGTCGTGCTGGTAGGTGACGCTGCCGTTGGAGTCGGTGATGCGCTCCACCAGATAGGGACTGTGGAGATAGCCGCCGTTGACGCAGGCGGCCTGCGCCGTGATGAGGGAGAGGGGCGTGACGTTGAAGTTCTGACCGAAGGAGTAGCAGGCCAGGTCCAGTTGGGTGAAGCTGGAGGGGTCGGCGAAGATGCCGGTGGCCTCGCCGCCCAGATCAATGCCGGTGCCGTCCATCAGTCCGAAGGACCTCATGTAGTCGTAGAATTTGGTATTGCCCAGCTTCAGACCGTAGGAGATGAAGGCGGGGTTGCAGGAATTTCCCACGGACTGCACCAGTGTTTGCAGACCGTGTCCCGCCTTGTTGGAGCAGTGAATGGTGTAATTGGAGATATTCACATAGCCGTTGCAGTTGACGGTGGTGTTCTTGTCGATGACACCCTCCTCCAGCGCGGCGGCCAGCGTCAGGATCTTGAAGGTGGAGCCGGGCTCGTAGGTGTCGTTCAGCGCCTTGTTGCGCCACTGGAGCAGCTGCATCTCCGCCAGCGTGCTCTCGCCCCGCTCCATCCGCTCCCGCAGGGTCTTGTCCTGTACGGCGGCGAAGTCGTTCAGGTCGTAGCTGGGGGAGGACGCCATGGCCAGAATGCCCCCGGTCTTTACGTCCATGATGATGCCGGTGGCGCCGTTGGCGGCGGCAAATTTATCGGTCATGGTCTCCAGACCCTTTTCCAGATAATACTGGATGGTGGTGTCCAGCGTCAGTGTCAGGTCGCTGCCGTTCTGGGCGGCAAAATACTGCTCGTAGGCGTACATCATGTCGTTGCCGGCGTTGTCCTTGGTGGACACCACCAGACCGCTCTGCCCCTCCAGCTCTTGCTCATAGCGGGCCTCCAGCCCATACAGGCCGGTGTTGTCGTCGCCCACAAAGCCGATGACGTGGGAGGCCAGCGAGCCGTAGGGATAGTAGCGCTTGGCGTCCGCCACCAGATGGACGCCCACGATCTTGTTCTCATTGATGTAGGCGCGGACGGCGTTGGCGGTGTCCTCCTCGGCGCGGAGCTTGATCACCTCGTACTGGGACTTGGTGTTGTCCATGCGCTTGCGGATGGCGGCGGCGTCGCCGTCCAGCAGCTCGGCAAGACCGGCGGCCAGCGTGTCCTTTGTCCACGACACGGGAGCGTCCTTGTCGTTGACGGCCCGGTCGATCTCCAACGGAGAGAGGATGATGGTCTCGGCGCTGGCGGAGATGGCCATGATATTGCCGGTGCGGTCGTAGATGGTGCCGCGGGAGGCAGTGACCACCGTGCGGCGGGTCTGCTGGCTCACCGCCTTGCTCTGCAGCTCCTCGTGGCGGACGATCTGCAGGTCAAAGAGCTGGAAAAACAGCAGCACGAACATACCGACGCCCATAAGGAGCATCAGCACGAAGGACCGGGTCTGGATGACCCGGTTGGCACGGCGGATATTTTCATCTTTACGGTTGGGATTTGACACGTTTTCTGCCTCCGAAGGTAGGGCGCGGCACGGTTTGCCGGACGCCGCGCGGGTTCTCGAATACCAAGCAAGGAGCAAGAAGTCGCCTTCTTACTCCTCACTGCCTCATGATATGGCCGCTGTCAGCGGAAATATTCCAGCACATAGCTCCAACCCCGCTCCAGTGAATCCAGCAGCCCGTCCAGCGCGTCGCTGCTATCGGCCTTGTAGAGCGTGACGCTGTCGCTGCCGGACAGGTCGATATACTGGATCTGACCGCTGGTGGGCTTGGACATACCGGCGGCCTCGGCCGCCGCCTTGACGGTAGCCAGATCGAAGGTCTTTTCATACTCCGTCAGCAGGGCGATGTGCTGCTCGTCCAGATCGGCGATCTCCCGCTTAATGGACGACACGCTGCCGGATACATCGGTAAGCGTGACATAGCCCAGCATCAGCGCCACCACCATGACCAGCAGCACCGCGATGCCGCCCACCACCAGCGGGGAGGGACGTGCCGCCGTGCGGCTCTGGGTCTGACGGCGGGGGAGAGGCTGCTCCTGCACGGCGGGCTGCTTCTTCTGGGGCAGCTTGCCGGCGTCCTCTAACTGGCGTTCCCGTACCAGGGCATCCAGATCGTATGCCAGGTTGCCATAGACGGCATTTTTGCGGTAGGGACTTGCCATGGAACGGTCACTCCTCTCCTAAGAATATGGGCGCTCTGTCAGAGCTTTTCCGCGACGCGCAGCTTTGCGCTGCGGGCCCGGGGATTTTCGGTCAGCTCGGCCTCGCCGGATACGATGGGCTTGCGGCTGACCAGACGGATCTTCGGTTTCTTGCCGCAGACACAGACGGGGAATTCTGGCGGGCAGGTGCAGCCGGTGGCCAGCTCCTGCATGGTCTTTTTGATGATGCGATCCTCCAGCGAGTGGAAGGAGATGACAGCCAGCCGTCCGCCTGCGTTCAGGTGGGACACGGCGGCCTCCAGCATGGGGGGCAGGGCGTCCAGCTCGCCGTTGACGGCGATGCGGATGGCCTGAAAGCTCCGCTTGGCCGGGTGCTGCTTCTCCCGCAGCGCGGCGGGAGGCATGGCGGACTTGATGATGTCCACCAGCTGGAGCGTCGTCTCGATAGGAGCCTGCTCCCGCGCCTGCACGATGCGGCGGGCGATGGCGGGGGCGCAGCGCTCCTCGCCGAAGTCGTAGAGGATGCGGCGCAGCTCCTCGTAGGGCCAGTCGTTCACCACGTCCCGCGCGGTGAGGGACGCCGTGCGGTCCATGCGCATATCCAGCGGGGCGTCGTGCATATAGGAGAAGCCCCGTGCGGCATCGTCCAGCTGAGGGGAGGAGACGCCCAGATCAAAGAGCATCCCGTCCACGCCGGGGATATGGAGGTCGGCGAGGATATCGCCGATACGGTCGAAGTTGCTGTGGACAAGGGTAACGCGGTCCAGATAGGGCGCCAGACGCTCCTGAGCGGCGTCGATGGCGGTCTGATCCCGGTCGATGCCGATGAGCCGCCCACCCGCGGTCAGGCGGCGGACGATCTCCAGCGAGTGACCGGCGCGGCCCAGCGTACCGTCCACATAGACGCCGTCCGGCCGGATGGCCAGCGCGTCCAGACATTCGTGAAGGAGAACGGGCTTGTGGCCGTAGTCCTTTTCGTTGATGTGGTCACACATGGTTTACAGCCCCATTTCCGCCATGGCCTGCTCCAGCGCACCGGTGGAGAAGGCCTCGTTTTCGATGGCGGCCCAGCGCTCGGCGCTCCAGATCTCGGCGCGGTCGAAGCTGCCCACCACCACGACCTCCTTGGTCAGTCCCGCATACTCCCGCAGCTTGGCGGGGATGAGGATGCGGCCCTGCGAGTCCGGCTCGCAGTCCGCCGCGTAGGCGAACAGGGCGCGGAGCTTTTTCACCTCGTTGTAGGACAGCTCCTTCAGCTTGGCCATGAACGCCGCCCAGCTCTCGTCGGAGTAGACGGACAGGCAGTGATCCTGCCCCACGGTGACGTGGAAGGTCTGCCCCAGCTCCTTGCGGAGGGAGGCGGGGATAAACAGGCGGCCCTTGGCGTCGATATTGTGGCTGAATTGACCGGTCATGGGGCCGCCTCCTCTCGTGAAAAAATCGGGTGAATGTGGAAAACCGTGGGACGATTCCCCACAAATGGGGGCACTACCCCCACAATTCACCACTCACATGGTTAGTATACATAATGCGTTATGAAATTGCAAGAAGAAGTTTCCCCCCAGATCCATCCAAAAAGCGGAAAAAACTTCCAAAAAACAGGCAAAAAGGCGCGTTTCTTAAAACGTATGTTCGATGGCGAGACACGCAAAAACCCGGTAGACACAATATTTTGTGTCTACCGGGTTTATTCGCCACAAGATGGTATTGTTTTGTGAGAATCGTAGAAATACGGTGGAGAAATTTGTCGTTTTTTCCACAAGGGGACGGGTGTGTTACTGAGCGTCCTCCGGCGCCTTGGGGGATTCCTCGGTGACGCTGGTGCGGTTCAGCTCAGCGCGCTGGGCCTGCATCTGCTCCTGACTGGCGGCGCGGAAGCGGACACGGGATTCCTGCACCTCGCTGAGCGCCATCTGGATGGCCTCCTCCGTGCGGCGCAGAGCGTCCTCCGTATAGGTGTTGGCCACGTGATACAGCTCACGGGTGCGCTCCTCGGCGCGGCGGAGGATCTCGCTGCTCTTCTGGCGGGCCATCTGGATCGTCTCGCTCTCGGAGACGATGACCTTGGCGTCCAGCTCTGCCTGACGCAGCATCTTTTCGACCTCTTTCTTGGCGCCCGCCACATACTCGCTGCGGGCGGCGATGAGCTCGCGGGCTTTCTTCAGTTCCAGCGGGAGCTTGGCGCGGATCTCGTCCAGCAGATCCAGGGCTTCGTCGCGGTTGATGATGCATTTGTCGGAGCTGAAGGCGGCGCTCTTGGCCTCGTCGATCATGCCGTAGAGCATATCCAGCAGTCGCTGTACATCCTTTTCTTCCATAGATCCCTCGTTCCTTTCTCTGTTTTTGGCAGGACGTCAGCCCCGCATTTTTTCCAATTCCTCGGCGATGGGCGCCGGTACATATTTTTCCAGAGGCTGGCCGTAACGGATCATCTCCCGGGCCATGGTGGAGCTGAAATGCTCATAGTCCGCGCTGGCGGGCAGCAGCAGCGTCTCCAGTCCCGGCAGGATGCCCTGGTTGATGCGGGACATCTGCAGCTCCATGTCCCAGTCGGTGGCGTTGCGCACGCCCTTGAGCAGGATATGGGCGTCCTTTTCACGGGCATAGTCCGCCAGCAGGCCGCTCCAGCTTTCCACCTCCACGTTGGGGATGTCCGCCACGCTGCGGCGGATCAGCTCCAACCGGCGCTCCGGCGTGAACATGGGCAGCTTTTTCTCGCAGTTGACCATGACGCAGACATACAGCTTGTCAAAGCAGGCCGCACCCCGGCGGATGATGTCCAGATGCCCCAGTGTGATGGGGTCAAAGCTGCCGGGATAAATGGCGATCTTCATGGGTCAGTCCTCGTTTCCGCCGCGATGGAACACCGTCAGCTTGATTTTGCCGTACCGGTACTCGCGGTACAGCCGATAGGGGGGCGGAAGTGCGGGCAAAACCGTTTCCACGGCACTTTCCGCCACAATTATACCATGCTGACGGCAAATGTCAAACGCTGCGATATCCGTCAGCGTCTGCTCCAGCAGGCCGGAGGCATAGGGCGGGTCCAGAAAGACCAGATCGAACTTCTCGCCGCTGCGGAGATAGGCGAGGGCGTCGCCCTGCCGGACATGGGCGCGGTCGGTCAGCTTGCAAAGGGCCAGATTCTCCTGAACGAGATGGACAGCGTCGCTGCGCCGCTCCACGAATACGCACTCCGCCGCGCCCCGGCTCAGGGCCTCGATGCCCAGCTGACCGGTGCCGGCGAACAGATCCAGCACACGGCGGCCCTCAATGTCGAACTGGATGATGGAGAACAGGCTCTCCTTCACCTTGCCGGTGGTGGGGCGGGTCTCCATGCCCGTCAATTCCTTCAATACTCTGCCGCGGGCAGTACCGGTGATGACTCTCATCGACGGTCACCCCCTCGGATCGAAGCACTCAAAGATGACCAGCGCGCCGCCCTTCTCGGCGGCGTCCATGGCCTCCTTGGAGCGGATGGTCCAGCTGAACTCCTGTGCGCCGTACAGGCTGCGGCACAGCCGGAGGGACAGGCATTTCCGATCCTCATAGCGGTAGGCGATAAAGTCAGGCCGGGTGCGGGCGTTGAGCAGCAGGTTGCTCAGCACCCAGCGCACCACGCCGGGCAGGTTCGTCCCGTCGCCGTGACGCCGGAAGTTTTCGGAGAGCTGACCGCGCACCACGTCGGGACGGTTGGCCCACAGCCACATGAGGCAGCGGGGGTCGAAGGACTCGATGCAGTAGGTGACGTGGTGCTTGTCCAGCAGCTTGCAGGCGGCGGCGGCCAGCGCCTCAGCGTTGCCCCGCTCGGCCTTCAGTTCTACGATCAGAGGCGCCTTGCCCGCAAAGATGGGCAGCACCTCGTCCAGCAGGGGGATGTGGTGCTCCGTACCCTCCAGCCTGTAGTTTTTCAGCTCCTCCGCCGCTAGATCCTCGATCTGCACGTCCACACCGGCGGTGCGCAGCAGGGAGGCGTCGTGGATGACCGCCAGACGGCCGTCCTTCATGAGATGGACGTCCAGCTCCGCGCCGAAGCCGCACTGGACGGCGCGGCGGAAGGCGGGCAGGGAGTTTTCGGGGATACGGGGCTTATCGTGGAAGCCGCGGTGGGCGAAGCGCCACTTGCGGAAGCGACCCCAGTCCTTGCGGCGGCGGCAGCGCAGGCACAGCACATACAGCAGGCACAGCAGCACCAAAAGTCCCAACAGAATATATACAGCTATCATATCAATCCGCCTCCAGATCTTCCAGAACTTCGATGCCGACCTTAGCCTCGGGCTTGCTGTCGCCATGCTTCACCATGAGCATGGTGAAGAACGCCAGCGCCGTGAACGCGGCGGCATAGGGGAACAGAACGTGCATACCGAACTGATCCATCAGCAGGCCGGACACCATGGGGGTAGCCACCTGCGCCGCCATGGAGGCGGTGTAGTAAAAGCCGGTGTACTTGCCTACGTCGCCGCCGGAGGCCAGCTCCACCACCATGGGGAAGGAGTTGACGTTGATGGTGGCCCAGCCGATGCCGGCCAGCGCGAACATGGCGTTCATCAGCATGGTGGGGCTGTCGGCATTCAGGAAGGCAGCCACGGTGAAGGAGGTGGTGAGCAGCACCACGCCCGCCAGAATGGTCTTCTTGCGGCCCACCTTGCTGGCGATAAAGCCCACGGGCAGATAGGCCACGATGGCGGCGGCCTGCGCGATGATCAGGGTCAGGTTATAGTCCTTGTGCAGGATGTTGCTGGCATAGACGGAGTACTTGCTGGTGACGGCGTTGTAGCCGAAGAACCACAGCACGATGCTCAGCAGGATGAAGATCAGGCTCTTGACCTCGTCGGCGGACAGCTTGCGGCTGGCGGTGGGGTCGTCGGCCTCGGACTGCTCCTCCAGACCGGCAGCCACAGCCTGCTCCTGCATCTCTCTGGCCCACTCCGGCTCCCGGACGGTGAGCAGGAAGATCACCAGCGCCGAGAGCATCAGCGCCGCGATGACGCCGAAGTAGCCGGTATAGCTCATCAGGCTGTTGCGGACGGAGGAGGTGGCGAACACCATGCCCAGCGCCAGCACCAGAATGCCGCCGGCGGAGCCCATCAGGTTGATGACCGCGTTGGCCTTGGAGCGCAGGGGCTTGAGGGTCACGTCGGGCATCAGCGCCACGGCGGGGGAGCGGAACGTGGCCATGGAGACAAGGATGATCAGCAGCAGCACCACGAAGAAGATCAGCGTGGAGGGATGCTCCGCCGTCATCTGCCACGCGCAGGCCTGCCGGGCGGGCACCACATAGTTGGTGTAGTCCGGGTTGGTAACGGTAGACTCGCCGCTGACGATCTGGCTGCGGATGGCGGTGAATTCCTCCTCCGTGAACTTCTGACCGAGGATGAACTTCTCACCGGAGGGGGTCAGCAGTGTGGCGTCCTTCTCCTCGCGGTAGATGGCGGTCAGAGCGGCGGGATCGTCAATGGCGGACACATCCCGCAGGTTTTTCAGCTGGGCGTTGTCCACAAAGGACAGGCAGACCAGCGCCACCGCGGCGATGAGGGTGCCGATGACGATAAAGGGCGTCCGGCGTCCGTGGCGGCTGGTGCATTTGTCGGAGATGTGGCCGAACAGGGGCAGCATGAACAGCGCCAGCACATTGTCCAGCGCCATGATGACGCCCGACCATGTCTGGCTCATACCGAACTTGTTGGTCAGGATCAGGGGGATGGTGTTGTCGTAGGCCTGCCAGAAGGAGCAGATCAGGAAGAAGGCGAAGCCTACCATGATGGTGCGTTTGTAGTTGAGTTTCATAGCGTTTCCTCCAATTGGCGGTACAGAGCCGCGATATCAGAAAAGATCCACGTGGGATGGATGCCGTATTGGGCGATATCCGCCTCCGTACCCTCGCCGGACAGCACGAAGATGCTGTCGATCCCGGCATTGACGCCGCAGGCCACATCGGTGTAGAGCCGGTCGCCGATGATGACGGCCTGCTCCGGCGCAAAGCCGGTGCGCCGCAGCGCCAGCTCCACCATGGCGGGCTTGGGCTTGCCCAGAAACAGCGGCTCCCGGCCGGTGGCGGTGGTCAGCATCCGGCAGACGCTGCCGCAGTCGGGGACGGAGCCGTACCATGTGGGGCAGACCCAGTCCGGGTTGGTGGCCAGCCACAGGACGCCCCGGTTCAGCAGAATGCAGGCGTCCTCCAGCTTCTGAAAGGTCAGCTCCCGGTCGAAGCCGCACAGCAGGATGTCAATGTCATCCTCCAGCCGGTCGGTGACGGGGATACCGGCGTCCCGGAGCTGGCCGAGAAACGACCGCGTGCCAAATACATAGCACTTTTTGCCGGGATGGCAGCGGCGCAGGTGGTCGATAGCGGCGTCCACAGAGGTCAGATAGTCCTCCGTTCCGGAGGGGATGCCCATACCGGAGAGCTTGTCGATGTAGCCCTCCACGCCGCGGGAGGAGTTGTTGGTCAGGAACAGGTACCGTCCGCCGGTGCGGTGGATATAGGACAGAAATTCCGGCACCTGATCGAACAGCCGGTCATCCAGATAGAGCGTGCCGTCCATGTCCAGCAGGAACAAGCGCTTTTCCGACAAAGACATTTTTTGCCTCCCTCCGTTTACATACCAGAATAGAATACCACAAAGACCTGCGGCTGACAAGCACAGCCGCAGGATAAAGCAAAATTTTCGCGGAGAACGCCGTCGGAGGGGGACGGACGGAGACGAAAACGGGGAAACACGTTAATTGTGTGTAAAATTTACAAGTTTTGAGAAAAAATTCCCTTAAAACATGGAAATTATCGACAAGAAACCCTTGCATATGATGTCTCATTGTGCTAATTTTGATAGCGGGTCACCGATAAATGTTGTATTGACATGAAACGGCGGCTCGAATGTGAATCAAGAAAGGGACGGGGGAAGAAAACATGGAGGCGAAAATTAGCGTATTGCTGGCGGACGCCGGCGCAGATTTCCGGCTGCTGCTGCGGGAGGCGCTGGAGCGCACCGGTGAGTTTCAGGTCGTGGGCGAGACGGGAGACGGCGGACAGGTGCTGACGCTGGTGGAGGAGACGCATCCGCAGATCCTGCTGCTGGACACCATGCTGCCGGTGCTGGACGGCATGGGCGTGCTGCGCCAGCTCCGGGAGAGGGAGGATCGGCCCCGCACCATCATGACATCGGCGTTCTACAACGACCGGATGGTGGCGGAGGCGGTGAGCATGGGGGCGTATATCTTCCTGCCCAAGCCGGTGAGCGAAAGCTCTCTGATGGAGCATATTCGCCGGGCTGTGGCGCCGCCGCAGGAGCGGGAGCCTGCGCCGCAGCTGGAGAGCATGGTCACCGCCATCATCCACGAGATCGGCGTGCCCGCTCACATCAAGGGCTACCAGTACCTGCGGGAGGCGATCATCATCACCGTGGGAAACATGGAGGTCATCAACGCCGTGACCAAGGTGCTGTACCCGGAGGTAGCGGAGCGCTTCAGCACCACGCCCAGCCGGGTGGAGCGGGCCATCCGCCACGCCATTGAGGTGGCGTGGGACAGAGGGGATCTGGAGACGCTGCAAAAATACTTCGGCTACACGGTGAACTCCGCCAAGGGGAAGCCCACCAACAGTGAGTTCATCGCCATGATCGCCGACCGTCTCCAGCTGAAGCTGAAGAAGCGGCAGGCATGAGCAAGGTGTACTGCCGGGAAAACAAGAGAGACACGCAGGGAGCGTGTCTCTCTTGTTTTTTGCGGGGTGGGTGGGGTCAGCGGATATCCGTGACCTGATACCCGGCGTCGGCCACGGCCTTTTTCAAGACCTCGTCGCCGGCGTCGCCGGTGACGACGGCGGTCTTGGCCGCCAGATCCACCACGGCGGTGACGCCGGGCAGCGCGTTCAGCGCCTTCTCCACATGGGCGGCGCAGTGGGCGCACATCATACCCTCAATGGCCAGTGTTTTCTGCATAGTCAGTTCCTCCTGCTGCGCCGCGGGTGCGGCGGTATTCGTATGGTCTGTATGGACGGTGCTATTGTCCGTCAGGTCGGCGGACTTGTCAAGGGAAACATGGCTGTCCGCCGGGACGCCCTTCCAGCCCCGGAGCCGCAGGGCGTTGGACACCACACACACGGAGCTGAGGCTCATGGCCGCCGCCGCGAGCATGGGATCCAGCGTGAGCTGGAGGGCGGGGTACAGCGCACCGGCTGCCACGGGAATGCCGATGGCATTGTAGAAAAACGCCCAGAACAGGTTTTGACGTATGTTCCGCAGGGTGGCGCGGGACAGCGCCGCCGCGTCCACCATGTCCATAAGGCTGTTGTGCATCAGCACCACGTCCGCCGACTCGATGGCCACGTCGGTACCGGCGCCGATGGCAAGTCCCACGTCCGCCGTTACCAGCGCCGGGGCGTCGTTGACGCCGTCACCCACCATGGCCACGAGCCTGCCGTTCTTTTGCAGCTCCTCGACGCAGCGGGCCTTGTCCTGCGGCAGCACCTGGGCGATGACCCGCTCTACCCCTACCTGACGGGCGATGGCCTCGGCGGTGCGCCGGTCATCACCGGTGAGCAGTACCACCTCTCGCCCGCTGCGGCGCAGGGCGGCAATGGCGGCGGCACTGTCGGGCTTTACCACGTCCGCCACGGCGACGACGCCCAGCAGCTGCTGCTCCTCGGCGAAGTACAGGGGCGTTTTGCCTGCGGCGGCCAGCGCCTCTGCCGCGGTGCGGAGGGAGGCTGTGCCTGCCCCGATGAGGGTCATGTAGCGGTCGTTGCCGGCGTAGAGGGTCTTGCCGTCCAGCACGGCCTGCACCCCGCCGCCGGGTACGGCGGTGAAATCCGACACGGCGCACAGGGGGATGCTCCGCCGCGCCGCCTCCTGAACGATGGCGTCTGCCAGCGGGTGGCCAGAGGGCTTTTCCAGCGAGGCGGCGGCGCACAGCAGCTCCTCCTCGGTGACACCGGGGACACACAGCACATCTGTGACCTGCGGCGTACCTGCGGTGACGGTGCCGGTCTTGTCCAGCACCACAGTGGCTACCCGCCCCAGCAGCTCCAGACTGGCGGCGGACTTGATGAGGATGCCTTTTTCGGCGGCCTTGCCGGTGGCTACGGTGATGGCTACCGGGGTGGCAAGCCCCAGCGCGCAGGGGCAGGAGATCACCAGCACGGCGATGCCGATGGACAGACAGAACCGGATGCCCATGCCGCCTACAGTCGCCCACAGCACGGCGGCGAGAACGGCGATGGAGATCACTACCGGCACGAACACGGCGCTGATCTTATCCGCCAGACGGCTGATGGGGGCCTTGGAGGAGGCGGCCTGCTCCATGAGCTGGACGATCTGGGACAGGGTGGTATCCGCGCCCACCCGGTCGGCGGTCAGCTCCAGATAGCCGCTGGTGAGAACGGTGGCGGACACGGCGCTGCTGCCGGGACCCTTCTCCACCGGCATACTCTCGCCGGTGAGGGCGGATTCGTCCACAGCGCCGCTGCCCTTGGTGACGGTGCCGTCCACGGGGATGCGCCCGCCCTGCCGGATGATGACCGTCTCACCGGCTCTGATCTGGTCGGCGGCCACCGTGACCTCCGTCCCGTTCCGGCGTACCACCGCCGTCTCCGGCGCCAGCGCCAGCAGCGCCGTGATCGCGCCGGTGGTTTTGCCCTTGGAGCGCTCCTCCAGATACTTGCCCACGGTGACGAGGGTCAGGATCATACCGGCGGACTCGAAATAGAGGTCGGGCATACCGGTGAGCTGTCCGGCGCACAGCAGCCCCATTTCGATGAGGCTGTACGCAAGGCCCGCCGCCGCGCCCAGTGCCACCAGCGAGTCCATGTTGGGGCTGCCCTTGAAAAGGCGGGAGAAGCCCACGGTGAAGTAGGCGCGGTTGAGGATGAGAATGGGCAGGCACAGCGCCAGCTGTACCGCCGCCGCCAGCAGCGGCTGCCGGTGCATGAATGCCGGAACCGGCAGACCCAGCATATGCCCCATGCTGAGATAGAACAGGGGAACGAGGCACACCGCCGACCACAGGAGACGGCGTCCCATAGCCTTGGCGGCGGCGTCCTGCTCCCGGCGTATGTCGCGCTTGGCGTCGTCCGCCGGCGCTGCACCGTAACCGGCGGCCTCCACGGCGGCGATGATGGCCTGCGGCGAGGCCTTATCCCGGTCATAGGAGCATACCAGTGTGCCCAGCATCAGGTTCACGGCGGCGCTGTCTACGCCATCCACCGCGCCTGCGGCCTTTTCCACATGGGCGGCGCAGGCGGCGCAGGTCATGCCTGTTACCACAAATTTTTCCGTCAAGGGGATCACCTTCTTTATTTCATCATCTTTTGCAGCGTGGTCACCAGCTCGTCAATGACAGCGTCATCGCCCTGCCGTATCCCGTCGGCCACGCAGGTGCGGATGTGGGTAGCCAGCAGTTCTTTGCTGAAGCTGTTCAGCGCGGCGCTGACGGCGGATACCTGCACCAGAATATCGGGACAGTAGGCGTCTGCCTGCAGCATATCCCGAAGACCCCGCACCTGCCCCTCTATGCGGCTGAGGCGGTTGGCCAGCTGCTTCTGCTCCTGCGGAGAGCGGTGTTTTGTCTTGTGACAGCAGCATTCGTTCATAGTGAATACCTCCTGGGGGTATTTTGCGATGGTGATACTATATACCCCCAAGGGGTATTTGTCAACGTTTTTCTTTGGGCCGGAACAGCGCTGCCATCAGAAGGCCGAACACCACGGCGGCGGCGATACCCCCGGCGGCGGCTGTAAGCCCGCCGGTGATGACGCCCAGCAGCCCCTTCTCCGCCACGGCCTTCGCCACGCCCTTGGCCAGCGTATAGCCGAAGCCGGTGAGGGGGACGGTGGCGCCCGCGCCGCCCCAGTCCACCACATATTGATACACGCCTGCGGCTTGCAGAAGCACACCTGCCACCACATAGCCTGTCAGGATGCGGGCGGGGGTAAGGTTCGTTCGGTCGAGGATGATCTGTCCCACGGCGCACAGCAGTCCGCCGCAGAGAAATGCGTTGAGGTATTCCATTTATCGTTGTGCCTCCTTCGTCCGGGAAAGTACCACCGCGTGGCAGATGCCGGGTATGCTCTCGCCCTGAAAGGTGCTGGTGGGACTGAGCAGCGCACCGGTGGGCGCAAAGACAAGACGCTGCCATTTGCCGGTGCGCAGCCCGTGGAGCAGATAGCCGTTGAGGACGGCGGCGGAGCAGCCGCAGCCGGAGCCCCCGGCGTGCATATCCTGCCGGATCCGATGGTACAGCAGGATGCCGCAGTCGGTGCAGTTATCCCCCAGCACCACGCCGTCCCGCCGGAACAGCTCCGTCAGCAGGGCGTGACCCAGATAGCCCAGATCGCCGGTGACCACCAGATCGTAGTCCGACGGCGCGGTGCCGGTGTCCCGGAACAGGGCGGTGAGGGTGTCGTAGGCGGCGGGGGCCATAGCCGCCCCCATATTGGCGGCGTCGGTGATGCCCCAGTCCACGATGCGCCCGCGGGTGACGTGGGTGATATAGGGACCCTCGGACTGCGCGCCCACCACGCAGCAGCCGGCGGCGGTGGCTGTCCACTGGGCGGTGGGGGCGCGCTGGCTGCCGTAGGGTACCGGGGCGCGGTACTGCCGCTCGGCGGTGCAGAAGTGGGAGGAGGTCTGGGCGGCGGCGAGGCGGGCAAAGCCCCCGGCTACCGCCATAGCCGCCAGCGACAGGCTCTCTCCCATGGTGGAGCAGGCGCCGTACACGCCGTAGAACGGGATGCCGAAGTCCCGCAGGGAGAAGGTGGCGCCGATGTTCTGGTTCAGCAGATCACCGGCGAAGACGCAGTCCACATCCTCCGGCGTCAGGCCGCCCTTTTGCAGGGCGCGGCGCAGGGCGATGGCCTGCATCTCCGCCTCCCCCTGCTCCCATGTCTTTTTGCCGAAGAAGGAGTCGTCGTCGGTCACGTCAAAATAAGAACCCAGCGGGCCCTGCCGCTCCAGACGGCCGCCTACATTGGCCCAGCTCACCACGCCGGGCGGCCGGAGGAACCGGCAGGTCTGGCGGCTCAGTCGTTTGATATCCATGATGTTCCACCTCATCCCAAGATTTGCGTTAGCTTGTGCCGAAAACGGGAAAATATGAAAAAGGACGCCGCAAGGGGAAAAACCTCTGGAAAAAGCGGCGGAAACGGCGTATACTATATGGGCATTATTTACCATACCATGAGAAGGAGCGTGTACCGATGGAGGAAATGCGCAGCTTTGGATATATCTGCCCCCACTGCGGCAAGGCGGTGCTGCACCAGCGCAGCGTGTTCGCCCTGTCCGCCGCCGCGGCGCGGATGGAGTGTGAATGCGGACATGAGGCACTGGAGGCGGAGACGGACGGCGTGAAGTTCCGGCTCTGGGTACCCTGCGGCGTGTGCGGCGGCCATCATCAGGCGGAGTGCGACGCCGACGCAGTGCTGCACGGGCGGGGCATCGGCCTTGCCTGCCCGGAAAAGCAGGAGCTGTGCTGCTATATCGGCGAGGAGCAGCAGGTGCGCCGCGCCATGGAGGAGCTGGCCCTGCGGGTGGAGAAGGAAAAGGCCGGCGGTGAGGAGGCCTTCACCGACAACGTCATCATGTACGAGGTGCTGTCGGAGCTGAAGGACATCGCCGCCCGGGACGGTATCTCCTGCACCTGCGGCAGCCACAAATACAGCATGGCGGTGCGCCGGGGCGCGGTGGAGCTGATCTGCGGAGACTGCGGCGGGCGGCTGCGGCTCAATGCCGCCACCGACCGGGATCTGGACGACCTGTGCTGCCAGATGAAGCTGACCATCCGGGGTACGGCCCGGTAAGGCGCGGTACGCCGCGAAAGGAGAAAGAGGTATATGATACAACTGCTGGCCCGGTGGCTGATCCCCGACCGGGAAAATGTGACGTCCCCGGCGGTGCGGCGGGCCTACGGTACGCTGTGCGGCGTGGTGGGCATCGCCCTGAACATCCTGCTGTTCGCGGGGAAGTTCTTTGCCGGACAGCTCTCCGGCTCCATCGCCGTGACGGCGGACGCCTTCAACAACCTGTCGGACGCAGGCTCCTCGGCGGTGACGCTGCTGGGCTTCCGGCTGGCGGGGCGGAAGCCGGACACAGACCACCCCTTCGGGCACGGGCGGATCGAGTACATATCCGGCCTTGTGGTGGCGGGATTGATCCTGCTGATGGGCGTGGAGCTGGCCAAGTCCTCCTTTGACAAGATCCTCCACCCGGAGGAGGTGGCGTTCTCAGCGCTGGCGCTGGGTATTCTGGCGGCGTCGGTGTGTGTGAAGCTGTATATGTGGCTGTACAACCGGCGCATCGGCCGGAGGATCAAGTCCGCGGCCATGGAGGCCACCGCCATGGACAGCCTGTCCGATACGGCGGCTACGGCGGCGGTGCTGCTGGCCATGCTCATCGGCAAATGGTCGGGGCTGGCGGTGGACGGCTACGTGGGTCTTGTGGTGGCGCTGTTCATCCTGTTCTCCGCTTACAAGGCGGCGAAGGAGACGCTGTCGCCCCTGCTGGGACAGGCGCCTGACCCGGAGCTGGTGCAGGAGATACGGGACATCGTGATGGCCCACGACACTGTGCAGGGCGTCCACGATCTGGTGGTACACGACTACGGCCCGGGGCGGTGCATGATCTCCCTCCACGCGGAGGTACCCGCCCACGGGGATATCATGGAGATGCACGACGTTATCGACAACATCGAAAAGGAGCTGGCGGAGAAGCTGCACTGTCAGGCGGTGATCCACATGGATCCCATCGTCACCGACGACGCGTCGGTGGGTACGCTGCGCCGGCAGATCGCCGAGGTGGTGAAGCAGGTAGACCCCCGCATGACCATCCACGATTTCCGCATGGTGCAGGGCACCACCCACACCAACCTGATCTTCGACGCGGTGCTGCCCTTTTCCTCCGGCAAGACACCGGAGCAGGCGGCGGAGGAGATCCGGCAGCTGGTGCGGCAGCTGAACGACACCTATTTTGCCGTGGTGACGGTGGAGCACAGCTACACGGACTGAACAAAAAAATCCCGCACCGGGCGGTGCGGGACGGTACGTTATTCCCAGGTCTGCCAGATATCGGGACAGTAGCCCACGGTGGCCTGACGGCCGTTGCGGACGATGGGGGCGGCGAAAAGCTCCGGATAGTCCAGCAGCTTTTCCTCCGCCGCCTGCGGCGTGATATACGCCATGTACTGCTCCTCATAGGCGCGGCAGGACTTGTCCACCAGCGCATCGAAGCTGCCTACGGCGGCGCGGATGGAGCGGTACTCGCCGGGGGACACGCCCTTGGTGACAAGGTCGATGTACTGGTACTTGATGCGGCGCTCCTTGAACCAGCGCTCCGCTTTTTTCGTATCGAAGGATTTGGACTTTCCGAAAATTTGAATATTCATAGACGGCTCCTTGTGGGCAGAATGGAGGGATTTTCATGGATGAGAACATCCGCAGGCTGAAGGAATTGATCGACGGCTCCGACAACATCGTGTTTTTCGGCGGCGCCGGTGTGTCCACGGAGTCGGGTATCCCCGACTTTCGCAGTGTGGACGGGCTGTATCACCAGAAGTTCAGATATCCGCCGGAGACCATACTGAGCCACACCTTTTTTGAGCGGCACACGGAGGAATTCTTCGACTTCTACCGCACCAAGATGCTGGCGCCGGATGCCCAGCCCAATCCGGCCCACCGGAAGCTGGCCCAGTGGGAGCAGGAGGGGCGGCTGAAAGCGGTCATTACCCAGAACATCGACGGCCTCCACCAGAAGGCGGGCAGCCGGGAGGTGCTGGAGCTGCACGGCAGCGTGCTGCGGAACTACTGCACCCGCTGCGGGAAGTTCTACGGCGTGGAGCATATCGCAGAGAGCACCGGCGTGCCCCGCTGCGCGTGCGGCGGCATCATCAAGCCCGACGTGGTGCTGTATGAGGAGCCGCTGGACGAGGACGTGATGATAAAGGCCATCCACTATATCCGGCAGGCGGATGTGCTGCTCATCGGCGGCACGTCGCTGGTGGTGTATCCGGCGGCGGGGCTTGTCACCTACTACCGGGGTCACAAGCTGGCGGTCATCAACAAGGGCGGCGCAGGCGGCGGCCTCGGCGCTGCCGTCACGGTGGACGGCCCCATCGGACAGGTGCTGGCGCAATTGTAGCACAGGACGCGGGGAAAATGCAAGACGGCGTCCGCCGTATAGGAAAAAACGGGGAAAATCAGAAGTATTATAAATAAAAGAGGAGAAACCATCATGAAAATTGCAGTTACCTACGAAAACGGACAGATCTTCCAGCACTTCGGCCACACGGCACAGTTCAAGCTCTACGAGGTGGAGGACGGCAAGATCGTGCGTGAGGCGGTGGTGGACACCAACGGCAGCGGCCACGGCGCGCTGGCGGGCTTTCTGGCGCAGAGCGGCGTGGACACCCTGATCTGCGGCGGTATCGGCGGCGGCGCACAGATGGCGCTGGCACAGGCGGGCATCCAGCTCTACGGCGGCGTCAGCGGCGGGGCGGACGCGGCGGTGGCGGCGCTGCTGGCGGGGAATCTGGGCTATGACCCCAACGTTCACTGCGACCACCACGACCACGCCCACGGCGAGGACGGCCACACCTGCGGCGACCACGGCTGCGGCCATCACGGCTGCCACTGACATGGAAGCGGCAGTGAGCCGCCTGCCCTTCTGGCAGCTGCTGACAGAGCAGGAGCGGGACACGGTACAGCGGGGCGCGATGGTGCGCCGGTATGAAAAGGGCGCCCTCATCCACGACGGCGGCAGCGAATGTCTGGGGCTGCTGCTGGTGCTGTCCGGCGAGATACGTACCTACCTTCTCTCCGACGAGGGGCGGGAGGTGACGCTGTTCCGGCTGTACCCCGGCGAGCTGTGCGTCCTGTCGGCGTCCTGCGTCATCAGCCAGATCACCTTCGACACCCAGATGACCGCCCAGCAGGAGACGGAGGTACTCATCATCCCCGCCGGACTTGTCGCCGCGCTGACCGAGCAAAATCTCTCGGTGCGCTGCTTCCTCTATGAGCTGGCGACCCAGCGGTTTTCCGACGTGATGTGGGCGATGCAGCAGATCCTGTTCAAGGGACTTGACCGGCGGCTGGCGGAGTTCCTGCTCTCCGAGGCGGCGCGCACCGGCTCCGACACCATCCGCATGACCCACGAGCAGCTGGCCCAGCACATCAGCTCGGCGCGGGAGGCGGTGGCGCGGATGCTCAAGACCTTCTCCGAGGAAGGGCTGGTAGAGCTGAAGCGCGGCACCATCACCCTGCGGGACAAGGACGGTCTGCGTCAGATGGTATAAAAAAAGATCCGACGCGAAAAAAGCGTCGGATCTTTTCTATCAATGTGACTTCATCACAGAACGGCAGGGCGCGGCCTGCTATGATAGAGCCACAAAGAACAAAGAGGTGACGGAAATGAAGATCAAGCTCAATCCCGATCAGGAGGTCGTCAACACCATCCGCGAGGGTCTGAAGCGCACCGGCGGATACTGTCCCTGCCGCCTGGAGCGTACCGAGGCCACCAAGTGCATGTGTCAGGAGTTCAAGGAGCAGATGGCCGACCCCAACTTTGAGGGCTTCTGCCACTGTATGCTCTATTATAAGTCCCGGGAGGACTGACCATACTACGGATACACGATCGAAGAAGAAAGGAGCCTTTACCATGGCTGAACTGAAAATCACTGCTGCGAATTTTAACGAGGAGGTGCTGCACGCCGATACCCCCGTTCTGCTGGACTTCTACGCCGACTGGTGCGGGCCCTGCAAGATGCTGGCCCCCGTGCTGCACGAGATCGCCGAGGAGAACGCCGGCGCCCTGAAGGTGGGCAAGGTCAATGTGGACGAGCAGATGGAGCTTGCCATGCGCTTTCAGGTATCCAGCATCCCCATGCTGGTGGTGTTCAAGGACGGACAGCCTGTCGCCAAGGCGGTGGGCTATCGCTCCAAGGAGGAACTGAACGAGCTGCTGCGGAGCGCGCAGTAAGTACGCTATACGACTACTTTTCTTTCCATACAAGCAGAGACGCCCGGACAGAAGTCCGGGCGTCTCTGTTATGACCTTGGAACAGGCGGGCTTGCCGCGTGGCTCAGGTGGCAGAGGTGTAGGTATCCCACAGGTCGTCGCTCATCTCGTAGACCACGCGCTTGACCTTGCGGGTGTCCCCCTCCTGCCGGTAGTGCTGTATCCGCGCCAGAAATTCGTCCCCCTCGGCGCAGCGCCCGTATCCCAGCGTGGTGTTGCCCTTGGTGGCGGAGAATTCCAGGGGGATCTGCTCACCGCAGTAGGGACAGGTCATTTGGCTGAACCGCGTATCCGACAGTGCGGTGTCCAGATCGGGGAAGCTCTGCCCGGAGATCAGCCCGCTCATCCGATCCGCCCCGTAGCCGGCAAGCGATGTGCGGTACTCGTCCATGCAGCCGGCCAGATCCATGCGGCCGCAGATACGCACGGTGTTGCGGGTGTCGTTCAGCGCATCGTGGGCGCGGTCAGCGGGGAGCCCCAGCATTTTGACGGCGTCCTCCAGCGAGCATTGGCGGTTTTCCCGCAGGATCTCGTGGGCAAAGATACGCTGGAGATCATAGCAGTAGGGGAACGGTTCGGTGGGGATGTGGTGCAGGAGCATATTGTCCAGCAGCACGGGGATGTCGTCCGGCCCCCACGAGCAAAGCGCGCAGTCCTCTCCGCACCAATCGATGAAGGTCTGAAATGCCTGCGGAAACAGCGGCGCGCTCTCCAGCTCCTGCGGCCGTATTTTGGTGAGCCGCACAACAGCGCCGTTCATGTGGGGGTAGAACTGCGGCCGGATGAGGGTCTTGAACTCCCCGACTGCGGCAAAGGTCTCGTCCAGCTTTACGGCGCCGATCTCAATGATCTCGGAGTCGAAGGGGAACGGGTCTGTGATGGTGTCCTGCTCGGTCAGCGGCTGATTCCACTCAAAATCTAAGACGATGTAGTTCATATTCTTTCTCTCTTACTCCCGGTAAATGTGTGAGGCACGATGCAATAGCCCTCTGCGGCGGTGCCTACAGAGGACTTTGCACGTTTATGGGTGGCATTTTTGGCACGGATCATAGCCCTGTGCAATCACATCGGCTCTTGCACCGGTGAATTCGACTTTGTTTTCTTCGCTCATTCTCTTAACATCATGACAACCCGGGCGGTGGAACTTTCTTGTGTTTATGTTCAGGATATAGGTAGCATCAGGTGCCGCCGAGTTGGAGTCTCTATCCGGTTCTGGTATCGGAGTTGGAACAGAAGAAGGCGTTTGCGTAGGGGTGTTCGGTATCCCGATGTCTTCGGTGCCAATGGCAGCTTGCTGGGTGTCGGTTGTAACCATGTCGTTTGGTAGGTCCTTATCGTCAGCGCTTACATTTGGCTGCATCGTTTCAGACTTTACCTCAGGCTCATAATCTATCGATTGACTGCCGTTTGCCGGAGCGGAGACTTGACCTGACTGAATTTGAGGAGAATCGGTACTGCCAGAATCGACAATGGCAGGATTCGGCAACTGTGAAGGCTCTGGAATGGCAGACTGGCTGCCTGAGACGAAGAAAACGGAAACGGCAATAAGAACGGCTGCAACGCCTGCGCCCATTCCAATAATGGACTTTCTGTTTTGATTTACGAGAGATCTTCGTCGAGCGGACTGTATTGACTTGAGGCGACTTTCCTCCGCTGCGCGGAATTCGTCTAACGCCTTTTCATCCTTCTTCGCATCGAGCTTTGTACCCAAAGCGTCTATTACCCTGATAGACCGCACAGCGCTCTTCTTCTTGTCCTTTCGCGCCTGCGCGATGCGTTGTTTCTCTGATTCCACAGCTTGCGTGAGAGATTGCTTCTCTTGTTGGGTTACCTTCAGTTCATCTTTGATAAAGTCAAACATCTTACTATCCTCCGTTTTTCGACAAGCATCTCAAAAAGAAGTCATTGTTCTACACATAATATATATGCATTATTGAGATTTCGCAACCATGTTTTGGCGTGGGTATACTAAATTGTTGCGAACTGGTATTTGCAATAATACCAGTTCGCTGCTATGATGGGGGCATCTTAAGAGAAGGAAGTGTTTCCCATTAACCAGAAAAGCATCAACAAGCTGACCGCGCTGGGCATGATGACCGCCCTTGTATTTGTCAGCAACTATCTGCGTATCACCATGCCCATCGCCATCGGCGGGCGCACCTCTTTCACGCTGGCCAACATTATGTGCTGCCTTTCCGGCCTGCTGCTGGGGCCTGTGGGCGGTCTGGCCTCCGGCCTCGGCTCCGCTCTGTATGACCTGACCAACCCCGCCTTTGCGGCGGAATGCTGGATCACCTTCATCACCAAGGGCGTTATGGGCATGGTGGCCGGTCTTGCCATGAAGGACCGGGTGACGCCCAAGTACGGCCGCTGTACAGTTGCCGCCGCGCTGGGATGCCTTGCCTATTATATCCTCTACTTCTTCAAGTCCTTTGCCTACGACGGACTGCTGCTCGGCGGCCTGACGGCCTCCGTTGCCGGCGCCGCACTGGTGCTGAAGATCCCCGCCTCCCTGTTCAACGGCGCGGTGGCTATCATCATCGCCCCGCCGCTGTGCCTCGCCCTGCGGAAGGCCCTGCAAAAGACCAATATCCAGATGCCGTAACGCGGGCGCCGGCGTGAAATTACCCGAAAAAAGCAAGTCAAGGAGAGCTCCTTGACTTGCTTTTTTTTTGCTTGATCGGATATGGCGGCACGTGCGCCGCTCAGTCCTCCACCACCAAACGACCCTCCACCTGACGGTTGAGGTGCTGGTTGACCATCAGGTATTCCTCCACTACATCCCGCGCCGAGGTGGACAGCACGCGGGTTTTGCCGTTTTCCTCCGCCTCCTCCAGGGTGATGTTCAGAAACGCCTTAAGGTTGTTGTAGTGATACTTCTGCATGGCCACGGTGTAGAGCCGGTCGGCGTACAGCGGCTCACCGTCCAGCGTCAGCGTGCGGAACGCCTGTGCGCTTCTGGACCAGACGATGTGCATCCCATGGGAGAACTGGTAGAACTCCGTATGCTCGCCCTGAAACGCCTCATCCCGCAGTACGTGGCGCAGCATCCGCTCCAGCTGGGCGCCGGTGACCTTGAGCATATACACCGCGTCGTCGTAGGGAAGGCATTCCACAAGGTCGGCGTAGTGTACCACAGGGCCCAGAGAATAGCTGCGGATGGCGCCGGAGCCCATGAGCATCAGGTCGATGCCGAAGCTGTCCCGCAGGATGTCGGCGATCAGGTTGCCCAGCGGCGTCTCCTGATTGCGTTTGGGATGACCCAGCTCGCAGGCGAACCGCGTGATGATGCGGTCGTATTTCTGAGAGGTGGCGCTTTTGTAGCGCTGAATGAACGATTCTACCTCCTCGTCGCGGGGGCAGTGGGCGTCGTCAATGGGGATCATCTGCCATGTGAAGGTGTCGATGGCGTTGAGGTCGGTGTCCACCATGATATCGAAACGGCCGATCTCGTCGGTGCCGGTGCCCGCCTGCACGATGTAGATGTCATTGACCTTGAAGGGCTCCTCCAGCCGCGTGTGGCTGTGGCCGCCGATGATCAGATCCACGCCCCAGGCAGGATCCAGGATGGCCGCCAGCTTCTTGTCCTCCTCAAAGCCGATATGGGTGAGCAGCACGGTGAAGTCGATGTCGATGGCATTGTAGGCGTTGCAGATGTTGCCCACCTCCCGGGCTGCCTCACCGATGTCCACAAAGGAGCCGATGAGCTCGTCACTCTTGGTGGCGGCCAGCACATCCTCGGTGATGATGCCGATGAACAGGATCTTCATGCCGTCGATGTGGGCGATCCAAAAGGGCTGGAACATCCGCCGTCCGTTGGATTTGATGTGCAGATTGGCGTTGATGATGGGGAAATCCGCGCACTTCTCCAGAAACAGAAGGTGGGCCAGACCGTAATCGATCTCGTGGTTGCCGATGGTGGCCACGTCCGGCCCCACCAGATTCATGATGCCGATGGTGGAGGTGCCCTTGTACTCCGAGTCGATGACGCTGCCGCGGAACATATCGCCCGCCACGGCGTAGATCACATTTTTCTCCTCCCGCCGCACCTTGTTGACATAGCCGGAGAGCAGCGATACGCCGCCCACCAGCCGCTGGTCGATCTGCTCGGCCAGAAAATCGCCGTGCATATCGTTCGAGTGCAGGATCGTCAGTTTTTTCAGGTTCTTCATCCGCCTCGCCCTCCTTTCGCTGCACGTATTGCCTATTATACTGCTATGATATGGCGTATCGGTGCAAAAAGCAAGAATAATTCGCGCGGAGGAGCGAAATACGTGTGCGCATTTGTGAAAAAACAGGAAGCAGCCTAGGCTGCTTCCTGTTTATGCGCGGCAATAAGGCGTACCGCAGCGCCAATGAGAGAGAGAGCACCATACGCCGCAGGGAGGAGCGGCGCATGGCGGGGGTATCATTGAAGAGCCAGGCCGTTGACCGCTTTTTCGATCTGCTCCAGAGCCTTTGTCAGGGTACACCGGGGGCAGGCCACGTTCATGCGCAGGAAGGCCTCTCCCTGCTCGCCGAACTCATAGCCGGCACAGAACGCCACCTTGGCCTCGTTGATCATGAAGTGCTCCAGCGCCATGCCCCGGTAGGGCAGCTGGGAGCAATCCAGCCAGACCAGATAGGTACCCTCGGAGGGGATCATACGGATCTGGGGGATGCGCTCCCGCAGGAACTGCTCCAGATACGCCTTGTTGTCAGACACATAGGCAATGGCCTGATCCAGCCACTCCTCGCCGTCGTTGTAGGCGGCTATGAGGGCAGCCATGCCGAAGATGTTGTCCAGCCGCGTCTGGGCAATGGACATCTCCTCGTTGAACTTGCACCGCAGGTCGTCGTCCGCCAGCACGAGGGTGGCCATGCCCAATCCGCCCAGATTGAAGCCCTTGTTGGAGGAGTAGCAGACCATGGAGTGGCGCAGCACGTCCTCACCCAGCAGGCCAAAGGTAGTATGGGGATGCTCCGGCGGCACGAAGTCGCAGTGGATCTCGTCCACCAGCATGAAGATGTTGTGCCGCAGGCAGATCTCCGCCACACCCTCCAGCTCCTGACGGGTCCATACCCGGCCGGTGGGATTGTGGGGGCTGGAGAGCACCAGCACCTTCACACCGGAGGCAGCCTTGGCCTCCATGTCGGCGAAGTCGAAGGTGCAGCGCCCGTCCTTCCAGACCAGCGGCGTCTCCACCAGCTCCCGGCCGCCGCGGGTGACCATGTCAAACAGCGGGTCGTAGTTGGGCATGGGGACCATGACCTTGTCGCCGGGCTTGGTGAGGATGCGGAGCATCACGTTCATGGCGTAGATCACGCCGGGAGGCGCAAAGGCCAGATGCTCATAGTTGACCTCGAAGCCGTGGCGCTTTTTCAGCCAGCCCATCACCGCGTCGTAATAGGGCTGCTGGCGCACGCCGTAGCCGTAGACCGGGTGGGCGGCGCGCTTCTGTACAGCCTCCACGATGCAGGGAGCGCAGGCAAAATCCATGTCCGCTACCCACATGGGGATCACGTCGTCGAGACCGAAGTAGTCCATACCGCAGTCCCACTTGAAGGAGAAGGTATTTCTGCGGTCAATGGGTGTGTCAAAATCGTATCTCATGCAGCTCCACCAACCAGTGCAACAACGATCCACAGAATGATGGACACTGCCGCCGCCAGCAGCGCATAGGGAAGCTGGGTGCGGACGTGGTCAATGTGGTCGCAGGCGGCGCCCAGAGAGGAGAGCACCGAGGTGTCGGAAACGGGGGAGCAATGGTCACCGAACAGACCGCCGCTGACAACGGCGCCCACGGCGGCGTAGACCAGCGTACCCAGCTGACCGCCGGTGAAGGAGTAGGCCATGGGAACGGCGATGGGAATGCAGATGGCGAAGGTGCCCCAGGAGGAGCCGGTGAAGAAGGAGATCACGGCGCCCGCGATGAAGGTCACAGACAGGAACAGGGCGGGGGTCATCCAGCTCTCGCAGACGCCCAGCAGGAAGTCGGCTGCGCCCATGGACTTGGTGATGGTGTTGATGCAGTACGCCAGAGCCAGAATGAGGGTGGCGGACATGACGCTCTTCATGCCCTGCACGGCGGTGTTCACCAGATCGGTCACGCTCTTGAACACCCGGCGGATGCACAGCTCGATGGACATATAGATCACGGTGATGATGAAGCACTCCAAAATCTTCACGCCGCCCTTGGCGATGTAGGTCCAGATGGCGGTGGCGACAAGGAGAATGATGGGAACAAGGAAGTCCAGCACGACGTTGGGCTTCACATCGCTGTCGTTGCCCTTCTGCAGCTCCTCCAGCTCGGTGCCCATCATGGGAACGGCACCGTCGCGCAGCAGCTTGCCGGTGGTGCGGGCGCGCTGCTCCGCCTTGCGCATGGGCCCGAAGTCGGGGAAGATCTCCAGCGCGGAGAGCAGCGTGATGAGCACCATCAGAATCGCGTAGAAGTTAAAGGGAATGGCGCTGATGTAGACGCTCACGCCCTGCTCGTTGGAGGTCACAGGGCCGCCCAGATCCGCCACCAGACCGGCCACGTAGGCGCCCCATGCCATGAAGGGCATCAGGGTGCACACGGAGGCGCAGGTGGAGTCGAGGATGAAGGCCAGCTTCTCTCTGGGTACGCGCATCTCATCCGTCAGGGGACGCATGACCACGCCGCGCAGCAGGGGGCTCATGTAGTCGTCGATGGTGAACAGGCCGATGAACCAGGTAGCCAGCTTTACGCTGCGGGGGGATTTCACCTTGCCGGCGATCATCTCCGCAAACGCCTTGACCACGCCCGCCTTCATGAAGAACGCGATCATAATGCCGATGAATACCTGAATGAGCAGGATCCAGATGAAGTCCTCGTTGCCCAGAGCCTCCTCCGCCAGAGCGGAGAAGCCGAAGGCGGGGTCGTGTCCCAGCAGCAGAACGCCGGAGAGGCAGCCCATAAACAGAGCAAAGACGGCGTCTTTTTTCCAGAACGCCAGAGCAAGTGTAAGCGCGAGGGGAACCAAGGACAGGATGCCGTAGTTTGCAGCTTCCATTACAAATACCTCCTTAAAAATATGACGTGCAGGGGGAAAGAGTGACCTTGAGCCTCCCTTCTGATAACTTTGTTACATTTCTGATTATAATTTATCACACTACTCTTGTCAACCTTGCATAAGTGCCAAGAAGTTTGACAAATTTTTGTCTAAAGTGCTGCCTGATGCGGCGTTTCTCATCATACGTGCAAAAAAATTGTCAGCGGCTGTTGACCACAGATGCATTGGGTGTTGATTTATCCGCAGAATTTCGATATACTAACTGATAATAGAATTACACGGCAGTTTTTGTCAGATAAAAAGTTACTACTGAGAAAGTAGGGATACAGTGAGCAACTATGCCTGTCTTGAGCGATACATTCCCCTGGTGGAATTCATGGGGAAGATCTGCGGAAAGAATTATGAGATCATCCTCCACGATGTCTCCACGCCGGAACGTTCGGTGATCGCCGCCTGCAACGAGCATCTCAGCGGCCGCCGCATAGGCGACCCTATGACGGAGCTTGCTAAGGAGCTGCTGCGTACCGGAGCCTATAAGGAGCACGACTATGTGGCAAACTACGAGGGCCGTACCCGCGGGGGAAAGCGCTTTGTCTCCTCTACCTTTTTTATTAAGGAAAAGGGACAGCTGGTGGGACTGATCTGCGTGAACCACGATGTGGAGGATATTCTGGTACTTTCGGAACATCTTTCCAACCTGCTCCGTGACTTTTCCCTGCCCCAAGAGGAGCGCTCCGCTTATACGGAGAATCTGGACGACTCCATTCCGGAGCTGTCCAGCAACCTGATCCATTCCACTATCTTGGGCTATGGCATCCCCTCTACTGCCATGCACGCATCGGACAAGCTGGATATACTCCGCTCTCTGGAGGCACAGGGTGTGTTCCAGACCAAGGGCTCCATCGGCCAGGTCGCCAAGGAGCTGCACATCTCCGAGCCTACGGTCTATCGCTATCTGCGGCGCATACGGAATGAAACGGCGTGAGCCTTACGGCTGTACAACAAGAACCCCTCTGAAATCAGCGATTTCAGGGGGGGGGCTTGTTCCGGGTGAGGCGGCTCAAACGCCCGGCTTCCATGGTTCCCTTGCGGTCCCCTCCGCAGTCTGACGTAAAATTATCCCGGCTGAAAAGAAAAACCACCAGTTTCTTACGAAACCAGTGGTTTTTATGGTTGCGGAGGGAGGACTTGAACCTCCGACCTCCGGGTTATGAGAAATGCACCGTGAATTTCTTATAGTCCCATAGCGGCGCATATAATCCCAGGAAGTCAGTATTTTCAAGGGTTCCGAGGAATCTGTATTCGTCTTTGCTCCCATCCCGTACCATGAAATCTTACAGCGGTTGGTGTCAGCGTTGGTGTCAACTCAAGAGAAAAGCCATGAGATGACCGATTTTGTTGGCCTAACCACGCAAGATACGCACCTTTAGGTTTTTACCTCTAAGGGATTCGGTTCATTGGGGTTCGGACAGAACAAGAAACAGACCATCAGGCATACGAATCGTACCAACACTAAATAGCACAATGGCGCAGTATTACTAACGGGACTCCTTTCCGCCGTCGGTAATGCTGCGCCACTTTTACGCTGTGTCAATATAACACGATGCTTCCCATTATGGAGGAATATTTCAGGAGGTTTCCATGTCAGAATATACACTTGAGATCAAACAGATTGTAGACTATCCACGATGCCGGATCTACCGGCAGTTCGTGCAAGCCTTGATAGCAGACCGGAGCATTCGCGTGAGCGGAGGCTCCGGCCTTTTTTATTTTGTCGTACTCTGCGCCTATGCCAATTTCCGCACCTCATACAAGCGCATTGATGGCATTAGCTACACCATCTACCCCGGCGAATGGATCATGTCCGTGGAGGAACTGTCCCGGTATTTCCGCACTCGCTTCCGCCGCCAGACCCTGGCCGCTTTGGAGGGACTGCAAAAGAAAGGGCTTATCAGTTTTCTTGTTCTCGGACATGGTAAGCTGGTCAAATTCAAGATTCGGGGCTGGCGGCGTCATAACACGATCCTCGACTACAATGCGCCCTGTCAGAAGGATACCGGTTTTTTCTTCTTCCCTGTCTCTACGGCCACAGAACTGGTCAGTGCCGGTCACTGCTCAGAGATGGACGCCGTACTGGATTTGTGGCTGAACACCGTCTATAACGATCCGCAGGTCCTCGGTTCAGACGTCGGGCCGGTGGTCTATCTCCGCAACGGTACAGGCTGCCCGCTGGTCAGCTACGCGGAACTGGCATCCCGCTGGGGCATCTCTAAGGCAACTGCCGGCCGATACCTCAAGCGCATGGCTGAACGGGGCTATCTGCAACTGGCAGCATTCCCCGGCACACATGGCACCACGATCTATCTACAGAACTATCTCTCCACCATGTTCCAAATTTCTGACATCGTGGTGGACAAGGAAGAGATCGCTATGAGCCTGGGCATCAAGCTGGAGCTTCAGGAGGAAACCGCCCTGACCACTGCGGCATCCAGCGGTTCAAATGAGGCCGGTAGCGTTTCAGAAATGAACCGCCATCGAATCGAGCGAAAGATGCGTGAAATCCTTGTGGCACAAGGGCTGCCTTGCGCTTCATGCCCTAAATCCAAATATATGTTATTACCATTATCCGACGACTGCGAGGTTACGATAGAAGGGGTGCCTCCGCTGCGCCGGTGGCTTCAACTGGTGGTCACCTGCGGTGACGCTCAGGAAGTCTATCACTTTGAACTCAGATTGCACCCGACAGGGATGCGCGGCGATAAGGAGGCCGAACGATGAAAAAGACTGCACAAGAACCCAAAGTGACCGAGAATCCCTTGTACCATGACACGTGGATGCTGTTGCGCAAGTACCGGGACGTGGTGTGGAGCCTGGAGCTGTCCGTGCAGCAGGTACGTCGGCAGTTCCAGATCGAGTATGGCAGCAGCATAGAGGAGTTTCTGGAATCCCTCTATGTGGCCGGCATCACCTTCGAGGGCTCGGCGATTGAGGATCACGCCCGCTGCATCGAGCGCAGCTACAAGATGCTGAAGCTGCTGGATACCTCCGTGGAGCTACTGCGGACAAAGCACAAATACGGTGAGAGCTATTACTGGCTCCTGTACTACACCTACCTGTCGCCGCAGCAGTTGGCGAACACGCAGGAGATCATCGAAAAGCTGGAGCCGCACATTCGGGATATCAGCTACCGCACCTACTTCCGCAAGCGTCAGATGGCGATTGATGCCCTAAGTTCGGTGCTGTGGGGATATTCGTCCAAGGAGAGTCTGGCAATGCTGGAGAAGTTTGTGCCGGAGGAAAACAAACCATGAAGAAATAATCATACAATCAAAACCTCCGGCTAAGCCGGAGGTTTGATCAGGCCCTATATGGGCCTATTACTGGCAAGCCCCTCAAGGGGCACTGAATTTTTCTTCGCTTGCATTCTCTGTCCTACCGCCCGTAAACGGGCTATCACCATCACCGGAAGCCTTTTGCTTGTCGGTGTATTGCTTGTCATGAATTAGTCTCCTCGTTTTTGTAAGTGTTGGTCGGCAAACTTTTCACTTACTCTAACTTGGAGACTTTTTCTTTTTTGCTCTCTTCCACGCCATAGGCTTTTGTAGCCCCCCGGCAGAGCCGGGGGTTCTCTTTGGTGCCCAAATGAAATAGCGGAGATGTGCAAAAGCAACATCTCCGCTATCGTTCCTACAATCCGTATTGTAGGAATCTTTCGTCTTCTGAGGAGTCAACTCAGAGAGTAGATCCTGGCTCAAGAAGAACGTAAAACAATATGGGCCGTTCCCATATGGTTTAACAAAAGTATATGCGTATAAGCACGCAAGCATACCATCACTACAAAAAATGTTTGTTCTACACATTATACATAACAAGCACATGCTTGTCAAGCCACTATATGCTTAAGGCGAAGAAGAGTTATCGAATCCTAAACAGCAGATCCATTCGTTCTTTTTTCTCTGACTTGACCGATGTCTTACTGCTTGGTAAGCCATAGGCTTCAACGTAGCCATCTTCTGAAATCTTAATGCCTACTCCAAGATGAGCAAGCTTTTTTGCTGCAGCTGTACGCCCACCGGCTGTACTTCCTGAGGGAACTGCAACGATTGAACCTGCACAATAAAACGAGCCGTCAAGAGAAACTACGGTTGCGCCATCAAGACTCAATATTTCTTTTCTCAGCGGGGCATCAAGCTCGAAAAACGAGCGAATGTTAAAGTTGTTGTCAACTAGCAGATAGCTAAGTACCTTAATTTTTTCTTTGCTCTCCGAACTTACCCCGTCAGGCAACTTTCCAGCAACACTCAAATCGAAGCGCTCTTTGATTACCTTAGATATTTCGTTATCATCTATGTCAGGGACAATGATAGATAAGCAACCTCCAACATGAGAAAACGATACATCCAGTATTGTGTTGTAAATAATCTTGATCTTTCTTTCAATATCGATCATATCAGCATTCTCGGTTGTCAAAAAGTAAGGCAGTAGCTGTGAGCGTATACGATCCCAATCAAATGATACCCATTTTGTTCCTCGCTTAGCAAAGCAGATGGCACGTTTTTTAACTAAGAGTATTTCGCCATTAGTCAGAACAATAACGCCAATTGCATTGCCGGAACAATGTTGTGCGATATCCGAAAACTGATAGGGCACAAACATTTCGTTTTCTGGCTGGTGATTTTTAATTGGGGTATTCCGTGTTATAAACGAAAGCACTCTACCTTTTTGATCCAGTCTTATTCCAGAAAATACACCGTCTGTAAAAACGGCACTGCAGTCATTCTGCAGAAAACTCAAGTAACTGGCAGCGTCTTTATTTGCTTTCGCGTCAAAGTCTACTACAAAACCAAACGGAACACTGCTCCCTTCATATGTTTTTGAGGCCCACTCCTCCATGCGGCACAACATGGCGTGTAGTGTGAATGCACCATCGTGTGGAGCCAGCCAAGAACACATACCAAGCTCAAATGCCAATTGGAGGGTCTTGTTCTTATATGATGTGTATCTGCGCTTGCCGTTCCCGTAGTCACGTTGCTTTCGTATTTTACCATCGAAGCAATTATATTCAGTGACTTTTAAGAGTTCCCTTAGAATGACATTGAGACGCTTAACTATAGATTTGGGGGAATATGTTTTTACCTTATAACAAAATGGTGTTGTATGGCCGTTTCGGGAAATGCACGGGAAAAAATACAAGCAGGGACTGTTCTTCCCGTTTTCCACATAAGAAACTAAAGCAGTATTCATTGAAGGCTTTTTAACAAGCTTCAGGTTACCCCGTGAATCACAAAGTGGAAGAATAAAAGTGTTAATAACGGAATGAAATTCTACTTGGGCTTTATTTAGAAGATCGTCTTGTGTGTTTTCAATATCCGAGCCATGTTTAGCTTGCGCCATATCTCTCTCTCCTAATACGTAAATTGAATATATTTATTATAACAATAATTGAGCAAATTGTCCACATTGTCTACAAATAATTGTAAAGAACCTTTCTTGTACTTATTTGCAATTCTTACTGGCACCCTCTTGCCACAACATTGGCACGGTTTTGCGATTTCGGCGTAAATCCAAGTGTGCTATACTGTGTATGCTCAAAACTATGCCAAGGCGATACGAGTAACACCATCCTACGGGGTGGTGTTATTTTGTTTCCGGGTATTTGGGCAGTCCAAGAGGGGCGACTTTTAGAGAGTAGCCCCTCCACATTTTTTCTATCACAGGAGGTATCACGAGTGAAAAAACATGACCTGACCAAGACACATCTCCACAGGGCAAGTCCCGGCATGGCACTATACGCGGCCTTCGCGGGCGTGACCATGGCCGCAATGCTTTGCCAGCCTGTCTTTGCCGCCACCGTCTGGGAGAAGGCCAATGAGATCATGAAGGATGTCTATAACCAGATTCTTCTTATCTCCACCATTGCCGCCATTGTCACCGCGTCGGTGGCACTGCTGATGATGAACTTCTCCCGCAGCGGCCGCACTGTGGACGAGAGTCGCGCATGGCTCAAGCGTATCATCATCACATGGGCGATCCTTAACGGGTTGGGCTTCATCATGTCCTATGTGACGCCCTTCTTCGCGGATGGCAGATGGAACGGATAACGCCAAGCTGCCCGGCTGAGAAAGGAGAAGTGCTATGGGCATATTAGATGGCATTGTAGAATGGATCGCGGAACAGGTCATGTACGGTCTTGACCTTATCAACACCTCTGTGCTGGGGGCTCTGGGCTGCGACATGACCACCTTCCTGCGCTACTTCCCTGCCGCGGAGACGATGTACAACATCTTCGTGGCACTGGCTATCGGCATGATCCTGCTGAACCTGATCTGGCAGCTATTCAAGAACTACGGCCTTATAGCAGGCGTAGAGGCAGAAGACCCGGTAAAACTGACAATCCGCTCCGTGCTGTTTATCCTGCTGGCCTATTTCGCAGATGAAATCGTGGAGCTGATACTGAAAATCGGCGGGACACCCTACGCGTGGATCATGTCGTCTGAGCTGCCCACACTGAACTTTGCCGACTTCAATTCGGTCATACTTACCATCCTTGGGGTCTGCGCCAACGGCGCGGTGGCTCTAATCGCCCTGATCCTCGTCCTCATATTGGCGTGGAACTATATCAAGCTGCTATTTGAGGCGGCGGAGCGTTATGTGCTCCTGGGCGTTCTGGTATTCACGGCGCCGGTGGCTTTTGCTACGGGCGCGGCGCAGGCTACCTCCAACATCTTCAAGGCGTGGTGCCGGATGTTCGGCGGCCAGATATTTCTACTGCTGATGAACGCATGGTGCCTACGCCTGTTCATCACCATGGTGGGAACCTTCCTGGCAAACCCCTTATCCCTATAGG
>ERZ1026848.173-NODE-173-length-36108-cov-16.249327_pt1 | contig 36108 bp, 30 predicted proteins | sample MGYA00380154_ERZ1026848 | MGnify/ENA primary metagenome ERZ1026848 (study PRJEB33269, sample SAMEA4719790) | human gut metagenome | biome: human-associated habitat; feature: organic feature; material: feces | place: Cameroon | collected 2013-10 ...
CTCCCTCTTGCTCCCACTTTCCTTACCCATACCCACACCCCGTCGGGGTGTTGGCTGAACTCGAATAACCACCGGAACATTGTATATCTTGTCAATGCAGGGACGCTTAACGCTACACGTCCGCAGGTTAGTACATATATCTCAGGATAGTGGCGTTTTTTTGAAGGGTTAATGTCAGTGCAGTTGCATTGATACACTCACGAAATTATTAATGCCCTGTCGGGACGGAAAATGCGGTAAGCAAGTCCGCAGTGCAGGATATGCCGTAATTAACTCCTTGTCGGTACGGGAAATGCTTTCAGCGGTGTTGGCGATATATTTCACTGTGTGGCTTTAATAATTGTTTTATTGACAGGTATTGAATATAGTAGTATAATTTAACTGATACCGTTAATAGCGGAAACTATTTTGAATCAAGGATGGTGTTACATGGGCGCTGTACTGACACTGGGCTGCGATATGATACCGAAAATCAATTTCGCAATGCAACAGAATTACATACCTTTCATAAGAAACCTTACCGTCAGCAACGAGGGCGATGAGGATATAAGCGATGTAAGACTTACTATCGCTTTTGATCCGGCTTTTGCAAAGACATTCACATACGATATAAGCTGTGTGCCGTCGGGAAAGTCGGTTGAAATTTCACCGCTGAGGATAATTCTCAGCACGGAAATGCTGTTTTCACTGACGGAGGCGGTGTCGGGAACTGTCAGCTTTTCGCTTTCAAAAGACGAAAAAGAGCTTTATCAAAAGGATGTTCCCGTTCAGCTTCTTGCGTTCAACGAATGGAGCGGTCTTGCGTTTGACCCGGAGCTTATTGCGGCATTTGTGACACCGAATCACCCGGAGATAGCGAAAGTCATATCGGAGGCATCGGTCTACCTTAAAAAGTGGGCGGATACGACTGCCTTCAGCGCATATCAGCGGCAGAACCCGAACTTTGTAAAACAGCAGATGGCGGCTTTATATGCGGCGCTGTGCGCAAGAAGGATAGCGTACAATATGCCGCCTGCCAGCTTTGAATATATAGGGCAGAAGATACGTCTTGCAAGTACCGTACTTGAGCAGAAGCAGGGCACTTGTCTTGATCTTGCGGTGCTGTATGCGTCCTGCCTTGAGGCTGTAGGTCTTAACCCTATCATTATATTCATAGAGGGTCACGCTTTCTGCGGCTGTCATCTTGAGGAGGAAACCTTTGCGGACTGTGCTACCGATGATGTGTCGGCTATAGAAAAGCGTATTGCGGCAGGAGCGGAGGAACTTCTGCTTGTGGAATGCACGGATATGACAAAGGAGAATGTTGACTTTGACAAGTCGCTGAAGCACGGCAGGGATCATATGAATACACCGGGCGGCTTTATATGTGCGGTCGATATTGCCCGTACAAGAGGAAGCGGCATCCGTCCGATACCGCTGAGGCTTGAACAGGCTCTGACGGCTGAAAACACAGAGAGCGACGGCACAAGGCGCATAAGAATGAGCGCACCGAGCGAACTTGATATGTCACTGTACGGAAAAGTGGCGCAGGGCAGTAACGAGCTTATGACAAAGCAGAAAATATGGGAAAGAAAGCTGCTTGATTTTTCGCTGAGAAATTCTCTGCTGAATTTCAGAATAAATAAAAGCACGGTCGAAATTATGGTGTCGGATCTGTCGCTTCTTGAAGATAAGCTGTCTGACGGAACGGATTTCCGCATTCTTGAGGCACCGTCAGAGTGGACGGTTTCTATGCGGGATGCTAAAACGTTTGAGATAGAAACCGACAAGGACCTTGTAAAGAATATAGCCGAGCAGGAACTGAAAAACAAGAGGATAAGGACGTTCATGGATGCCGCAGAACTTGAGGAGAGCCTTAAGAAGCTGTACCGTGCGGCTAAGGTGAGTATGGAGGAGAACGGCTCTAATACGCTGTTCCTGTCGCTCGGAATGCTCAGGTGGTTTGAAAGCGAAATGTCGGAAAAGGCGAGATATGCACCTCTTGTGCTTATACCGATAGATATAGTCAGAAATGTCCGTGACAAAGGTTACATAATCAGAAGCCGTCAGGAAGACGCTCAGATAAACGTAACGATGATAGAATATTTACGGCAGGATCACGGCATTGAGATAAACGGTCTTGATCCTCTGCCCGAAGACGAGCATGGAATCGACCTGCCGCTTGTTTTCAATACTGTAAGACAGGCGATAATGGGCAAAAAAACGTGGAATATTATCGAACACAGTTTTATCGGGCTGTTCAGCTTCGGTCAGTTTGTAATGTGGAACGATATAAGAAACCGCAGTGACGAACTTAAAAGCAACAAGGTGGTATCCTGCCTTATGGAAGGTGCGACAAGCGATGCACTGACAGGGGACTTTATTGCGGATACCGATATTGACAGCAAAATATCGCTTACGGATATTGCAGTCCCTGTTGATGCAGATTCTTCACAGCTGAGTGCGGTGGTTGCGGCATCGGCAGGAAGGAGCTTTGTACTACATGGCCCTCCCGGAACGGGTAAATCGCAGACCATCACCAATATGATAGCGAATGCGCTTTATCACGGAAAAAGCGTTCTGTTTGTGGCAGAGAAAATGGCGGCGCTGAGCGTTGTACAGAAGCGTCTTGCGAATATCGGACTTGACCCGTTCTGCCTTGAACTTCACTCCAACAAGACAAATAAATCCGCTGTTTTAGCGGAGCTTAACAAGTCGCTTGAAACGGCAAGGGTAAAATCTCCCGAACAACACGCCGCAGTTGCGGATAAGCTGGCGCAGGAAAAGGCAAAGCTGAACTTTGTGATAGAGGCTCTGCACGAAAAGCGCAATTTCGGTGAATCGCTGTATACTGCCATCGAACGCTATGAGCAGTGTATGGCTGAAAAGGGAAAAATATCTATCGGCAGAGATGTCTTGCAAAATGCCGACGAAGGTACTATTGCACAATTTGAAGAAATTATATCGGAATATGTTGTCGCAATATCCGAGATAGGTGTTTATGCACAGCATCCGCTTATACGATACGGCGGATGTGAATATTCGACAGAAATGCGTGACAGCTTCAAAAACAGCCTTGACAGACTTGCGGAGGAATACAGCGGGGCGGACGAGGCACTGAACCTTATAGCAGCAGCTGTCGGTCTTGACGGAAATATCAGCCGTGAAAAGCTGAACGCCGTATCAGGTCTTATAGATGCCTGCGGCGAGGACGCACCTGTAATAAACGAGATATTGGGTACGGCGGATTTTGACGCTGTCGTTTTAAAGTTGAAAACGCTGTGCGAAACGGGAAAAGCATACAATGCGCTTTGTGCCGAAATCGAAAACGGCTTTGACAAGGCTGTGCTTTCATATCCTGCACAAAGCGCAAGGGTGAAATGGAAACAGGCGGAGGCTAAGTGGTTTTTACCGAAGCTGATAGGTCAGAACAGGCTGTATAAGGAGCTTAAAGTCTACAGTAAAAATCCTGCCGCATTTAAAAAGAGCGATGTATGCGGAGTATATGACAGGCTGATTGAACTGTCGGAAAAATCGGAGCAGATCGGGCAGATAATCCCGACACTGAATATAACGGGCGGAATATTGTCCGGTACAGCTACCGACTGGGATATGCTTTCAAGAGCGGTGCATAAGACAGAGGCTGTTTATGGGGCGGCAGTTTCAGACAGATTCAGCGACAGCGAAAAACAGCATATTATGAACGTGTTCGTGAAATGTTCACCGCAGGAAATTGCCGGATGTGCGAAAAATCTTGAGGCGGTAAGAAGCTATACGGAAAAATCCGACAGACTTGCAGAGCTTTATGCTGTGAATACGGAATTTGAAGAAAGCGCCGATTGGCTTACAAGCGTTAACTCGGTATTTAAGGCGATTTCGGACAACATTTCGCTTGTAAAGAGCAAGGCGGCGTTCAACTTGGCGGATAAGCGGCTTTGTGATGCAGGGCTTGCGGCTGTGAGCCGTGCCTATAAAAACGGCACTGTATCGGCAGACAATATAAGAGCGGCTTATCACTGCGAGCTATATTATCAGCTGGCACTTATGACTATCGCCGCAGACAAGCGGCTTGCCTCCTTCAACGGAAAGCAGTATGACGCTCTGATCGACGAATACAGAAGAACGATAAAGGAATATCAGAGGCTCACTATGCAGGAGCTTGCGGCAAGGCTGTCTGCAAATATACCCGTATCAGACGGTACCAGCGCCGCATCCTCCGAGATGGGAATACTGAAGAAGGCTATAAAAAATAACGGCAGAATGATGCCGCTCAGAAAGCTGTTCGATCAGATACCGACACTGCTCAGAAGGCTCTGCCCGTGTATGCTTATGAGCCCTATCTCAGTGGCGCAGTATATCGATCCGTCATTCCCGAAATTCGACCTTGTAATATTCGATGAAGCGTCACAGCTTCCGACAAGCGAGGCTGTCGGTACTATAGCAAGGGGCGAGAATGTCGTTATAGTAGGCGACCCGAAGCAGCTGCCGCCTACGTCATTCTTTACAAGCAACCGTATTGACGAGGACAACAGCGAGCTTGAGGATCTGGAGAGCCTGCTTGACGACTGTCTTGCAATCTCTATGCCGCAGATGTATCTCAAGTGGCACTACCGCTCACGGCACGAGAGCCTTATCGCATACAGCAATATGAAGTATTATGACAATAAGCTGTATACGTTCCCGTCACCGAACGACCTTGTATCGCAGGTAAGGCTTATACGTCCGGAAGGCTTCTATGACAAGGGCAAGACAAAGCAGAACAAGGCTGAAGCGGAGGCTATAGTCAATGAAATAATCCGCAGGCTGAGCGATGAAAAGCTGAGGAATGACAGCATAGGCGTGGTAACGTTCAGCTCTGTTCAGCAGAATCTTATCGACGATATGCTGGTTGACGCATTTGCGAAGAACCCGGATATAGCCGATTTTGACGCAAAGTGTGACGAGCCTGTGTTTATCAAGAATCTTGAAAACGTACAGGGTGATGAGCGTGATGTTATACTGTTCTCGGTTGGCTACGGTCCTGACGAGAACGGAAAGGTTTCGATGAACTTCGGTCCGCTTAACCGTGACGGAGGATGGAGAAGGCTTAATGTTGCAATCTCAAGGGCAAGGAAGGAAATGATAGTTTATTCCGTTCTGCGTCCCGAACAGATAGACCTTACGAGAACACGCTCGGAGGGTGTTGCGGGGCTTAAGGGCTTCCTTGAGTTTGCAACGAGAGGTACGAATGTTATCGCAGGACGCACGGATATGTTCACAAAAGCGGATGACAGCCTTGTAAGCGAGATAGCGAAGGGCATTGAAACGCTCGGATATAAGACGAGGTGCAACATAGGCTGTTCGCAGTTCAGAATGGATATAGGTATAATTGATCCCGAAAGACCCGAAACATATATTCTCGGTATTATGCTTGACGGTGAAAACTGCCACAGAAGCGCAACCGCAAGGGACAGATTTGCGGTTCAGCCGGGTGTGCTTGAGGGGCTTGGCTGGAGCGTAATGCGTGTATGGACGCTCGACTGGCTTGACGACAGCAACGGAGTTTTACAGCACATAAAGCAGGCTGTTGAAAATGCACAGCATCCGCAGGAAAAGCCTGTCGGGGAAGTAAAGACAAAGCAGGCGCCGGTATTTGAAACGGTAGAGAAAACACCTGTGCCGAATAAGGCAACGCTGTATGAAACGGCAGATATAGCGCCTGTGGGAACGCCCGAACAGTTTTATCTTCCCGAAACGGTTCCTGTTATACAGTCGCTCGCAGTGCTTATTTTATCAGCGGAAGCGCCCATAAGCCGTAACGCTCTGGTGCATAAGCTGATAGGTGCGTGGGGCATAACAAGAAGCGGTGACCGCACGGACAAGGTACTTGCCGATGTGTTCAGAATGATTGACAAGCGTATAACGATTGATGAGAATAATGCGTTCTTCTGGCTCGGAAAGCAAAACCCCGATACATATGACATTTATCGTCCTGCCGATATTCAGGGCAACAGAAGGGAACTTACGGAAATCCCGTCGGAAGAAATAATCGCCGCTGTGACGGAGGTGCTTTCAGAGCAGATAGGGCTTTCAAGAGCAGACCTTATCCGTGAGACCGCAAAGAAATTCGGATACACAAGACCCGGTGCTGTGATGACTGCTACTGTAGGCTTTGCTGTTGACAAGGCGGTAACTGGAGGTAAAATCAAGAATAACGGTGATAGATACACGCTCTGATCTATGGTGTGTCTGCCGGCGATTTGCAAAACGATGCTATGATAATAAAAAGCACCCCGCTGTGTCGGGGTGCTTTTACTATGTGTGTTTACTGCATACTGTAATAGTCAAGATCTATCTTGTCATATCTCTTTACCGCAGTTTCGATTGAAGTTACTTCTTCATCTATTTTTACAATCTTGCCGTCCTTATAAAGATACAGCGTTCCGCCACGAAAATCGTCTTTATACTTCATACCGCATATCATCGTTATATTGTCCTTATCAAGCACGCAGTAACGGCTGACATCATCTTTTACCGCTGTTTCCTTGCCGTCTGTATTGATAGTGAGAACATTTGCCGGTTCTTCTTCGTCATAGCCATAGGCGTTTTTAATATAGTAGAAACTGCCGTCAAGATATGAAATATTATCGCTGTCTGCGTTTTCCGCAATAAGCTTTCCGTCAACGTAAATATTACGCAGAGGTGAGCCGTACTCCGTTTTTGAATATACGACCTTTTTGTCGCTTGTAAGTGTTATCCGTGTTACATTTGTATCATCATCGATTGCCACAGGAGTTTTATCAGAGCCGTCCGAAAGGTCAAGTCTGTATATCTTTGAGTCGCCGTCCCCGCTTGCGGTAAAGATAAGCGTGTTTCCGTCAGCACTGATCTCACGCATAGTAATCAAAACACAGCTTGCGTTAAGATTGAATTTTATCTTTTCCGTTTTATCCTTTTTGACAACGAAAAATCCACTGCCTTCGGGGATAACCATCACAGGTACATCGGTGGCGCATAATTCAAAGCTGTAGTATTCATAGCTGTAGTTATCCTGTATTTTGGTGCTTTCTCCTTTTTCGTAATAGTAAAGTGTGCCGTCCTTAGTGTAGTACATTGAATTCTTTTCGGGGTAAGCCCTAACTATTTCTGCGTTTTCAATAATGTTTTTTATTTTGCCGTTGTCGGAATATATGTAAATATCACTTGCAGGCTCACTGTCAATATAATAGAATTTTTCGATAATTATTACAGAAAGATTGTCCGAGCAGCTTACTGTACTGTCACCGCTGATTAACTCGTTTACGATAATTTCGTTGCTTTGTGATACGTCTGCAAGAATAAAACTGCGATCGTTTGTGAAATAACCGATTCTGTCGGCACTGTCATTTATAAACAGCTCATCGTTATCGCTGCAGTTTTCACCGACCTTTTTTGTCTTACCGTCAGTCGTTCCCGTGAAAATATCGCCGTTTTCCTTGATATAGACTATTTTACTGCCGTCAGGGTTTACATTGTAGGCGGTAACATCGGTCGCTATTTTATGCGGTTTGTCATCTTTATTTTCAATATCACGATACCACAGATCTCCTTTACTTATATATATCAGTCTGTTGCTGTCGGTTGTCAGCGTGTATTTATCGCAAATGTCCTCGCTCATACGCTCGCTTGTGCCGTCGTCATACATATACAGCACCTTGTTCTTTGAGTAAATAAAGCGTGGCTTTGCAGGCATGATATAACCGGATGAATCTGCGGTATTACTGCCGTTTGGGAACAGCAAAAGAATAATTGTTACGACTGCTACAGTGATAACGGATAATGTAATGATAATCGGTAAAGTTTTAATGCGTTTTTCGGATGATTTCATAATAATGCTCCTTTCGTAAAGGCAAAACAGTATGGCAGACTGCTCTTCTTATATAATACACTACAGAAGCACGTTTTGTCCATGAAAAAAGTAAAAAAAGTGCAAAAAATACGGGCTGATTTACACAGCCCGTAGATATATTTAAAAATTCTTATCTTACAGCGTCCTTCATACTCTTTACATATTCGCCTACATACTTTGGAGCGTCCTTGCCGTATTGCTCGATTATCTTGATAATAGCCGAGCCTACAATTGCGCCGTCGGCAATGTCAGCCATTTTCTTTGCCTGCTTGGGCGTTGAGATGCCGAAGCCTATGGCACAGGGAACGGAAGTGTTCTGCCTTATCACATCTACGATAGACTTAAGGTCGGTGCTTATCTCGCTTCTTGTGCCGGTAACACCGAGGCTCGATACAAGATAGATAAATCCGTCCGCTTCCTTTGCTATCATAGCGATGCGGTTTTCGGAGGTCGGGGCGATAAGCGAGATAAGGTCAACGCCGTACTTTTTGCACTGTGGCAGAAATTCTTCCTTTTCCTCATAAGGCAGGTCGGGGAGAATAAGACCGTTTATACCGATCTCCTTACAGGTTGAAATGAATTTATCCGCACCGTAGGAGAACACCACGTTTGAATACGTCATAAATACCATAGGAACTGTAACGTCTTTTCTAAGCTCTCTGACTAAGTCGAAAACCTTGTCGGTGGTAACTCCGCCCTTTAACGCACGGATATTTGCACCCTGAATTACGGGGCCTTCGGCGGTAGGGTCGGAGAACGGAATGCCAAGCTCTATTAGATCCGCACCGTTTGCTACGGCTTCTCTTACTATCTTTGCGGTGGTTTCAAGGTCGGGGTCGCCGCAGGTTATGAAAGGGATAAATGCCTTTCCGTTTTCAAATGCTTTTGCTGTTTCAGTCATGTATATCCTCTCCTCTGTAACGTGCTATTGCGGCGCAGTCCTTGTCGCCTCTGCCGGAAATCGTTATAACTATTATCTTGTCCTTATCCATTGTGGGAGCGAGCTTTATAGCGTGGGCTACAGCGTGGGCTGACTCTATTGCAGGGATTATTCCTTCCGTCTTTGAAAGGTACTCGAATGCGTTTACCGCTTCATCGTCCGTGACGGGAACATATTCCGCTCTGCCTGTATCGTGAAGATATGCGTGCTCAGGTCCTATTCCGGGATAGTCAAGTCCTGCGGAGATAGAATAAACGGGTGCTATCTGACCGTACTTGTCCTGACAGAAATATGACTTCATACCGTGGAATATTCCGACTGAGCCTGTGTTTACCGTTGCCGCAGTTTCGAAGGTGTCAATGCCTCTGCCTGCCGCTTCACAGCCGATAAGTCTTACGCTCTTGTCCTCTATGAAGTGATAGAATGTACCTATCGCATTTGAGCCGCCGCCGACACAGGCGAGTACGGCATCGGGAAGTCTGCCTTCTTTTTCTTTAAGCTGTTGCTTTATTTCTTTTGAGATAACCGATTGAAAATCACGCACGATAGTGGGGAAGGGGTGCGGTCCCATTACAGAGCCTAAGCAGTAGTGGGTATCGTCTATTCTCTTTGTCCATTCACGCATTGCCTCCGATACGGCATCTTTAAGAGTCGCTGTGCCTGTCTTTACGGGGATGACCTCTGCACCGAGCAGACGCATACGGTATACGTTAAGCGCTTGCCTTATCGTATCCTCCTCGCCCATGAACACTACGCATTCCATACCCATAAGTGCGGCGGCTGTGGCAGTCGCAACGCCGTGCTGACCTGCGCCTGTTTCTGCGATAAGTCTTGTCTTGCCCATCTTCTTTGCAAGAAGCGCCTGACCTAAAACGTTGTTTATCTTGTGCGAGCCTGTGTGGTTTAAGTCCTCACGCTTTAAATATATCTTTGCACCGCCGAGATCATTTGTCATCTTTTCCGCATAGTAAAGCCTTGACGGTCTGCCTGCATAATCGTTTAAAAGCTCGGTCAGCTCCCTGTTGAACTCCGGGTCGTCCTTGTAGTGATTATAGGCTTGTTCAAGCTCTATTACGGCATTCATCAGCGTTTCGGGGATATACTGTCCGCCGTGTATGCCAAAGCGTCCTTTTGGATTAGTCATTGTTTGCTTCCTTCCTTACGGCTTTTACGAATGCCGTCATTTTATTTTTATCTTTTAAATTATCTGTTTCTATTCCGCTGCTCACGTCTACCGCAAACGGTGAAAGTGTATCGATGGCAATCTCTACGTTTTCGGGGTAAAGACCGCCTGCAAGAAAATACGGTCTGTCGATGTTTTCAAGCAGGTTCCAATTAAAGCTCCTGCCTGTTCCTGCGCCCGAATCGAGAAGAATGAAATCCGCTTTGCAGTTTTTAGCGCTTTTAATATCGTTTTCGCTTTTTATGCGGAATGCCTTTATAACAGGCTTATCTGTAAGCACTTTCAGCCTTGCGATGTATTCCTCGTCTTCACTGCCGTGAAGCTGTGCAAGGTCGATTATATTGTCGCTCAGGAGTTTTGCAATGTTTTCAATCGGTTCGTCTACAAAGACACCGACCGCCTTTATATCGGGGGAAAGCAGGGCTTTAAGCTCCTTTGCCTTTTCGGGTGAAACATATCTTTTGCTCTTTTTTGTAAAGACAAAGCCGATATAATCGGGGCAAAGCGCATTTGCACATTCTATATCACACCTTCGTGACAGTCCGCACAGCTTGATTTTTGTCATATTGTCTTACCTTTCAGTTTAGCGAGCGTAGCTGTCTTGTCTTTTGCACGCATAAGCGTTTCTCCGATAAGCACGGCATCTGCGCCGATCTCACGCAGAGCGTTTATATCATCGGCATTTTGTATACCGCTCTCCGAAACAAATACCGCACTCTGAGGGATTATGCTTCTCAACTTTTTACTGTTTTCGGTATCGACCGTGAAATCTTTGAGATTGCGGTTGTTTACGCCGATAACTCTTGCGCCGGCTCTGACAGCCATTCTGACTTCGTCCTCGTTGTGCGTTTCCACGAGGGCGGAAAGTCCGAGCGTGTCGCATATCCCGATATATTTTTTTATCGTTTCTTCGGGGAGTATGGAGCAGATGAGAAGTACAGCGGAAGCACCGAGCAGCTTCGCTTCGTATATCATATATTCGTCAACGGTGAAGTCCTTTCTTATACAGGGGATATTCACAGCCTTTGTAATTTCTCTGAGATAAGCGTCGCTGCCTAAAAACCATTTCGGCTCGGTAAGCACCGATATGCAGTCTGCACCTGCCGCTTCGTACTGCCTTGCTATTTCAAGATACGGGAAATCCTCAGCTATGATGCCCTTTGAGGGTGAAGCCTTCTTGCACTCGCATATAAAAGCGATGTCGTCTTTTTTCAGTGTCTTTTCAAAAGCAAAGCTGCCTTTCGGAAGTGTCAGAGCGAGCGATTTAACTTCTTCGGCGGATCTTAGTGCTTTTGCCTTTTCAACTCTGAGCCTTGCGTAATCGGCAAGCTCGTCAAGTATTGTTGCCATTATTCCTCCTCGGGACGATTGCTGACTTTAATCAGCTTGTCAAGGGTTTCAAGCGCCTTGCCCGAATCTATTATTTCAGCGGCAAGGGCGATGCCGTCCTTTAATGTTTCGGCTTTTCCGCCGATGTAAAGTGCCGCACCTGCGTTCATAAGAACAGCGTTTCTCTTGTGACCCTTTGCACCGCCGAGAATTTCACGGGTGATCTTTGCGTTTTCTTCGGGCGTACCGCCTTTTAAGTCGTCTTTTGTGCAACGCTCAAAGCCGAAATCCTCGGGGGCTATCGTGTATGACCTGAACCAACCGTCCTTGAATTCGCATACCGCTGTAGGTGCGCTCATTGATATTTCATCGAGCCTGTCCTTGCCGTATACGACCATACCACGCTTTACACCGAGATTTATAAGTACCTGCGCCAGAGGCTCTACAAGATATTCGTCATAAACACCGAGCAACTGCATCTTGGGGCTACCGGGATTAGTGAGAGGGCCTAAGATGTTGAACACCGTGCGGAAGCCGAGTTCTTTTCTGATAGGGCCGACATATTTCATTGAGGTGTGATACTTCTGGGCGAAGAAGAAGCACATTCCGGCTTCCTTTAAAAGTTCGATACAGCGGTTCGGGTTTTGCTGAATGTTTACACCGAGCGCTTCAAGGCAGTCCGCAGTACCGCAAAGTGAGGATGCGGCTCTGTTGCCGTGCTTTGCTACCTTCATTCCGCCTGCCGCCGCAACAAGTGCAGAGGTCGTGGAAATGTTGAAACTCTGCGCATTGTCGCCACCTGTGCCGACTATCTCGAATATATCCATGCCTGTGTCCACCTTTGTGGCATTGTCACGCATAGCGGCGGCACAGCCTGCTATTTCATCTGTTGTTTCTGCCTTTGCGCTCTTTGTCGAGAGAGCGGCAAGAAATGCGGCATTCTGGGTGGGGGTCGTTTCACCGTTCATTATCTCGTTCATTACGGTATAAGCCTCATCGTAAGTAAGGTCTTCCTTGTTTACTATCTTTACTATTGCTTCCTTAATCATTGTCTTAGTCCTCCTTTATGAAATTTCTCAACATCTGTTTTCCGTCGGGTGTCATTATTGATTCGGGGTGGAACTGCACTCCGTAAACGTCATAATCCTTATGCTGTACCGCCATTATTTCGCCATCATCGGTCACTGCGGTAACCTTTAAGCAGTCGGGCATTGTCGCAGGGTCTGCGGCAAGCGAATGATAACGTGCAACGGGCGCTTTATCGGGGCAATTTTTAAAAAGAGGTGAGCTTTTGTCAAAAGTTACGTCCGACTGCTTTCCGTGCATAAGCTCCTTTGCGTAGGTTATCGTTGCACCGTATGCCGAGCATATAGCCTGATGACCCAGACACACGCCGAGTATCTTAAAATCCTTGCCAAGCTGTTTTATAACGTCGATTATCACACCTGCGTTTTCGGGTCTGCCCGGACCCGGTGAAATAATTATTCTGTCGGGGTTTAGCTGTCTTATTTCTTCGACCGTCATTTCATCGTTTCTTATGACCTTTATGTCTGGGTTTATCTCACCGACAAGCTGATAAAGGTTATATGAAAAGCTGTCGTAGTTATCTATAAGAAGTATCATATATCTGCCTCCTCAGCCTTCTTGAGTGCGTTTACTACCGCCTGCGCCTTGTTTATACATTCCTGATATTCCTTTTCGGGAACGGAGTCTGCGACGATTCCTGCTCCGCTTCGTATGAACACCTTGCCGTTTTTCTTGTAGGCAATTCTGATAGCGATGCAGGTATCCATATTGCCTGTGAAATCAATATAGCCTATTGCGCCGCCGTAGATGCCACGCTTGTTGTTTTCAAGTTCTCCGATGAGCCTGCAGGCTCTTATCTTCGGTGCGCCCGAAAGCGTTCCTGCGGGAAGTACCGCCGAGATTGCGTCCAGTGCGTCAAGGTCGTCTTTTATCTCGCCTCTTACTGTTGAGCCTATGTGCATAACGTGCGAGTAGCGTTCTATGGAATGCAGTTTTTCGACCTGTACCGTGCCGAACTTGCTTACTCTGCCGAGATCGTTTCTGCCGAGGTCTACAAGCATATTGTGTTCGGCGAGCTCTTTTTTGTCCTGCAGAAGATCTTCCTCAAGAGCCTTGTCCTCTTCGTCCGTCTTTCCTCTGGGGCGTGTTCCTGCAAGGGGGAATGTGTGGAGTATGCCGTTTTCAAGCTTTACGAGCGTTTCGGGAGAAGCGCCTGCGACCTCAACATCCGTGCCTGAAAAATAGAACATATAGGGCGAGGGATTTATCGTCCGAAGCTGTCGGTAGGTGTTAAGCAGGCTTCCCTCAAAGTCGGCTGAAAGCCTGTTGGAAAGCACTATCTGGAATATATCTCCCTCTTTGATATAATGCTTTGCTTTTTCGACCATACCGCAGTAATGCGCTTTATCGAACAGGGGAGTGACCTCGCTTAAAAGTCTGCCTGCTGGCTCGTTTTTCTTTTCCCCACGGCTCAGCAGTTCTGCCATAGCTTTAAGTTCGATTATCGCCTTGTTATAGCCGACTTCTACATCGGAAAGCGGAATATTCACTATAAGCACTATCTTCTGCTTTACGTTATCGAATGCTATGACCTTGTCGAAAAGCATAAGGTCAATATCTTTGAACCTTTCGGTGTCTATTGTCTTTATTCTTACGGTCGGCTCACTGTAGCCGAGAAAATCATAAGCGAAATATCCGACCAGTCCGCCTGTGAAGGAGGGAAGGTAATCGAACTTAGGGCTTTTGTGTTCCGCAAGTATCTGCCTTAAGTATGCGGACGGGTTGTCGGTGTGTACCGTAATGTTTCCTGCTTTAAGCTCGCCGTCTATGCAGGTGATCTCCATTTTCGGATCATAGCCCATAAAGGTGTAGCGACCCCACTTTTCGTTTGCCTGAGCCGATTCAAGCATATAGCAATGAGTTGATACGTTTTTAAGTATCTTCATCGCCTCTATCGGCGTACATATATCGGCAAGAATCTCACAGCTTACAGGCATGACCTTGTATCTGTTTTGTGCCGCTATTTCCTTTGCTTTTTCAAGGGTGGGTAAAAACTCCATTTTTTTGCCTCCGTTTTCTGTCTGCCAAAAACAAAAAAGTCCTTGACAGAAAAATAGTTTTTCTGTCAAGGACGAATAATCTATTATCCGCGGTGCCACCTTGATTTCACGATTTGAGGTCGTGCGCTTTGCAGGATACCTACATATCCCCGGCAACTGACGTATGCCCTACGTTGCAGAATACTGGGCAATATTTAACATATTGCTTTTGACTGCACCCTCAGCGGTCCATTTGACAACCCGTGTCTTGCCCCTTCTCAGCTATCGGGGTTCTCTGTAAAGTCGTAACTGTCGTTATCTCCGCTTCAACGGTTTAAAGTGTTTTGTTTGTGATTATTATAGCACTGTGTTAAAGCGTTGTCAAGATGGGGATGAAAATTTTTTTGTGGGAGGATAACGGAAAAAGAGCCTTGCCTTGCGGCAAGACTCTTTTCAGACTGTCAAAAAAATCTACATAATTTTTAAAAATGGGGTTTGGGGCGTAGCCCCAAGCGGGGTGAGGGCGGCAGCCCCACATTCAGCCCTGGCACGGATGCCGGGCGTGTATGCCCAAAGGCTCTGCACGATGCAGAGCCAACAAAGCATACACAGCCCTTTATCACGGGGAAAGGGGTTTGGGGATAGGGATTGAGAATAAGCACTTTTTTGAAAAAACAGACTTTTTCTACAAACTGAAAGAGCCTTGCCTTGCGGCAAGACTCTTTGCTTTTTACCTTGAATACTATATGCAATTAATGCAATTATTCGCATTGTTATCAGGAATATAGAAAAATGTACGAAACTCCTCTGAATAGCCTGACTTAAAACCCGAACCGATTAGTATTGCCGATAAACTTAGTGCTCGTTTCTCTTAGCGAAGCACTCGCTGCAGTAAACGGGTCTGTCGTCACGGGGCTGGAAGGGAACCTTAGCCTCGCCGCCGCAGCCTGCGCATACAGCTGTGAACATTTCACGCTTAGCTCCGCCGTTCTTCTTAGCGTCACGGCAAGCCTTGCATCTCTTAGGCTCGTTTGTAAAGCCGTTCTGAGCGTAGAACTCCTGTTCGCCTGCTGTGAATACGAAATCTGCACCGCAGTCCTTGCACTTGAGAGTCTTGTCTTCGTACATAGTAAAATACCTCTAAAATTTCTCACGCTTTCAGCGTGTAATAATATGAAAAAGACTTGGTAAGTCTTATTTCCCCATTGATTTTCTTATCTTCGATTTTGCACGCTGAAGTGCATTGTCTACAGATTTTTCGTTCATTGAAAGCTCATTTGCTATCTGCTCATAGGAGCAGTGGGCAAGATACATTTCAAGAACCTTCATTTCCTTTTTTGAAAGAACGTCCGACAGCCTGTTCATAAGCTGGCTGTCCTGAACTTTATCAATAACCGTATCCTCAGGCGACAGTGAATCGTCCTTTATAAGATCGAAGTCGAAGTCGTCACAGTTTGATAAAGGGTTATCCTTGATAGCCTTTGATATACAGGTTTTCATAGCCGAGTCGGTGCAGAGATTGGCGAAGGTTACGAAAGACGCACCCTTTTCGCTGTTATAAAGCCGTATAGCTTTAAGCAGGCCGAGAAGCCCCTCCGAGAATAAATCGTCCTTATCGGCAGACGGGCAACGCAGTGACATCTTTGCGGATTTTGCCGAAATAACGGGTATATACCGCTTTATAAGCACGGTTGCGTATTTTTCGCCGCCTGTCTGTGTTATCCGACTTACAAGCTGTTCATCAGTCATATCGGAAATCGTAAGCTCCGTTTCTTTATCCGGAAAAGGAGTACCGGTCATATTAGTTGCTTTTTCTGCCATCTGACCTCCGATACCGCTGTGTCTGCCGCCTTTAATGTTTACTGTATATCTATTGCTTATTCTATCATAATATACGTTTTTTGTCAATAGGAAAAACTTCAAATTGTTTACAAAAGAAATCAAATTGAATTTGTGAAATGATTAACAAATGCAGATCGGTGTATTCTTCGGTATTTGATATTTATTTTATACAGCGACCTTGCTTATTTTGAGTATCTGCTACGTTCACGCAGAATATAATATCCAATGCCGGCGATGTCCGCCAGAAACCAGCCGATAGGGATAGATACCCATATTCCCATAACTCCTATTGTAGACACTGGCGACAGGATATACGCAAGAAGCACTCTTGTTCCGAGTGAAAGAATCGTCAGGATTACCGACATCAACGGTTTATTTACCGCTCTGTAGTAGCCGTAGAGCATAAACAGTATTCCTATGCCGATGTAACACAGACCCTCGGTTCTGAGGTACTGTACACCTATCGCTACTGTTTCGCTGTCGGAGCAGAACAGGCTCATAAGCGGCTCGGACAGGAAAAATACAGCCGTGCTGACGGCAAAACAAAACAGCACAACGCTTATAAGCGACTGCTTTATGCCGCTTTTTATCCTGCCAGGCTTTCCTGCGCCGAAATTCTGGGCGGTGAAAACGGAAAATGCGTTTCCGAAGTCCTGCACAGGCATATAGGCGATAGTGTCAATTTTTACCGCAACCGCAAATGCCGCCATAACAGCTGAACCGAAGCTGTTGACAAGTCCCTGTATCATCAGTATGCCGAAATTCATTACCGATTGCTGAAGGCAGGTAAAGCCCGACAGCGAGAGTATATCTCTGATATTACTGCGGTCGAATTTCATATCGCATTTATGCGGAACATATTGCTTTCCTGCGATGAAAAAATACAGCAGTAAGCCGATTGCCGAGCAATATTGCGCTATAACTGTGGCTATAGCCGCACCTGCTATTCCCATACCGAAGGGTATTATAAACAGCATATCAAGCCCGATGTTCAAAACTACGGAGATGCCGAGAAATATAAGCGGTATTGCCGAGTTGCCCATACCTCTTAGGATATTTGCAAAGAAGTTATAGATAAACGTTGCGAAAAATCCGATAAATACTAACGCAAGATAAGTCTTTGTGTCGGATGTAAGCTCCGCAGGTATCTGCAGCAGTGAAATTATCGGGTCAAGGAAAATGTAGAAAACGGCGGTAATGATAAGCGTTATCGCCGTTGTTATAATTCCCGAAGCGAAAACGCCGTTTCTTATCATATCATCACGATTTTTACCGAAAGCGATGGAGATGAATGTGCCTGTACCGAGCGACAGACCTATAATCACGGATGTAAGGAAGGTTATGAGCGTATAAGACGAGCCGACGGCGGCAAGTGCGTTGTCACCGATATATCTGCCGACTATCCACGTATCAGCAAGGTTGTAAAGCTGCTGCATTATATTTCCGAGCATAAGCGGCACGGCGAATGCCCATAGTCCGCCGGTTATACTGCCGACGGTAAGATCACGGTTTTTCATTATGTATTTCCTTTATATAAGCGGTGCGACAAATCCCCACGCAACAGCAATCACAAGTGAGGGGAGCAGGTTTGCTACTCTTATCTGTTTTTTACGAATGAGGTTAAGTCCTACGCAGAAAATCAGGACATTGCCGACATAAGAAAGATAAGACAATGCAAGGTCGGTCATAAAGCCTCCGACAAATACTGCGATTATTGTTATGACACCTTGAAAAATCGCCACAGGCACGGCGGAGAAGATACAGCCCTTGCCCTGAGAGGCGGTCATTACGCAGATAATCACTGCGTCAAGGATCGCTTTTGCGATAAGAACCGAGCAATCGCCGCTTACGCCGTCGTTTATCGAGCCTATCACCGCCATTGCGCCTATGCAGACGGTGCAGGATGCACTGACAAATGCCGATACAAATGAGTCGTCACCGGTACTGTGGCTCTTTATCTTGAGCCATTCGCCGAACTTGTCCACAAGAGCGTTTATATTGATTATTTCACCGATAAGACCGCCTAAGGTGAGGCTTACTATCATCATAACAGTGCCGCCCGTTGACAGCTTGCCGTCTGACAGCGACAGCATATTCTGCATAACACCGCCGACGGCGAGCATCATTATTGCAACGGCATTGACCGACAGAAGAGTATCCTTTATTCTTTCGTTCAGCTTTTTGCCGAACAGCAATCCGCATAGTCCGCCGAATATCAGCAGAGCGACGTTTATTATAGTGCCAAGTCCACGCATAAAATCAAATCCTTGAAATATCCCCGACGGGAGAATACAGTGCGAAAATTGCACCGATTGCAATTATACAACGGAAAGAATAGCGTGTCAAGACGACAGGAAAACATAAAGACAGCAGTTGTTGCAGAGTTGCGGTTTTTCGCGGTGCAACACGAATCTCTTTTTACTTGATTTGAATTTTTGGGAAGTTGTGATAATTGCCGATATAATGAATTGAGATTTGGCTATGTTTTTGTTGATGATATGTTTACTGTAAAAGCAAAATATGATATACTAAAAACAGTGCAATGAAAAAAGGAGCTCGTGATGAAAAGGATATATACATTTCTTATTGTAATAATGTTCAATATGGCATTTCTGATGAGTGCTTGCACGGCAGGCAATGCGGATAGTGCAATGTCAGCAGTTTCTGAAACGTCAGCTACGGGAACAGTGATGGATAGGATTGATGAGCCGAAAGCCGAAACAACTACAGCTCAGACTGCGGCTACCACAGCAGTGACCACCACAAAGCCACAGGAAACAAAGATAGCTGAAACTACCACCACAACAGCGACTACAACGGCAAAGCCAAAGCCGGCAACGACAACAACCGCCGCCACAACAAAGCCCGCACCGGAATGGACCGAAAGCAAGGCAAGCGGTACAAAGTATGTCAACACCGACTGTTACAGCCGTAAGAAAGCCGTACTCGGTGCAGAAACGGTAAAGCTGTACAGCGTGAACGACAAGGTAACAGTGACAGCCAAGACCGATACAGGCTACTTCAAACTTTCTGACGGTAGCTTTATACACAGCGACTATCTGAGCGACAGCAAGGTAGCTCAGACTACAACAACCACTACAAAGAAAGCAGAAACGCCTAAGCCTGCGACCACCACAAAGAAGCAGGAAAGCAAGCCGAAGTCCATATATGAGTATCCGTTTGACCTTGAAGCCATTAAACAGGTTATAGTAAATGACGCTGTAAACAATTACGGATTAAAAAATCTTGATGATCCAAGCTGGGTGCCGGAAGGTAGTACTTGGAACGTCCCTCTCGTTATCTCTTACGATATGCACCCTAATGTAATAAAGAGAAATGTTGAAGATGAAGCAGGTGCTAATTTCAGAGTCGCACAAATGAAAAAAGGCGACTATTTCAAAGTGTACATTCAGGACATATCTGAAGATTTGGATGTGCGAGATGAAAACGGAAAGCTGACAAAAGCATATGCTATATACTTTTTAAGAGGTTAAACTGCTGATGTAGTTTATTCATAAATTTAAACGCATTTCGTATTTGTGAACAATTGAATATGTAAGAGCTTTGAGAGTATAAAATTCAAAGCTCTTTTTCTTTTTCTGAAAGCAAAAATTCAAAGCAGTCCGCACTCTCCGCCGATTAAAATCCCGCCGTTGCACTTGACTAATCGGCAATAATGTAATATAATAATCAAGAACAAACAAACGAGAAAGCAAAGCCTGCGGCTTTGCCCGGAAAGGACCTTAAAAATGGACGCAACTTTAAAAAAGCAGCTTGAGATAACTGCCACCAAGGTCAGAATGGGTGTTATCGAGGGCGTTTACAACGCTAAGTCGGGACATCCCGGCGGATCGCTTTCGGTAGCCGATGTACTGACATATCTTTACTTTGCAAAGATGAATGTAGATCCCAAAAATCCTCAGATGCCCGAGCGTGACAGACTTGTACTGTCAAAGGGACACACAGCTCCTGCACTGTACTCTGTACTTGCTAACCGTGGATTTTTCCCTGTGGAAGATTTAAAGACACTCCGCCACATAGGCTCAAAGCTCCAGGGACACCCTGTTATGAACAAGGTTCCCGGCGTTGATATGAGCACAGGCTCACTCGGACAGGGTATTTCAGCCGCTTGCGGTATGGCTCTTTCGGGTAAGCTGTCAAATGATTTCTATAAAGTATACGCTATACTCGGTGACGGCGAGATAGAAGAAGGTCAGGTATGGGAGGCTGCTATGTTTGCGGCACACTATCAGCTTGACAACCTTGTAGCCGTAGTTGACAACAACGGACTTCAGATAGACGGCAGAATCAGCGATGTTATGTCACCCTATCCGATAGACGAGAAGTTCAAGGCTTTCGGCTGGCACGTTATTTCTATAGACGCACACGATTTTGACGCAATCGAAAAGGCTTTCGCTGAAGCTGAAAAGATTTCGGGACAGCCTACGGTAATTATACAGAGAAGCGTAAAGGGCAAGGGCGTTTCCTTCATGGAGGATCAGGTATCATGGCACGGCACTGCTCCCAACGAAGAACAGTACAACCAGGCTATGACAGAACTCAAGGCTCATCTTGCCGAGCTTGAAAAGTAATCGGAAAGGAAACGTATTAAAATGGAGAAAAAAGCAACCCGTGAAAGCTACGGCGAAGCTCTTGTAATGCTCGCTGAAAAGAGAAACGATCTCGTAGTTTTAGACGCAGACCTTGCGGCTGCAACAAAGACAGGTATATTCAAGAAGGCATATCCCGACCGCTTCTTTGACTGCGGTATAGCAGAAGCAAATATGATGGGTGTTGCCGCAGGTATCGCTACTACAGGCAAGCTCGTATTCGCAAGCACATTTGCTATGTTTGCGGCAGGCAGGGCTTATGAAATACTCAGAAACAGCATAGGCTATCCTCATCTGAACGTTAAAATCGGTGCAACACACGCAGGTATTTCCGTCGGTGAGGACGGTGCGACACACCAGTGCAACGAGGATATAGCGCTTATGCGTACAATTCCCGGTATGACGGTAATCAACCCTGCCGATGATGTTGAGGCTAAGGCGGCTGTACTCGCTATGGCTGACTATGTGGGACCTACCTATATGAGATTCGGCAGACTTGCCGCTCCTATCTTCAACGATAAGGATACATATAAGTTTGAACTTGGCAAGGGCGTACAGCTTCGTGACGGCGATGATATAACAATCGTTGCTACAGGTCTTATGGTAGCTCAGGCGCTTGAAGCGGCTGACGCACTCAAGGGTCAGGGTATCAATGCCCGTGTAATAAACATACACACGATAAAGCCCATTGACAAGGATATTATAATCAAGGCGGCAAAGGAAACAGGAAAGATAGTTACTGTTGAAGAACACAGCATAATCGGCGGTTTAGGAAGTGCCGTTTGCGATGTTCTTTGCGAGAATTATCCCGTTCCCGTTACAAAGATCGGTGTTATGGATACATTCGGTCATTCGGGTCCTGCGGCAGCATTGCTTGAAGAATTCGGCTTATGTGCGGATAATATTGCTAATACCGTTAAAAAGGTTTTAGGTAAATAATTTTTTGAGCCACCGCTTTTGCGGTGGCTTTTTTACAGGTATATGAAATTCGGCGTTGAATAGAAAAATTTTGTCTTGCAAAAAATTAAACCGTCTCATTGCAAGGGGCTGTTAAAAGGTTTATACTTAAAACAGGAGGCGATAAAATGGCAAACGAAGATAAAAAAGATTTTAATGCGATGTTACATGATAATAAGGATATGCCGAAATTCCAAATCATCACCGACATTAAAAGTATCGAAAAATACGGCGGAAGTAAAATGTACTTTGCTCCGCCGATCGACTATGACAAGGTAATGAGAAAAATTCCGCACGGCAAAGTAATTACTGTTGAGAGAATACGAAAATACTTTGCGGAGCAAAGCGGTGCTGACTTTACAGAGCCTATTACTGCTGGAATTTTTGTTTCTATTGCGGCTTGGGCAAGTTATCAGCGTTTGGAAGACGAAACGCCTTATTGGAGAACATTAAAAGCAAATGGTGAGCTGAACGCAAAATATCCCGGTGGTATTGAAGCACAGAAAGAAAAACTTGAAGCAGAGGGACACATCATTATACAAAAGGGTCGCAAAAATATAAGGTATTATGTAAAGGATTATGAGCATTCTCTTTTTGAGTTGGAATAGTGAACATCAGTTGTTATTTGCGATGTTGATGATGTTACATACGGCGGGCTTAAGAAAATAGGCTTTACAAGGACAAAAACGCTGGGTTACGGCGGAGATTGCTGTGATTTCCACTTTTTTAAGAAGTGATTCAGGGCGGTTTCGGGGATTTCGGATATAAGGTGCAGGTGATAAATACGGAGAACATGGCGGAAAATTCTTTGATTGATTCAATAACCGAAAGCGTCGGAGAAAGATATATTGATTTTTCGGTCAATATAAATCCGCTCGGTGTTCCGGACACGGTGAAACGGCAGTTTGCAAGAGCGGCGGAACTTTCCGGTGCGTATCCCGACCCTGATTGCAGATATCTTTGTTCACTGCTTGCGGAAAAATACCGTATAGATACAGGGCGTATCTTGTGCGGAAACGGAGCGGACGACCTTTTGTACCGCCTTGTATTTGCGGTAAAGCCGAAGCGTGCCGTTGTCATAGAGCCGACATACGAGGAATACGACCGTGTGCTTGATTTGGTTGGTTGTGAGATACAACACTACACACTTAAGGCGGAGAATAGCTTTACTCTGAGTGAAGATGTGCTGTCGGTGCTTGATGAAAACTGCGATATAGCGTTCCTTTGCAACCCGAACAATCCGACGGGTCAGCTTGTAAAACCCAAACTTATGGCAAAGATCATAAGGCACTGCCATGACAAACATATTCTGCTTGTTGTTGACGAATGTTTCATGGAATTCCTGCCCGTATGGGAGAAATATTCAGTAAAGAAAATTGCCTTACAGAGCGGCGATATTATAGTTATCGACGCATTCACAAAGACTTATTCTCTGGCGGGATTCAGGCTTGGCTTCTGTGTTTCCGGCAATGCAAAACTGCTTGACGGTATGCGGCGATACGGTGCGGATTTTGCTGTGTCTGTGCCTGCACAACTTGCAGGGATATCCGCACTTGCAGATAAAGAGTATATGCAGAAAACGCACGAGGTTATTTCAGCCGAGCGTGAGTGGCTTTTTGAGAAGCTGAAAAGGCTTCCGCTTGAAATATATCCGTCCACAGCGAATTTTCTGCTTTTGAAAGGCAATGAGAATATACGCAGGAAGTTATACGAAAACGGCATAAAGGTCAGAGATTGTTCGCACTTTTACGGGCTTGGCACCGAGTATTGCCGTGTGGCAATACGAACTCACGATGATAACGAAAAGCTGATAAAGACGCTTGAAAAGATGCTTTTAATATAGAGATTTATAAAAGGGGGCAGAGATGTGATACAGGAAACTTGTGAAAAATGTGACGGTGCTGTGGCATATTTTCACCTCCCCGGTCTTTTTGAGTTTTACGGGCTGTACAGCCTGTTTCTGCCTTTATTCTATAATCACAGGGAGTATTTTTACGATTGGTGCGAGATAGGCTCGATATACGGCGCTCCTGCGGATTGTCTGTGGGGCGGCGGACGTGTGGGGTTCGGTGATGATGAGGCTGAAAAGGTGCTTCGGCTTACACAGAAGTACGGCATTTCCGCAAGGCTCACGTTCAGCAATTCTCTTATTAAGCGAGAGCATCTTTCGGACAGGAAGTGCAACAGGCTGTGCGAGATGTTCAGCGAAAGCAAAGCAGTGCGAAACGGCATTATAATCTGTTCGGATCTGTTGCTTGAATATATAGGGACGAATTATCCGGGGCTGTATTTTGTGTCATCGACTACAAAGGTCCTGACGGATTTTGTACAGCTTGAAAAAGAACTTAGCTGTGAGAATTTCCGCTTTGTTGTGCCGGATTTCAGACTTAACAAGGCTTTTGACAAGCTAAGTGGGCTTACCGAAAAGCAGAAAAGCAAGGTCGAATTTTTGTGCAACGAATGCTGTTATTTCGGCTGTACCGACAGGAAAAGCTGTTATGAAAATGTCAGCCGCAAAAGTTTATGCGAGGATTGCGAGGATTTTATATGCCGTTCTCCCGGCGGCAACGAGGGGTACAAGTTTTCAAAGGCTATGGAAAACCCTGCGTTTATCGGAACGGACGATATTGAAAATACCTATCTGCCGATGGGGTTCAATCAGTTCAAAATAGAGGGCAGGGGGCTTGGCAGTGCGGTAGTGCTTGAATTTCTGCTGTACTATATGACAAAGCCGGAATACCGGCTGAAAGTAAGAGAAGAAATATATCTTGACAGTATGTTGGATCTTTTCTGATAAAGCGTTATAAGGAGGATTTTGATGCTATACATAATGCGACACGGTAAGACCGAGTGGAATAAAAAGAAAAAATTGCAGGGCAGGACAGATATTCCGCTGTGCAGTGAGGGAATAGAAATGGCGGAAAAGGCACGGGAGGAGTATAAGGACATGCATCTTGATATTTGCTACTGTTCGCCGCTTATCCGTGCAAGGACAACAGCCGAGATATTGCTCGAAGGCAGAAATGTGCCGATAGTAACGGACGACAGGCTGAAGGAAATGTGCTTCGGGGAATATGAGGGTATCGAGAACAGCTTCAGTATTCCCGACTGTCCGATAAACTTACTGTTTTTCCGCCCAGAACAGTATACAAGCTCAATAGGCGGAGCGGAAACATTTGAGGAGCTGTTCGGCAGAACGGGCGAATTTCTTGACGAGGTAATTTATCCGCAGATAAAAGAGGGCAAGGATATTCTGATAGTCGGACACGGTGCGATGAACGCAAGCATTGTATGCAGGGTAAAGAATCTGCCGTTGTCTGAGTTCTGGAACGCAGGGCTGGATCAATGCAAGATGATGAGGCTTTTGTAAGGAGATATATGAGCAAGTACGATTCTTTGTGGGAATATATCGGGAAGTGCGGCGAGCCTGAAATTACGCTGACTTACGATGATATAGAGAAAATCTGCGGTGTGCCGATAGATTATTCCTTTCTGACATATAAGAAAGAACTTGACAGGTACGGGTATGCCGTAAAGAAAATATCTATGAAGGATAAGACGGTGAGGTTTGTCAAAAATGAGTGAAAATATGAGCGATAAGTGGGTCGATTACGCTGTGCGTATTCAGAGCATTGCACAGGCAGGACTTGCGTACTGCGAGGATAAGTACGGCAGGGAACGTTATGAGGAGCTGAGGAAAATCTCCGCAGAGATGATCTCGGCAAAGACCGATATTCCGCTCGAAAAGGTATACGATCTGTTCTGCAATGAGAGCGGATACCAGACACCGAAGCTCGATACCAGAGGGGCTGTCTTTATTGACGGGAAGATACTGCTTGTGCGTGAAAACAACGGAACGTGGTCACTGCCGGGAGGATGGTGCGATGTAGATCTGTCGGTTGCGGAGAATACAGAAAAAGAGGTGCTGGAGGAAACGGGGCTTTCGGTACACTGCAAAAAGCTGATAGCCGTGCAGGACTGGAGGAGGCATAACAGGCTGAATTGCCCTTACGGCATTATGAAATTCTTCGTGCTGTGCGAATATGACAGCGGTGAGTTCAAAGAGAATATCGAAACTACGGAAACGAGGCTGTTTGACAGGAACGCTCTGCCGGATAATCTTGCGGATGAGAAAACAACGGCGGAGCAGATAAGGCTGTGCTTTGAGTATTATGACGATCCGCATAAGGAAACGTGTCTGGAATAATATATAGGCGGTTTAACCGCCTGCGGATTGTAGAAAAAGTCTGTTTTTTCAAAAAAGTGCTTGTTCTCAATCCCTATCCCCAAACCCCTTTCCCCAGGAAAGGGGCTGAATGTGGGGCTGCCGCCCTCACCCCGCTTGGGGCTACGCCCCAAACCCCATTTTTAAAGTTATGTAGGTTTTTCGACAGTCTGAAGGTGTTTAACCGCCGGCGGCTTTCCTTCATAAACTGGCAATAAGCGAGGAAATGAAGGAGGCGTTTATGTGAGAAGTCTGTCACAGCTTGAAAGAGATGAAAAATGCAGGGTAGAACGGCTGTTACTTGCAGGAGATATGAAAAGAAGGCTTATGGATCTCGGCTTTACAAAAGGAACAGCAGTCACCTGCGTGTTGTGCGGTAGCGGAATAAAGGCATATCTTGTAAGAGGTGCGGTAATTGCACTCAGAAACGAGGACGCAGATAAAGTACCGGTAAGTGAAATAAAAAATTAAAAAAATTTCGTAAACTTGTAGACAAACGGCAGAAAATATAGTATAATAAAATGACTATGGAAATAGGCGAGGGTGTGCGATACAGATATTAGCATATCTTTCGTAAAATGGGATCTTTTATCTGCTAAGGGCGGATATGAATTAAAGCCGTGTTTTTCATCGTCAAGGAAGAAAGACACGGCTTTTGTGCAGAATTGCGAGGTGCTATAATGACAATTTTACTGAAAAACGGTCACGTTGTTGATTATGTGAACGGTTTTGAAGGCAAAAAGGACATACTTATAAAGGACGGCTTTATCCGTGCGCTCGGCGATAACCTTGAATGCGATGATAAGAACGCAAGGGTGGTAGACTGCAACGGGCTTACGGTGATACCGGGTATATGCGATATGCACGTTCATCTGAGAGATCCCGGACAGACATATAAAGAGGATATTATTACAGGCTGTGAGGCGGCTGTCGCCGGCGGTGTCACGGCACTTGCGTGTATGCCGAACACGAAACCGCCCGTTGACAACAAGGAAACGGTCAAATATATTCTTGACAAGGCAAAGAAAGCAAAGGCGAAGGTTTATCCTGTCGGCTGTATCACAAAGGGTATGCAGGGAAAGGAACTGTGCGACTATGCCGAGCTTAAGGCGGCAGGCTGTGTTGCGGTGAGCGACGACGGCAGACCCGTTGAATCTGCGAATATGATGGCGCAGGCAATGGTCAAGGCGCACTATGCAGGGCTGAAGGTAATTTCGCACTGCGAGGATCTTGAGATAATAGACGGCGGTATAATCAATAAAGGAAAGATCTCTCAGCAACTCGGCGTAAAGGGTATGAGCAGGCTGAGCGAGGATATAATCACGGCAAGAGAGCTTGCCATAGCACAGGATACGCAGATGCCGATACACATTGCGCACGTTTCGACAAAGGGCAGTGTAAACACGATAAGAGGAAATACCCATATCGGTGTTATGTGTACCTGCGAAACCGCTCCGCACTACTTTATGATGACGGACGAAAAGCTGTTGTCAAGAGATGCGGACTACAGAATGAATCCTCCGCTTCGTGAGGAGGACGATGTTATGGCGATAACCGCCGCTGTTGCGGACGGCACTATCGACTGCATAGTGACCGACCACGCTCCGCACAGTGCAGAGGAAAAGGCGGACTTTGAGAAAGCTCCCAACGGCGTTGTGGGAATGGAAACATCGCTTGCGGCGACACTGACGGGACTTTATCACACGGGTACGATAAGCCTTATGCACATAGTAAGACTTATGTGCGTCAACCCCAGAAAGATACTGGGTATAGAGGGAGGCTCGCTCGGCATAGGCGATATTGCGGACATTGCAATATTTGACGCTGACGAAAGCTGGACGGTAGACCCCGAAAAGCTCCACTCGAAATCTAAGAACACCTGCTTCAAGGGAATGACTCTTAAGGGCAGGGTAAAGTACACACTGGTAAACGGAAAAATAGTATACGAGGACAAGTAAGCTCCGATATACTTGAAATAAATAAAAAGGATGGATACGAAAATGTCAATGGATAATCTTCTTCGTGCAATCTGCGAAAAGCAGAACCCCACAGTCGCAGGACTTGATCCCAAGCTCGACTATGTACCTCAGTACATAAAGGACAAGGCTTTCAACAAGTACGGCGAAACGCTCAAGGGTGCGGCAAAGGCAATACTTGAATTCAACAAGTGCCTTATAGACGCTCTCCACGAGGTAGTTCCTGCAATAAAGCCTCAGGCGGCTTATTATGAAATGTACGGTACGGCAGGAATGAAAACGCTGTACAAGACGCAGGAATATGCAAGAAGCAGAGGTATGTATGTTATCACTGACGGCAAGCGTAACGATATAGGCACAACTATGGAAGCGTATGCCGCAGCGCATCTGGGCAAGGTAAAGGTAGGAAACGAGGAATACGAGCCTTTTATGGGCGACGCTCTGACGGTTAACGGATACCTCGGAAGCGACGGTATCAATCCTCTTATCAAGGTGTGCAAGGAAAACGACAAGGGCATTTTCGTACTGGTAAAGACATCGAATCCTTCAAGCGGCGAACTTCAGGATCTGCTGATAGACGGTGTTCCCGTATATGAGAGAATGGGCAATATGTGCGAAAAGTGGGGAGAGGAGCTCCCCGGCAAATACGGCTATTCGGGCGTAGGCGCAGTAGTAGGTGCGACATATCCCGAACAGATCGCCGAGCTTCGTAAAAAGCTCCCTCACACATTCTTCCTTATCCCCGGATACGGCGCACAGGGTGCAACAGCCAAGGACATTGCCGCCGCATTTGATGCGAACGGTCTTGGCGGTATAGTAAACAGCTCGAGAGGAATAATGACAGCATATAAAAAAGAAGGCTGTGACGAGCATGATTTCGCAGGTGCGGCATTCAGAGAGGCACTGCGTATGAGAGATGAGATAATGGGCTTTGTAGGAAAGATACAGCTCCCTTAAGTGATAGAACAAAAAAGAAAAATATATGAAAGGAACGAATTAAATGGACTTAAAGGCTAACAAAGCAAAGACCGCATATCTGATACTTGCAGACGGAACGGTGTTCACGGGCAAGAGCTTCGGCTGTGAGGGCGAGGTCGTAGGCGAGATAGTCTTCACAACGGCAATGACAGGCTATGAAGAAACGCTGACAGATCCCAGCTACTGCGGACAGATTGTAACGCAGACATTCCCTCTTATCGGAAACTACGGTGTGAATGACGAGGATTACGAGTCAAAGACAAGCGTGGTAAGCGGTTATATCGTGCGTGAATACTGCGAGGTGCCGTCAAACTTCCGCTGTGAAGGCGACATAGACGGCTTTCTGAAAAAGCACAACATCATCGGACTGTTCGGCATAGATACAAGAAGGCTTACAAGAATAATCCGTGAAACAGGCGTTATGAACGGCATGATCACAACAAGCGAGCCGACAGACGAATTCAAGGCGCAGGCACTTGAAAGGATAAGGGCTTATGTTGTAGGTCCTGTTGTACCGAAGGTAAGCGTAAAGCAGCCTGAGAAGTTCAGTGCCGAAAACGGCAAATACAAGGTTGCGCTTATGGACTACGGCTATAAGTTCAATATAAGACGTGAGCTTGTAAAGAGAGGCTGTGACGTTACGGTATTCCCCTACGACACAAGCGCAGAGGAGATACTGAAATTTGCTCCGGACGGCATAATGCTTTCAAACGGACCCGGAGATCCGCAGGACAACACGGTATCTATAAATACGCTGAAGGAACTTATTCCTCACAAGATACCTACGTTTGGCATCTGCCTCGGTCATCAGCTTTTAGCACTTGCAAACGGGGCTACCACTGTCAAGCTGAAATACGGTCACAGAGGCGGAAACCAGCCTGTAACCGATGTTACTGTTGACAGAACATTCATCACATCGCAGAACCACGGTTATGCGGTCGTAAGCGACAGCCTTCCCGAAAGTGCAGGCAAGGTAAGCCATATCAACGGAAACGATAAGACCTGTGAGGGTGTTATGTACACGAATGCGCCTGCGTTCACTGTGCAGTTCCACCCCGAAGCGTGCGGTGGCCCGCATGACACAGCGTATCTGTTCGATAAATTTATCAGTCTGATGGAGGAGAATAAGAAATGCCGTTAAGAAGTGATATAAAGAAAGTTCTCGTTATAGGCTCGGGTCCTATCGTAATCGGACAGGCTGCTGAATTTGACTATGCGGGAACGCAGGCGTGCCGTGCGCTTAAAGCAGAGGGTCTTGAGGTCGTACTTATAAACTCAAACCCTGCTACCATCATGACGGACAAGCATATGGCGGACAAGATATACATTGAACCGCTGACGCTTGATGTAGTAAAGAAGATAATCAAGATAGAAAAGCCTGACAGCATTCTGTCAACGCTCGGCGGTCAGACGGGTCTTACCCTTTCAATGCAGCTTGCGGAGGAGGGCTTCCTCGCCGAGAACGGTGTAAAGCTGCTTGGTGCAAATCCCGAAACTATCCACAAGGCAGAGGACAGACAGGCGTTCAAGGATACTATGGAGGCTATAGGCGAGCCGTGTATTCCCTCAAAGGTAGTTGAAACCGTTGAGGACGCTATGGAATTTGCCGAGGTTATCCACTATCCCGTAATTGTACGTCCTGCGTTCACGCTCGGCGGTACAGGCGGCGGTATTGCATATAGCAAGGACGAATTACACGAGATCGCAACAAACGGTCTGCGTCTTTCGCCTATCACACAGATACTTGTTGAAAAGTGCATTTCCGGTTGGAAGGAAATCGAGTTCGAGGTTATCCGTGACGCAAAGGGTAACGTTATCACCGTCTGCTCGATGGAAAACTTCGACCCTGTAGGCGTTCACACAGGCGACAGTATCGTTATCGCTCCTGCGGTTACGCTTGCAGACAAGGAATATCAGATGCTGAGAACAGCGGCGCTGAATATCATTCAGGCGCTGAAGGTCGAGGGCGGCTGTAACTGTCAGTTTGCATTAAAGCCCGACAGCTTTGAATACTCGGTAATCGAGGTAAACCCCAGAGTTTCACGTTCATCGGCGCTTGCGTCAAAGGCTACAGGCTATCCTATAGCAAAGGTTGCAACAAAGATAGCGATAGGATATTCTCTCGATGAGATCGTAAACCAGGTAACAGGCAAGACCTACGCCTGCTTTGAGCCTGCGCTTGACTACGTTGTAGTAAAGTTCCCGAAGTGGCCGTTTGATAAGTTCGTATACGCAAAGAAAACGCTCGGCACGCAGATGAAGGCTACCGGCGAGATAATGGCTATCGGAACGAGCTTTGAAGAAGCTATGATGAAGGCTGTACGTTCAATCGAACTTGGTATGGACACGATGCGTAAAAAGGCTTTCAAGAAGCTGACGGACGAAGAAGTAAGAGCAAAGCTGCACGATGTCGATGTTGACCGTTCGTTCTGCGTATTCGAGGCACTGAGAAGGGGCTTTAGCGTTCAGGAGATATGCGATATAACCACTATCGACAAGTGGTTTGTTACAAAGCTGAAGAACCTTGCAGAGCTTGAACTTTGGCTTGAGGACGGCGAACTTACGCAGGAGAAATACGACCTTGCGAAGAAGTACAGCTATCTTGACAGGACTATCGAAAAGCTGTCAGGTCAGAAGCTGGCTGACAAGGGCATAAAGACACGTCACGCAGTATACAAGATGGTTGATACCTGTGCCGCAGAGTTCTCGGCTGAAACGCCCTACTTCTACAGCACTTATGACGATGAAAACGAAGCCGCAGAATTTATCGAGCAGCACCCGACAGATAAAAAGAAGATAATAGTTTTCGGCTCAGGTCCTATCAGAATAGGTCAGGGTATCGAGTTCGACTATTGCTCGGTACACTGCGTATGGGCGCTCAAGGAAATGGGCTATGAGGCAATTATCTGTAACAACAACCCCGAAACAGTTTCGACCGACTTTGATACGGGCGACAGACTGTATTTCGATCCGCTGACATTTGAAGATGTTGACTCGCTGATAGCTACCGAAAAGCCTTACGGCGTTGTAGTACAGTTCGGCGGTCAGACGGCTATAAAGCTGACAAAGCACTTACAGGAGAGCGGTGTCAGAATACTCGGTACTTCGGCTGAAAGCATTGATGACGCTGAGGACAGAGAGAAGTTCGACGAACTGCTTGAAAAGTGTAAAATTCCTCGTCCTAAGGGACATACGGTATTCACGACTGAGGAAGCACTCAAAGCCGCAAACGAGCTTGGCTATCCTGTTCTGCTCCGTCCGTCATACGTTCTTGGCGGTCAGAATATGATAATCGCTCACTGCGACAGCGATGTTACCGAATATATGACTATCATCACGGCTACAGAGCTTGAAAACCCTGTGCTGATAGACAAGTACCTTATGGGTACAGAGGTCGAGGTCGACGCTATCTGCGACGGTACGGACTTCCTTATCCCAGGTATTATGGAGCATATCGAGCGTGCCGGCGTTCACTCGGGCGACAGTATCTCGGTATATCCTGCACAGACATTATCCGACAAGATAAAGAGCACGATAGTGACATACACGGAGCGTCTTGCAAAGGCACTGAACGTAATCGGTCTTGTAAATATCCAGTACGTTGTATATAACAACGAGGTTTACGTTATCGAGGTAAACCCGAGATCATCAAGAACCGTTCCTTATATCAGCAAGGTTACGGGTGTTCAGATGGTCGATATTGCAACAAAGATAATGCTCGGTGAAACTCTCAAGGAGCAGGGCTATCACAGCGGACTTTATCCTGTTGGCAACTATGTTGCGGTTAAGGTTCCCGTATTCAGCTTTGAAAAGCTCCACGATGTTGATACACAGCTTGGTCCTGAGATGAAGTCAACGGGCGAGGCACTCGGTATAGCAAAGACATTCGAGGAGGCTCTTTACAAGGGACTTATAGCGGCAGGCTTCAAGATATTCAAGAAGGGCGGAGTAATGTTCACCGTCAAGAATTCAGACAAGCCCGAGATAGTTCCGCTGGCGGAGAAGTTTGAAAAACTCGGATTTGAACTGTATGCCACAAGCGGCACGGCATCAATGCTGAACAGAAATATGATAGCTACAAACTTCACCTACCGTATACACGAGGACAAGGAGCCTAACGTAATAAGCCTGCTTGAAAGCGGTAAGATAAATTACGTTATCTCAACGTCCGAAACAGGCAGAAAGCCTGCACTCGACAGCGTTAAGATAAGACGTAAGTCGGTTGAGCGTTCTATCGCTTGTCTTACATCTGTCGATACGGCAAACGCTCTTGTAAAGTGTATCGCTATGGACAAGACTGTAGACGATCTTGAAATGGTAGATATAACAAAGATATAATGAGGTGCGATTTTGAGAACAGGCGAATATAAAGTAAAATTCAATTACACGATATTGAGGGGATTTATAGACGCTTTCGGTCTTATAATGGCGGTACTTCTGTATCAGACAACATACGCATACTATTATCAGATGGCGCATCCGACGATGGTGCTGAATAATGTTTATCCTGATGGCATACCTGCATATATGTGGATATGCGGCGGCATAGTACCTTTTATCGCACTTGCGGCATTCGTGTTTTCGATAGTGTATATGTTTATACCGCATAGGTCAAGGACGCTTGTAATCACGGCTGACAATGCTCAGAAGTATTACGACAATCTGATGATAACAAACAGCTTGCTGAGAATACTTGTGCTTATGGCTCTGTGGGATTACACTTATATAACACAGAGCAACCTTATGGGTGCTATGGAATCGTGGTTCAGCCTTCAGACAGTGCTTGACGTTATAGTGGGATCGCTCGTTGTATACTTTATGTACGGCAGGCTGAAGGCGATAGCAAAGCCTGTAGACAGGAAGAAGGGCAACGTGATAAAGCCTAAGCAAAGCGAAAGCGATGATGAAGCGCTTACGGCTAAGGTGAAAATTGTCAAGGATGACAATACAATAATGCGCAGTTGATTATGCAACAAGGAAGCAAGGCAACATGATAAATTAACGTGTTGCCTTGATTTTTACACAGCGGCAAAACCGCAGGAAAGGAAAATATATGAGCTTTTTTTGTGATTCGTATCCGATAGTTGATAAAAAAGCGCTCGGTGAGGGGATATATTCATATACTCTGAAATGTCCCGAGGTTGCCGAAAACGCACATATCGGACAGTTCGTTCAGATAAAGGCGGAGGGATATATGCTCCGCAGACCTATCTCTATATGCTCGGTCGATAAGGAAAACGGCACTATGAGGCTCGTTTTTGAAGTAAGGGGCAAGGGTACGGATAAGATCTCCGAACTTAACAAGGGGGATCTTATGGACGTTATCGCTCCGCTCGGCAACGGCTTTACCGTTCCTGCAAAGAAGGACGGCAGGGTGATAGTTGTAGGCGGCGGAATAGGCACGCCTCCCTTGCTTGACATTGCAAAGATGTACGGCGACAGATGTACGGCTATACTTGGCTTCAGGAGCTTTGACAAGGTTATACTTGACAAGGATTATTCGCTTGCAGGGGCAAACGTTATAGTATGTACCGACGACGGAAGCACGGGAGTACACGGTACGATAGCACAGCCGCTTGCAGATGAGCTTGCAAAGGGCGATGTTGCGGCGGTATATGCCTGTGGCCCTACTCCTATGCTTAAAGCGGTCGTTGCGGCGGCAAAGCAGGCAGGGGTATATTCTGAGGTTTCTCTTGAGCAGCGTATGGGCTGCGGCGTAGGTGCGTGCGTTGTATGTGCCTGCACGGTTATCCGTGACGGAGAAGAAAAGGTGCTGAGAGTATGCAAGGACGGCCCTGTGTTCAGCGGTGAGGAGGTAGTATTATGAGTTTCAAGCCTGATATTTCGGTAGATGTATGCGGTAAACATTTCAAGAATCCCGTAATAGCCGCTTCCGGCGCATACGGCTTCGGTGAGGATTATACCGACCTTTATCCGCTGTCGGCGCTCGGCGGTATTTCCTGCAAGGGTACGACTTTAAACAAGAAGGACGGCAACATCCCTCCGAAAATAGCAGAAACTCCGAGCGGAATATTAAACTCCGTCGGACTTCAGAATCCCGGTGTTGACAAGTTTATAAACTACTATCTGCCCAGACTAAGAACGCAGGATACTGTGGTTATCGCAAATATCGCAGGTGCGGTAATTGACGATTATATAGCTGTTGCAGAAAAGCTGGACGCTACCGATGTTGATATGATAGAGCTGAACATTTCCTGTCCTAACGTAAAGCAGGGCGGCGCTACATGGGGTGTTACCTGCGAAGGTGCGGCAAGCGTTACAAGAGCGGTTAGGAATGCTACAAAGAAGCCCGTTATCGTAAAGCTGACTCCGAATGTAACGAATATCACAGAAATCGCAAAGGCTGTTGAGGCTGAGGGTGCAGACAGCGTTTCACTGATAAACACTCTGCTCGGTATGAGAATTGATATTAGGACAAGACGGCCTATTCTGCACAATAATGTCGGCGGACTTTCGGGCCCTGCTGTGTTCCCTGTTGCAGTAAGAATGGTATGGCAGGTGGCGAATGCGGTCAAGATACCCGTTATCGGTATGGGAGGCATCGCAACGGCTGAGGACGCTATCGAGATGATGATGGCAGGTGCGTCTGCTGTACAGATGGGCACGGCTATCTTCAACGATCCTTATGCGCCGATAAAGGTATGCGAGGGAATGGAAAAGTTCCTCGCCGAACAGAAAATAGAGAAGATAAGCGATATTGTAGGCACGGTAAAGCCGTGGTGAGTTTAAGTTGACATAGATTTGGTTTTATGTTATAACAACCTCAGCCTGAAATCGTCATAAGACGATTTCGCCGCATAAAAATGCGGCTTTGCTACGCAATGGCTGAGAACGTTGAAACACGATTTTGTTTTGCCCGATGGGCAAAATTTGCGGCATTTGCCGCTATGTGCCTTGACGGCACATTAAAATCGTGTTATAATACAAATAAAGAGGGAAACGACAGACGGTCACTCCCTGTAAGAGTCAAAATAACCGCTCACAGTTTGCGACAGGGGGCGGTTATTTCTTTTTATTTGTAAAATTTATAACAAAAGAAATGATACTGAATATCATAACGGTAAATCCCGTTAGGAAAATACCAATCTGAATTAAGTTGTCCAGAGTTATGTACACAGCTTCACCTCCTTTCAAAG
>ERZ1026848.174-NODE-174-length-36106-cov-3.898477_pt1 | contig 36106 bp, 26 predicted proteins | sample MGYA00380154_ERZ1026848 | MGnify/ENA primary metagenome ERZ1026848 (study PRJEB33269, sample SAMEA4719790) | human gut metagenome | biome: human-associated habitat; feature: organic feature; material: feces | place: Cameroon | collected 2013-10 ...
GGTTTTCACCGTGCGGAGCGTGGTTGCAACCGCCTTGAAGTTCGGATACCTGGCGACGACCTGAGCGATCATCTTCTTGAATCCTTCCACGGGAAGTGTGGTGAGCTTTTCATCCGCGCCCGCGACTTCGAAGCCGAGACATGCGGTGAAGTCCTCTTCGTTGCCGATCATCACATCGACGTATTTTGCGATTTCCTTGTTCACTTCCTGCGCGCGCTCCTTGCCGCCGATGCCCTTCCAGAGAGAGGGACGGTAGTTGAGGTCGTAGCTGGTCATGGTTCCGTACTTCTTCGCGGCCTTGAGCGCTTCGATCACCACACCGGGGGTCGTGTCGGAAAGAGCGGCGAAGATACCGCCGGTATGGAGCCAGCGGGCGCCGAGCTTGCCGAAAATGTAATCCCAGTCGATATCGCCTTCCTTGAGCTGCGAAACGGCGGTGTTGCCGCGGTCGGAGCAGCCGACTGCGCCGCGCACGCCGAAACCGCGCTCAGTGAAGTTCAGACCGTTGCGGACGGAGCGTCCGATGCCGTCATAGGAAACCCACTTGATGAGAGAGGTGTCAACTCCGCCCTGAAGGATGAAATCCTCGACGAGACGTCCGACCGGGTTGTCGGCGAAAGCGGTCACCACGGCCGCGCGCTTGCCGAAGCAGCGGCGGAGTCCGCGCGCCACATTGTATTCGCCGCCGCCTTCCCAGACGCGGAAGTTGCGGGTGGTGTGAATGCGTCCCTCGCCGGGATCAAGACGGAGCATGACTTCGCCGAGGGAGATGATGTCGTAACGGCAGGAATCGGGGGATTTGGTCTGCATGATTCAGTTCCTCACTTCTTGATGTACTTGGCTGCAATGGCGACCGCCTGGCGGATGGTTTCATCGTCGCACTTGTTCAGCCAGGTTCCGCCGACAGCGGCGACTTCCGGAATCTGAAGGTAGGATTCGACATTGACGGGTTTCACTCCGCCGGTCGGCATGAACTTCACACCGAGGTGTTTGTACGGGGCAATGATGGATTTGAGCATCGGGATGCCGCCGCAGGCTTCCGCGGGGAAGAACTTGAGCATCCGGCAGCCGAACTCCATTGCCTGTTCCACTTCGCTCGGCGTGCAGACCGCGGGGAAGAAGTCGAGATTGCATTTGACCGCTTCCGCAACGACCTTCGGGTTGAATCCCGGAGCGACGGCGAACTTCGCGCCCGCATCGAACGCGCGGTGAAGATCTGTGATGTTCAGAACCGTTCCCGCGCCGACGTACATTTCGGGGAAACGTTTGGAAACTTCGCGGATCACCGGTTCGGCCGCCGCCGTGCGGAAAGTGATTTCCGCAGCAGGAAGACCGTTTTTGCAGAGCTGTTCGCAGACCGCAAGACCTTCATCGAGTGTGTTCAGGACAAGAACCGGAACAATTTTGATTTTTTCAAGCTGTTCAGAGAGCATGACTGTTTTCCTTTCTGTAAAATTTGCTCACGATGGCAATTTACTGTATGAACACGAAAAAAGCAAGCTCATTTCTGCAAATTGTTCCCGGAATGTTCCTGTTTTGTCAGCTCATAGGAGAATACCGCGCCGGACGGCTGGAAAACATTCAGCTTTGCCGCAAGCGAACCGCCCTTCCGGATCAGCGGAATCTCGTTGAGACGCTTTCCCGCCATATCCACCGCAAACAGACGGTACTTCTCTTCCGGGTTGACGTTCAGCACAATATCCGCTTCGCCGCGTGCGGCAAGGAACGGCGGGACTCCCCAGCTCTCCATCTTCCGGCAGTCCTTCGCGGAAAAACGCATCCGGCTCGCCGCGCTGTCGGTCAGATGCATCAGCAGAACGCGGCCCGACTCCGCAAGCGGCTTTCCGTCCAGAGAAACCGCTCCGAACACGCCGCGCCCCTTCCGGTTTTCCACGCGCAGGAACTTTCCGTTTCCGCGCGTTCCGGCGGGAAGAACAAACGCTTCGACTTTCGGGGTCACAGCACGCAAAGTTCCGCGCGCCGGAATCAGCTCCAATGCACCGCCGGCCGAACGGAACACTCCGCCGGGCGTCAGCTCCGCAAGACGTTTCTGCAGAGCGGGACGGCTCACAGAAAGCAGTTCGCCCTTTGCACCGTTTCCCGCGCCGAATCCGCCGACCGGACCGAGCAGCCCGAACCGTTCGTATTCCACAGGGAAGAGATCTTCAAACGGAATCTGCGTTTTCTCTTCCACAACAAACCGGAACTCCGGACCGGGCATCGAGTCAAAACCGCCGTCGAAGAACAATGCCGCGCCAAGCGCATGCGAGCAGAGCTTTACCGGATCCGTCGCAAGATCAAAAAAACCGTCCGTGCGGCGTCCGTACTGATATTTTTCCGTTCCGTGCGTGTAGGCAAACTGGAACAGACCGTCCCACCGCTGAAGTGCGCCGTATGCACCGAACAGAACCGCGGCTTCCGCGCGGAACGGATTCGGACGTCCGGTATCATACTCCGTCACCATGAACGGTTTGCCGAGCAGACGGCTCGGAAAGAGACGCGCAGGACTTTCCGCAAAGCGGGAAATCGCGGAAGCGTTCTGAGAAAGAACCGGAAGCTCCCACGCCTTCCCCGAGAATTCGGGATGATTGTAATAATGATGATTCTCGACAAAATCGTACATCATCCGCATTTGCGCGAGCTTCGGCCCCACGCCCATGTTCTGATCCGAAAGCGGTTTCCCGCAGCCGAGCCCGCGCACAAACTCCTTCATCTGCGCATACCGGCGGTTGTAAAGACGCGTCAGGAAATCCTCGTACGCAAGATTCCGTTCCGCTCCGGCGGGAAGAACGCGTCCGGATTTTGCAAGCTCCGCTTCAAACGCCTTGCGGTAGAGCTTGCGGCAGGCGTCGTTGCACTGATGTTTCGGAAAAATGTTGTCCTCGTTGACCAGACCGAGGCTGATCAGCGCGGGATCGTCCTTCACCGCAACCTTCGTGTACGGATTCACATGATTCAGAAAATTTGTTGCCGCGCGGCGGAAGTTTTCAAACACATCGTCGCGCAGAAAAAAGAGCGCTTTGTAGACGTCGAAATCGGTAAGACGTTTGTCGATTCCCTTGAGTTCGCCGGCGGGAATGCGGCGCGAAACAAACAGATCGGTCTGCCAGTAAATCCCGCGTCTGGCAAGCGCGGAAATAAAGTAATCCAGCTGTTCCATCCGTTCGGGATTAAGTTTGGTCGAATCGTGCGGATCCGCAATCAGGGAATCATGATGATGAATGCGCACGGCGTTGAACCCGTGACGCGCCAGACGGTCCGCCAGACGGTCCGCCCACTCTTTTGAAACGAACGGCGCCTGTGAACAGATGTTGGTTCCATAGAACCGCGCGGGAACGCCGGGACGGTCGCGGAACTCGAAGCGTCCGTTGCGGATCACCACCGGACCGTACTTGCCGGCGGGGGCGTCGAGTCGGAACGAGAAGTCCAGCGCACCGCCGGCAGCCGGATCTTTGATGAAGTTCAGAGTCTTCCACTCTTTGCCGGGAACGATATAGTGCGGAACCGATGCGATGCGCGGCGCGGCGAAATCGCTCACCGAAGCGGCGACAATTCCCCAGATGGCGTTCCCTGCGGACTCAAACGCAATCCGCGCAAGCGGTTTCGGCTGAAGAGGAAACTGCGAACGGTAAAGTCCGACAAACGAACTGCGGTTCTCTCCCGTCCAGACAACATCCCCGTTCGGAACGTCGGATGGCTGCCACCAGTTTCCCGCGTCGCGCCCGTTCCGCAAATCAAAGCGGTCGGACGAACCGTCGCGGTAAGTCACCGTCACCGTGCCGAGTTCCGCACCGCCGGACTGCCAGGCGAGTGAGTGAAGCAGATAGAGACGTCTGCCGCGGATGTTTCCCGCAATCTCCGTTTCCGCCTTCGCGGGGAAATCCGGACGGCGGCGGCCGCGTAGCATGATACAGCTTTTTTCACCCTCGCCGACGGTGAAGCGGATACCGTTGAAAAGACGGGTTCCGGGCTTCAGCATCCGCAGGTCGTTGTCGGGGCCCTGATCGGTCCAGCCGCCCTTGCCGTCATTCGGAACGTCGTCACGCAAACTCATGTTCATGGCGGCGGAAAGATCAAGCGGCGTGCTTTCAGGAGTTTCGCGGCGAATCCGGATCGTTGCGCCGGCGGGGAACGGCTTTTCCGTTTCGCGGACAAGCGAAATACGGATTTCAAACGTCGAACCGTTTTTGTAGCAGCGGTTGTCCTGAATCAGAATCTGAAGCCCGCCGGAAAGAACCCAGCTTCCCGTGCGGTCGGTCAGACGCAGCTCTTTGCAGTAACCACTGAACAGACGCGGCTTTTTCTCCGCATCCGGCTTGACGGGGAGGAGAATCTCCCTGCCGCCCGCAACGACGGTGCGTCCCTGCCATTCATCGGCGGGAAGCAGGAGATCAAGCACGCCCGAACGGAGCGGAGTCTCCGAATCAAACGACGCGCGGAAGGTATAGCGCCACTCCCGGTCACCGGACTTCGCAAGTTCGCCGCAGGAAATTCCGAGGGAAGATTCCGGCAGACGCAGTTCGATCTTTGCGTGCCCCTGATTGAGCTCGACCGGGTGAAAGAACCGCCGTTCGGGACCGCCCTGGCGGTAGCCGCGCCACTTCGGTGTGAAAGCGACGAATTCGAGTTTATGCTCGCCGAACCGCAGTGTTCCCGTGCGGTCGAACAGAACGTTTTCCGCGAAAACCGCGACGGAGCAAGCGAGAAGCGGAAGAATCCATTTCAGCTTCATGTTCAGTCCTCCGGCTTCCAGTTCTTGTCGGATTCAAGAATGAACTTGTAGAAGAAATCGCTGCCCTGTTTCCCGACAACCGGAGTGCGGACGGTGCCGACATGGAGATCGGTGTAGACAACGTTGCAGTCGTGCAGTCCATTGTGCCGCGCGAACGGAACACCGAAACCGCTGTTCTGACGGGTATTGGCCACGCGGATATGTCCCTGGCTGGATGCATCGGGTGATTCCTCATTGCATTTGACCGTTTCTGCAATCAAAACTTTCTGCGACGCCCGTTTCACTTGCGAAAGTTTGTACGTAGCCGTCACAGACTTCTGATATGCCCAGTTCATCCCGAACATGATGTTCTGCCAGAGCCACCAGTTCAGGGTTTTATGATTCGCAAGCGGCTTGAACGTATCCGTCGTGACGGAGGGACAGACAAGCAGTTTGGAATCCATCATTTTGTTCAGAACCAAAGTCTTCGCCCAGCCGGTCTGTCCGGCGTCGTTGTTTTCTTTGTTGTACCAGACAATCGGAAAATGTTCATCGTAATCGTTCTGGTACATGGAAACGCTGAGTCCCATCTGCCGGCTGGCGTTTGCACATTGAACGGTTCTCGCCTTTTCCCGTGCGGAATTCAGCGCGGGAAGAAGCAGCCCCGCGAGGATGGCAATCACGGCAATTACCACGAGGAGCTCCACAAGGGTAAACTCCGTGCGGCGAGTGTTCTTTCTGAATCGGTTCATTTTGTTCCTTTCTTATTTTATTTTCTGAAGTTCATAGGCAAATACGGCGACGGAGGGCTGAAACACTTTCAGAGCTGCACTCAAGCTGCCGTTTTTCCGCACAAGCGGTATTTCGTTCAAACGTTTTCCCGCAGTGTTGACAGCGAACAGGCGGTACTGTGTTCCCGGTTCCGGATTCAGCATGATTTCCGCTTCGCCGCGCGCGGCAAGATACGGAAGCGTACCCCAGCTGTCGAGCTGTTTCATATCCGATGAAGCGAATTTTGTTTTCGTCCGGTGCGAATCGGTCAGATGAAGCAGAAGAATCCGGTCTGTTTCCTTTAGGGGACGGTTATCCGTCGAGACCGCCGCGATGACGCCGCGTCCGGCCAGGCTTTTTGCGGAAAGAAAATCGCCTTTCCCGCTCCTGCCCGCAGGCAGGACAAATGCCTCGCAGACATCGGAAACAGCGCGGAATGTCTGCGCCTTCCGGTTCAGCTCAATGCGTCCGTCCAGACTGCGGAAAATGCCGTTTTCCGGTTCGAAGTATTTTCTCTCAATCAGCCCAGCGCGAACAATGCGGACAATCAAATCATCCTTTCCCGGCGCGGCGTCAAACACCGGAAGGCGCGGAAGTGAATCTTTCGGAAACGCCGTTCCGGGATTGAGGATTGCAGCGGTATCCTGCGGCAGAAGTTTTTCCGCCTCCGCATTTTCTCCGACAACCACCCCGACCCGCGCGATCTGTCCGAGCAGGGAGATAGAACCGTTGAACGGGGTTTCAAACGGGATTTCATCATGCGCAGTCAGGCGCACGGCAAACGCCTTGTCCGCCGGAGGAATGCCGTTCTGCGAAAACAGCGCGCCGCCGATGCGCACGCCGAGACTCTTCACCGGATCAACCGCAATATCGAAGAAACTGCCCGGCGCATCCTCCTTCATAATCCGCTCCTGTCCGTGCGAATAAGCGAACTGGACGAGCATATCCCATCCCTGCAGTCCGCCGTACGCGCCGATAACCGGAGCGCCTTCCGCGCGGAAACGGTTCGGATACGCATAGTCCCACTCCGTCACCGCGAACGGCTTGCCGAACAGACGCGAACTCGCGAGATGCCACGGAACGGGGAACGAACCCGCAAGCGCGGAGGTCTGTCCCGAAAGCGACGGCAATTTCCACGGAGTCCGCGCGAACGCCGGGTGGTTGCTGTAGCCGTGTACATCCACATAATCATAATCGCGCCGCATCTGCGAAAGTTTCGGCGTGGTTCCCATGTTCTGATCCGTCAGCGGGCATTTGAGTCCGAGCGAACGGACGAATTCCGTCATCTGGGCATAACGTTTTTCGTAAGTTTCCGTCAGAAAGCGTTCGAACTGACGGGTGTGTTCGCCGGGGCTGACGTTCTGCGGCAGGTTGTTCGCCGCGCGCCACTGCGCGAAGCGTTCTTCATAGAGCTTGCGCGTGAACGGCTCCGACGCCCAGCAGGACTTGATGTTGCCTTCGTTGATGATGCTCACCGAAACAAGCACGGGATCATCCTTCAGCGCAACGCCCGTGTAGGGGTTGACGTGCGCGAGATAGTTGCGGACATGCGTCTTCCAGTTTTCCCACACCGAATCCAGAATCCAGAACATCGCCTTGTAGGAACCGATGTTTGTGAGACGGCCGGGATACTCCGGGATTTCCCCGGCAGGAAGACGGCGCGAAATATAAAGGTCGGTCGTCAGATAGATCCCGCGCTTCTTCAGACAGTAAATCAGATAATCGAGCCTGTCGTTTTTCTCCGTGTCCAGTTCATATGTCCGGTCTTTGCGCCCGATTCCGCCGTCATGATGATGGATGCGGACGATATTGAATCCGTACTGCGCCATGCGGCCGGCGAACCGCTCCGCCCATTCGCGCGGCAGGAACGGTCCGGCGGAACACAGATTCGTTCCGTAGAACCGCTGCTGCACTCCGGGCTTGCCGGAAAACTCGAAATGTCCATTCCGGATCACCACCGGACCGTACTTGCCCGCGGGAGCATCCAGCTTGCCGGAAAAGTCGAGAACCGAACCGGGAAGGACATCACGGGAGAAGTCGACCGGTTTCCACTCTTTTCCAGCCGTAATGTAAAACGGCACACTCATGAAGCGTGGCGGACGCTCGTTCCCGACCGATGCGGCAACAATCATCCAGACCGCCCGGTTGGCCGATTCAAATTCAATTTTGCGGATTTCCTTTTCCTGAACCGGATACGCACTGCGGTAGAGTCCGACATATGAACTGCGGTTTTCTCCCGTCCAGACCACTTCGCCGTTCGCGCGCGGACTCGGCCCCCACCAGTTGCCGACGTCGTAGCCGTTGCGCGGCCGGATGGTTTCCGTCGTGCCGTCCTCATATGTAAGAATCACCTTCCCGAGCTCGGGCGCGGAGGTTCCCCACGCGACCGCATGGAGCAGAAAAAGCCAGCGTCCCTTTATCCCCGGTGCGACCGCCGTTTCCGCTCGAACGGGCATGTAATCACGCGCAATTCCGGCTAGAACCAGACAGGAGCGTCCACCGTTTTTCGCGGGATCGATGATGTCGAATTTTGTCCCGTGGAACATCCGGAGTCCGGGCTTGAGCATCCGCAGATCGTTCTCCGGCCCCTGGTCGGTCCAGCCGCCCTTGCCGTCGGATGCGGTTTCGTCGCGGAATCCCATGTTGACCGCCTTGCGCAGATCAAGCGGCGTGCTCGTATAGGGACGGTATGTGAGTTTAAGATGAAGCTCCCGAACGCTCTCTTCCGTCTTCTGCATACGCATCAGCAGACTGAACGTTTTTGTTCCCGGCCGGTAATCGTGAAAATTGAAATAAACCGGCTGTCCGCTTTCGATCACCAGCGAACCGTTGTCGCACGGGATTTCGATTTTCCGCGCCGTGCCGCTGCTCAGGGAAAGATTCTTTTTTTCCAGCGGAAGGCGGAACGGCTTGCCGTCAAACACGAGGGAACGTCCCGCAAACATATTCGCGGGAATTGCGGAGCGGAATGTAAAATTGTATTTGACATTGCGAAGCATGAAATCATATGTATACTGGTTTTCCGCAACTCTCCGGAGCTCTCCGGAGAAGGTGATTTTCTCCGCATCCGGAAGCTGGACTTCACCTGCGGCGCTCCAGCGCCCCGCCTTCGGGTCGCGTTCGAGTTTATCAAGCTTCCACTCCTTCGCGGAACCCTGCGTATAGTTCCGTCTGTTCGCATAGTTGTCTCCGCAGAAGAGGAGGCCCGCCGCATCAAGTCTTCCCTTGACGTCGAGCGAAACGGGCGCCGCCGCGAGCACGGCGGAAAAAGCAAAACAAAGCAGAGAAACGGCAAATCGGCAATTCATGATACAAGTTCCTTTCCGTCAGTTGTTGATCGGCGTGTAATCCGCCATGTCATACGCAAAATCCCAGTTCTTCGTTTTGAAAACCATCTTCATCGCGCTCTTCGACATGGCCGAAGCCGAACCGCCGGCCTGAATCGTGTTGACCGTTGAAGCGCTGTGAATCAGCCACGGACGCGACTTCACATCGTAGGTGAATTTGAAAAAGCCGTCGCTGAGAAAACGTCCCTGCGCATCCCGGGCGAACGCCTTGCGGACATCGACCAGCATGAGCAGATCTGCGGGACTCTTCCAGAGTTTCGCCCATCGAGCCTCCGACAATCCGCCGCCCTGATGACGGATGCTGTACGGCGCATGGCGGACCACCCCGCTCCCCGAGTAGCTCGCGGCCGCCCCCTGATACGCGAAGTCCAGATTGTAGCCGTAAGTGTAGACAAGCGGACGGTTGTACGAATAATTTCGCGGATCGCCGGAGTTCGGACAATGGAAAACCGCATACGGATTTTCTTTTTTCAAATCCTTCGGAAGATACCCCGCCTGCGAAAAGATGGTTCCCCAGTTGAGACCGGAATCCGTCTGCACCCAGACATACCCGTTGAAATCGTTCGCGTACATGTGAATAATCTGTCCGCACTGCCGCATATTGCTCAGACATTGAATCTGCTGAGCCTTCTGCCGGGCCTTTCCAAGCGCCGGAAGAAGCATCCCCGCTAGGATGGCAATCACGGCAATTACCACAAGGAGCTCCACAAGGGTGAAATTGCAGATTTTCCATTTGCCGTGCAGCAGATTCTCCCGGCAATTCACGGTTTGTTTTCCCTTCCCTGATTTATTCCTCTCAGCAAAGGGACTTCCGGCTTTACAACCTGCAGGCCAAAGGACGTTTCCTATGCCCGGCATTCCGTTTTTCCCTTCTTCCATATTCATTCTCCCTTGTGTCTTCATCTTATATTTTTTGTGTCGTTTCACGTTTGATCAATCTTGTCGGCACAGCAATTGTGCGGACAGGGGATTTGGAGTCACGTATCCGCTCCAGTGCGAGTTCAACAACGGCTTCCGCGAATGATTCCAGATTCGGATCGATCGTTGAAAGCGCAGGGTAAACACATGTACAGAACTCCGCATTGTCCTGTCCGATCAGAGAAATCTCCTCCGGAATTTTCTTCCCGCGACGCAAAAGTTCGGAACAGAGGGAGAGTCCGCAGAAATCATTCTGGAGCAGAAGCGCATCGAATCTGCGCGCAATCACCAGCTCCGCAATCGAAGCGAATATCCGGCGTTTTTCCTCCATCGTTCCGGAGAGCGACGGCAGAGCAAGAATATTCGCCTCCATTCCGGGAAACAGCGAAAGGAACGCGGCACGGCGTGCGCGGAGCGTGTCATACGCCTCGTAATTTTCCGAAAGGAGAAGCGCGGGATTCTTCCGTTTTTCGCGGGCGAACAGCGCGGCGGCCTCCGCGTATCCGCTCGACACATCGCTGTAGACCGAAGGATAACCGTCGACCGCTTCACCGCCGTAAAAGACAATCCGTCCGAGCTTTTTCAGTTCCTCGCTCGCATCGTTGGCGGGAGAAATGACAGCATCCACGCCATACTGAAACAGGGTCCGGCACGCAAGAACCAGCTTCTCCGGATTGTCATGCGTCTCCGCAACCAGAATCCGGTAACCGCGGCGGTCGGCTTCGCGTTCAATCGCGGCGAGCTGGCGGAAACGGACGGCCGCATCCTCGCTGTCGACCAGCACGCCGAGCGTATGCGAAGACTGCCCGGAAAGTTTCTGCGCGGAAAAATTCGGGATGTAATTCATCTCTTTCGCGATTGCGAGAATCCGTTCCCGTTTCTCCGCAGAGACCCGGATGTTCCCTTTCGTCCCGCCGCTCAGAACCGCCGAAACAGTTCCCTGGGAAACCCCCGCTTTCTTTGCTATATCCGCCAGCCTTACCATAAGTAATCCTCTTTGATTAAGCGCTTTATTAAATTATACAACAAAACCCCGTTTTTGTCAAGGGGGGAAAAGAAAAATTATTGTATTTTCGCTGAAAACCGTTCGCGGTACCGGCAATGCAGACAGAGCGGCTCGCGGACTTCTCCGCGCTGGAACGCGTTGCGCATCTGCTCGAAGCGGCGCGAAAAGAGAATCTCCTTCAGCGGCCTTTCCGCGGCGTTTCCAAAGTTCATCACGCCGTCCGCATCGAGACAGCACGCGGTCACTTCGCCCGTGCAGAGAACCCCGAACTGGCGGTGTCCGCCGTGACAGAATCCGCGCGCGGAACCCGCCGGAGAATTCAGCGACGGCCATTCGAACGAGCGGTCCCGGTGCAGAGAAAGCCGCGCGGCAAGCGGCACGCTCCCGAACTGTTTCAAAAAGCCATCCAGCTTCACGCCATACCGGGCGGACAAACAGGCACATTCCGCTTCAAAATTGCCGACATCCCACAGGCGGTAATTGATACGCAGATTCGGGTTGGCGGAACGGAGCGAATCGCAGAACCCGCAGATTTCCTCCAGCGTTTCCGCGGGAAGCCCCGCATGGAGAGAAATATTGAGCTGATGAAAAACCGGATTTTCGAGCTGCGCCGCGTTTCCGCATCCGAACAGCGTTCCGTTGGTCGTCATGCAGAGCGGCAGATTGACCGAGGCGGCGATCCGGGTGAATTCGGGAAGCGACGGGTGCAGCAGAGCCTCTCCCATGACATGCAGATACGCCTGCTCCGCAAGCTCCGCCACTTGTGGAGCCAGACGTGCAAACAGTTCTTCGCTCATCCGTGCGGGCGGACGCCGTGTCCCGGCGCAGAAGGGGCAGTTCCGGTTGCAGACGTTTGTCAGCTCCAGATAAGCCGTGCGGAAACGCTTCGACATTCCGGTTTATTTCGTTTTGAGGGAAACGGGATCCTTGAGAAGCGCTTCTTCAAGTTCGCTCTGCGAAAGAATCAGCGCCTTGACCGGCTTCCATCCGGAGAAATTCCGTTCCGAAGATTCGCCCGTCACGACCAGTTTTCTGCCGGAAAGCGGACTCGTCCAGATCAGGGAGATCTGCACTTTCCGTCCGGGCGCGCCCTCTCCGGTGCGGATGTAATCCATCCATTTTTTGACTTGAGCGTCGCGGTTCGGTTCTTCAACGGGCGTCAGATGAAATTTTGTCGCGGAGACCATGGGCTCGTTGAAGCGGATTTCGTTGATGTCTCCCGCCTCAAGCTCGGGAAAGAAATTCGCAATGAAATTGACCGACGTTTTTTTTGCGTTTTCATACGCCGTGTCCGCAGGGATGAAATGTTTGCAGACGACCTGATTCGGGGTCCATCCGCGCTGAGTGCGTTCACCGGTTCCATCCACGACGAGCGAGAATCCGGACTTCGGCAAATGCCAGACGAACGCGGTGTGCATGAGGTCGTATTTATTGGATTCGCGCACCTTCCGGCTGTCGAAACGGTTCGGGCCGTGTCCGATCGGAGAAAATTCGGGACTTGCATACGCGGAAATCATTTCCGACATCAGGATCGGGTCGTTGTAACGCACGAAGTTGCGGTCGTTTTCAGGCAGATCGCGGCTGTTTTTGAGAGCGTATTCGCGAGCCCGTTCCGCGGCGTCCGTCCGCCAGTCTGTCCGGCACCCCGCCGCCAGCAGAAGCAGCGGAAGAAAAAGCAGAGATATTTTTCCGAAAGTCATCATCAGTTCCTCGATAATTTTTTCATTAATATAGTCCGCTTTCAGAAGTTTTAAAGTCTGCGGAGAAAAAAAAACGGCGATGAAATGAAACTCTCTTATTCCCCGCCGGAACAGAGACCTTCTAACACGCAAGTTTTAAAATCCACATAGCAGAAATCTGTAACCTGGCAGGCAAGAACAGTCTTTTTGAGTTCAATTTTTCTAGCACGGTCTAGCATCTATGCGTGTTAGACCGTGCTAGACTGCATTACCGAGGAATTATCTCCCTCAGCGTATAATAAGCCGTGCTCCGGGTCCCATGCAAAACCAGTTTATTTTTTTTGTTTGCCATGCGGGAAAGCAAACGGTACGCCGCAGCTTTATCAAGATTGCACAGTTCCATTACATCTTTTCGTGTAATCTGTGCGGCACCGGCATGTAAAAAGGCTAAGATTTTTTCCTCTAAAGCATCTCCAGCGTTTTTCTGACGGGCATATTCAAGCATTTTCCCATTCTGCTGATAAATCTCTCTGCTCAGCATATATGCAGCTTTGCGCCCATGCCCGTCGCGTTCCAGTAGTCCGCTCTCAACCAGCTGCTCTAAGGCGGCATGAACCTTAAATTCCGATTTTTGAACTCGCGCAGAGAGGTCTTCTGCTGTCATGCGGCGCTCTTCTCTCAATGAAGAAAGAATTATCAGACTGTCAAGCGGCATGGAATGCTGTATTTTTCCCTCTTCCCTTAAGATCAATTCCAGAAAATTAAAATCTGCCTGCGCATTGGCGATAAAAAGCGAAACAGAAACGCCTGTTGTCGCGCTATAATCTGGTGCAGGTCTTCCGTAGCGCAATACTCCTTCATAAATACGGTCAATTCCGCGTCCCGTACGCTCTGCCAAACCAATTCTTTTTGCAATATCGGCAAGAGCAAAATTTCGGGACTTCGGCTCAACAGTCAAAAGATTACGCAAAGTAACCCCTTCAACAAAACCGCCGGGATTTGATATACTCAGTCCATTTTCATCCAGTTTCACAATTACTGTACCCAATGTTCCATAATCCCTATGAACTAACGCATTAACAAAAGCCTCACGGAAACCGTTGACATCATAATTCGGCACATGCACCCGAATCAAACCATCCAGGAATTCCCGTTCCTCCACCCTAGCCTGAAATCTCAAATCAAAATCGTCAAAAACCTCAATCAAAGGTTTGCGTGAATGTTCATTGACTAAGACATCTGTATTATTCAGAATCTGAAACGCAACTTCATGCGAAGGCACATATTCTCTGAGAATCCGTTCGTTTGTCAAAAACAATACGCCTGAAAGCGTCAGATATTTTACTCCGTCTATTGTTCTTGTCAACTGCAACGCCGCATCAAATTCTTCGTCGGACAACTCAAGCAAAGATTTATCACTGTGATTCGAACGCTTGACAGTATTCCGCATCCGCTCACGCTGCAGGGGATCAATTGATGAAAGCGGGACATCTCTCATCGGCTGAGCAGAAGGATCCAGCAATCCTAAATTTGCCATTCTCTGCTGAATTTCAAAAGGGGTCATCGGAACCGTCTCGGGACTTCCATCGTATTTTATCCGTCTTTTCGCATAACGACCATCCGTAGTTCCGACAAGTCCGCGAACCTGCGGTACTTCTATCCGCAAAACAGACACAGCTTCATCAACCCGGACAACCTCTGTTACAACATTCAAAGATGGCACTGTTCTATTGGCAATCAAAGGAGACGGAGAAGACAAATGCTTTTTTTGTACCCCGGACAACCGTCCATCATCTTCTACACCAAGCCAGAGGACTCCCCCGTCAGTATTCGCCAAAGCCACGCATTCATAAACCAATTCCGAATCAGGAAAAAATGAAACATCACTTTTAAATTCCTGCCTGACAGACTCTCCTGAGCACACCTGCTGTAATCGGTCATCCATAATTCAAGTCTCCCCTAAATCAAATGATTTTATCTAAAATATTACTCTTGACTATTGAAAAGTCAAGTTTTTTCAAAACAAAAACAGTCTCTTCCGGCAATACAGCAGACTGAAATCGACAAAAATTTCAATCTGCCGCATCATTCACTCCCGGATTCTGTTTCTCACCGGAACGTGGAGGGAAGAGAGAGAAGCTGATACACCAGAGTCTTCGCGATACGGTCGTGACCAGCGGCATTCGGATGAAGACGATCCGTGTCCGCATCGTGGAAGAACTGCGCATAGGCGTCATTCACCGGGAAAAGACCGCTCACGGCAAACAGATCAATCACGGGAACCGACCAGAGGCTTCCAGCTTCGCGCAGGGCGGAAATGTAATCGTCCACATAAACGTCGATGTCGTTCGGGAAGGTCTCTTCCGGCTGGACGTTCGTGCCGCCGAAATTCGCGTAACCGCGGTGAACCGGAGTCAGCAGAATAATCTGCTGAAGCGGGAAATTCTCCTTCAGATATTTCAGCCCGATGTTGATGCGACCGCGGAAGGTGTCCGGATCCATGCAGAATTCTCGGCGCTGTTTCTTCATCACTGTACCGTGCGAATTCACTTCCTCCTCATGCGTTGCGAACCATTCGCCGAGGGGAACGTTGCTGTTGTAGTCGTTGGTTCCCATGAAAACAAGAATCGCATCAAGATCCGTTCCGTGATCCTGTTTCAACGCTTCCGCCTGCTTGACGAGTCCGGCCCAGCTCCAGCCGTTGATACCGTAAACCAGATGTTCGATGCCGAGGTAATCGCGCAGAAACTGCCAGTAGTTTTTCGTGGTTCCGACATGACATTTATCCGTAATGGAATCGCCCAGGAAGGCGACCTTTTTCCCGTACCATTGAGTTGTTCTCATTTGAAAACATCCTTGTTTTAAAAATTTTCTTATCCGGAAAGATAGCACGTTTTTCCTCCATTTCCACACGCTTTTTCAAAAACTCGCGTTCTTTGATTGAAAAATCGCCGTTTCGGTGTAAATTTACGGTATCAGAAAAACTCTAAAACGAAAGGAAACTCATCATGCAGGCTTTACAGCGCAATCCGAAATTCCAGGGCAGAAAAGGACCCGTCGTCCTCGCCATCATGGACGGTGTCGGCATCGGCAAATACAAAGAGGGAGACGCCGTTCTCGACTCCCCCACGCCGTTCCTCCACAAACTCATGGCAACCATGCCCTACACTCAGCTGAAAGCGCACGGAACCGCAGTCGGTCTTCCCTCCGACGCCGATATGGGCAACTCCGAAGTCGGACATAACGCAATGGGTGCCGGACGCGTCTTCGCGCAGGGTGCAAAGCTCGTCTCCGAGGCCATCCGCTCCGGCAAAATGTTTGAAGGCAAAACCTGGAAAAAAGCCGTGGAAGAAGCCAAGAAAGGCGGAACCATGCACTTCATCGGCCTCTTCTCCGACGGCAATGTCCACAGCCATATCGACCACCTCAAAGGCATGGTCGAAGAAGCGAAAAAGGAAGGCGTCAAATCCATCCGCTTCCACATCCTTCTCGACGGACGCGACGTTCCCGAGACCTCCGCGCTCGACTACGTTCTCCCCTTTGAAGAATACCTCAAAGGTCTCAACGCCCAGGGGCTTGACTACCGCATCGCTTCCGGCGGCGGACGCATGAACATCACCATGGACCGCTACGGCGCAAACTGGGATATGGTCCGCAAGGGCTGGGAAACTCACGTCGCGGGAAAAGGACGCTTCTTCAAGTCCGCTCAGGAAGCGATCGAAACGCTCCGCGCAGAGACCAAGGCCATCGACCAGGATCTCCCGCCGTTCGTCATCTCCGAAGACGGCCAGAACCCCGTCGGAGCAATCAAGGACGGCGACGTCGTCATTTACTTCAACTTCCGCGGCGACCGCGCGATCGAAATCAGCGAAGCATTCGATGATCCCAAGTTCGACAAGTTCGAGCGCGTCCCGAATCCGAAGGTCTTCTACGCCGGCATGATGGAATACGACGGCGACCTCCACATCCCGAACAACTACCTCGTCAATCCGCCGGAAATCAACAACACCATCGGCGAATACCTCTGCAACAGCGGCGTCCGCCAGTTCGCCATCAGCGAAACGCAGAAGTACGGACACGTCACCTACTTCTTCAACGGCAACCGCTCCGGCAAGTTCAACGAAGAGCTCGAAACCTATCAGGAAATTCCCTCCGACATCATCCCGTTCGAACAGCGCCCGTGGATGCAGTGCGCGGAAATCACCGACGCCGTCATTGCCGCAATCGAATCCGGCAAGTACGACTTCATCCGCCTCAACTATCCGAACGGCGACATGGTCGGCCACACCGGCAACTACCAGGCTGTGCAGGTCGGCATGGGCGCTCTTGACCTCTGCCTCCAGAGACTCGCAGCGGCCGTCGAAAAAGCGGGCGGAATTCTCCTCTGCACCGCCGACCACGGCAATGCGGATGACATGTTCGAGCACGACAAGACCGGAGCGGTGAAGCTGGACAAGAACGGTGAACCGCGCCGCAAGACCAGCCACTCCCTCAACCCGGTTCCCTGCTTCATCTATGACCCGGGCTACAAGGGCGAATACTCGCAGGAACTGAATTCCGGACTTGGCATCAGCTCCATCGCGGGAACCTGCGCCGAACTCCTCGGATTCGTCGCCCCCGCAGAATACGATAAATCCGTCCTCACCTGGAAGTAAGCCATGAACGACACGCCGATCCTGCTGGTCGATTCGTATGCGCAGATTTACCGCGGCTTCCATGCCGTGCGCTATCTCTCGACTCCGGACGGCGTGCCGACAAACGCCGTTTTCGCGATGACGAAGTTCCTGCTCAAACTGCACAGGGAACATCCCTCGCAAAACGGCGCATTCGTGTTCGACAAGGGCAAGCCCGCATTCCGCATGGAGCTCGCCCCCGACTACAAGGCAAACCGTCCGCCGATGCCCGATGAACTCAAAGTCCAGATTCCCGTCATACGGGAACTCGTCCGGGCATTCGGATGGAGCCTCATTGAACACGAAGGTTATGAAGCGGACGATCTGATCGCCTCGCTCGCAAAAGCTTTCCCGCAAAACCAGGTCTTCATCTTCTCCGGCGACAAGGATATTTCGCAGATCATCGACTCCCGCGTCTCCATGCTCGTTCCCAATCCGGCGGGCGATGTCGCAAAACGCGGAATCGAAGAGGTCAAGGAGAAGTTCGGCATTGCACCCGGGCAGATCGCCGATTATCTCGCGCTCGTGGGCGATACCGCAGACAACATCCCCGGAGTCCCCGGAGTCGGCCCCAAAACCGCCGCCGCACTCCTCAACCAGTTCGGCTCCGCGGAAAACATGTTCGCGCACCTCGACGAGGTCAAACGCGACACGCTCCGCAAAAAACTGGAAGACGCCAAAGACCGGTTTGCAACCAATCTCAAACTCGTGCGGCTGGATGACGTCCCGCCGGAAGGAACCGTCTGGACTCTTGACTGCGTCCGCCGCTCCGAACCGGATTTCGCCGCAATCCGCGCAATCGCAAAAAAAATGTCGCTCAAAAGCATTCTCAAAGAGATCGACGCGATTGCCGGGCCGGAGCCGCCGGAGCCGGAAAACGACCTGTTCGCTTTCGCAGAATCCGCCCCGGAACCGGAAACTGAACCCGAAAAAGCGTCTGACTCCATGACGCAGATGGATCTGTTCTGATGCCACTTGAACTCATACTCAAAGAGGGACGCGAAAAATCCCTGCTGCGCCGCCACCCCTGGATCTTCTCGGGAGCCGTCGCTGAAATCAACGGCGAACCGGTCAAGGGCGCCGACATTGTAATTGGTGACTCCAAACACCATTTTCTCGCACTCGCATCGCTCTCCCCGGAATCGCGTCTCACCGCACGCGTCTGGACGTTTCAGGAAGATGAAACCATCGACCAGGCATTCTTCGACCGCCGCTTCCGGAAGGCTTTTGAACTGCGCAAAGCGGCATTCGGCTCCCTTCCCGACGCGTTCCGCCTCATCAATGCGGAATCCGACGGGCTCCCCGGCGTAATCGTCGATATCTACAGCGGCTATGCCGTCTGCCAGCTCAGCTCGGCGGGCGCAGACTTTCACCGCGCGGAAATCACAAATGCCGCTCTGCACTACGCAAAGGGCGTCTACGAACGCTCCGACGTCGACTCCCGCACAAAGGAGGGACTCGAACCCTCATGCGGGCCGCTCGCCGGAGAAGAACTCCCCGCGACAATTGAATTCACCGAAAACGGAGTCCGCTACAGCATGAATCCGCGAACCGGGCACAAGACGGGCTTCTATCTGGATCAGCGTCTCAGCCGCCTCGCCGTCATGAATGCGGCGAAGGGCGCAAAAAATGTTCTCAACTGCTTCTGCTACACCGGCGGATTCGGACTCGCAGCAGCACGCGGAGGCGCGGAACATGTGCTGAACGTGGACTCCTCCGCTCCCGCACTGGAGCTCGCACGGGCAAATGCGGAACTGAACGGATTCTCGCCGGAACAGTTCGAAACATACGAGGCGGACGTCTTCCAGTTCCTGCGCAAATGCCGTGACATGGGACGCTCCTTCGATCTGATCATTCTCGACCCACCGAAATTCGCGGAAACCGTTTCGCAGGTTCCGAAAGCGGCGCGCGCATACAAAGACATCAATCTGCTTGCGATGAAACTGCTCGCCCCCGGCGGACGCCTCTTCACGTTCTCGTGCTCCGGCGCGATGGACGACGGCCTGTTCGCGAAAGTTGTCGATTCCGCCGCGTGCGACGCGAAAGCCGATTTCCGCATCACCGGCCATCTCGAACAGGGCCCCGACCACCCCGTCGCGGCGAACTTCCCCGAAGGACGATACCTAAAGGGCATTACCGGAATCAAACTTGGAACTTTATAATACTGGAGAACGCATCATGAAATTCATGGAAATGCTCAACAACGCATGGGACAAGTCAAAATCGCTCGTCTGCGTGGGACTCGACCCCGACCTCAACAAGCTTCCGGCGTGCGTCCGCGAAAAGGAACACCCGATTTTCGAATTCAACAAAGCTCTCATCGACGCAACCGCAGATCTCGTCTGCTGCTACAAACCGCAGATCGCCTACTACGCCGGACAGTCTGCCGATGAAGACCTTCTCATGACCATGCGCTACCTCAAGAAAAATCATCCAGCGATCCCCGTCATTCTCGACGCCAAGCGCGCGGATATCGGCGCGACCACCAGCATGTACGCCCACGAAGCGTTCGAACGTTTCGAAGCCGACGCCGTCACCGTCAATCCCTACATGGGCATGGACGCCATCAAACCGTTCCTCGACCATGCGGACAAGGGCGTCGTCGTTCTCTGCCGCACCTCCAATCCGGGCGCGAAAGAGATTCAGGAAATCAAAACCGCGGATGGAATCGAGCTTTACAAACATGTGGCGAAGCTGATCGCCGGCCCGTGGAACTACAACGGCAACACCCTTCTCGTCGCGGGCGCGACCTTCCCGGAGGAACTCGGGGAAATCCGCCGCATCGTCGGCGACACCCCGTTGCTCGTCCCCGGAATCGGCGCACAGGGCGGCGATGTGGAAAAGGTCATGAAGAACGGTGTCGACAGCCGCGGCAACGGTCTCATCATCAACTCCTCGCGCGGCATCATCTACGCTTCGAACGGCGATGACTTCGCTGAAGCGGCGCGCAAAGCGGCCGCAACGCTCCGCGACACCATCAACCGGTATCGCTGAACATGAACACGCAACGGAAAAACGCGGCAATCATCGGGATCGGGCTTCTCGGCTCCTCGCTCGGAATGGCGCTGAAAAACAGCGGCTACGAACGCAGCGGCTGGACACGCCGTCCCGCCGTAACAAAATGGGCGCTGGAACACGACGTCATCGACCGCGGCTATGCGGCTCCCGAAGAGGCTTTTTCCGACGCGGATATTCTCATTCTCTGTGTGCCGATCCCGCAGATCATCGAATACATCAAACAGTATTCGCATCTCATGAAGCCCGGCGCTGTCCTGACCGATATCGGCAGTGTCAAGAGCGTCATTGAACAGGCGGCGCTCTCCGCAAATGCGCGTTTCATCGGCGGGCATCCGATGGCCGGAACCGAAAAAACGGGACCCGAAAACGGGTTCCCGACCCTTTACGCAAACGCCGACGTCTTTGTCGTTCCGCCCGCCGGAGCACGCGAAGAGGATACAGCGGAAGTGGAAAAACTCTGGCGTTCGATCGGCACCAACACCACGCGCATCAACGCGGCGGAACATGACGACCTGGTGGCGCACACGAGTCATCTGACCCATGTCGTCGCCAGCGCCCTGACCCTTGCGACTCTGGATGTGGATTCGGAAGCGAAACGCCGGCTCCGTTTTTCCGGCTCGGCGACGGGATTCCGCGACACTTCGCGCATCGCCTCCAGCTCTCCGCAGATGTGGCGCGAAATCATTGAACACAACGTTCCCGCCGTCGTCGATTCGCTCCGTTCATTCGCAAAACGCTTCGAGGCGATGGCCGAACAGATCCAGTCCGGAGATTTCGATGGATTCGAACACGAATTCGGACGCGGCAAAGCCTTGCGCGACGAATGGATGAAGTATAAAAAATACTGATCACTGTTGCATTTTTCCCGCAGCAGATTATATTAAAAAGAAACGAAAGGAGAAGTGACATGACAACCAAAGTTCAAAAGGCGGTATCCATCCTGCTGTTCGTCCTTCTTCTCCTGATTTTCGGGCTTTCACTTCACTTTGTCTGGCCCGCATACAACCGCAGCAATGCGCTGCAGCAGGATCTCTCGAAACTGAATCATGAACTTCAGGAAAAGATTGACGAAAGCGTCTCTCTGAACCGTGAAGTTCATGACCTCGAGCACAGCCCCGCCGCAGCGGAAAAAGTCGCGCGTGAAAAATACAATCTCTGCAAAGAGAACGAACTGATTCTGAAATACGAAAACTGAGCTTCCCTCAAGTGCGGTTCTGCTTCCCCAGCGTCGCGCGGATATACCCGTAGATATTGTGTCCGTCGTACAGGAACGGAACAGGAGTTGTATACGTGTTTCGCCCGCCGCTGAGGTCGGTGCGGATCAGCTGGAAACGGATCTGCTGTCCGGCTTCCGGCGGATTGCCGAGCAGATAACCGGGGAGCTCGCGGAACGCCAGCCGCGCCTCTGCGCTCCAGCCGGATTCCGTCTGTTTCACCGCATAATGAAAACCTTCCGGCGTCCAATCGTAAAGCTGATAGACTCCTCCGTGTCCGGTTGTACACCAGCGGGTGTAACTGCCCGGCCCGGGGTGAATCACAACTTCGCAATAGGTTCTCAGACGGATTTCAGGCATGACAAACAGCTCCAGCGAATCCGCCATGTAGGGCTTCCGGTGATTTATCTGCACATCGGAATCGGGAATCTCCGCGCTCCAGTAGAGATATTCACGGTCATAGCCGATCCGCCAGACCGCCGCGGGGGAGCGGCGGGTCACGGAACTGCGCAGATACTCCTCCCGGAACACAAGCGCATCCGCCCACTCCGCCGGATTCACGCTTCCGTCAATCTCCGGCGCACGGGAAAGATACGGGATCGTGACTTCGCGCGGTGCCTCCTTCCATGTCCAGCCCGTGCGGATTTCATCGCGGAGCCCCGTCAGAATCCGTCGCGCATCCGCATCGGAAGGCACGGCTTTCCGGCGCAGAAGCTGCCCTCGCACAATCTGCCCGAATGCGGAACGGACATAATCCGCACGGAATTCCGCAGGGGAACCGGAACGGTTTGTGCAATAGTAATCCAGCTCCCGCTCAAGCGCGGCATCCGCCTCCGGAACCTGATATTCCCCGCCGAAGACGGGAAACATCAGGAGCACGGCAAAACAGAACAGATGTTTCATTTGACCTCTTCCAGTTTGACCGTATGAATGAACAGACGGCTCTCCTCGTGGAGCTTCGTATTGATCCGCACCACCGGCGACGCCCCCTCTTCCGGAATCTCAAGATCCCACGTTTTCACCGTGCGCGGAACCGTGCCGGAAATCTCAAATGTGCGCAAAACCGTGCCTGCCGTTCCATCCTTGCGCAGATATTCAAGCGCAACCCCGACTTTCGCCGGAGCGTTTTTCCCGTCATTCCAGTCCGGATTCCAGGCGGACTGACGGAATTTCTCCGGTTCCGTAAACACTCCTTCACCGCTGTATGCAATGGAAAGCTTCCAGCGTCCGCGCGCCATACTGGCAGGCGAAACAGTCCGGCTGACATTCGGGTCGGGGAAACGCAGTTCCAGAACCGCTTCACCGTTCCGGACAACCGGAAAGGCGCGGAAATTCAGATTCACACCCGTTCCAGGAGCCGGAGTATCGCAAGTCTGATAAAGAACACTTCCATCCTGCGCCGTCCGGCAGAGCAGAGCGGAAAAATCCGCCGGTTCCGCTGGAGTCAGCGCCTTCTCGGAGCGCGCCGTCTCACGGACGCCCCGTTCCGGATGAAACGAAAAGCTCTGTCCGCAAACCTGTTTCGGACGGAAAGGCGCATCAAGCAGGAACGGCAGAGTCTTCTCCTTGCCGTCCGCTCCCGTCAGGCGCAAACCGAGTTCCGCGCGGGGAATGCTGAGAGCCGCGGCGGAAACTTCATAGCGGAATGAGATTTCCGCGGAATCACGGAACACGAACTCCGCCGAGCAGAGAACCGGCAGCCGCTCGCTCCGCGCGTAATCCCCGCGCAGTTCGGAATCCACAGTCAGACGCACGCCGTCCGCGGTCCGTTTCCAGACAAGCCGACTCTCGTAATCGACGCCGGAACGCAGGAGGCGTCCGGACTTTCTGTCGCGCAGAATGATTTCCGCATTCCGCACCGCTTTTGCTCCGGCGGATTTGCCGGTGAATTCGCGCACCATGCCGCCTTTTTTGCTGATCGTCATCCGGTAGTGATTATTCTCAATCCGGTAGTCACAGCCGAGGTCGGTCACTCGCACTTCGCCGATTTTCCACGGAGCAACCGCAGAACTTGCCTTCAATTCCGGCGCGGAGGGCGTCAGCGTCATGCTTCCGGAGCCGGAAAAGAGCAGATGCAGTCCGGGCGTTCCGGAGAACTGACGGTACAGGCGGAACGCAGGAGCATCTCCCGGGGTCCCTGCAAAACCGAGCGATGCACGGCCGGAGGAAAGGCGGAGCGACGGATTGTTCAGGTCGAGCCCAAGTTCCCGGCTGTCCGCAAGCAGAGCGTAATCAACCGGACGGCGGAAGACGCCGCGCGAAAAATCGCTTTTCCAGATTTCCGCCGCGGCATACGCAGGAGAAATATGTTCCTCCCAGAGCGCCCCGGAGACGTTGATCTGCGCGTCTTCAAGTTTTACCGCCGGAACCAGCATCGAACGGTCTCCGGGCAGCGCAAGAGAAACCTCCACGCGATCCGGGCGGCAGAGAAAACGCCATGACGCGCGGCCGCTTTTCGAAGCGACTTCAACAACGCCGTTTTCATTCCGGACAACCGCTTTTTCCACAGATTCCGGAATGACTTTTCCATCGGCCAGCAGCTGCCACTTGCCGGAAAGCTGTTTTCCGGAACGGTCGGCAAGCGAAAGCGGAAGCCCCGTTGCGCGGTCAAACTCAAACACATAAGCATCAGTTTCCACGCGGGTTCCGGAGAGTTTCAACGCCGTTCCTTTCCGCGTCTGCGTTTCCGCCGCAGGAGCCGGAGCTTCCGGTTCTCCCGCCGCGAGCAAAACCGCACCGAACGCGGGAACGGTCAGCGCAGCGCCCTCGCCTTTGTGCGAAACTGCACGTCCGGTCATGGCGTCGATCAGAGCTGCGCTCCGGAGCGGTTCGGGAAGCGGTGCGGAAAAGGACTGCGGTTCCGCAGAGAAATTCAGAATTCCGAACACCGTCTCTTCCGGAAGAGTACGTTCAATGGTCAGCAGATTCCCTTCCGCGCGGTACACGGGAACGCCGCGCCGCAGAGCGGGATAACGTTCACGCACCGCATTGAGCTTCTGAAAGAAACGGTAATTGCCGTACATGCCGTCCGAATACGCCAGCGGAACGCCCTCGGCGAAATAGAGCATGGCGTGCATCGGACGCGATACCGCGAAGCCGCACGAACAGAGCGCGATCCGGTCGTCGTTCGAAAGAATGTTGCGCAGATAAAGCGCCCCTGGGACGTCGGCAAGACGCGACTCCGTCAGATAACGCGCCGTTTCACGGACGATTTCATCCGCGGGAATCGTGCCGAACTTATACGGGATTTTGCGCATGAGGATATCGTAGCAGAGGTCGCCTTCCCGTGTGTACGGATAGCCGTGTGTTTCGAGCATGGTCCATCCTCCGTTGACCTCCCGCGCGGCGGTGCGGATGCTGTGCGCCATGTGCAGAGAGCCGGCGAGCCCCGCCATGCTGGCGCGGTCGTATTCGAGAGCCGGCACACTTCCGCCGTTCTCCGAAAGATAACGCTCCCATACTCCAGGCGGAAGCGGATCGCCCGCCGGATTTGCCTGATTGCGGAAGCGGTAATGATACGAACGCGGCACGCCGTGTCCGGCTCTGCGCCAGTTCCAGTCGGAGCTGCCCGCCGCCGCGTCGACGCGGTAGGCTTTCGCGCCCATCCGCGAATAGAAACGGATGTGATCCGCCATCTTGCGGTTCCACGAAGGAGAATTGAAGTCGGCGGCACGGTCGCGCATGGTCAGTCCGTGCAGATTGAACAGCCGTTCCCCGAGCGCAGTCGCATCGCCTCCATGCGGCACGACGTCCTGCATCAGCACCACGCCGTTTGCGTTCAGCGCATTGACAAGCGCGCGGTAATCCTCAAACGTCCCCGTCGTGTAATCCATCACGCGGAAATTGAACGGAGAGTAGCACGTTCCTCCGACCTGGACCGGAGGAAGGTAGAAAACGTTGAATCCCATGTCGCGGACACGCTCCGCTTCCGCGCGTCGCAAGGCGTCCAGCGACGCCATCTGGAAACGGGGAAAGAAACTGCCGAAAATCCGGGCGTCGTAAACCTCCTCCGGTCTGTCTGCAGGCGCGGTCTGCCCGGTTGCGCGGTAGAATTCCGGAACATCGCGGCGCAGGGCTTCCACAACCGTCGGCGACGGACAGATCTCCACATAGAGCGGGTCAAGAGTCTGCGTTTTTCCTTTTTCCGCCCATCCTGCACAGCCGACTGTCGAAACGATTTCCGCGAAGCCGCCGCGGCGCGTCAGCAGAGTGTTGCCGCCCTCGCGTTCCGCCTTGCGTCCCCAGAACAGGACAGGACCGTTTTCAAGTCTGACAAGATGAACTCCGACATAGTGCGGCGCCCAGAGTTTGATTCCGCTGTAGAGCGATTCGAGTTTGCCGCGCGCGTGAACCGGCTGCCCGCCGCCGCTGTGATTGTGCCGTCCGCTCCAGATGCCGTCCGGCGAATTGAAAAATGTTCCGGGGAAAAGATATTCTCCCTTCGGAGTAAACGGATAGTGGAACTTCACTGTTCCGAAGCGCATATCCGGATTGTTTCCGGTATACTGAAACGAAAAATCGCGGCGGAGACGCCCCGCGGCGCCGTCCCCAAATGTCAGCTTGTCGGTAAAGAACCAGTCCTCTGCCTGATACGTCAGAGCCAGCGTTCCTTTTTCCGCATTGAACTCATGGGAAATCAAACGCGTATCGCTGCCTCCGGCAATCGCGGAACCATCGCCGAGTTCCATTTCAAACGGGGAAAACACTCCGGAGAAAATGGTCTTGCCATCTTTGCTCAGCGAGTTCCAGAACCCGCCGTCCGACTCCACGGAAAGTTTCCAGCCGCGGGATTCAAACACCAGCGGAGGAAATTCGGGACGAACACTCGATTTATCCGTAAAGCGGAATTCGCCGCTGAGAACACGCTCATCATTCCGGGAGACTGAGACGACCTGGCGGATATTCGCCCCGCCAGGAATCAGAATCGCACCCTTCTCCTCCGGCACTGCGCGCGGAAGCTCGGCGGAAGCCTCCCACGCGCCGGACTGCAGCTGAAATCCCGTCCCTTTGAGATTGCGGAGTTCAAGCAGAGGATATTTTTCGTCCGCAAGTAGTCTCTGGCGCTCAAACGAGATGTGCACCGGCTGCGAACGGTCAATCTTGAAGCGGATTTCAAATTTGCGCCACTGATTGTCCTGAATCTCCGGCGAATACGCCCAGATCCAGCGCTGTCTCTGCGACTCGTTTTTGTTCCAGTGCGGATGCTCCGCCGTCAGCCCTTCCCCCGCGGAAATCACGGAAAACGTCGAGCCCGGCGAAACGCCGACGATGTTCACGTTCAGCGCCGGTCCCGCAAAGCACGTCATGCCGAGGGAAAGACAGAACAAGGCAAACAGTTTCGTTTTCATTTTTCACCCCTGCGGCGCGTTGAATTCAGTTGAAATGACAAGCTTCATGTGGTTGCGGTAACGGCGCACGCCGCCCTCGTACATCACGCGCGACGACGGCGTTCCGGCATGCCCGTCCAGAAACGCCGCGTTCGGATTCGGATTGCGGTGCATAGCGGAGACAAGCCCTTCATCCCTGTCGCTGGAACGCCAGGCGGTGACATTGTTCATCGCCGGACGCGCTTTCTGTTTTCCGGAGGCGTCCGTGATTGTGCAGTCGGCAATCATCAGACGCTGCGACGGCGAAGCTTTTGCCGTATAAAGATTCATCCAGTACGCTCCGGATCCGGGGTGATTGAAATAGCCGATCCCCCGGGAGAACGTCATGAGCGGATTGCTGGTTCCCGCAGGCTGACTGGTGCCCCATTGTCCCGCTTTTCCCCAGTCGAAAAGACCGAATGTTCTAAACGCGGTGTTCCCGACGTTGTTCGGGTTGAAAACGCCGTCTTCAAGCGCAATCACCGCCGCGCATACCGCGCTTTTGCCGTTCTTCAGATAATTCCCGTGATACAGGAAATTGTAAGAGCTGACAAACGTATAGTTGATGTCTCCAAGACTGTAATTGAAGCTCCCGTACCCCGGCATCAGCCAACCGCCGGAATCATTCGCATACATGTTTAGCGCTATGATATACTGCTTCTGATTGCTCAGACAGCTGATCGCGCGCGCCTTCTCTCTTGCCGCATTCAGCGCAGGCAGAAGCATACCGGCGAGAATTGCAATGATCGCAATTACCACCAGAAGCTCTATGAGCGTAAAGTTATTTCTGCGGCGTTTCCATTGTTTACATCTGGTCTTCTGTTTCATTTTCTGAAACCTCCTTTTCATTTATTGGTTTTGTTGCGTCAGTTCATATTCCAGAATTTCCGGCGGGAAATCCTCTTTGCGGAGCCCGCCGTTCAGCAGACCGTCCAGCACCTCGGCGGAACGGCGGAACGCGGCTTCCCTAGGGCTGGCAAAACACCAGCACGGAAGAGGTTCCGACGGCTGCGTCAGAAGGAACGGTCTGCATTCCCGCCAACTTGTCCCGCGCGACTGCAGGAACAAATGAAAATCCGCCAGAAGCTCCGGTACAAGAATCACCCCGCCCGGCAGTTCCGGAAGATTGCGCAACTCCTCGAATTTCCCGGAAAGCATTTTGATCTTCTGTGCAGAAAACGTCTCTGCAAGAGTTGCGGGAAAACCGGCTTCCCTGCACACGAACAGCGTTCTTTCTCCAAGCAGTTCCGCCGCGGTTTTCACTGCATGGTTCCACGCAATGCGGATTTGAACGAACGGCTCGGATTCCCGGAAAATTTCGCCGGAAAGATTGATGGAGGCGGTCGGCACCCGCTCTCCGGCAGCGCGCAGGAACGCGCAGGGCGCATCACAGGCGACTATGCCGTCAACATACGCATGCTCCAGCTCATAGATGGAGTCTTCCCCGCGCTCCGCCGAACCGTTGAGGAACCGGACGATAAAGTTTCTGCGGGAAAACGCTTCCAGCAGCGCCGCAAGAGTCCGCATGGCGGGCGGATCAAGGAAAAACTGGTCGCCTCCCTGCATTTTGATGCCGATCAGTTTCGGCGGAACTTTCTGCAGACGGCAGAAGGCTTTTGACGGGTTGGTGAATGTTCCGATTCCGCGGCGGGTGATGAGATATTTCTCCTCCACCATTCTTTCCACCGCAGCCCGGACGGTTCCGCGCGCGACGTCGAACTGTTCCGCCAGCGCCCGGGTCGACATGATCTTGACGGACTGGTTGCCGTTCCGGAAAATCAGATTCATAATATAGAACCGGATTTTCGCCGTCTCCGTCAGCAGATTTTTCGTTTCGTCTTCCAATGTTTCACCTTCGTTTTACTATAGCCCACCGATAGCCCACTGATTACATTATACAACATTTTGCGAAAAAGTCAATCCCCTGTCAGCAAAAAAAAGCGTTTTTTTGAAAATGGAAACGCGATGCACGGTTCCCGCCCTTCTCAAATGTATCTTTCAATCCGTCACTGGATTTTTTCCGTTTCCGGTGTATATTACTCCTTTTCGGGCTTTGCCGCCGAACGGCGGACTTGTGTGGATCGAAGAGCCCGCGCTGAACAGATGCGCATGCGGCGCGTCCATCGTCCCGTCAAGTGTGCCGTACGGGACTCCGACAGAGACTCTCTCTTTCGCAGGTTTTCATCAGCTGAATTTTACGGCGAAAGAAAGGATTCCATTCATGGCAGACCTCGAAAAATTCCGCGCCCTCGGCATCTCCGAAGGCGTGCTCGACGCACTCCGGCAGAAAGGCTTTGAAGAGCCCTCCCCCATTCAGGAACTCACCATCCCCCTCCTCCTCAAAGGGGAAAAAGACGTCATCGGCCAGGCTCAGACCGGAACCGGAAAAACAGCCGCGTTCGGCATTCCGATCATCGACACCATCCGCCGCGGCGACGGAAACCCCAAAGCCCTGATTCTCGCGCCCACCCGCGAACTCTCCATTCAGATCGCCGAAGAACTCAATTCCCTCAAGGGAAACTCCAATCTCCGCATCGCACCCTTCTACGGAGGTCAGTTCATCGGCATTCAGCTCAAAAAACTCGATGAGGGAATCGACATCGTCATCGGCACGCCCGGACGCATCATCGACCTCATGGAGCGCGAAAAACTCATCCTTGATGAAATCCAGTTCGCCGTTCTCGACGAAGCCGATGAAATGCTCGACATGGGATTCGTCGACGACATCAAACAGATTCTCTCCGCCGCTCCCGCCGAAAAGCGCATGCTCATGTTCTCCGCTACCATGCCGGAGGAAATTCTCGCCATCGCGGAACAGTTCATGCGCCCCGACTATGAAATCGTCCGCACGAAAACCGAAACCGTCAGCACCGACCTCACCGAACAGATCTATTACGAGGTCCGCCGCGAAAACAAACTCGAAGTCCTCTCCCGCATCATCGATATGGAAGACGACCTTTATGCCATGGTTTTCTGCAAAACCCGCAGCGATGTCGATGAACTCACAGACGCCCTCACCGCCCGCGGATACACCGTCGACGCCCTGCACGGAGACATCGCGCAGGCGCAGCGCACGCGCGTCATCAACAATTTCAAAGCCCGCAAGTTCCGCCTGCTCATCGCAACCGACGTCGCCGCACGCGGAATTGATGTCAACGACCTCACGCACGTCATCAACTACTCCATTCCCCAGAGCGTGGAAGCCTATGTTCACCGCATCGGGAGAACCGGACGCGCAGGAAAACGCGGAACCGCTATCACCTTCGTCACCCCCGGAGAGATGCGCCAGCTCGGACGCATCCGCCGCATGACCCGCGCCGATATCCGCAAGGGTGCGCTCCCGACCGTTGAACAGCTCCTCGAAGCCAAAAAGGAACGCTTCGCAACAAGCGCGCGCAAACTCATTGATGAGCACGCTCATACCGCCTATCTCGGATTCGCGGAAGAACTCCTCACCCTCTGCGACCACCCCGCGGAAATGCTCGCGGCCATGCTCCGGATGCGCTTCAAAGACGAACTGCTCCCCGAAAGCTATGCGGAACTCAACCCGCGCAAGGAAAACGTCAATCCCGACAACGACGGAAACTCCCGCGTTCATTTCTCCGTCGGCAAGGACGACGGTGTGTTCGTGCCCGAAATTCTCGACCTCATATTCAGACGAACCGGAATCAAGAGCTTCCAGCTCGGACGCATCGACTGCAACCCGCACGACACCTATGTCAACGCAACGCCCGATGATGCAAAAAAAATCGTTGAATCCTGCCAGGGCGAATCCTTCGACGTTTCCTTCGCCAAGCCCGACGAGGGCGAGCGTTTCAGAGGTCGCGACCGCAAATTTGTCAAGCGCTCCAGATTCCATGACGACCGCGGCGCCAAGCGCGAATTCAAGCGCAAACGCGAATTCAATGAACGCGAAGACCGGAGGGAATTCAAACACAAGCGCGAGCTTGGTGAGCACGAAGACCGGCGGGAATTCAAACACGAGTTCAAGCCCCGCCGCGAACATGGCGAAAAGTTTGAACGCCGCGGCGAATTTCACCGTCCCGAAAAGAAAGGCTTCCGCAAAGTCTTCAAGAAGAAACACAACTGAGAGATCTGAACATGAACCGGACGGAAACAGTCGTCATCGGAGCGGGCGCAATCGGCATGCTCTGCGCAGCCCCGCTCGCGAAAACGGAGGGAATCGCCCTGCGCATCGCAGCATCCGGCGAACGGCTGAACCGTCTCCGCGAACACGGCCTCTATCTCAACGGACAGCCGCTTCAGGCGGAATTCGCCTCTGAAGGCGGGAACCGGACAGCGGATTTCATTCTGATCGCCACCAAAGCCGCCGGCTATCCCGATGCCCTTGAACTTGCCGCGGAATTCACAGGATCGCAAACCGTTGTCGTCCCTCTGCTCAACGGAATCAGCGCGGAGGAAACGGCAAAACGCCGTTTCCCGGAAAACGACGTCGTCTGCGGATTCTTTCTCGGACACGCCAGCGTGCGCAACGGTAACCGCATTGAACACGATGGAGTCGGAACATTCTACCTCGGAACCACCGTTTCCGAAGCCCCGGAGGCGGTTCGGCACACGGCGGAACTTTTCCGGCGCGCGAAAATTTCCTGTGCCGTTCCGGAGGATATGCGCGCAGCGCTGTGGAAAAAATTTGTGCTGAATATCGGCGTCAACCAGGCGACCGCGCATTTCCGTGCGGATTACGGTGAACTTCAGCGGGATCCGGCACGGCTTGAATTCACCATGCGGCTTATGCGCGAAGCATCCGCCGTTGCGGAAAAGCTCGGCATTGCGGGCGCGGCGGATATGCCGGAAGCCGCAATGCACACCATCCTCACCATGCCGGGAAACGTCAAAACCTCCATGTTCCAGGATGTGGAAGCGGGGCGCCCGACGGAGGTCGCGCTGTTTGCGGGAACGCTCTGCCGGCTCGGACGCGAAACGGGAGTTCCGACCCCGCTCAACGATGAAATCCTGCGTGAATTCTCCGGCGAATAATTTTTGCAACATGCATTGAATTTGCCCGATTCAAAGCTATATTTTCTGAAAAATATGGAGTTCACAATGACTGTTCAGGATCTCAGCAAAGCGCACCAGCTCTCCGCAACGGCCGTCATCGACCCTGCGTATTCCGTCTTCCGGACCGTTCCGGAAACCGCGGCTCCGGCGGACTGGCTCTATCCGCGCGCAGAATATGAATGTTTTCTTCTCCAGCAGATGCGCAAAGCGGTCGTTCTGCTGAAACTCAACATCGGCTATCCCGGAATCTTTCACACACCCGTTCCCGCCGTTTTCTTCCGCCGCAATGCCGAAGCCGGAACTCTGAATTTCCGCGCGAACGGAACAGTCTCCGCAACGCTGAATGGAAGCCTGCTTGAAACCGTTAAAGATAAAGCCGGAAACTGCACGCTCACTCTTCCGGAAGCAGGTCAGCTTCTTCTGAAAATCTCTGTGAACTCAACCGAAAACATGCTCCCTGCGCTTCTCCCCGAACTTGCGGAAGGCTGGGAAGCCTCCATTGACGGCTCGCATTACGAACCCGCATGCTCCGGCGGTGACCCCTTCGGCGAAAAATTCCCGTCCGTCCGCATGACACCCGTCGAATACGCCCCCGGACGATATGACTTCGGACGCGAACTTCTCGCCCGGGTTCGCATCAGCTCCGTTCAGAAACCGAATTTCGGAGTCGGAGAATCAAAATTCGAAGTGGAAAACAGCAGCGCACAGCTCAGCGAACAGTCTCTGGAACTGCTCGAGACCTCTTCCGGATCTTGGGAAACTCCGCTGCCGCTGGCGTTCCGCTACATCCGCGCGGAAGCCGAAAACCCTGTTCACGTGGAGTGCGACGCCGAGTTCACCCCCGTCCGCTACGCCGGAGCGTTCGCTTCCGATACCGAGCTCACACGCATCTGGATGAACTCCGCTTACACACTGCGCCTCTGCATGAGGCACTTTCTGATCGACGGCGTCAAGCGCGACCGTCTGCCGTGGGCGGGCGACCTTGCGCTCTCTCTGCTGGCGAACGCCTACACCTTCGCCTCCCCCGAGCCGGTCCGCCGCACGCTTACCGTTCTCGGACGCGCAGGAATCCGCGAAAAACATGTCAATGACGTCACCGACTATTCGCTCTGGATGCTCATCTCGCATGATCTCTTCCAGCGTTATTTCAACGATCCCGCATTTCTCGCGCGGCAGTATCCGGAAATCCGCGACATGACGGAAACGCTGCTCGAACAGGCGGGCGACAGTTTTCTGCCCCATGCCCGGTGGGTCTTCGTCGACTGGGTCAACAGTCAGCTCGATCCCGCCCGCAGCTGGAGCGAAGACGAAAAGCAGGTCACGCTTCAGGTTCATTTCTTCTGGGCCTTGAACTCCGCCGCCGCACTCGCCGGACGCATGAACGATGACGCGCTCGCCGGACCCTGCCGCGCAAAAGCCGCACAGATCCGCATGGAACTTCTCTCCCGCGCCATCGACTCCGCAACCGGGCTTTTCCGCGCGAACTGCGAACATCCGGAATACGGGACATTCCGTCACACGAACTTCTATGCGGTTCTCTCCGGACTTGTCGAGGGCGAACAGGCGCGGCAGATCATGGAGCGGCTTCTGAACTCCGGTCTTCCCCCCGTCGGCACGCCGTACCAGGCGGCGCTGGAAATTCTCGCGCTTATCCGCACAGGTTTCGCCGCGGAAGCCCTCGCGGAAATCCGCCGCATCTGGGGAGGAATGCTCAAGCTCGGCGCAACAACCTTCTTCGAAGCCTACGATGAATCGCTCAAAGGCAACGATATCTATGCGTTCTACAACCGTCCCTACGCGCTGAGCCTCTGTCATGCATGGAGCGCCGGCCCCGCGGCGCTGCTCCCGATTCTGCTGTTCGGCGCGGAACCTGCTGCAGACGGCTGGCGGACATTCCGTCTCTCCCCCTCTCCGCTGCTCCGCAACGGCGATGCGGCGACAATTCCCACTCCGCACGGCGAAATCGAGCTGTGGATGGAAGACGGCGAACTCAAGAAAAAACTTCCGGAAGGCATTGAACTCCTATGATCAAACCTCAAATCACCTCAATTCACTTCCAGCTGACCGGACGCTGCAATCTGCGCTGCATTTTCTGCGGACAGCAGAACGGCATGTTCGGAGGATGTCTCAAAGACCGCGAAATTCCGCCGCAGAAATGGTTTGAAATCGCAGATTCCCTGCGCGGACTCTCTCCGAAACCGGAAATCGTTCTCTGGGGCGGCGAACCGCTGCTCTACGAACAGTTCGATGAACTCGCCCGGCATCTGCACGACTCCGGATTTGAACTCGGAATTATCACAAACGGAACCCTCATCGACCGTCATGCGGAACTGCTGAACCGCTGCTTCAAAACCATTTACATCTCACTCGACGGCGATGCGCCGTATCACAACCGAATCCGCGGAAAAGGCGTTTTCGAACGCGTCGCGCACAACGTCTCTCTGCTGAAAAACCGGAGCGGACGGCTGATTTTTCTTTCGACCCTTGCGGATGAAAATGTGGATTCCGCGCCCGGACTGCCGCTCATTCTCGGCAAGCTCGGACCGGACCTCATTCATCTTCAGCGACTGATGTATTTCACCCGCGCGGAAATCGACGAGTACCGCGCATGGCTCCGGCGCGAATTCCAGACGGACGATCCGACCATTGAAGTCTGGCACCGCGAAGATGACCGCGAATACCGGAACAAGCTCAATTCCGCCCTCGCCGAAGTCCGCCGCCGTGCGGAGGCCGGTGAATACCCGTGTCCGGTCTTCATCAATCCGCACGGCGGAGAGGAACACTGCCTCGCGCCCTTCCGCCGCGCACACATCAAGTACGACGGACGCGTTCTCTTCTGCACAGACTTCTACGGATTCGACGCGGGGAACGTTCTGACAACCCCGCTGACCGACATTTTCCACGGGGAGAAGGCGGAGCATTATCGCCGGGAAATCGTCGCCGGGGCAAATCCGCTCTGCGCGCACTGTTCGTGGAAAAGCAACCGGGACTTCAAACTGAACTGATCAGGATTTCCATAAAATGAAAAAACACAGCATCGTTCCGGCTCCCGTTCATCAGCCGGGAACCCGTATTCTCACACTCTCCCTGGCGCACTTCATGGTGGACCTTCTCGGCGGAACGCTTCCGGGCGTGCTGCCGGTCGCCCTCGCCTATTTCAAACTGAATCTCGGACTCGGCGTCGTGATTCTCACCAGCATGAGCATCGGATGCAATATGATGCAGATTCCCGCGGCTCTGCTCGACCGGCACCGCCGCACGCCGCGTCTGCTGGCACTCGGACTGATCATGGCGGGGCTGATCGTTCTCCTCGCCGCCCTGCCCGAAACAACTCCGTTTTTCCTCATCTGCCTGCTGATGATCATCGTCGGCGCCGGTCACTTAGGACAGGCACTGGCGAACTATACGAACTTCCGGAAGCGTGGCTTCATCGTGCGCGCCATCTTCGATCAGGACCCGACGGTCATCGGCACGCGGGTCGGTGATGTCGAGGTGCTTCCGATGGAGAAGATCGATGAGGTTGTGAAAGAGTTCCATGTCAAGATGGCGGCGGTCTGCATTCCGAAGACACCGGCCGTGAAGGTGGATCTCGAGGTCCCTGATAATGTCGTCATCGAGAACGTGCATCTCTCCGAGTCGCTGATGCGACTGAGCTACCGTATGGGTGAAGCCTACGGACGGAAAGCAGCCGAGGAAGAGGCATAAGATGGTGATCGGTATCGGCACCGACATCCTGGAGATCAGCCGTATCGAAAGTACCCGGCGAACAGGCACGGAGACTCGTATTTTTACGGAGCATGAGCGCCGGCAGGCATCTGGAAGAGATTCCATGCTTGCCGGTGATTTTGCATGTAAGGAGGCGGTCGCGAAGTGCTTCGGCACCGGCTTCCGCGGCTTCCGCCCGATCGACGTCGAGGTGCTCCGGGATGCACTTGGGAAACCCTATGTCGTGCTTCACGGCGCTGCCCGCACGCTGTATGAGCAGCTGGGCGGACGCTCGATTCAGGTCTCAATCTCCGACACGAAGGAGCTCGTCATCGCATTTGCCATACTGGAGGGCACAGATGGACACAGACAAGACGATCTATCTCAGGAACATACCGGCACGCCGGAGCGACAGTAATAAGGGAACCTATGGAAAAATCCTCGTGGCCGCCGGCTCGGAGGGCATGTGTGGTGCCGCGTACTTCGCCGCTCTCGCCGCCTATCGCAGCGGTGCCGGCCTCGTGCGCATCCTGACGCCTGAGTGCAACCGCCTCATCGTGCAGTCCCTGCTCCCGGAGGCGATCTTCACCGGCTACGATACAGACAGTAATTTCCGGGTCCTGTCCGACGCCAATGTCTCCTGGGCGGACATCATCGTGCTGGGGCCGGGTCTCGGCAC
>ERZ1026848.179-NODE-179-length-35420-cov-8.750657_pt1 | contig 35420 bp, 23 predicted proteins | sample MGYA00380154_ERZ1026848 | MGnify/ENA primary metagenome ERZ1026848 (study PRJEB33269, sample SAMEA4719790) | human gut metagenome | biome: human-associated habitat; feature: organic feature; material: feces | place: Cameroon | collected 2013-10 ...
CCCGTACTCCTTGCAACACCCCCTCCCCTACGCGCCGCAAAAGCGCCGGGCCTCCCGGCCCGGCGCTCCCCATATCCGAATATAAAAAGCCTCGCAGAGTTTGCCGCCTTGCGACAAAATTATGCGCGCAGCAGCCTGCAATCCCCTTGGCGGAAAATTCCACAGGAATTTTCGCCAGTTTTCGCCAGTTATATAAGCAGCCCGCTGGCCGCCATGCTCACATAGTCCCTATCTGCCACAATAATGTGGTCCACCAGCTGAATATTCATGGTCCGCAGCGCATCCCGTATCAGCCTCGTGGTGGCGCAGTCCTCCTGGGACGGAAGCGCCACGCCGCTGGGATGGTTATGGGCCAGCACAACGGCCACCGCCCCGGCCCGCAGGGCATACTCCACCACCTGCCGCACGCTCACCGCCGCCATGCTCACATCCCCCTCGGCCAGACATCGGGAGGAAAGCACCTTGCCCTTTCCGTCCAGGCACACCTGCCACAGCATCTCCCGCCGGCTGCCCGACAGCAGATCCGCGAAGTATTCCCCGCACTTGTCCACAGAGTTGAGGATGCGCTCCGAAGCCCCCTGCAGCGACCGCTGCCAGATCTGCGGCACCAGGCTCAGCAGCACCGCCGCATTCTCTCCCACGCCCTCCACGGTGGACAGCTCCTCCACCGGCGCGGAAAACACCCCCTGCAGCGACCCAAATCGCTCCAGCAGCCTATGGGCAAGCTCGTTGGTATCCCGTCGGGGAATGGCATAGTACAGCAGCATCTCCAGTAGCTCGTGGTCCGCAAAGGCCCGGGGCCCGTTCTCCAGCAGCTTCTTGCGCTGCCTGGCCCTGTGCCCCTGATGCACGCTGCCCATATTTCTCTCCCCTTTCGTCTTTTCGTCTGAGTATACCACGGAATCCTTTCCCACTCAAGGTCTCCTCCCGGTTTTTCACCGGAAAAATCCCCTCCTGCCCTGTAAACTATCGATTTGCACAATTTTCCCCTCTATTTTTTGTCATGCCTGCGCCGGTAAAAGATTGTTAAAACTATTGCAATCTTCTCCTGCTATGTTAAAATACTCTTGTCGCGCAAGCTTTCGCGCGGCAGCAATGAAATGATGATTAGTATAGCAAGGAGAACGGAAATCATGAGCATGAACCAGCGACTTGCCCGGGTCAGCGAGATCATCGCCGACCATGGGGCGCAGCCCAGCCAGTTGATTGCCATTTTGCAGGACACGCAAACAGCCTTCAACTATCTCAGTCAGGAGGACATGACCCTCATTGCCCAGCGCCTGGGCATCAGCACGGCCAAGGTTTACAGCGTGGCCACCTTTTACGAAAATTTTTCTCTGGAGCCCAAGGGCAAGCACATCATCCGCGTGTGCGACGGCACCGCCTGCCATGTCCGCAAGTCCCAGCCCATTTATGACGCCATCCACGACTATATGCAGCTCACCGGCAAGCGCAAGACCGACGCCGACGGCCTTTTCACCCTGGAGACGGTGGCCTGCCTGGGCGCCTGCGGCCTGTCCCCGGTGCTGACCATCGACGGCGAGGTCCACGCCAAAATGACCCCGGACTCGGCCCTGGCCCTGCTGGAATCCATTCGTAAAGAGGAGGAGCTTGCCAAATGAGTGTTCTGACCCGAGAGGGCTTCCACGCCCTGCAGGCCCAGGCTGCCGATGCCTTAGCGCGCAGCAAGTCCGCCCTGACGGTGCTTATCTGCGCCGGTACCGGCTGCATCGCCAGCGGCTCCATGAAGGTCTATGAAAATCTCCGCAACGAGTGCCAGGAGCGGGGCCTCAGCATCTATGTGGGCCTTACCCACCACGGTGAGGAGGAAAAGAGCCTCCACATTAAAATGAGCGGCTGCCATGGCTTCTGCGAGATGGGCTGCCTGGTCCACATCGAGCCCCTGGGCGTCATGTATGTCCGGGTAAAGCCCGAGGACTGCCACGAGATCGTGGAGCGCACCCTTCTGGGCGGCGAAATCATCGAGCGCCTGACCTACCACCAAAACGGCGTATCCTACCCCCGTCAGGAGGATATTCCCTTTTATAAAAAGCAGCACCGGGTGGTGCTCAAGGGCTGCGGTGCCAGCGATGCCGAGGATCTGGAGGAGTACATCGCCAAGGACGGCTACCGCGCCTTTGAAAAAGCCCTGTTCGACATGACGGACGAGGCCATCTGCCGGGAGATTTCCGACTCCGGCCTCCGGGGCCGGGGCGGCGGCGGCTTCCCTGCCGGGCGCAAGTGGGAGAGTGTGCGCAGAAATGTCTCCGATGTGAAATACATCGTCTGCAACGGCGACGAGGGTGACCCCGGCGCCTTTATGGACCGCTCCATCATGGAGGGCAACCCCCACTCCGTTATCGAGGGCATGATGATTGCCGGTGTCGCCACCGGGGCCACCGAGGGCTATATCTATGTCCGGGCCGAGTATCCCCTGGCCGTGGAGCGCCTGCAGGTAGCCATTGACAAGGCCACCCGTCTGGGCCTGCTGGGCGATAATATCATGGACTCCGGCTTCAGCTTCCATATGCACATCAACCGGGGTGCCGGTGCCTTCGTCTGCGGCGAGGGCAGTGCCCTTACCGCCTCCATCGAGGGCAAGCGCGGTATGCCCCGCACCAAGCCTCCCCGCACCGTGGACCACGGCCTGTGGGGCAAGCCCACCGTTCTCAACAATGTAGAGACCTTTGCCAATGTCCCCGGCATTCTCAATAAAGGGGCCGCCTGGTACCGCTCCATCGGCACCGACACCAGCTCCGGCACCAAGACCTTCGCCCTCACCGGCAATGTGGTAAACACGGGCCTGGTGGAGGTTCCCATGGGCACCACCCTCCGGGAGATCATTTTCGACATCGGCGGCGGCATCCAAAACGGTAAGAAATTCAAGGCCGTGCAGATCGGCGGCCCCGCCGGGGGCTGCCTTACCGAGGAGCATTTGGACCTGCCCCTGGACTTCGATTCCCTGAAGAAGGTCGGTGCCATCGTAGGCTCCGGCGGTCTGGTGGTCATGGACGAGGACACCTGCATGGTGGAGACCGCCCGTTTCTTCATGCACTTCACCCAGAATGAGTCCTGCGGCAAGTGTGTTCCCTGCCGGGAGGGCACCAAGCGTATGCTGGAGATTTTGGACCGGATCGTGGCCAACGAGGGCTCCCCCGAGGACCTGGACCTGCTGGAGAGTCTCTCCGACACCATCTCCACCACCGCCCTGTGCGGTCTGGGCCAGAGCGCCTGTAAGCCGGTGCTCAGCACCCTGCGCTACTTCCGGGAGGAATACCTGCACCATGTGGTAGACCACCACTGCCCTGTGTGTAACGGCCGCAAGCGCCGTCTGGAAATCAAGGCGGACCTGTGCAAGGGCTGCGGCAAGTGCGCCCGCAACTGCCCCATGGAGGCCATTTCCGGTCACCCCCGCACGCCGTATGTCATCGATAATGAAAAGTGCATCCACTGCGGTGCCTGCTGGGGTGCCTGCCCCTTCGGGGCCATTGATGCCATCGAAGAGGAGGGTTAAGCCATGGCAAAAGGAATTATGATTATCGACGGCATCCGCGTTCCCTTTGACGGGGAGAAAAATGTCCTGGCCGTTGTGCGCAAGGCGGGCATCGACATTCCCACCTTCTGCTATTACTCCGACCTGAGCATCTACGGCGCGTGCCGTATGTGCATGGTGGAGGACACCAAAACCGGCAAGATCGAGGCCTCCTGCTCCATGGAGCCCCGGGACGGTATGTCTATTCGCACCAATACTGCGAAGCTCTTAAAGCATCGGCGTATGATCCTGGAGCTGCTCCTGGCCTCCCACGACTGCAACTGTACCAACTGCGCCAAGAGCGGCAACTGCCGCCTGCAGGAGCTGGCCCAGCGCTTCGGCGTGCGCCATGTCCGCTTCCCGGACACGCGCCCCCGCTATGAGATGGACTACACCAGCTACGCCATCTTCCGCGACCCCAATAAGTGCATTCTCTGCGGCGACTGCGTCCGGGTCTGCGAGGAGAAGCAGGGTCAGGGCATCCTGGACTTTGCAGGCCGTGGCAGCGAGCTGCAGGTGATGCCCGCCTTCGATAAGAAGCTCGGCGAGACCAAGTGCGTCAGCTGCGGTCAGTGTGCCGCCGTGTGTACCACCGGCGCCATCACCGTCAATGATCAGATCGGCACCGCCTGGCGGGCCATTCACGACCCCCAAAAGCGTGTGGTGGTGCAGATCGCCCCTGCCGTCCGGGTCGCCATCGGTGAGGAATTCGGCTATGCCCCCGGCGAAAATATCCTGGACCGGGTGGTCTCCGCCCTGAAAATCATGGGTGTGGACGAGGTGTACGACACCAACTTTGCCGCAGATATGACCACCATTTCCGAGGCGGAGGAGTTCCTGCAGCGTCTGAAGGCAGGCGGCCCCTTCCCCATGTTCACCTCCTGCTGCCCCGCCTGGGTAAAGTATCTGGAGCTGAATGACCCCAAGTATCTTGAGAATATCTCCACCTGCAAGTCTCCCATGCAGATGTTTGCCTCGGTCCTCAAGGCCAAGTATGCCGAAAAGGATGCCTCCGACGGCCACACCACCTACCACATCGCCATCATGCCCTGCACGGCCAAGAAGATGGAGGCCGCCCGGGATGAGTTCTTCCATGACGGCACTCCGGATGTGGACCTTGTCCTCACCACCCGGGAGCTGGTGGACATGATCCGGGAGACGGGCATCCACTTGGACGAGCTGGAGCTGGAGTCCCCGGACCTTCCCTTCGGCCTGGGCTCCGGTGCGGCGGTGATCTATGGCGTCACCGGCGGCGTGGCGGAGTCGGTGGTGCGCCACTGCCTGCCCGATAAGTCCAAAAACACCCTGCGTCAGGTGCGTGTTTCCGGCATTCGGGGCGATGAGCCCATTCGGGAGGTCACCTACGATGTAGACGGCACCGAAATCAAGATCGCCGTGGTCAACGGCCTGATCCACGCCAAAGAGCTCATCGCCGACATAGAGGCGGGTAAGCGTTTTTACCACCTGGTGGAGGTCATGAGCTGCCAGGGCGGCTGCGTCGGCGGTGCCGGGCAGCCCTACGGTCTCACCGCCGCCAAAAAGGAACGGGGCAACGGTCTCTATGCCGCCGATGCCTCCGCCCTCTTCAAGCGCGCCGAGAAGAACCCCGTGGTCACCGCCATGCTCTCGGACTTTGGTCCCCAGTGGTGCCATGACCACCTCCATGTCCACTACGGCCACCGGGACCGGTAACGGAACCAGAGTATTTATAACCATCTGCGGGCGGCAAACTCTGCGAGGCTTTTTTGACACGCTTCGGCAAGGACGGCCGGAGCCGTCCTTGCCGCAGTTATAAGTTCTGTTTATTTCTGGAATAATAATTTCATATTTCACTTATGCCGCCAGATAGGGTATACTATAACCCGCTTGAAAAAAAACATTACCGTAAAGGAGACTTCTCTATGAGCAGAACCATCGGTACCGTAGCACGCGGTGTACGCGCCCCCATTTTCCGTCAGGGTGACGATGTCGTTTCCATAACCGCCGACACCGTTGCAAACGCCTTGGCCGAGGAGGGCATTGCCCCCCGTGACAAGGATGTGGTCGCCATCACCGAGTCCGTGGTGGCCCGCTGTCAGGGTAACTACGCTACCGTCCGGCAGATCGCTGCGGATGTCCGGGCCAAGACCGGCGGCAAGACCGTGGGCGTCACCTTCCCCATCCTCAGCCGCAACCGTTTCTCCCTTCTGCTCTCCGGCATTGCCTCCGGCACGGAGAAGATCGTTCTGCTCCTCAGCCTGCCCTCCGATGAGGTGGGCAACCATCTGGTCAGCATGGACCAGCTGGACGAGGCCGGCGTAGATCCCTTCCGGGATGTGCTGACCCTGGAGCAGTTCCGCAGCCACTTCGGCTCCGTGATCCATCCCTTCACCGGCGTTGACTATGTAGACTATTACCAGCATATCATTCAGGAGGCCGGCGCCCAGGCGGAGATCATTTTCTCCAACCGTGTCCAGTCCATCCTCCCCTACACCGACACCGTCATCTGCTGCGACATTCACACCCGTCAGCGCTCCAAGCGCCTGCTGAAGGCCGCCGGCGCTAAGTGCGTCCTGGGCCTGGATGACCTGCTGACCTCCTCCGTGGACGGCAGCGGCTATAACCCCCAGTACGGCCTCCTGGGCTCCAACAAGGCCGATGACGGCCGTGTGAAGCTCTTCCCCCGGGACACCATGGCCGTGGCGGAGGCCCTGGGTCAGGCTCTGTCCCAGCGCACCGGCAAGCATATCGAGGCCATGATCTACGGTGACGGCGCCTTCAAGGACCCCGTCGGAAAGATCTGGGAGCTGGCGGACCCCGTTGTCGCCCCCGGCTATACCAGCGGTTTGGTGGGCACCCCCAACGAGCTGAAGCTGAAGTACCTGGCCGACAAGGACTTTGCCGACCTCAGCGGTGAGGCCCTGCAGCAGGCCATTTCCGAGAAGATTCGCCAGAAGGATGCCTCGGTCTCCCTGGTAGGCAACATGGTCTCCGAGGGCACCACCCCCCGCAACCTGACGGACCTCATCGGCTCCCTCTGTGACCTGACCTCCGGCAGCGGCGACAAGGGTACTCCCATCGTCTATATCCAGGGCTATTTCGATAACTACACCACCGACTAATCCTCTTACCATTTCTTTTCTCTCTTTTTCCTTTTTCCCCTTTTCAGCCGCGCAGGTTTGCCCCCTGCGCGGCCCCTTTTTTCCCTGTGCTATACAAGCCGGCCCCGGCAGCGTATCAAAAAAGCCGAACTCCTCGGGTCTTACCCCGCCGGAGTCCGGCTAATTTTCTTTTTATCCCTCCTGCCTCAGGTGCAGGGTAAAGGTCGTCCCCTGCCCGGGGCTGCTGTCCACGGTAATGGGAATGTGCAGCAGCGCCGCCGCCTTTCCCGCCAGATACAGCCCCAGTCCGCTGGAGGTCCGCTCCAGACGCCCGTTCTCCCCGGTGTACCCCTTCTCAAAGATCCGCGGCAGATCCTCCGGGGCGATGCCGATGCCCGTGTCCGAAATGCGCAGGCAGTCCCCCTCCAGCCGGATGGTAATGCATCCCTCCGGGGTGTACTTGATGGCGTTGGAGAGCAGCTGCTCCAAAATACACACAAACCACTTCCGGTCCGTCACCACCGTCCGCTCCGTTGGCTCATAGTGAAGGCTCAGCTTTCGCAGTACAAACTGCGGCCCATACCGCCGCACGGCCTCCCTTATCAGCTCATCCAGGTCGCACCGGGTAATGACCAGATCGTTCTCGCCCCCGTCCAGCCGCAGGTACTGCAGCACCATGTCCACATACTGCTCCATGCGGAATAGCTCCGCCCCCATGGCCCGATGCTCCGGGCTCTCCGCCCCCAGATACAGCTTCATCACCGCCATAGGCGTCTTGATCTGATGCACCCAGGTGGTGTAGTAGTCCAGCATGTCCTGCCGCTGCGCCTCCTGGGCGGCGGTCTCCTGCCGGAGCTGCCTTCCCAGCCTGCGGATCATGTCTCCGTAGTCCGCCTGCTCCAGGGTCCTTTCCTCAGGCAGACTATTCCACTCGGTCAAAATGGCCTCCCGCAGCCGCAGCCGCTCCCGGGCCGCCTGCATTTCCCTGCGCAGGTCCAGTCCCAGCAGTAAAAGCCCCAGAGCCAGCGTCAGCACCCCGGCATAGAGCAGCGGCTCCCACATGATGCGGTACAGGTAAAACACCACCCATTCCGTCAAAACCGTCAGCACCCACAGCAAAATCGCCACCCGGTTTTTGCGCAGGCAGTCCCCCAGGACCGCCCCCCTGCGTCCCTTTTTCATAGAATGATGTACCCCCTGCCCGGCTTCGTGAGAATCACGCCCTCCAGGCCGCCCTCCTCCAGCTTTTTCCGCAGCCTCGCCACATTTACCGTCAGGGTGTTTTCCTCCACATAGAGGTCGCTCTGCCACAGGCGCATCATCAGCTCCTCCCGGCTCACGATCTTCCCCCGGTTTTCCAGCAGCAGCTGCAAAATGCGAAATTCGTTTTTTGTCAGCTCTACCCGGCCCTTTTCCGTGTGCAGGCAGCCATCGCCCAGGCTCAGGGTAGCCCCGCAGAATTCCACGGTCTGCCCTGCCCCGGCGATCTCATAGGTCCGCCGCAGCACCGCCTGTACCTTGGCCGTAAGGACCATGGGGTCCACAGGCTTGGCGATGAAGTCGTCCCCGCCCATGTTCAGGGCCATGACGATGTTCATGTTGTCCGACGCAGAGGAGAGAAACACCACCGGCACCGCCGAAATCTCCCGAATCCGGCTGCACCAATAGTACCCGTCCCGGTAAGGGAGCTTAATGTCCATTAGCACCAGCTGCGGCTGGCAGGCGGCAAACTCCCCCAAAACATCCGCAAAATCCTCCACGCACCGCACCCGGTTTCCATAGCTCTCCAGCAGCTTCTGCACCGCCAGCGCCAGGGCCCGGTCATCCTCCACCAGCAGGATCTGATACATGCATTTCCTCCTCCCACGGCCATAAGCCAGCGTGTCGAAAAAGTCTTTTCGCCCCGCTGCCTAAGTTTTTGAAGCTTTGAAAAAGCTTCAAAAACTACTGATTTCAATGGTAAGGGACACCCTTCTTGGGTTTCCCTCACACTCCCTTCCTTACCGTTATCGCAAATCCTGCCACTTTATCGACAGTCTCAGGCTATCTCATAAGAGGTGGCTTTCGCCCATAATAGACAATTTACCTTTGTCCTATAAATCCGTCCGTAGGGGCGACCCTCGCGGTCGCCCGCCCATTGCACCTCTTGTTGCGCTTCCGTAGGGGCCGATGCCCACATCGGCCCGCCCCCTGTACTGCTTGTAACCCTCCGTAGGGGCGACCCTTGCGGTCGCCCGCGGGAGGGGCAGAGCCCCTCCCCTACGCACCGCAAAATACGCTTCCGTAGGGCGGGCTGCCCTCAGCCCGCCGCCCGTCAACCACCGCACCATCACGGCGGCGTGAGGGCACGCCGCCCTACGCAGGTGTTCCGACATTTCCGTAGCGGCACACGCCTCTGTCCGCCCCCTGCGCCTTACCGCACGATTTTATAATAGGTCCGGGCCGTGGCCATATAGATCAGCGTGTACACCGCCGCAAATACCCCGAAGGTGACAAGCGAGCAGGCCACAAACAAGCTTGTGCTGGACAGCAGCAAAATGTGCAGCACCTTCTCCAAAATGGGAAACGCAAAGGCCAAATGCATCCCCGCCACCACCAACGGCAGGAAAAATACCAGCAGTACCTGGCTGTTGATGGTGCTTTTCACCTCCCGGCGGCTCATGCCCACCTTCTGCATGATCTGGAACCGGGCCCGATCCTCGTAGCCCTCGGAGATCTGCTTGTAATACACGATCAGCACCGTGGCAAACAGGCACACCAGTCCCAAAATAATGCCCAAAAACAGCAGAGCCCCGCACATAGCCGTCACGGACTCCCGGGCGCCCCACACGGTATTGCCTGTGATAAGCAGTCTTTCACCCGACTCCTGCTGCTGGGGAGAGGCGGCCTCCTTCAGGTACGCCTCCACATCCCGCTCCAGCTTTTCTCCCACATCGCCGCTGGCACCCCGGCCCGCAAAGCTCGCCGCGATACGCCGGGTATAGTCCGAGGCCGCGTTCCCGTAGACCTGCTTTTGCTGGTCATATAGGTGCGCCAGCACGCTATCGTCTGCCACCACCACGCCGTAGCAGTGGGTGGACAGCTCCTCCATGCCGGACCGAATGGGGAACTCGGGCAGCACGGTTTTCACCTGATAGCTGTCCCCCTCTATGGTGATCGCCGTCCGGTCAAGGCCCCTCTGGCGGATGTCCATGGGACACACGGCAATTTCGTCCTCGGCCAGGTTCAGCTCCTCCCCGCCCAGGCTGCGGTACATCTCCTGGGTGATATAGGTCATCACGCTGAGTCCCTTGAGACTGTCGGCGGCGTTGCCGCCCGCCTGCCGGCAGTACAGGCCGCCGTTTTCATTCTTATAGGAGACCGTCAGATACTCCTGGAAGTCCATCTCCTTTATGGTCAGGCCGTTTTTTTCCGCCCCCTGCTCTACGGCCCGGAGCAGGGTCTCCCGGGGCATATCCCCCAAGTGCAGCAGCACGCCCTCATCGCTCCACTGCATATACCGTGCGGAGAGATAATAATCCTGGGGATAGTTCCGCTTCACTGTCTCCTCCGCCCCGGCATACAGGCTCACGGTGGTGGAGATCATCACCAGCACCCCTGTGGCCAAAATTGCGATGGAGGCCAGGCCCACAGCGTTCTGCTTCATACGGTAGAGAAGACCCGAAACGGCAGGCATGTGTTTTTTATTATAATAGAACCTTTTGTTCTTTTTCAAGGCCTTCAGCACAAAAATACTTCCGGCCACGAACAAAAAGTAGGTGCCGATGATCACCAGTATCACCGCCACGAAGAACAGGACAAGGGCCTTCAGGGGGTTCTGGGTGGTAAGGGAAATGTAATAGCCCCCGCCCAGGGCCAGCACGCCCAGCACCAGCAGCGGCCACTTGACCTTGGGTTCCCGCTCGCCCACATTGGCAGAGGAGAGCATCTCCACAGGCTTCATCCGGGCGATGGTCACGCAGTTGACGCCGTAGGCCACCACATCCAGCACCAGGAAGAAGGCTCCGGACAGGGCCAGGCTCCTGGCGTTTATAAAGTAAAAGCCCAAAACGATCTCCGCATTCAGCAGCTGGCAGATGAGCAGAGAGCAGAGCTTGTAAAACAGCGTCCCCAGCGCAAGCCCCAGCACCACGGATGCCAGGCTGCTGAGGGCTGTTTCGTGGAAAAGCACCCGGCAGATGTGCCGCTTTTCCAGGCCCAAAATGTTGTAAACGCCAAACTCACGCTTGCGCTGCTTCATGAGAAAGCTGTTGATATAAAACAGCAGAATTACCGACAGCAGCATCATCACCGCCACGCCGATGGACATGAACACCTCAATGTATTGTCCGCCCCGGAGCTGCAGGATGCGTTCGTCGGTCCGGAGGGTGAACACAATGTAAAACACGCATAAAAGCCCTGCCTCAGACAGAATACGCGGGAGGAAAAACCGGCGGTTCTTGCTGATGTTGCTCCGGGCCAGCTTCAGAAAAAATCCCCTTTTCATTCAGCGTCCCTCCCTGTGCGGAGCATGGTCAGGGTGTCGCTGATCTTTTTATAGAGCTGCTGGTCGCTGCACTCGCCCCGGTAAATTTGGTGGAACACCACACCGTCCCGGATGAACAGCACCCGCCCGGCATGGGAGGCGGCATCCACGGAGTGGGTGACCATGAGGATGGTCTGGCCCTGGCCGTTGACCTTTTCAAACATCCGCAAAAGGTCCGCCGAGGAGGCGGAATCCAAGGCCCCGGTGGGCTCGTCCGCCAAGAGCAGCTTGGGTCCGGCGATCATGGCCCGGGCCACGGCGGCGCGCTGCTTCTGGCCGCCGGATACCTCATAGGGGAACTTGTGCAGGATGTCCTCAATGCCCAGAGACCGGGCCAGGGGCAGCAGGGTCTGCTGCATCTGCTGCACACCTTTTCCCGCCAAAACCAAGGGCAGGAGGATATTGTCCTCAATGGAAAAAGTATCCAGCAGGTTAAACTCCTGGAATACAAAGCCCAGGTTGTCCCGGCGGAAGGCGGCCAGGTCCCCCTCGGGGATGGTCTCCAGGTTTTTCCCCGACAAAAGCACCTCTCCGGCCGTGGGCCTGTCCAGGGCCGCCAGGATATTCAGCAGAGTGGTTTTGCCGGAGCCTGACTCGCCCATGATGGCCACATACTCTCCCTCCTGCACAGAAAAGGTCACGCCCTTCAGGGCCTGGACCCGGTTGCCGCCAAAGCGGGAGGTATAGGTTTTTTTCACTTCGTTAACCTTCAAAATTTCCATGTTAAACCTCCGAAATCTGATTTACAGGCTTATTTTACGGCAATCCGGCCCGCTCCGCCATCGCTTCGGGTGACAGGGCTGTGACAGTTTTGTAAGGGGGGTGAGCATCGGTGCCATTTGGTGCGGTTTGGTGCAGTTTGGTGCAGCTGCGGTGACGGATTTGGGACGGAAGCGGTGACGGATTCGGTGTCGAAGCAGCCCCGGCCCGTCCTGTTTTGCACCCGGGCATAAAGTGCCGCTCCCCGGCCTGCGCAGTGCGGGTCGGGGAGCAGAGAGCGCGGGGCTTACAGCAGCACAAGGCTGCGCCCGCATTTCATTTGAAGGACGGCGGCTATATCCCGGCTGATGTCATCCAGGGGGGCGCCGTTCACGGACTGAATTTCCAGTTTTTGGATGGAGTCTCCCGTGCAAAGGGCGCAGATGAGATCCATGAATGCCTCGGCTATCCGCACCAGGGGCACCGGGGCGCAGAGGCAGTCTCCCAGCTCGGGCCGGAAATACGCCAGGTCGGAAAGCTGCTGCGCCGTCAGGTAATCGGCCCAGTTGACCTGACCGCACCCGTAAAGGGCCCGCAGCACCTGGGACATCCAGCCCCCGGGCAGGGACGGAACGGTGCAGACCTCCAAATGCAGCACACGGCCCCGGGGCTCCTTGCTCTCCTGCAGGTGCAGGTGCTTGCTCAGCTCCTGCAGCTTCGCCGACGGCTCCACGCCCACATCCCGCAGCAGACGGCTGTAAAACATCTGATAGTACTGGGCGGCCTCCCGCCGGGCGTTTCGCTGCAGCAAAATCTCCAGGCGTATCTGCGCAATGTCCTCGTTATAGGGGTCTATTTCCTCGCAGGCGGACAGGAGCTGCAGGCAGTCGTCATAGAGCTTATTTTCATAGGTCAGGTGAATCAGCCGGTGATAGACCACCAGCTTTCGGTTTTCCAGATAGTACCGGCGCAGAATGATATGCTCCAGGAAGCCGTCGCAGTTGTGCAGGCTGCAATTTTCAAGAAAATCGCCCCGGAAAAGCGACAGCAGGTGCTTCAGCTCCCCTATGGAGTCCATGGCCTCGGGGTCGGCCTGCTCGATTTCCACAATGTCGCAGCGGAAGCTGAAGTGGGGATTGATCCCGACCACATCCTTGCTCACCAGCAAGAACGGCTCTCCGTCCGCCTGCACAAGGGTCTTTTTGATCTGCCAGAGGTTAAAGCGGAGATTATATTTGGCGGCATCGTCCTCGCTCTCGCCCCAGAGAAAGCCGATGAGGTCGCTGCGGCGCATTTGGCGGGAGCTGTTCATCAAAATCAGCGCCAGGATGGCGGCGGACTTGCTGCTGATCTGCCCGCTTACATCCACGCCGTCCAGCAGAAACTGCGTCTGCCCCATAAATGTAATACTTAACATAGGCTTGCCATTCTGTTAAACACGACACGGCCATCCTTAATGGTCATGTCCACCTTGACTTCCTTCAGCTGCTGCGGGTCCGTCTGTGTGATGTCGCGATCCAGGATGACGATGTCCGCATCCATGCCCTCCCGCAGGCTGCCCTTTTGCTTTTCCAGGAAAAGCGCATAGGCCCCGTTAACGGTGTACATCTCCAGAGCCTCCTGAAGGGTGGCGCTGTTGGCAGGGACGGGATGGTTTACGGCGTAATGGATCCCCAGAAGGGGATTGATATGGGTAACGGGTGGGTCGGCCCCAGCGCAAACCGTTACGCCGCTGTCGATGATGCGGCGGAAGCGGTTGGTGGTGCCGTAATGGGTGCCCAGGCGCTGCTGATACATGCCTCCGGGATAGCCCCACAGCCCCTCATAGCCGGGCTGCATACACAGGATCACTCCTAAACGGGCGGCCCGCTCCATCTGAGAGGGGTTAATCAGCTCTGCATGCTCGATTCGGTGGCGCATGGCGGGGACATCGTATTTCTCCGCAGCGGCCTCCAAAGCCTGGAGCACCGCCTCGATGGCCATGTCGCCAATGGCGTCAAAGCCGATTTGCAGGTCGTGTTGGCAGCACTCCATGGTGAACCGGGTCAGGGCGTCCCGGGTCAGATAGACCCAGCCGCGCTTGTGGGGAGCATCGGCATAGTCGAAGGACAGGGCGGCAGACCGGCCGCCCATGGTGCCGTCGATATACAGCGCGCCGCCGATGTGCTTCAGGCCCTGCTCCAGCGCGCGCTTACACTCGGTGGTCTGATAAAAAATCTCTATGGTCAGCGGATAGCGGTCCTTATAGCGCACCAAAAAATCGCTGGCACGCAGAGGGGCCTGCTCCGCCTGGGCACCCCGGCACTCCATGGCGGCCACGGTGGTCACGCCGTAGGACAGGGCTATTTTTGAAATCAGGGCCGCCGCCTTATCAAAATCGTCATAGGAATAGGTATCCATCACATTGCTCTCCAGGCGGTTTTCCGCCTGGTTGGTGAAAATACCCGTGAGAATGCCGTTTTCATCCGTTTGGATCCCCGGGAGGGTGAAGGGGATCTTATAATAGAGAATGCCCACCGTATTGAGCATGATGGTATGGCGGTCCAGGGAAAAGATCAGCACCGGCTTATCGGCACAATAGCGGTCAAGGACCCGGCGGTCCGGGAGGGCCTTTTCCTCCAGGCAGCTGCTGTCCAGGTGATAGGCCGTGATCACGCTGCGCTTTGCGGCCTCCCGGCGGAGGATCTGGCCCATCTGCTCGTAATTCCGGGCGGGAGAGAGGTCCACACAGCCCCACTCCAGCCCCAACCGGACCACCTCGAAATGATTGTCGATAAAGCCGGGCAAAACCGTGCGGCCCTTGGCATCAATGGTCTGCACCGTGCCGGAGATATACTCCGGCCTGCAGTCTCCCACGCCCAAACGGGAAACCTTGCCGTCATGGGTCAGCAGCCAGTCGGCGCACCGGCCCCCGTCCATACAGAGGATCTTTCCGTTTTTAATGAGAAGGTCTCTTTGGTCCATGACATTTGCTCCTATCTCTGCGGCGGCAAAGGGGTCGGGCTTTCCCGAAAGCACTTTGAGACGCCGGACGGCGTTTTTTAATTTCTCAAACCTCTTCAAAAGCAGCGGCGCCCGGGGGGAAGGCCCCATTTATGGGGAGGCACGCGCCCGTCTCTGCTGCCGTATCCGCAGACCTATTCTTTCTATGGCTCAGTATAGCATATCCCGAGGGGAAAAGGAAGTATCAGCGTGGTGAAAAAGTCTTTTCGCCACGCTGATAGACTGTCGAAAAAACCTCCGGGTTTTTCCGGCAAAAGGATTGCAGTCTGCTGCGCGCATACTTTGTCCGCCTGTGACGGACAAATTATGCACTGGCAGCCTTACCATCGATTGACAAGGGCAGACATGGTTTTGACGGGCAGAAATGCGCCCATACTGCGTCAAGGCCCTTGGAAATACGGCAAGTATTCCCTGCGGGTCTTTCCTTGCCTGAACACATTTCTGCGCGGCAAAACTGCTTCGCACCTGCCAGCGATGGATTTCCGAGCGATTTTTGGCTTTTGAGCCGCAGGCGGGCTGGCGCCCGCCAAGGTGAGAAGGGCAAAAAGCGCCGCAAAGGCGCGCTGGCAGGCGTGTTTGCCCTTGTTAATCGATGGTAAAGTCTCTTTACTCCGCCGTTTCGATAAAGGCGGCCATATCCTCCAAAAAGTCCGCATCGGTCAGCTGGGCTGCCAGGTCATAGCACAGGGAGAGACCTCGGTCGCTGTTGGTGAGGACCACAAGGCCGTCTCCGGTCCCTTTATCCCACAGGGCCAGGGACTTGAACCCATCGTTATCGCCCCAGTGCCACTGGAGGTCGGGATGCTTGCGCACCAGACCCACGCCCAGGCCCCAGGCAATGGCCTCATCGGCGATGTTCTGCACGGAGCCCATCTGCTGATAGGTGCTCTCCCGCAGCCAGCCCCGGCAGCGAAGCAGGCCGATGAGGAACCGGGCATAGTCCGAGGCGCAGGAATACAGCGACCAGGCGGCGTTGGGCTCGGGGGCATTGCCTGTAAGGTCAACGCCGCTGCGCACCCGGCAGGGTTTTCCCGCCGCATCGAAGCCCACAGAGATGGCACTCCCCACGGAGGGAGTCCAAAGCACGGCGGAGCGGCTCATGCGGAAGGGGACGAAAATATGCTCCTCGAACAGCTCCGGCAGGGTCTTGCCCGTGCGCTTTTCCGCCAAATGCTGCAGCAGATAGTAGCCCTGGCCGGAGTAGCCGAAGGCCGTGCCCGGGGCAAAGAGCATGGGCATGGGGCGGCTGTGCCAATCGGGCAGGCCGGAGCCGTGGCTGAGAATGTGGCGGGGGGTGATTTTTTCGAAGTCTGCCTCCTCGGACCAGGGGATGCCTCCCAGCTGGGCGGCCACCGGCTCATCCAAAGACAGGAGACCCTTGTCCGCTAATTGCAGCGCAAGCACAGCAAACAGGGGCTTGGTCAGAGACGCACATTCATAGAGCGTGTCCTCCGTTACCCCCTCGCCCCCTTCGCTGCGAACGCCGCAGGTGACGGAGCCAAACGCCTCCCCGCCCCGTATCAGAGCCACGCTGCACCCGGGAACGCCGAAGCGCTCCGCCTTTTGGGCGAGCAGGGCGGGGTCGGCGCAAAGGCGCTCTGCATTAGTAAGCAAAATACGCATAGAGGGGCCTCCTTAGTAGAGCTTTTTAACGGGATAACCGGCAAAGGCCACGGCGGCTTCGGCCAGGATCTGCGTGGGGTCCGCTACGGAATACGCCAGGGCGCACTGAGAAAAGACTATGGGCAGCTCCGTGCAGCCCAGAACAAAGCGCTCCGCTCCCTGCTCAAGCATAGCATCCAGGCTCTGCCCCAGGGCCGGGATGTCAATGGCGGCCAGGTTTCCGGCCTTCACCCCGTCATAGATGGCGGACATGACCCGACGCTGCCCCACGGCATCGGGCTTAACGACCTTTATGCCCCGGTCCGCCAGAAGCGTCTCATAAATACCGGTGCGTATGGTGCCGTCTGTTGCCAGGAGACCCACGGTGCCTATGCCCTCCCGCTCCAGGCTGTCCGCCGTCAGGCAGAGCATATGCAGCACCGGCAGGTCGGTGTGCCGGCAAAGCTCGTCATAAAACCAGTGGGCGGTGTTGCAGGGCATGGCCAGCACCTGGGCCCCGGCCCTTTCCAGGGCGTGGGCCGAGCGCACCAGCTGGGGCACCGGGTCCTCGCCGCCGCTGAGAATGGCCGCGGTGCGGTCGGGAATGTCCGTATTGCAGTCCACGATCACATGGGGAAAATCCTGATCCCGGGCGGCGTCCGTGGCGTGGATGATCTTCTCGAACAGATCGGCCGTGGCCAGGGGGCCCATGCCGCCGATGATGCCTATACTCTTTTTCATGGCGATTTCCTCTTACTTTTCTCCGGGCTTATAGAGGTCGGCCAGGCTCTTATAGTGATTGCCTGCCCGGCCCGTTACGGCGGAGGCGTGGAGCATGGAGCTGATGATGGCCTCATCTACGCTCTCAATGGCCGCCCGGAACACCTCGTCGATATCCTCCTCGTAGACCAGGCGGATAGATTCCAGCCGGTCGCTGCTGTAATGGGCCAGCTTGTTGCCCGTGGTGAAGGCCAGAGCGATCTCGCCGCTGCCGTTGCCGGAGATGCCACCGGTGCGGGCAATGCCGGACTGGGCACGCTTGGCCACACGCTCCAGCTGACGGGAGGACAGGGGTACATCGGTGGCCAGGACTATGATGATGCTGCCCTTATCCTTCAGCTCCGACTGCTCCTGCCAGTACAGCCGCTCGCCTACCGGGTCCCCTGCCACACGCAGGTCACGCAGGGTGCCGAAGTTGGTCATCACCAGGGCGCCCACGGTGTAGGTCTCGCCATAGAGATGGCAAAGCCGGGAGGCGGAACCGATGCCGCCCTTGAGGGAGTAGCACACCATGCCGGCGCCGGCGCCCACATCACCCTCGGCAAAGGTCTCCGATGCTGCCGCCAGAGCCGCACGGGCGTGCTCCTTGGTGACATGCAGGCCGCGGATGTCGCTGAGACGGGCATCGTTGCACTCCATGACCAGGGAATTGACCGTGCCTGCATCCAGGCCGATGTCGTCGTTTCGCTCCAGCATATACTCCACCAGCGCCGTGGACACGGTGCCCACGGACAGGGTATTGGTCAGCAAAATGGGGGTCTCCAGGGTGCCCAGCTCCTGCACCTGGACCAGACCGATGCTCTTGCCGAAGCCGTTGATAACATGAGCCCCGGCCAGGCACTTCTCGTGGAACACATCCCCTGTGTGGGGAATGATGGCGGTGACGCCGGTATGCACCTCGCCGTCGTGGATGGTCACCTGGCCCACACGAACACCCGGCACATCGGTAATGAGGTTGCGCTGACCGTGCTCCATGTAGCCGAAGGTCAGGCCGTATCTGCTCTCTACGCCCATAATCTTATTTCCTCCTATTTTCTTGCTCATGCGACAAGAGGGCCGCCCGTTCAGCTCGCACAAACACACGCACTGAACGAGCAGCCCTGTCGCTTTTCGTAATCGTTACTTCTTATAAACTACCTTGCCGCCCACAATGGTCATTACGGGCAGGATGTCCTTGATCTCCATGGGATCCACGGTGAAAATATCCCGATCCAGCAGGACCATGTCCGCATAATAGCCGGGCATCAGGCGGCCCTTGACATCCTCCTGGAACTCCGCATAGGCGCTCTCCTTGGTGTAGGCGTCAATAGCCGTTTCCACATCCACGCACTCGCCGGGATAGAAGCCGCCTGCGGGACGGCCCTGTCTATCCTTGCGGGTAACAGCCATGTAGATATTGGTGAAGGGGTTGCAGTCCTCCACAGGGCAGTCGGTGCCGTAGGACAGATGCACGCCCATGCGCAGAAGGGTGCCGAAGGCGTAGGAGGTGGAGGCCAGCTCCTTGCCGCACAGCTTTTCCACGATGTTCATGTCGTAATCCAGGAAAATGGGCTGGGCAAACACCAGAATGTCGTCCTTGGCAATGCGCTCCAGCAGGGCGCGGTCGGTGATCTGGCAGTGGACAACGGCGTGGCGGAGCTTGTTCTTGCCGTCCACGAAGGCCCGCTCATAGCACCCCACGGTGCGGCGCACGGCCTCGTCACCGATGCAGTGGGTGATCACCTGCAGATTATGCTTCTTTGCCAGCTGGCAGTAGCGGTCCATATCCTCCACGCTGATCCACTCCAGGCCGTGGTTTTCCGGATCGTCCGCATAGCCCTGGGACATGAGACCCGTGCGGGCGCCCAGGCTGCCGTCCTTGAACAGCTTCAGGGGGCCCAGGGTGAGCCAGGAGCCCTTCTTATACTCGCCCACAGCGTACTCGCCACGGGTCAGGTACTCCTCGAAATCCTTCAGGTTGTTGAAGCAGACCTGATGGCGATAGCGAACCTTGCCCTCGCCGTTATCATACATCTCGTGCAGCAGGCGGAAGGCAGCGGGGGTATCCAGGAAGGTGGTGCCCACATCGTTGCTCTGAACGCTGGTGAGACCGTGGGAGACCGCATACTCCATGGCATCCTTCATGAACTCATGGCGCTCCTCCAGGGTGAACTCCGGGATAAGACGCTTGGCGATGTTGCAGCCGTTGCCGGTGAAGATGCCGTTGGGCACGCCGTTTTCATCGGTGAGGCAGTCCTCGCCCTTGCACTTGTCTATTTCGCCGGTGCTTTGCAGGATCTCCAGGAGCTTGCTGTTGACGGAGACGATGTGCCCGCAGACACGCTCCAGCACGATGGGATAGTCGGTGCTGATCTTGTCCAGGTCGTGCCGGTCAGGCAGGCGGCCGCCGTCGGTGAAATAGTCCTGGTTCCAGCCGATGGCATGGAGACCGTTTTTCACACGCTGGGGGTGCTCCTGGGCAAACTTGCGGCACACCTCGATCATCTCCCCGATGGACTTTACATCGGCGATCTGGGCCTGGTTCAGCGTCTCGCTGAACTGGGCAAAATGCATATGAGAATCATTGAGACCGGGGATCATGGTCCGGCCGCCGCAGTCCACCCGGACGGCGTCGGCAGGGGCTTCGGAGAGCAGGGCATCGCTGCTGCCTATGCGGCGGATGATGCCATCCTCAACCAAAACTGCCTGCTCATAATGACCCTTTTCCACATAGACCTTGGCATTATAATACAGCTCAGCCATCATTAGCCTCCCCATTCTCCTTATTCTCCCCTGCTTCCTTCTTCAGCTTACGGTCAAAGATCAGGTAAACAACGGCGCCGAGAGCGGGCACGGTGAAGCCGATGGAGCCCAGGACGGGATTCTCAATGGCGGAGTTGACGAACAGGGCCAGGAACACGATGGCAGTGAAGATGATGGACACGGGATAGAGCCACACCTTGTAGGGACGCTCGATATTGGGGAACTTCTTGCGCAGGATGGGCACAGCCAGAACGATCAAGACATTGAAGAGCATGTTGCTCAGCACCACCATGTCGGTCAGCTCGCTCAGGTTACGCAGCAGCACCAGGGCGCTGGAGATGACAGCCTGGACAAGGACGGGCACATAGGGGATCTTCTGCTTATTCAGCTTGGTGAAGCTCTTGAAGAAGTGGCCCTCCTTGGCCATGGCATAGTACATTCTGGGCTGGGCCAGGATGAGGCCGTTCATGCTGCCGAACATGGCCAGAACCATGCCCACGGTAACCACCACGGCACCTGCGCTGCCCAGCAGCTTCTTGGCAGCCGCCGTACCCAGATACAGGTCGCCGGCGTCGATCATGGAGGCGATCTCCTCGTGGGGCAGAACCTTCATGATGGCAAAGTTGAAGAGGGCGTAGAGAATCGTAACGCCGCCGATACCGATGATAAGGGCCAGGGGCAGATTCTTGCGGGGGTTCTTCATTTCCTCGGCCACAGTGTTCAGGTTGGTCCAGCCCTCATAGGCCCAGAGGGAGGCCACCACAGCCAGAGCGATCATGCTGAAAACGCTGGTGTTGTTCTCGGCGGCATAGACGCTGGCAGAGCCAAAGGACAGGTCGGGGGTAACATGGCCGACAAACAGGGCTGCCAGCAGAATGATGGCAACGGGCACCATCTTGGCGACCATGGAGACATTCTGCACCACGGAGGCCAGCTTAACGCCCACCATGTTATAGGCGGTGATACCGAAGATGAGTACAACGGCGGCAATCTTGCAGCCGAAGTCGCTGAGGTGGAAAATGGGCTGGAACACGCCCATCAGAGCCAGGGCCAGAGCAGCCACGGAGCCGGGGCCGCCGATGAGCCAATCCACAAAGCCGTTCATGAAGCCCACGATGGGATGATAGGCCTCATTCAGGTAAACCACACGGCCGCCGGACTGGGGCATAGCCGCGCCCATTTCCGCATAGGCCAGACCGCCAAACAGGGAAATGACGCCGCCGATGATCCAGCACAGCAGAGCCAGACCGCTGTTCATACCTACACGCTGCAGCACATAGGCACCCAGGTAGAAGATACCGGAGCCGATCATGATACCAGCAATAATGCTAACACCACCAAAGGCACCTATTTCTCGCTTTAGTTCTGTTTTTTCTGTTGTCAGGTCGCTTATAGTTTCTTTTCTCATGAGATGCGCCTCCTTTTTTCGGCTATGGAAATAGCCTGTATGTAAATTTATTGTAAAATATTCCCGTTCTCAAAGGTGTTTATACCCGAAAATTTGGGGGTATTTTTATATAAACGCTTTATTAAACCCAAATTAAACCCAATCAGCGCCGTGTTTTTCAGGGAGAAGGCCCGATCCCCTGTGCTGGATCGGGGCAAAAAATCTTTTTCCGTGCCGATTGCGTTATTGACAGCCCGGTATAATATAAATATAGTATTGCAGACCCACGACGCCGCCCCGGAGCTTTGCAGGGCTCCCGGGCGCCGAGACCGAACAGAGGAGGAACCGTTTATGTGTACCGCTGCCGCTTTTCGCTCAAAGGACTTCTATTTCGGGCGCACGCTGGACTATGAATTTTCCTACGGGGACCAGGTGGTGATCCTGCCCCGGAGCTATCCCCTGCACTATCTGGAGCAGGAGACCCAGAGCCGCCACTACGCCATGATCGGCATGGCCTGCGTGATGGAGGACACACCCCTTTTTTACGACGCGGTCAACGAAAAGGGCCTTGCCATAGCGGGACTGAACTTCGTGGGCAACGCCTGCTACCATCCCCACGCCCCGGGCAAGGAAAATATCGCCCAGTTTGAGCTGATCCCCTGGCTGCTGAGCCAATGCGCCTCTGTGGCGGAGGCCCGGAAGCGCCTGGAGTGCATGAATATCCTGGACACGCCCTTCCGCCCCGGTCTGCCTGCAGCCCAGCTGCACTGGCTCATTGCCGACCGGGAGGGCTCCCTTACCGTGGAATCCGTGGCGGAGGGACTGATGATTTACGAGAATCCCGTGGGCGTTCTCACCAACAACCCGCCGTTTCCCATGCAGATGCAAAACCTGGCCAACTACCGCCACCTCTCCCCCAACCCTGTGGAGGCTACCTTCGGGCCGGGCCTGTCGCTGCCGCAGTACAGCCGGGGCATGGGCGCTCTGGGGCTGCCGGGAGATCTTTCGTCCCAGTCCCGGTTTGTTCGGGTGGCCTTTACGAAGCTGAATTCCCGGTGCGGAGAGAGCGAGGAGGAGAGCGTCAGCCAGTTCTTCCACATTCTCGGCTCCGTGGACCAGCAGCGCGGCTGCTGCCACCTGGGAGAGGGAAAATACGAGATCACCCTCTATACCTCCTGCTGCAACACGGACCGGGGCATTTACTACTACACCACCTATGATAACCACCGCATTATCGGCGTGGATATGCACCGGGAGGACCTAGAGGGCGGGGGCCTTATCCGCTATGCCCCGGTTACGAAGGAGCGTATCCCCATACAGAATGCGCCTAAGGGGGACGGGGTGTAATATTGCAGCGGGGTGAACAGGCTTTTTGACACGATGACGCAGAAACGGTGCAACCGCAAGGGTTACACCGTTTCTGCAAGGCTGTCGAAAAACCCTCCGGGTTTTTCCGACAAAAGGTTTGCAGTCTGCTGCGCGCATAATTTGTGCGCCGTAGACGCACAAATTCCACACTGGCAGCCTGAGAGGAATTTTCTCTCACGCACATGTCGCGAGAGAAAATGATTTTATTTCTTTGCCGCCTGCGGGCGGCAAACTCTGCGAGACTTTTTTGACACGATGACGCAAAAACGGTGCAACCGCAAGGGTTACACCGTTTCTGCGATTACTTATGGGAGGGGCATTTCGGATGCGCCCTCTTTTTCATTTTGCCTTGGGGTCAGGTCCGGCGCTTTTTTTGCCGGGTGAGCGCCACACCGGCCAGGGCGGTGAGAGCCATGAGACTGAGCCAGAGGGTCAGGTGCATGGTGTCGCCGGTGGCGGGGGTGAGGGCCTGGCCGCAGAGGTCGCACTTGCCGTCCTTATTGGCGTCCGTATGGCCCGTGGCCGGGAGGAGACGGGTCTCGGTTTCGCCGCAGGCGCAGGTGCGCTTCTCGGCGCCGGAGGCGGTGCAGGTGGCGGGGGTGGTAACGGTCCAGGCACCGAAGGCATGGGTGTGATCCGTGCAGACCACATCCGCGCGGTTGCTGATGCGGATGCGGGGGGCCATGGCGGTGCCATCGGAGAGGACGAAGGTATTGTCATAGGAGGCAAGGCCGGTGGCCTCGATGGCGCAGCCCACCTTCAGGTTCTGCACCTCGCTCTCGGGACAGATATAGCCGTCGATGAACACCCGGGCTACCTTGCCCTGGGGATCCCGGACCAGAATGGTCTGGACCTTGCCCTCGGCCATCTCGATGGCGGTGACGATACCCTTGAGGGTGACCAGCCGGCCCAGCACGGAGCCGTCGTTGACCTGGGTGGAGGTGACGGTCAAGGGCGTAACGGGGGTGCCGTCACCGATCTTCTCGATCTTGGTCACGGCCAGCTGGCGCTCGCCCTGATAGGAGCTGGTGGTGCCGCTGACACGGACCCTGTCACCGATCTTGAAGTCCCCTGCCACGGGGAAGCAGTTGATGCCGCCGGTCTCATCCTGGACATAGATGCAATCGAAGAAGGCGGTATCCTTATCGTGGCCGGAGGCGTTGGAGGTGACGATGCCCTCCACGGTGTACTTGAAGCCCTCCTCGGGCTGCTGATGGATCTGGTCGATGGTGCTGAGCTGCACGGGGTTGAGATAGCTGACCAGATTCTCGCAGATGCGATAGTTGGAATAGTTCTTCTCAGCGCCGTTATCCAGCTGGGCCTGGACCTCGAAGTTGGACATGAAGGCCGCGCCGGAGACCACGATGAGGCCCTTGCCCGCCAGCTGCTCGGTGGCCATGACCAGCAGGCGGTTGTCGTTGGCGGCATAGGCGTACTTGGGGGTGCCTGCGCCGCCCTTGCCGTCCTTATCCACATCGATTGAATAGGTGGTGGCGTGGCCGTAGACCACAGGGGAGACGGTGGAGGGCAGAGTGGAGGCGGGGTTGCCGCCGGCATCCACGGCATAGATGGAGGCGCCGCCGTAGTGGCTGAAGCGCTCGGTGTACAGCTTGTCGTAGGGGTGGTCAGCGTCCACGATGACGCCGCTTGTGAGGAAGTTATCCGTGTTATAGGTGCTGAAGTAGAGTCTCCACTTATCCACACCGTCGGCGGCGCTGCGAACATCATCGTAGGTAGCATCGTCGCTGATGCGGAGGTGGGAGCCCAGGGCCTTCAGCACATCGTTCTGGGTCTCGGCCATATGCTTGATGGCAGGATTTTTCTGAATGACATCGTAGTTCTCATAGTTGTCGCTCCAGCCGGCCAGGATGACCGTTCCCCCGGCGGCGTTGAAGTCGGCCAGGGCCTGGAGCTCCGCATCGGAGTAGGTCTTGGGATTGGTCTGGGCATCCGCCAGGCGGCGGCTGGGGGCGGTGAGGATGAGAGCCTTATACTTGGGATTGGAGCAGGCGGCGATGAGATCCGCACCGGTGTTCAGCTGGACGGTACGGACGCTGTGGTCTGCGGCGAGATTGCCGAAGTTGCCCATGCTGTCCTTATAGTTGCCGGACACATACTCATTATAATGAGAGGCGTCGATGCCGATGTAGACCAGGGAGTCGGCATTCAGGACATCCAGACCGATGGTCTTGGTGAAGGTGTACTCGTTATTCCCCTGCTCCACCACGGCGGTGACTTGAACGGTAAAGACCCGGGCGGCGGTGGGGGTATACTTGAAGGGCACATCCAGGGTGCTGCTCTTGGCGATGGTATAGCCGGTCTTATCGGTGCCGATGACGGTGCCGCCGATGCTGTAAGTCAGGGACTTGATGGTGGCATCGCTATCCTCACTATTGAAGAAGGTGGTGGTGAGAGTCAGTTCCTCGTCGGTGACGGGGGTGGCGGTACCGCAGACCATGTTGGAGATGCCCAGCTTCAGGCTCTCGCCCACCCACACAGGGGAGGTGACGGCCAGGTCGCCGTCTTTCTGGGTGACACGGATGAAGTAGTAGCTGTAGCTGGGGTCCAGAGTGGCGGAGAGCTTGCCGCTCCTGAGCTGGGCGGCATTATCCCAGGTATAGGCCACCTTACCGGAGTTGGCCACCACCTCCACCTTGGCGATGGAGTCGGAGGCGTCGGGATCGTTGACGGTGACCTCGACATTCAGCTTATCGGGGATCTCGGTGATGCTGGAGCCCATCATAAGCCCGTTGACGGTGTAGGTCAGCTCCAGATTCTTATCCTCGGTGGCATACATACGCAGAGCGCGGATGGCCTCGTAGATGCCCTGCTCGCTGAAATCGTCGGTGAGGATAACATCCCGGGCATCGTTGGCATTGCCCCACTTGCCCTTGTGGTTATCCTGGTTGTTGGTGGGGGCCAGGTGCCAGCCCTTATCCAGCGCCATGATGTACTGCTCATAGCTGGGATAGTAGCCGCCGGCGCCGATGGCACCCTCGCCGTTACCCACCTCCACCATGTACATACGGCTGTCGATGACGGGATCCCAGTAGTTGAAATCCTTGAAGTTGCCGAAGGTGGTGCCGGGGTGGTTGAACTGGCTGATGGAGCTTGCGCCCTCGGCCTGACTCAGCAGGGCGTAATAGGCCTTCATGCCCGCATCATCGGTCTTATTATTCAGGGTCTTATTGTTGCGGGAGACGATGCCGGGGGTATTGAAGGTGTTGATATGGCCGGGGCCGCCGGACCAGGTCATCTCAAAGCCGCCGATGGCCACCATGCTGCCGGCGTTGTCCTCGTTGAACTTGGCGATGGTGTCCTTGTAGGTCTTCCAGCTGTGGTTGGCATCGGAATCCTTGACCAAGGAGGCGTTATAGAGGGCGGCCTCCTCATTGGGACTGGAGGAGGAGTCGAAATAGTTGGAGTGGTCGGTGAAGGCCACGAACTGGACATTGGCGCTGGCAGGCAGATTCTCCACATAGCGCAGCGCGTCGGTCAGGGGACCGGCACCGTCGGAATACTGGGTATGGCTATGGAGCTGGCCGAAGTAGTGCTGATACTTCGTGGCACCCACGGTGAAGAACCAGGTGATGCTGGCGCTCTTGCTATCGGCGCGCCTGGCAGTCACCGTGACCTCGGTACGGCCCTGGGGCAGGTCGGCAGCGGGGGTGTAGGTGACGCGGCCGCCTTCATAGGCGGCTGTCACGGTCTTGCCGCCCACAGTCATGGTGACGGTGGGGTTCTGGCCGGCATTATCCAGGGCCACAGAGATGGTGGGGCGCTTATTCTCGCCGGTCTGGCTGCCCCGGGCGGGGGTAGGATCAGCAAGGACGGGCTCATCCTTGACGGTGATCTCAGCGGCGGCGGAGATGGGAATATACTTATTGTCCGTGCCCTTGATGTTCACGGTGAGCTTATCGCCCGTGACGGAGGCGGCGGGGATGGTGACGGTGTAGGTGCCATCCTCGCCCTTCGTGACGCTGAGGGAGGTGCCATTGAGCTTGGCGGCCATGTCACCCCGCACGCCGAAGGGGGCGTCCACAGTGAAGGGGAAGGAATAGTCCGTACCCACATAGGCATCGGGCAGGTCGCCCAGGATCACGGCGGGGTTATTCACGACGCCGTCCGAGATCGTGCCCGGGCCCACGGGGTAGAAGGAGAAGGAGTAGATGGTGTAGTCGGTGACATTATACATGGAGTAGACCTTGAAGCTGTCACTGTAATACTCCAGCCACTGGCTATGGCCCTTGTACTTGGCGGTGCGGCTCTCCATCTCGTAGCCGCCTACGCCACCGGAGCAGGTGCGCACCAGCCAGTCGGCATCGTCGCCGGCGGTGGCGCTATAAAAAGCGTTGTTGCCGGTGCCGCCCGCGCAGAGGTAGCCGTAGGTCTTGTTATGGAAACGGTAGTAGTCTCCGCTCTTTTCCACGGTGAACACGGCGGCACCGTTGGCGCAGGCAGCCTTGCCGTCTTTAATGGTGGCGGCGGCCTTGTTGATGGCGGGACTGGTTGCATTATCGTTCTGCGCAGCCAGGACAGCCTGGGCATTCTGATTGTAGATGACCACCTGGTCGCCGGGGTTGGGGAGACCGGCGGAGGGCTGGTCGGAGCCGATCACCAGGTAGAGTTGCTGCTCGAAGGCATCGCCCGTGCCGGTGTAGGCGCTCCAGTTGTTGTTCTTGGCGAACCACTGGAGACGGTATTTATCGGTGCGGCCGGTGTTGTCAATGTAGAAGGTGGCGTCCTTGCCGTCCACTGCCGTGATCTTCCAGCTTTGGTTGACCTCGTCCAGGGGCGTGCTGGTGAATTTTGCGCCCATGGCCAGCTTCTTACCATCGGCGGTAGAGAAAGTGTAGGTGCCGTCGGCGTTGACGCCCACGGTCCAAATGTCCGCCTTGGTGTAACCGGTGAGCTTACCGTCGGCCAGAGTCACAGCGGTACCCTGGTTATAAAAGGTGCCCGCGTAATCGCTGGACAGAGCCTTATTGTTGGCGGGGTTGAATACCACTACGGTGTCGCCGTCCTGTAGGGTGGTCAGGTCCGTGACGATGCCGCTCTGCCGGGCGGGAGTAGTCTCCAGCTTCCAGAAGTTCAGAGTCTGACCGGCAATGTTATCGTGAAGCGTGGTGTAGCTGCGCCAATCCTGCTGATTATAGACGCCCACATAGCGCTTTTGTGCGACATTGAACAAATAGCCGGAGGTGGCGTCTACCTTCCAATCACGGCTTTCACCCTTTCCCTGGAGGATGCCGTTGTTCTTGTCTGTAGAGTACAGGTACTTTGTGTTGTCGGAAGCAGAAGCGAGCTGGAATGTGTCAGTTGATTTAATGACCTTCCAGCCGAACTGAGATTCACTTGTGGTAGTCAGGGTATCGCCGCTGACCGTACCGGTAATGGCCGGAGCGGCCTTTTGGGCAGTACCATCATTGGGCAGTACCCAAGTGGTTTTGTCCTTGGTCATGGTAATGGCAACGGTATCGTCTGCCGTAATATCGGCAAAAGCGATCTTTTTCCATGTGCCGGGCGTCGGGTCTGCCGCAAGCACCGCTGTGGGCAGCAGCGACAGCAGCATGACCAGCGCCAGCAGAACGGACAGAAGCCGTCTGCTATGTCCTCTCATTTTCAAATATGATCCCTCCTTTTCATTTTGCACGGCGGTCTGCCCCCGGTCCGGGCAGGCGGGTCCGTTCTTTCATCATAAAGCCACTATGAAAAATCCGAAACCGCTCTTTTGTAAAACCTGCGTGAAGTACGCAGAGACAGAAAAAGCCGCCTGCCCCAACTGCGTGGGGAGACGACCCTGCACAACCGCTGCAAGAAATGCTACTTGGAATTCCGTCGACCAGGACAGCAGGCTGTGAAGGATGCCGGGAAACGAGAGCAAACTTTTCGTGGTAATGAGGATATTTTACCATATTCGGATAGGGATTGCCACCGGTTTTTTTATTTTAGTGAAAAACAGAGGGGAAACATCGTTTATATTGTGGAAAATATCCAAATTCGTTCACCGGAGTCCCTCTCTGCAATGGGGAGGGACGCCCTCCCCGGGTCTCCCTCCGTACCGTTATCGCAAGTCCTGCCACTTTATCGGCTGCCTCCTTGACATTGGGAGGAGAAATTGCTATGCTGAAAAAAAAGACACGGAGGTCTCCCCTATGAAGAAAGTCAAGGGAAAAAGCACAAGACCGGAGGCAAGGGACTGGTGGCGCAAAAACCGGCTGAGCTGCCTGATCCTGGCGGCGGCGGTGGTGCTGTTTTTCGCTGTGCGGGCGGCGGCAGTGAGCCGGGAGCCGTCCCAGACCCGGGGCGAGGATTACGCCGAATATGAGCGGGGCGTGATTACGGATGTTTTGGCCGACAACACCGAGACGGACGAGGTTTCCGACGGGGGATACCGGGGCGAGCAGCTGCTGCTGGCCACGGTGCGCACAGGGCAGTACAAGGGTGAGACCATGCAGGTGTCCAACTTTGTAGGGCCGCTGTACGGCCAGCCGCTGCAGGTGGGACAGTCGGCGGTGCTGCTGATCTCCACCTACGCGGACGGGACCCACACGGCCACGGTATACGAATACAACCGGGCAGTGGGTCTGGCGGTGATCGTGGGGCTATTCCTGCTGGTGACGGTGGCCGTAGGCGGCAAGGTGGGCGCCAAGTCCCTGATTGCCCTGGCGGTGACACTGGCGTGCCTATTCTATGTGCTGATCCCACTGCTGATGAAGGGGGCCCCTACCCTGGTGACGGTATTTTTGGTATGCGCGTACATCACCGTTGTAACGATGGTCATACTGGGCGGCGTGTGCCGGAAAACCGTGTGCGCGGCATTGGGTACTATTGCGGGAACGGCGCTGGCCCTGCTATTCGGCCTGCTGGCACAGGGAATCCTGCACATTGACGGGCTCAGGCTAACGGATGTGGAGCCGCTGCTCCAGCTGCGGCAGACGGGCACCCCCCTGGGCCTGCGGGGCCTGCTGGTGGCGGGGGTGGTCATCAGCGCCCTGGGGGCGGTGATGGATGTGGCCATGAGCATCTCCTCGGCCCTGACGGAGGTACACGCAGTGGCCCCGGGCCGCAGCGGACGCGACCTTTTCCGCTCGGGCATGAACATCGGACGGGACATGGTGGGCACCATGACCAACACGCTGATACTGGCTTTTTTGGGCAGCGGGTTTTCCTTTATCCTCTACCTTTGCTCCCTGGGGCTGAATCTCCGGCAGCTTATCAGCTCCCCGTATGTGGCCACGGAGGTCATCAGCGGCGTGGCCAGCAGCATCGGCGTTATATTGGCGGTGCCGCTGACGGCGGCGATCACGGCGGCCATCGTAACGCGGGAAAAAGCCGTCCCCTCGGCGGCGGACAAGGCCGTAGAGGGAAAGTAAATGCGCAAAAAGCAGCGTACCGAAGGCTCCATTCGGCACGCTGCTTTTTTGCGGCGGGTGGGGGACGGATTGCCACGGGCGAAGAGCGCCCTCGCAATGACAGGTTAGAAGAAATGCGGTGCAAGCCCGGGCGGCGGGGTGAGGGTACCCCGCCCTACCCCTTTATCGGCAGTCTCACGGGCAGGGCAGAGCCCCGCCTCTACGCATAATAGGTTAGGAAGCGGTTTCGCTATTTTTGCGTTTCTTTCGGAAATAGGCTCGGAGCAGCTTAAAATACTCAATGGCAGCCAGGAGGAGGAAAATGCCGATAAAAAAGTATTCCATAAAAAACCAGGCATAAAAAATATCAAGGATGCGGGCGCATTGCAGGGCGGTGTAAATGCCCGCGGCGCAGAGGAGCAGTTTGTCGGCTAAACGCATAAGGGTCTCCTTTCGACGCAAAAGCGCATGGTTTTTCTCCGTTTTGTTTGTTAATTATACAATATACTTCTCTTTAATGCAATGAAAAATTGGAATTTTTGTTAAATCATTGGGTGAGCGCTTATTGGAAGCTGTTTTCGTAGATGTCCACAAAGCCGGTGACGAAGCGCGCCTGCCGCAGTTCTTCTTCGGTGCCCTCTGTGAGCTGCCAGCCGTACATCCCATAGAGATTATAGGTGTAAGGGGTAAGGGGCAGCATATACAGTTCTTTTTGGATAGCCCAGATACCCTCGCCGTAATGGGTGCGCAGGGCCCGGAGGGCCTTGGCGGGGTTTTTGAACACGGCCCAGCCGTCCTCGTCCGCGCCGATGGCAAAGGCGTCATCAACGGCCAAAAACCGTGCCGTGTCCACCTGGCCCCGGCAATTGCCGCTGCCGACGATATATTCCTGGGTGGCGGGATTCTTCACAGGCCGCCATGTGGTGAAAATTGCAATCAGCAGCACGATAACAGCGGCCAGGGCGGCCCATTTCCAGTGTTTTTTCAGAGTTTTCATGGCAGTACCTTCTTTCTTCATGGTGTGGGTGGGTGAACGGGGCGCAATGGCGCTCCGTTTTTCGCTTTTAGGGGTTATATTTGTATCATATCGTTCTTTTGATTACAATACAAGGGTAGGAAATTTACAATTTTGTTAAAAAGCATTTACAAGAATTCAGAGAAGGGGCGGGCGACCGCGAGGGTCGCCCCTACGGAGAAGCGGGAACGGGCGGGGTAGAACCCCGCTCCTACGGAGGGGTTACAAGGAGTGCGGCAGAGCGGGCGACCGCAAGGGTCGCCCCTACGGGATGTAACATGGGGTGCGGCGGAGTGGGCGACCGCAAGGGTCGCCCCTACGGGATGTAACATGGGGTGCGGTGGAGCGGGCCGATGTGGGCATCGGCCCCTACGAAAGCGCAGCAAGAACTTCGGTAAACGGGCCGTCGGGGATATGCAGGAGGGGGCCTTCCTTTGGATTTTTGGGCAAAAAAATACCCGCTTCAAAAGCGGGATCAATCTTACCATACTACGGCGGCGGTGACAATGCAAGAAAAAAATTTGCCGGAGGGGAAATTTTGTCACATACTATGATCTTTTTTTAACAATGGGGCAAAATATTCGGCACATGGAACATTGACGGATGGGGCCCGGGGCGGTAGAATCGGAACATATTTTTCAGGCGGACGATCGCTTTGAAAACCATACTTCCAAATGCAGAGAACGAGACAAGTAGCGCAGCCACTCGGCCACAGCGAGGGGGGGACGGTGGGAGCCCTCCGCACAGAAGCGGCGCGAATAACACTCGGGAGCAGCGATCTGAACGGCTTCGGCTCAGTAGGAAAGACGCGGCGTGCGGCGTTAATGCACAGGGGCTTGCCTGAGCCCCGCAAAGTGGCTGAAAATTCAGCAAATTAGGTGGCACCACGGATGCGCAGCGATTCGTCCTAAAATTTTTAGGAATCGCTGCCACTATTTCGGAGGTGTTTTTTTATGTGCGCAATCATGGGCTTCACATCCCCCAGCCTGACGGCTCAGACCGTTCGTCCGTTCTTTGACAGGACCCTTTCCCGAGGGCCTGACCAGAGCCGCATCGAGCCTGCGGGCACCGGGCAGCTATGCTTTCACAGGCTGGCCATTATGGGTCTGCAGGAGGAGGGCATGCAGCCGTTCCATCTGGGCGGCGACATGGTGGTATGCAACGGGGAGCTGTACGGCTTCCGGCCGCTGAAGCGGGAGCTGGAGCAGCGGGGCTTTACCTTCCGCAGCGAGTCCGACTGCGAGCTGATTCTGCCGCTGTACCAGGAGTACGGGCTGGATATGTTCCGGCGGCTGGACGCAGAATTTGCCATGATCATCTACGACCACAAAACCGACAGCCTCATCGCCGCCCGGGACCCCATCGGCATCCGGCCCCTGTTTTACGGGCATCTGGACGACGGGAGCATCATCTTTGCCAGCGAAGCTAAGAACCTGGTGGGCCTGTGCAAGGAGATCTGCCCCTTCCCCCCGGGACACTACTACGCCTACGGACGCTTCGTGCGCTACGCTGACCTGACCACCGTGACCCAATACAGCACCGACGGCCTGGACACGGTGTGCAAAAATATCCGGGAAAAGCTCATTGCCGCCGTGGAAAAGCGGCTGGACGCCGACGCGCCCCTGGGCTTCCTCCTCTCCGGCGGTCTGGACTCCAGCCTGGTGTGCGCCATCTCCGCCAAGCTCCTGGGGAAGAAGATCCGCACCTTTGCCATCGGCATGGACTTAGACCCCATTGACCTGAAATACGCCCGGGAGGTGGCCGACTTCATCGGCGCGGAGCACACGGAGGTCATTATGTCCCAGCAGCTGGTGCTGGACACCCTGGAGGAGGTCATTTCCCTGCTGGGCACCTACGACATCACCACCATCCGGGCCAGCATGGGTATGTATCTGTGCTGCCGGGCCATCCACAGGCAGACGAACCTGCGGGTGCTGATGACCGGGGAAATTTCCGACGAGCTGTTCGGATACAAGTACACCGACTTCGCCCCCTCCCCGGAGGCCTTCCAGCAGGAGGCCAAGAAGCGGGTGGATGAGCTGTATATGTACGATGTGCTCCGGGCGGACCGGTGCATCTCCTCCAACTCTCTGGAGGCCCGGGTACCCTTCGGCGACCTGGACTTTGTGAAATATGTGATGTCCATTGAACCGAAGCTGAAGATGAACTCCTACAACATGGGCAAATTCCTGCTGCGGCGGGCCTTTGAAAAGGATCACATCCTGCCCGACGACATCCTCTGGCGGCAGAAGGCGGCCTTTTCCGATGCGGTGGGGCACTCCATGGTGGACGACCTGAAGGCCTTCGCCGAGGCTATGTACACGGACCGGGAGTTTGAGCGCAAGCGCAAGCGCTATGACTTTGCCACTCCCTTTACCAAGGAATCCCTGCTGTATCGGGAGATATTTGAGAAATACTACCCCGGTCAGGCCCGGATGGTTAAGGACTTTTGGATGCCCAACCGGGAATGGAAGGGCTGCGATGTGTCCGATCCGTCGGCCCGGGTGCTGTCCAACTACGGGGAGAGCGGAAAATAAAGCATAAGGTTTGGGGAGGTATAGTGGAATGAAGTACATTTTTGTCACCGGAGGCGTGGTTTCGGGCCTGGGCAAGGGCATATGCGCGGCGTCCCTGGGACGGCTGCTGAAGCAGTGCGGGCTGCGGGTGAAGAACCAAAAATTTGACCCGTATCTCAATGTGGACCCGGGGACCATGAGCCCCTATCAGCACGGGGAGGTCTTTGTCACCGACGACGGTGCGGAGACGGATCTGGATCTGGGGCACTATGAGCGATTCGTGGACGAGGCCCTGGATGCCAACGCCTCCATTTCCTCGGGAAAAATCTACTGGAGCGTGCTGAACCGGGAGCGCCAGGGGGGCTACCTGGGCGGCACGGTGCAGATCATTCCCCATGTGACCGACGAGATCAAAAATCGGGTGTACGCCATGGATGACGGGAACACGGATGTGGTCATCACGGAGATCGGCGGCACCGTGGGCGACATTGAGAGCCAGCCGTTTCTGGAGGCCATTCGCCAGGTGGCCAAGGAAAAGGGCAAGGAAAATGTGCTGTATATCCATGTGCCGCTGGTGGTGTCCATCCCCGGCAGCGGAGAGCTGAAGAGCAAGCCCACCCAGCACTCGGTGAAGGAGCTGCTGAGTCTGGGCATTCAGCCGGACATTCTGGTGTGCCGGACGGACAGTCCCCTGACGGAGGACATTCGGCGGAAGATCGCCCTGTTTTGCAATGTGGAGGAGGACTGCGTCATCGCCAACACCACCGCCTCCACCCTATACCAGGTGCCGCTGCTGCTGGAAAAGGAGGGGCTGTGCGCGGTGGTATGCCGCAAGCTGGGACTGGGCAGCGGCGTGCCGGACATGACAGAATGGCAGGCTATGGTGGAAAAAATCTTAGGGGCACACCGAAGGGTGGAGATCTCTCTGGTGGGCAAATACACCGGGCTGCACGACGCCTACCTCAGTGTGGCGGAATCGCTGTTTCACGCAGGGACGGCCTGCGACGCCAAGGTGGACATCCGCTGGGTGGACTCGGAGATGCTGACGGAGGAGAATGCGGCCCAGATGCTGGCCGGCTGCGGGGGCGTGCTGGTGCCCGGGGGCTTTGGCGACCGGGGCATTGAGGGAATGATCGCCGCTGCCCGGTATGCCCGGGAGAATCGGGTGCCGTATTTGGGTATTTGCCTGGGGATGCAAATTGCCGTCATCGAATTTGCCCGGCATGTGGCCGGATGGGACGACGCGGACAGCGCGGAATTCACCACCCGGACGGCCCACCCGGTCATTGACCTGATGCCCGAGCAGGTGGGCGTGACCGCCAAGGGCGGCACCATGCGCCTGGGGCGCTATCCCTGTGTACTGGCAGAGGGGAGCCGGGCCCGGGCAGCCTACGGCACGGCGGAGGTCTTTGAGCGGCACCGCCATCGCTACGAGTTCAACAACCAGTTCCGCACGGAGCTGGAGGAGGCGGGGCTCAGACTCTCGGGTCTGTCCCCGGACCGGCAGCTGGTGGAGATCGTGGAGGAGCCGGGACACCCGTGGTTTGTGGGGTGTCAATTCCACCCGGAGTTTCTCAGCAGGCCGGACAGGCCGCACCCGCTGTTTTGGGGGTTTGTGGCGGCGGCGCTGGAGAAGTAACGGCGTATTAGAATTGTGGTGCGGCGGGGGGAGAACCCCGCCGCTTTTTGCGGAAAGAGGTGCGGTACAAAACCGGCGGGCGGACAGAGGCGTCCGCCCCTACGGAAGCGCTACAAGGAATGCGGAGTAAGTCCTGGCGGGCGGGGTAGAACCCCGCCCCTACGGAGGGTTACAAGT
>ERZ1026848.187-NODE-187-length-34602-cov-12.855733_pt1 | contig 34602 bp, 27 predicted proteins | sample MGYA00380154_ERZ1026848 | MGnify/ENA primary metagenome ERZ1026848 (study PRJEB33269, sample SAMEA4719790) | human gut metagenome | biome: human-associated habitat; feature: organic feature; material: feces | place: Cameroon | collected 2013-10 ...
TCCACTGGCTCTCTCCAGCAGAGTTCTCTGTCCAATATGTTTGACAAACCTACAAGCGTCAGATTGGGCAAATTTGACGGGATGTGAGCGGCAAAATAGATGGATAAGCGATGCTGTGTCGTCAAACGGAAAACGCAGCTTGCATTTTATACCGACATGTGATACAATACAAATAAATAATACGAACGGAGGTGAATTAGGCAGCGAAGTCCTACCCCGATGCGCAATATAGGAGAAGAAACAATCCTATGAGCGGTGACGCTGAGACAGAAATAAATCTGCATCAAGGTGCCGCTCAGACGAATCGAGAAAGTGAGGAAAAATGAAACGAATATTTACTATACTGTTGGCTTTTGTGATGCTCTTTAGCATTGTGGTGACACCCGCATTTGCATCAACTCCAAGCGTATCAAACGATGAGATTTCTGCGGTGCGGAGTGAGATGGAACTCCGGGGTATGCTGGAGGGCAACCTTATAATCGATGAAGTGTTTGATTCGGAAGATACGCCCAAATACCTGTTGGGCGTTACGGACAAGGGATATATTATTCTTGAAAGAAAAAGTCTGGTATTCCATGAGTCCGGAGAGCAGAATCCGTATAGTGCATATATGAGTGCGAAAAAGTATTACGGCGGACCGCTGAACTATTATGTGGCGTCTACCGCACAGGTCCAGGCAACGAACGGGCAGAAAATGATGTATGATATTCTCCGCGACGAGAATACGGATACGGTTGCACAAGCACTATTCCTGGAGCGAGAGGATGACGCTGTGGTGGAGAATACAGCGTCGGTGCAGGCTATTGTTAATAGCAATGGCGAGGTTCGCGTTGCTAATTACTATGACTATATCCAGCGACGAGCGTTTGGTGATAATGCGGATAACACGTGTTCCGCTGTTGCATCGGCCATTGCATTGAATTATTTAGCGCGGCAGTTTGATTCTAGAATAGTTCCAGATAAGTGGAAGTCTGAACTTTTAAATAATGGCTATCCGAGCTGGAACTCCCAGGACTGTTATGTGAGCAAGGTATACCCAAAGGCACATCTTTTCCATAGGTATATTGCAGATACATGTGGGATGGGCGCAGTGAGTTTTGGAACGGCAATTGTAGGCCCTATAACTAAGTATATTACGACTAACGTTCCTGCGGCTTGCGGCATAAGTGCAACGTGGACGCTGCTCCCTAAAGCTGCAACGATAAAGAGTAAAATTAATCAAAATCTGCCTGTTTTGATTACGACAACAGGATCGCCAGCAGATTTTAAAAATCATACCATGGTTGCGTACGGGTATAGAAATAACACTGAGCTATTGGTGCATACGGGATGGTATAAACGTATTTATTTTACAACAATAACCACGTCATCTATCAGTCATAAAGACGTGTGGATAAACGAAAGCTATGCAACATATGGGCACTATTTTTCTATTGCCGGATGAATGAGAGGAAATGACATGGGGCATAAGATTAGTTGGAAAAAGGTCATTTTGCTGGCGGTGCTGCTGGCCATTGTGGGCGGCATCGTGTATACTGTGCTGACCTGGCCGATATATCCCCAACCCCGGAAAAACGTGGACAGCTATCAGCAGCTGCGGCAGGATATGGAAAAGACGGGTGTGCTGGTCCCTCCGGAGAACGTCCTGCCATGGGTGGAAACATTCTACAGTCAAGAGCTGGATGGCCGGGACCGGCTGAGTAAGCCTATGGCTTTTCTGATGTCGGGGACCGTGGAATACGGCGGTGCGTCATACTGGACGGAGCTCTACGGGTCTCGGGAATGGAACTACGACCGGCGCATGGAGGTCCCGCTGCGGGAGAATTATCGGATGACGCCCATTTACCGGGACGCATCGGACAATTCGATGCTGTATTTCTTGAGCATTGACGGCCATATATACACCGTCCAGGTGTACGCCGACGGGAAGATGCCCCAGGATGCCACGGACTATTTCAACGGTCTCCTGCTGGAGGCGTGTCACACGGTGGTGGATCTGTATCAGTGATGGGGGGATTGCTGTAATGAAACGTAAAAACGGGAAAAAGGTCCGGAAAATCGTCCTGTTGGTGATCCTGGCCATTGTGGCAGGAGTCGTCCTATACGACCTGGTGTTTTGCTGGCCGGTGCACCCGTCCTTGCAGAAGCCGGCGGAGAGCTATGAGCAGCTGAGCCAGACGGCGAAAAAGCTGGGGGTCCTGGCTCCGCCGGAGGATATCCTGCCCTGGAAGCAGGAGGAGTACAGCATCTATCTGTCCAGCATCAGGCGCTTCGCCCGGCCCACCGGCTGGGATATGGCCGGGAAGGTTATCTATGACGGGACCACATACCCGGTGTATATCCTGGCGCTGCGAAATACGGAGAAACGCCAGGAATATCCGCCGCTGAGAGAGAATTACAAGCATGTGCCCATTTACCGGGAATGCAGTGAGGATGGGCTGCGGCTGTTTTTTGTGATCGACGGCCACAGCTATACCTACAGCATGGGGATGATGGCCCCGCCAGAGGAGACGATCCCCCAGGATGCCGTGGACTACTTCGACGGCCTCCTGCTGGAGGCGTGTCACAAGGTGGTGGATCTGTATCAGTAACAGCCAATAAGAGAAAATGCGCCCCGGCCGGGGCGCATTTTTTCACAAGTGTTGCATATAGCACAGATTTTTTGCCATAAAAAGGATATAATATAATCGAGATTTTAGGGGAAAGAAGGTATCCTTATGTTCTGCACAAGAAAGGTCAATGACGATTATACCTGGGTGGGGGCCGACGGACGCCGCCTGGCTATGTTCGAGGGGGTCTATGACGTGCCCCGGGGCGTATCCTTCAACAGCTATCTGCTGACCGACGGGAAAACGGTGCTGTTTGACACCGCCGATGCCTCCGTGTGCCGGGTATTTCTGGAAAACGTGGCCCACGGGCTCAATGGCCGGGCCCTGGATTACCTGGTGGTGCAGCACATGGAGCCGGACCACGCCGCCGATATCCGGGACCTGCTGGTGCGGCACCCGGAGACCACCGTGGTGTGCTCCGCCGCCGCCAAGAATATGCTGGTCCAGTTCTTCGGCCCCGGGTACGAGGGGCGCATCAGCGTGGTGAAGGAGGGGGACACCCTCTGCACCGGGCGGCACACCCTGCACTTTGTGGCCGCGCCTATGGTCCACTGGCCGGAGGTGCTGATGACCTATGACGAGACGGACAAGCTGCTGCTGACGGCGGACGCCTTCGGCACCTTCGGCGCCCTGAACGGCGCGCTGTTCGCCGACGAGGTGGACTTCCACCGGGACTATCTGGACGAGGCCCGGCGGTATTACACCAATATTGTGGGCAAGTACGGCGCACAGGTCCAGGCAGTGCTGAAAAAGGCCGGGGGACTGGACATTCAGATGCTGCTGCCCCTGCACGGCTTCGTGTGGCGGCAGGACCTGGGGTACATCCTGGGCAAATACGACCTGTGGAGCCGGTATGAGCCGGAGGAGCGGGGCGTGGTCATCGCCTATGCGTCGGTGTACGGCGGGACGGAGAACGCCGCCAACATCCTGGCCTGCCGTCTGCGGGAGCAGGGGGTGCAGGTGGCCATGTACGACACCTCCGTTACCCCGGCGTCCTACATTCTGGCGGCGGCGTTCCGGTTCAGCCATGTGGTGCTGGCCGCGCCCACCTATAACGCCGGTGTGTTCGTCACCATGGAGAACCTGCTGCACGATCTGACTGCCCATACGCTGAAGAACCGCCGGGTGGCGTATATCGAGAACGGGTCCTGGGCTCCCACCAGTGCCCGGGGCATGCAGAAGCTCCTGGAGCCTCTGAAATGGGAGCAGGCCGCAGATACCGTGACCCTGCGTTCCGCCCTGCGCCAGGGCCAGCAGGAGGATCTGGAGCGCATGGCCATGCAGCTGGCGGACAGTGTAAACGCATAGTATATCGCAGAAAGATATCGTATTATGTAAAAATCGCGGGCTAAGGCCCGCGATTTTTTCGTCAGGAGATCCTTTCCAGGCGCTCCTGGCGGTCCATATCCCGCAGGACGCCCAGCACCAGCGGCACCGTCAGGGCGAAGGCGCACACATCGGACAACGACTGGGCCAGCTGTACCCCCAGCTCTCCCAGCACATGGGGCAGGATCAGCACCGCCGGAACGAAGAACAGTCCCTGCCGGGCCACCGCCAGCAGCGACGCCTGCCACACCTTGTTGATGGTCTGGGTCAGCATGCTGGAGATGACGATGACCCCGCACAGAGGGAACACCGCGCACTGACAGCGCAGAGCCCGGGCCCCGAAGGCGATAACCTCCGGGTCGTTGCGGAACACCGCCACGATTTGGGGCGCGAAGATCATCCCCAGCACCGACGCCGCCGCCAGAAACACCGTGGCCCACTTGACGCAAAAGCGGAAGGCGTCCTTCACCCGGCCATACAGCCCCGCGCCGTAGTTGAAGCCGCACACCGGCTGAAATCCCTGGCCGAAGCCGATCAGCGCCGACTGGGCCAGCTGCATGGCACGGGTCACCACGCTCATGGCGGCAATGGCCGCGTCGCCGTACAGGCCCGCGCTGCGGTTGAGGCAGATGGTGGCGATGCTGGCCAGCCCCTGGCGGCACAGGGACGGCACGCCGCCCTTGCAGATCTCCACCAGCAGGTCCCGGCGGATGCACACGTTCCGCAGGCGGATGCGCAGGTTGCCGCCCCGGGAGCAGCCCAGAAGCAGCATGCAGAACGACGCCAGCTGGCTGAGAATGGTGGCCAGGGCCGCCCCGGCCACGCCCATATCCAATACGAAGATCAGCAGCGGATCCAGCCCCACGTTCAGCACCGCTCCGGCAGCGATGCCCACCATGCCGTAGGCGGCGCTGCCCTGAAAGCGCAGCTGGTTATTCAGCACGAAGGATGCCGTCATATACGGGGCCCCCAGCAGGATGATCCGCAGATAGCTGCGGGCATAGGGCAGGATGGTATCCGTGGAGCCCAGCAGCCGGGCCAGGGGCGTGAGAAATATCTGGCCCAGCGCCAGAATGACGCACCCCGCCAGAAACGCCAGGGTCACGCCGGTGGCGGCCATTTTCCCGGCGTCGCCGGACTCATGGCGGCCCAGCTGGCGGGAGATGTAGTTGCCGGACCCATGGCCGAAGAAAAAGCCCACCGCCTGGATCACCGCCATCAGGGAAAACACCACCCCCACCGCGCCGGTGGCGCTGTTGCTGTGAAGCTGGCCCACGAAATAGGTATCCACCATGTTATAGCAAGCCGTCACCATCATGCTGATGATGGTGGGTGCCGCCATTTTGCACACCAGATGGCCCACCGGCTGGCCGGTGAGCTCCTGAAATTTTGCTTCCTGCTTGTCGTTCACGTTGTTCCTCTCCGGTCATGATAATGGGCGGGGCAAGCCCCGGCGCAGCTGCGCCGGGGCTTGAGGATTGCTTGAAATTCCGATCACTCCACCACGGGCAGGGACTTCACCACAGCGGCGCAGCGGGGGCACAAGGTATCGTGACCCTCCACGGTACCCACGCTGGAGAGCACCTTCCAGCAGCGGGCGCACTTGACGCCCCGGGCGGGAGCCACGGTGACGGTCAGCTCGTCGCCCACGGTGACCCGTACCTGGGACACGATCAGCAGGTCCGCCAGGGTATCCGCGTCCATGTCCGCCAGGAAGGCGTCCTCGGCGGGAACGGTGACATCCACCTCCGCCTCCAGGCTCTTGCCGATGGTCTTGTCGGCACGGGCCTGCTCCAGCGCACCGTTGACGGCGGTGCGGACGGCGGCGATCCTTGCCCAGCGGTCCATGGCGTCCTCCGGCAAGGCATAGCCCTCATAGGGCTGCACCATGCAGTTGAACAGGACGCTGCGGCTGTCGTCGGCACTGCGGTGGGGCATAGCCAGCCAGATCTCCTCGCAGGTGAAGGCCAGGATGGGGGCGAACATCCGGGTCATGGCGTCCAGGATCAGGAACAGGGCGGTCTGGGCGCTGCGGCGGCTGTCGCTGTGCTCGCCGTCGCAGTACAGGCGGTCCTTGATGATATCAAAATAGAAGGAGCTCAGATCCACCACGCAGAAATCGTTGATGGCATGGGACACGGCGTGGAACTCGTAGGCATCGTAGCTGTCGAACACCCGGCGGATCAGGCTGTTGAGCCGGGTAACGGCCCAGCGGTCCAGCTCCTGCATCCGGGCGGGGGCCACCAGCTCCGTCTCCGGATCGAAGCCCGTCAGGTTATCCAGGCAGAACTTGGCGGTGTTGCGGAACTTCAGATAGTTCTGGGACAGCTGCTTGAAGATGTCGTCGGAGCAGCGGACGTCCACGTGATAGTCGGAGGAGCCGGCCCACAGGCGCAGCAGGTCCGCGCCGTACTTATTGAAGATCTCGGCGGGGTCCATGCCGTTGCCCAGGGACTTGTGCATGGCGCGGCCCTGACCGTCCACGGTCCAGCCGTGGGTCAGGCACTCCTTGAAGGGGGCCCCCCGCTCCAGCGCGCCCACGGCCACCAGCAGGGAGCTCTGGAACCAGCCGCGATACTGGTCCAGACCCTCGATATACATGGTGGCGGGCCAGAAGCCCTGGGTGCGCTCCATAGAGGCATAGTGGGTGGAGCCGGAATCGAACCAGCCGTCCAGGGTGTCGCTCTCCTTCTCGAAGCCTGCGGCCTTGCCGCAGTGGGGGCAGGTGAAGCCCTCCGGCAGCATATCCTCCGCCTCCATCTCGAACCAGGCATTGGAGCCCTTCTTTTCAAAGAGGCTGGCGATGGCGTCGATGGTCTCGTCGGTGCAGATGGGCTTGCCGCAGTCCTTGCAGTAGAACACCGGGATGGGCAGGCCCCAGCGGCGCTGGCGGCTGATGCACCAGTCGGTGCGCTCCAGGATCATGGAGCGCATACGGTCCTTGCCCCAGGCGGGCACCCAGCGCACGTCCTCGCAGGCGGCGATGGCCTCGTCCTTGAAGGACTCCACGGAGCAGAACCACTGGGGCGTGGCGCGGAAGATGATGGGCTTCTTGCAGCGCCAGCAGTGGGGATAGCTGTGGACGATCTCCTGGCTGGCAAACAGGGACCCGGCCTCCTTCATATCCTGGAGGATCACGGGGTTGGACTCCTCGGTCTTCATGCCGGCGTACTTGCCGGCATAGTCGGTGTGGCGGCCCTGGTCGTCCACGGGCACCACCATGTCCATACCGTAGCGCAGGCAGGTCTGATAGTCGTCGGCGCCGAAGCCGGGGGCGGTGTGGACGCAGCCGGTACCGGAGTCCATGGTGACGTAGTCCGCCAGCACCAGGCGGCTGGTCTTGGGCAGGAAGGGATGGCTGGCCAGCATGTTCTCGAAGAAGGCGCCGGGGTGGGTCTCCACGATCTCATAGCGGTCGAAGCCGCCGATGCCCATGACCTTCTCCGTCAGGGCCTCCGCCATGATATACAGCTCGTCGCGGCCCTCCGGCTTGACGACGGCGTAGCTTTCCGCCGGGTTCAGGGCGATGGCCAGGTTGCCGGGCAGGGTCCAGATGGTGGTGGTCCAGATGACGAAGCTCAGCTTGCTCTTGTCCAGGTGGGGGAGCTTGCCCAGGTCGTCGTGCATGGGGAACTTCACATACACCGTGGTGCAGGGGTCGTCCTGATACTCGATCTCCGCCTCGGCCAGGGCGGTCTCGTCGTGGGGGCACCAGTACACGGGCTTGAGGCCCTTGTAGATGTGGCCATTTTTGTACATCTTGCCGAACACCCGGACCTCCCGGGCCTCAAAGCCCGGGTCCATGGTCTTGTAGGGGTGGTCCCAGTCGGCCACCACGCCCATGCGCTTGAAGCCCTCCCGCTGCACGTCGATATAGTGGTCGGCGAACTCGTGGCAGGCGGTGCGGAAATCCGCCACGCTCATGGCCTTGTGGTTGAGCTTGTTCTGCTTGATGATGGCGGACTCAATGGGCATGCCGTGATTGTCCCAGCCGGGGATATAGGGGGTGTAGTACCCGCGCATGGCATAGCTGCGGTTGATGAAGTCCTTCAGGGCCTTGTTCAGGGCGTGGCCCATGTGCAGGGCGCCGTTAGAGAAGGGAGGGCCGTCGTGGAGGGAGAACAGGGGCTTGCCCTCGTTCTTCTTCAGCAGCTCGTTGTAAAGGTCCAGCTGCTCCCAATAGCGCAGCATCTCCGGCTCCCGCTTGGGCAGGCCCGCCCGCATGGGAAAGCCGGATTTCGGCATATTCAGCGTCTTTTTGTACTCCATGTGTTACCTCCGTATACGAAAATTGTATTTGAAAATCAATAAAAAAGCAGCCCTTGTCTCTGTAAGAGACAAAGGCCGTGAAAAACCTCTGCGGTACCACTCTTATTGCCGCGAAAACGCGGCCGCTCCGCCCCACCATCCGTGGGCGAGGGATGATAACGGCCCTCCGCCGTCCGCACCTAATCCGGGTATGCCGTTTCAGCCGGATGCTCCGGGGTGATATTCGCTGCTTCGCCCGTGACCGCCTTGCACCGAAACGGCGGCTCTCTTGGCATCGGGAAGGAGCGCTACTGGTCCCCATCACTGCATTTACACAGGATCACCACATAATATAGCCACTTTTCCCGGTTTTGTCAACGGGAAAATAGGGGAAAATTCACTTTTTCCGCACGGAGCGAAAAAAATCCGACAGGACCTGGGCGCATTCGGCCTCCAGCACGCCGCCCACCAGGGCGGGGGGATGAGGGAAGTCCTCCATGAACAGGTTCATGACCCCGCCGCAGGCGCCCATCTCCCGGTCCCGGGCCCCAAAGTACACCCGGCTGACCCGGGCGTTGAGAATGGCCCCGGCACACATGGGGCAGGGCTCCAGGGTCACATACAGCGTGCAGCCGTCCAGCCGCCAGGTGCCCAGGGTCCGGTTGGCTTCGGCCATGGCCTCCATCTCCGCGTGGGACCAGGCGGCCTGGCGCTCCTCCCGCCGGTTGCGGCCCCGGCCCACCACCGCCCCGTCCCGGACGATGACGCAGCCCACCGGCACCTCCCCGGCGGCGGCGGCCTCCCGGGCCAGGTCCAGCGCCTGGCGCATGTATTCCTCGTGCATTTCGCGCACCTCCCCGGAAAAATGTTCCTGCCCCCTGATTAAAGCCTGTCATATCTGTCCAAAATAACCGTACAATAGCCATCAGGAGGTATCGCCATGAAAAACAAGGACACGGCCTCCCCCACCCTGGGGGACCTGCGGCAGGAGCTGTATCAGACCAACCAAGCCCTGCGCAACGCCTATGATAAGTTCAATTACGTCACCGCCCCGGAGCTGGTAGAGGCCAGCATTTACGAGATCAACGCCCTGAAGGCCCGCAGCGACTATCTGCTGCGGTGCATCAAGACCCAGCTGGGGGAGGGCCCCTGCGTGGCGGCGTCCTCCGTGAAGGGAGGGACTGTGTGTCCGTCTTAGAAAAAGCCGCCCTGGGCGTGGGGGCGCTGTTTATCCTGCTGGGGGTGCTGCGTCTGACGAAAAGCCCCCTGAAAACGGTATTCCGGGTAGCGGGCAACGCGGCCCTGGGCTTTGGCGCCCTGTGGCTCCTGGGCCGCACCGTTCCCGGGCTGCACCTGGGCCTGAACGTGTTCAACGCCCTGGTGATCGGGGTGCTGGGCCTTCCCGGCTTCGGCCTGCTGCTTCTGCTGCAGTGGGTGCTTACATAGGGGCATCCTGCGGGGCGGACAGAATTGTCCGTCCCGCAGGCATTCTCCCCGGGACGCTCCATAGGGGCCGACGACTCTGCCGGCCCTATCTCTTCGGGCTATCGCATGTCGAAAGTGCAATATCCTGTGCTAAAAATGCAATTTCTCGTTGATTTTCCGCATGCGGGTCGGGTCCATCTTACACACCCGGCGGTCGAAGGTCACCAGGCCGTTGACCTCGTCCTCCACGTCGGACAGCTGGGTATACACCGCCGCCGACAGTCCCTGGGCCTGGATCAGGGGCAAAACCTCCGTTTCATACAGCTTTTCCACCGCGTCCATCCAGGCTGCCGCATCGTCATACATGCGGTAGCCGAATTTTTTGTCCGTCGCCAGGTGACCCGGGCACTGCAGGCTGTAGCCCCCGAACTCCGTCAGGGCCAGCACCCGCCGCCCATCGTTTTTCAGGCGCACGGGCCGATAGTATACGTGGCGGCTTTTCAGGTCGCCGCCGCCCTGGTCGTGCCAGCCGGAGGCATGGTCGATGGGCCGGGTGGGGTCCATGGCCCGCAGCCGGTCCGCGACCTCCAGGGCGCTGAACTGGCCCCAGCCCTCGTTGAAGGGCACCCACAGACCCAGGGACACGCAGTTATACAGCAGGTCCACCGTGTCGACCATGTCCCGGAGGAACTGCTGCCGTCCAGGCTCCCCGGCCCGGCCCAGCCGGGCCGACGGCGCGTCATGCAGGTGCAGACCCAGAAAGGGCAGCACCTGCATGGTCAGGGTCCGCCATCCCTCGAAGCAGGATACCATGTCCTGCCAAACGATCATCCCCAGCCGGTCGCAGTGATAGTACCACCGCAGGGGCTCGATCTTGATGTGCTTGCGCAGCATGGAAAAGCCCATATCCCGGGCGGTCTGAATATCCCATACCATGGCCTCGTCGGCAGGCGGGGTGTACAGTCCGTCGGACCAGTAGCCCTGGTCCAGCAGCCCCGACTGGAAGCAGGGCCGGTGGTTCAGGGCCAGCACCCGGCGGCCCCGGTGTTCCATAACAGAGAACTGCCGCATGCCGAAATAGCTCTCTACCCGGTCGCCGGAGGGCAGAGTCACCTCCAGGTCGTACAGATACGGATCCTCCGGGCTCCAGGGGCGGAAGTGCTCCGCCGGAATGGGGCACACGCCCTCTCCCCGCTCATCGGCCCAACTGCGGGCAACGACCCGCCCGCCGCACAGCACCGTGACCCGGGCTCCTGCCGGGTCCTCCGCCCGGACGGCGTACCGCAGGCATTTCCCGTCAAAGTCCGGGGTCAGGCGCAGGGAACGGACGTAGTTGTCCGCTGTACTCTCCAGCCACACCGTCTGCCAGATGCCGGATTGGGCGGTGTACCAGATGCCGCCCCGGTCCGTGCGCTGCTTGCCGAAGGCGTGGACACCGCCCTCTGGGTCGTCGGTGACGGCCACAGTCAGCCGGTTTTCCCCGGGGACCAGGGCGCCGGTAATGTCCAGGGTGAAGGGCAGATAGCCCCCCTCATGGCCGCCCACAGGCCGGTCGTTCACCAGCACCCGGCAGCACTGGTCCACCGCGCCGAAGTGCAGCAGCACCCGGTCCCGGCGGAACCCCTCCGGCAGGGTGAACGTCCGCTCATACCACAGCGTTTCCCCGCTTTGCAGCCGGAAATCGCAGCCGGACAGCAGACTCTCCGGCGAAAAGGGCACCAATATTTTTCCGCTGCGGCGGCGGGAGTATTCGTCCCCGTCCTCCACGGTGTAATCCCACAGGCCGTTGAGACAGAGATAGCTGTCCCGCCGCAGCTGGGGCCGGGGATACTCCGGCAGAGGGCAGGTCCTGTCGAGCTGCTCTCCCCAGGGGGTATAAAGCGCCGTCATTTCGCAGCCTCCTTCCGCTTCAGCAGCGCCGCCGGGATCGCCAGCAGCACCAGGGCGGCGGCAGCCGCCAGGAAAATTTCCGCTGTGGGCACCTGCTTTACGGTGCCCAGATCCTCGTAGGTCATGCCGGTGCCCCGGATCACCGCCGCGCCGATATACGGCCCCGTGACCATGGGCAGCAGCACCTGGAATACGATGCGGATGCCCTGGAACAGGCCGGCCTTTCCGGCGGGGGTATAGTCCCGGATGAGCCCATTGCAGCAGGCAGAGATCACCATGCCGCCGCCCAGCATCACGATGCCCGCCGCCAGCACGAACCACTGGCTCCGGGCAAAGTACATCAGCACCAGCCCCGCAAAGCCCACGATCCCCGCCGGGATCAGACAGCGGAGCTTCCCCAGCCGGTCAATGGGCCGCCCGGCCAGCACCGACAGCACAGAGCTGACGATCAGCACCCCGGCCAGCAGGAACGTGTAGTCCGTGATGCCCAAAAACCGCTGGATATAAATAATGAGATACGGCATATACACCTGCTGGCTCATGCAGTATACTCCCAGCGCCGCCAGGGACAGATACAGCCGCGGGTTGTCCCGGACAACGGCGGGACGGAAGCCGTACAGAATGTTGGAGAATGTGGTCCCCTGGCCCCGGGGCAGGTCCGGCTCCCGGATGAAAAAGAAGCCCAGCACGCCGCCCAGCCCCGTGACGCCGCCTACGATCAGGAAGAACAGCCGCCAGCTTCCCGCCTGGGTCAGACCGTCCAGAGCGCCGAACACTACCAGCATAGCCACAAGCGGCATGATGGCCAGCACCGTCTCCACCCGGCCCCGGTTTTCCGGCACGGTGACGTCGGTGACCCAGGCGTTGAAGGCTGCGTCGTTGGCGGTGGACCCGAAGAAGGTCATAACGCAGTCCAGCACCACCACCAGCACCGCCGCGCTGTGGGCGGCAGCGGCCACGGGGCTGCTTTTGATCAGGGCAAAGGCCCCGATGCTGACGCCCCACAGCAGATAGCCCGCCACGATAAAGGCCTTCCGCCGCCCCAGCCGGTCGCTGAGGGCCCCCATCACCAGGGTGGTGACGGTGGCGGTGACGGCGCTCCAGGCCACCATGGCCGCGATCATGGACGTGTCCCCGGAGATGGTGTTGTACAGGAACACATTAAAGTACATGTTCTCAATGACCCAGGCGATCTGACCCACCAGACCGAAGGTCAGCAGCGCCGCCCAGGTGCGGCCGCCCAGCTTTGCTTTCATATCACCGCTCCTCCTCGTGAAGATTCCACCCGTACAGGGGATACCGCTGGAGACTGCCGAACAGCTTCTGCTTGATATCCGGATACCGGCCCTCCAGCCCGGAGATCAGCTCCTTCACCTCCTGACGGCGGCTGTGGCCGTTGGCGGGGCAGGGATTGTGCACCACCGGCAGCCGGAGCCGCTGAGCCGCCCGGCGGATGTCCTCCTCCCGGCAGTACAGCAGGGGACGGATCTGGGTAATGCCGGTGCGGTCCAGGTAGGTCACCGGCTGGAAGCAGCCGATGCGCCCCTCGAACAGCAGGTTCATCAGCAGCGTCTCAATGGCGTCGTCATAGTGATGGCCCAGGGCGATCTTCCGGATGCCCAGGTCCGTAAGGGCCGTGTTCAGGCTGCCCCGCCGCAGCTTGGCGCACAGGGAGCAGGGATTCTTCTCCTTCCGCTCATTGAACACAATGTCGTATACCGGCACCTGGATGCGGGTATAGGGCACGTCCAGCTGCCGGCACAGGTCCGCCACGGCGTCGAAGCACATACCCGGGGTGCCGGTCTCCAGGGTGATGGCGTGAACGGTGAAGGGAATGGGATAAAAGGCCCGCAGCCGGGCCAGCGCGGTCAGCGTCACCAGGCTGTCCTTGCCGCCGGATACGCCCACGGCCACCGTGTCCCCCGCGTCGATCATGCGGTAATCCTCCACGCACCGGCGCACCTGTCCCAAAAGCTTCTGCATGTGACATCCCTCCCAGGGTCGAAAATGAAATTGCCATTTGAGAAAATAAGAGCTATTCAGAGAAAACAAGAGAAAATGCCAGATGTTTTTATCATAAATTAAAATGCTGTTGACAAACTCCCCGGGATATGCTATAAATATCCTTGCGCGTTCGGCGCGTTTCTCTCCCTCATCATAGCAAGGGAGCCTGAAAAAGTAAAGCAATACATTCTATAAATTGGAGGAAAAACACCATGTCCACTTATATGGCAAACAAGGCCACCATTGAGCGCAAGTGGTACGTCGTTGATGCCGCCGGCAAGCCCCTGGGCAAGACCGCCGTCATCGTGGCCGACCTGCTGCGCGGTAAGGGCAAAGTCACCTATACCCCCCATGCCGACTGCGGCGACAACGTCATCGTCATCAACGCCGGCAAGGCCGTTCTGACCGGCAACAAGATGGAGCAGAAGTACTATCGCACCCACTCCGGCTGGGTGGGCGGTCTGAAGGAGACCAAGTACCGCATCCTGATGCAGGACAAGCCCGAGCTGGCCATGCGCGTGGCCGTCCGCGGCATGATGCCCCGCAACATCGTCACCAAGGACTCTCTGAAGCGTCTGCACATCTATGCCGGCGAGCAGCATGACCATGCCGCTCAGAAGCCCGAGCTGGTCAAGTAAGGAGGAAAAAGAGAATGTATCAGTCCAAGAACCCCTACAAGTACGGCACTGGCCGCCGCAAGTCCTCCGTGGCCCGCGTGCATCTGTTTGAGAACGGCACCGGCTCCATCACCATCAATGGCCGCGACATTGATGAGTACTTCGGTCTGGAGACTCTGAAGATGGTGGTCCGTCAGCCCCTGAACGCCACCAACACCCTGGGCAAGGTGGACATCGTTGCCACCGTCGAGGGCGGCGGTGTGTCCGGTCAGGCCGGCGCCCTGCGCCACGGCATCAGCCGCGCTCTGCTGCTGGTGAACCCCGAGTACCGCGCCATCCTGAAGAAGGCCGGCTTCCTGACCCGCGATCCTCGTATGAAGGAGCGCAAGAAGTACGGTCTGAAGGCCGCCCGTCGCGCACCTCAGTTCAGCAAGAGATAATTTCTCTTACAAAATGCTCAAAAGCCCTGAAAACACTACGTTTTCGGGGCTTTTTATTTTTGATACTTCTGTTTCTGTTTGAGGAAATTTGATGCTCTTTATCCCCTTTTTAATGGGTTAACCATAGGGGAAAACTTGTTTTTGGACCCATAATGGGTTAAAAAATAGGGGAAAATTTGCCTACTTTCCTCGTTTGGGGAAACCTGTGCAGAGATCAATTTTTAACTTTTAGTGCTTTTGTTTCGGTTTGAATCTCTTTGCCGAAGTTTATTCCCATATATTCCATATCATAAAGTTTAAGACCCAGTTGCCAGTCATGGTAGCTGGGTCTTTTTTTGTATCTGCTGATTCCATAGAACAAGCAAATGAAGGTTGTATGAAAAAATTTTAGAAAAATTTCTCGGACCCTTATATTTTTGCCTTTCTCGTGTTCTACCCCTTGAGGGGATAAACCCTCTCAACTGCACCTTGACAATTAAATACACATTCAACAGGTACATTCCTGATCGGGGGCGAAGGCCCCAGCCGAATGAAGGTGCGCCACGAACTTCCTGCCCGAAAGGGTTATCACGGAAAGCAAGGTTGGTAGCGATTCCGAACCATTCTGAAATATCCGCTTGCTACGGATAAGGCGATGAAACGATTCAGGGACAATGATACTTCCCTATGGGGCTGGCGGAGTACCCGGCAGAGGTGAGATTCCTATGAGTTCGGTCAGCAGCCGAACGCCTGTTGATTTCCTTTTCTGCATTTTGGGTTCGAGGAAAAATGAAATGCAGCGACGAAAGCCCCAAAAGGTATTTTGAGGCTTTCGTGGGTCAGAAATGATTCAAATAAAGAGAAAGGAGGAAAACCCCATGGAAAACTGTAAGGTGATCGCCATCACGAATCAGAAGGGCGGCGTTGGCAAAACGACGACCACAGTCAATCTCGGTGTGGGACTTGCAAGCTCCGGGAAACGGGTCCTGCTGGTGGATGCTGATCCGCAGGGTAGCTTAACCGTGAGCCTCGGCATAAAGAACCCCGACGAGCTGGATGTATCGCTGTCGTCCCTTATGCAGTCGGTCATTGATGATGAGCCGCTTGCGGAGGGTGCCATTATCCGGCACCAGGAGGGTGTGGATTTGCTTCCCTCGAACATCGAACTCTCCGGTATGGAAACGGGTCTGTTCAATATCATGAGCCGTGAGTATGTTTTGAAGAACGCCATCGACGGCATGAGAAAGAGCTACGACTACATTCTGATTGACTGTATGCCCTCTCTGGGCATGATGACGGTCAACGCGCTGGTTGCGGCAGACAGTGTGATTATCCCGTCTCAGCCGAACTTCCTGTCAACCAAAGGTCTTAACCTGCTTCTGCGCTCCATTTCAAAGATCAAGCGGCAGATCAATCCGAGGTTGAAGATTGACGGCATTTTGCTGACGATGGTGGACAACCGCACCAACAACGCCAAAGCGATTATTTCCTCGCTCCGTTCTACCGTGGGAGAGAACATCCGCGTGTTCCGTTCCGAAATCCCCTTTTCGGTAAGAGCTGCGGAGTGCAGTCTTTCCGGAGAAAGCATCTTCTCCCATGACAGGAACGGCAAGGTCGCAGCAGCGTATGAGGCACTCACAAAGGAGGTGACAGAGATTGAAGAGCGTGCAAAAAATCGATCTGGGCCTGACCGGATACGATGAGCTTTTCATGAATGACGCGGAGCGAAAGGAAAATAAACTCCCGCGCATTTATGATATTCCCCTCTCGGAGATCGACGATTTTCCCGACCACCCCTTTAAGGTGAAGCTGGACGAGGACATGGATCAGCTTGTCCAGAGCATCAAGGAGCGCGGGATCATCACCCCTGTCACGCTCCGACCGAAGGAAGATGGTCGGTACGAGATCGTATCGGGGCATCGCAGAAGGAAGGCCTGTGAGCTTGCCGGGTTTGATACCGTGAAGGCTGAGGTGCGGGAAATGACCCGTGATGAGGCCATCATTTTAATGGTGGAATCGAACCTGCAGCGTTCTGTGATACTGCCGAGTGAAAAAGCTTTTTCGTACAAGATGAGGCTTGAAGCAATGAAACGACAAGCAGGCAGACCGTCTCAAAATAATTTATCCCCAGTGGGGATTGATTTACGAGGCAAGCAATCTCTTGATGTATTGGGCGAAGAGGTCGGGGATAGTAGGAACCAAATTCATCGCTATATCCGCCTCACCGAGCTCATTCCGGAACTGCTTGACTTGGTTGACGAAGGGCGCATTGCATTCAGGCCTGCGGTGGAGCTTTCGTACCTGCAAAAAGAGGAACAGAGTGCCCTGCTGGAACAAATCTCTTACGCAGATGCCACGCCATCCCTTGCCCAGGCCATTAAGCTGAAGCGATTCTCCCAGGACGGAAAGCTAAATAACGAGGTCATCGAGTCGATCATGAGCGAGGAAAAGCCGAACCAGAGGGAGAAAATCAACATCAAGTACGCCGAGGCCAGAAGGTTTATCCCTGCCAGTGTTCCTTACGAAAAAACCGGTGATTATATTATGAAAGCGCTTGAGTATTATCACCGCTATCAGGAACGGCAGAAAAGTCGGAATGACGCAAGATAGGTTCTTCGCCAAGGGAGCAGTGTATCCTTTTCCGGGCGAAACCATGTTTCCCCCCTCACACTCCCCCCTTCTTCTACCGGCAATACCAGTTCAAAAGGAAAATAGATAGGCAGTATAGTTGAGAAAGACCGGGTGCGTTCGTACAATATGAGAAAAACAGTCATCGGAGGTCATCCCATGAAAAAGAATCTCATGTTGTGCGTGCTCCTGCTTTCCGTATTGCTTTCCGGATGCGCCGCAGAGCCATTGCAAGGGCAAACAGCAGGAAGTACACCGAAAGCTCCAACTCCGCAGGAAGAAACGCCTGTTTCCTTTGAGCCGGTATCCACAGATTCAAGCGATCCCACCAAAGCACCGACAGAAGCCGCCGATCCAGCAGCTTGCATATCAAATGAGGACAAGCATGAAAGCGGCCCTGCTATTTCTTCTGAGCCGGTAAACGCACACACGGAATCGAATGCGCCGGCATCGGAAGAAAACGAACAGGCCCCCGTGATTCCGGAGAAGCCGGAGAAAACAGAAAGTCCCACAAAGGAACCGTCCGTTCCTGCGATAACCGAGCCGGAACCGACTCCGGAGCCCGAGCCCACATTTGATATCGAGCACTGGATTTCTTACGCAAAAAGCACGGCGGTGAGCTTGGGGCTGACCTTGGATGGCTCGGCAACCGATTGCTGGGACAATCCGATCACCGCAAAGCCGACCTGCATCTACCTGGAGCGAGACATCAGCTCCCGTCTGAACAGATATGCGAAGGACGAGGAGATAACCGCTGTCTGGATCTGGTACGAATGCGTCGGCACAAGCAGCTACCTGATCTATATCGGGTACGCATAAGCATCAACAAATCAATACACCGAAATGAGCGTCGTAGAGATACGGCGCTTTTTTCATGCCTTGAAGGAGGACAGAACGAATGAAGAAGATTTTCAAAAGAGGAATGTCGGGGCTACTTGCAGTCCTTATGGCATTCACCATGCTTGCAGGCTTTGGCACGACCACAGCCTTCGCCGCAAGCGAAACAGCGGAGTCCTATATGATTTCCTTCCCCCGTGACGGAGACGCTGCTCAGATTTACTCTGCGGACGCATGGGGTCACTCCGCGAAAAGCTATATGAACGGCTGGGCAACAGGCTCCAGCAACTATACTACCCTGCACTGCATGGATTCCTTTGACGGGAAGGTGTGCTACTGCATCGAGCCCGGCCTTTCCCGAAATGTCGGCGATACCTATCACGGCTTCGGTGAGGATTTCTGGGATAACTATCCCAGCCAGTACAACAACACCATCCAGCCGGACGACATTAAGCTGCTGCTGGGCCGTATCATGCAGTATGGCTATCAGGGCAACCTTTCCACCTCGTGGAGATCGCAGAACGATTCCGATGCGGATAAGCTGGCCCACGCCTTCGCTACCCAGCTGCTCGTTTGGGAAACGGTTGTGGGCGAGCGCGATACGGACTTTGACCATGTGAGCACCGGCGGCTATGACGAGATCCTGTCGCTGGTTTCCCCCAATCATCCGCTGTATAGCCGAATCATGGACTATTACGACAGCATCGAGTACAGCGTGCAGAGCCATGCCGTTTGCCCGAGCTTTATGAGCAGAAGCAGCGGCAGCGCAAAGACCATTGAGCTTGCGTGGGACGGCAGTCAGTATGTTGCAGAACTCACGGATACCAACCGTGTACTGTCGCAGTTTACCTTCTCCGCCAGTGAAACGGGCTTCCATTTCAGCGTGTCGGGCAATACGCTCACTATCACCACCGATACGGCTCCTACCGGCAATGTGACGATCTCCGCAAGTCGAAGCGCTTCCCGCTGCGGCGTTCTTGTTTGGACGGACTATAAGTACGGCCCAAACGGCGGCGTTCAGGATACCATCACCTATACGGCCTCCGTCAGCGACCCTGTAAGGGCGTTTGTCAAGCTGAAGGTCAGCTATGGCGGCGCGAAAATTATCAAAACCAGCGAGGACGGCAAAGTAGACGGCATTACCTTCACCATCACCGGCGAGGGTGTCAATCAGACCGTTACCACCGACCGGAACGGTGAAATTCGCATCGATAATCTGATGCCCGGCATTTATACCGTCACCGAGCAGAGCTATGACAAGTATGTGCCCCAGGAAAGCCACCGTGTTACCGTGCTTGCCGGACAGACGGCGACGGTTTCCTTCAACAATGTGCTCCGTCGCGGCGATCTGACCGTGACCAAAACCTCTGAGGACGGACTGAATCAGGGTGTGAAGTTCCACCTTTTTGGCATCTCCCTCAGCGGCCTGCCTGTAGATGAATACGCAATTACCGATGAAAACGGTGTTGCGACTTTTAAGGATGTGCTTATCGGCACCGGCTACACGCTGGAGGAAATGGACACTGCCATTCGCTATGTGGTTCCCGACAGTCAGAGCGCCGCAGTGGAATGGAACAGTGTAACCAATAAGAGCGTTTCCAACATCCTCAAGAAATTCAATGTCACCGTCACTAAGAGTGACTGCGAGACCGGAACGGCGCAGGGTGATGCTTCTCTTGCCGGTGCCGCCTATGGCGTCTATAGGGGCGAGCAACTGGTGGATACCTACTACACCGACGAGAACGGCCAGTTCACCACCGGCTATTATGTCTGCGGCGACGACTGGACGATTCGTGAGATCAGCCCCTCCGAGGGTTATCTGCTGGACAGCACCGTTTATCCTGTCGGTGCAGAGGCGGCCAATTACACCGTTGAGCTGAACGCTGCGCCTGCTGTGGCTGTGACCGAGCAGGTGCAGAAGGGTAATATCGCCATCATCAAGCACTCGGATAACGGCGATACGCAGATCGAAACTCCCGAAGAGGGCGCAGTATTCGCCGTCTATCTGAAATCTGCCGGCAACTATGAAGCCGCCAAAGACAGCGAGCGAGACTATCTTGTTTGCGACGAAAACGGCTTTGCCCAGAGCAAGGACCTGCCCTACGGCGTGTACACCGTGCATCAGATCTCCGGCTGGGAGGGCCGTGAGCTGATGAGCGACTTTGATGTGTTCATTGCCAAGGACGGCGAGACCTACCGCTACCTCATCAACAACGCCAACTTCGAGTCCTTCATTAAGGTCATCAAGGTGGACGCAGAGACCGGCAATACCATCCCCTATGCGGGTGCGGGCTTCCAGATCTTCCGTCCGGATGGCTCTAAGGTGGAAATGACCTTTACCTATCCGGAGGTCACCACCATCGACACCTTCTATACCAATGACGCCGGTATGCTCATCACACCGGAAAAGCTGGAGTTTGGCAAGGGCTACTCCCTCAAGGAGGTCTCTGCCCCTTACGGCTATGTGCTCAGTCATGAGGCGGTCAAGTTCGATGTGGCTGAAGAGAATTCCACCGAGGAAAGCGGTGTGACGGTCGTTGCAGTGAAGCTGGGCAATTACGCGCAGAAGGGCATCATCAAGATTTCCAAAACCGGCGAGGTGTTTGCCTCTGTTACAACGACGGACGGGGTCTATCAGCCGGTCTATGCGGTGCAGGGCCTTGCGGGAGCGACCTATGAGATCAAGGCAACGGAGGACATCTACACCCCGGACGGTACGCTGCGCTGTAGTGCCGGCGAGGTGGTGGATACGGTGACCACCGGCGCAGATGGCACGGCGGAGAGCAAGCCGCTGTATCTGGGAAAATACGAAATCACCGAGATGAAAGCCCCCGACGGCATGGTCATTAACAAGGACGCCCATACCGCAGAGCTTGTCTATGCCGGTCAGGAAATCGAGATCACCGAAACGGCTGCCAGCTTCTGCAATGACAGACAGAAGGCACGGATTTCTCTTTCCAAGGTACTGGAGCAGAACAAGCAGTTCGGTATCGGTATGAATAACGAGCTTTCCGCCGTGACCTTCGGCTTCTATGCCGCCGAGGAGCTTACCGCAGCAGACGGCTCCGTCATTCCGGCAGACGGACTGATTGAGATTCTGTCCCTTGACGAAAACGGGAAAGCCGTGCTCAAGAGCGATGTTCCCTTCGGCAGCTACTATGTCAAGGAAATCAGCACCGACAGCCACTACATTCTCTCCGATGAGAAGTACCCTGTGACCTTTGCCTATGCCGGTCAGGAAATCCCCGTTGTGGAGCTTGCCGTCAATGACGGAAAGAGCATTACCAACGAGATGATCTACGGAGAGATCCACGGCATGAAGAAGGATGAGGACGGCAAGGCGCTGGCCGGAGCTACCATCGGCCTGTTCCTCACAGACGGCACAGAGCCTATTCTGACCACTGTTTCCGCAGAGGACGGCAGCTTCTCCTTTACAGGTATCCCCTATGGCGAGTATGTGGTCCGTGAAATCGCCGCGCCGGAGGGCTATGTGATGGATGAGGCTCACTATGCTGTAAAGGTGGATCAGAACGGCGCTGTGGTCGAGATCGAGATCACCAACAAGCTCATTCGCGGTAGCGTTCAGCTGACCAAGGTGGATAAAAACTATCCCGATCACCATCTGAGCGGCGCAGTTTTTGAGGTGTACCGTGACGGAAAGCTCGTGGATCAGATGGAGGAGCTGTCCGACGGTGTCTACAAGCTGGATGATCTGCCCTACGGTGATTACACGCTGAAGGAAACCGAGGCCCCCAAGGGCTTCTTCCTTGATGAGAAGACCTACAGTTTCTCCATTAAGGAAGATGGTAAAACCGTCGTCGTGGAAAATGAGGCCGGAAAGGGCTTTGTCAACCAGGCACAGACCGGAGGCATCCGCATTGAAAAGACTTCGGAGGATGGCGTGCTGAAGGGCTTTACCTTCCGCGTGGAGGGCTCGGATATCACCGGCAATGCCTTCAGCAAGGACTTTGTGACCGATGAGAAGGGTCAGATCCACATCGAGGGGCTGCGCATCGGCGATTATGTGATCTCCGAGGTGTCCAACAAAGCCAACGAGAAGTATGAGCTTCCCGCAAATGTCACCGTAACCGTTCACGAAGGAAAGACGGTCGTTGCCAAGTTCCATAACAAGCTCAAGCCTGTTACGGATATCCCCAAGACCGGAGATACCACCAATATGCCTCTTTGGGCAACACTTGCCGGTATCTCTGCAATCGGTGCAGGTGCGGCGGCTTTCTTTACCTTCCGAAAAAAGAAGGAGGTAGGCAAGCATGAGCGCTAAGGTCATCATCGGCATCGGTCTTGTGGTGTTTATTATCGCAGGGCTGATCGTTCTTCGCCTGAAGAACAGAAAGTAAAAACGCCAAGGGGCGGCATCCGTAAAAGGATGCCGCCCCATTTGCAAAAGGAGACGCTATGGAAGAGACAAGAAAAATCGGAGATTACTCCGTAAAGTATTCCATGTATATCGGACACAAGGATATTGCGCTGGGTGAGAATCCTAGTGCCGACAAGGATGAACGGTATATGTGTTGCTTCGTAGAGACCAACGCCATTTTCGAGCGCTATTCCGGAGTGCTGGTCAGCGACGATTTTGCAGAGATTGCAAAGGTGTTCGGCCAGCGCGTAGCGGATGCAGCCGAGGAGATTATTCAGGAAAACGAGAGAGCCTGTCAGGAGGTCGGCATGAATGAGGAACTCATGGCAGAAAGCTGCACGCCGCTTTCCTACGAAGATTCCATTGAGAACAAGGTGGTTGTCATCAAGGGCAGTATTCTCCGGCCTGAGTTCCGCCATGCCAATCACCAGCTTATGTTGTGTACCGGCGGCTTTGGTGCGCAGGCAAATGCGCGAGGCCGTACCTGCTGCTGCATTTCTCTGTACGACGGGAGAAAGACATCCTTTTACCGCACGGACTTTCTCGGTGTCATGAATGAAAAGAAGCTTCCCGAATGGGCGCAGAAGGGCTTGGAGAAAGCAAAAGAGATACACGCGCAGGAAAAGAAACCGACGAAAGAAAGAGGTGACGCAAGATGATCGAGTATGAGAAAAGAGCAATGATCGAGGCGGAGGACAAATATACCTTTCGCCAGAGCACGCAGATTTCCATGCAAACCGGACTGATCGGTCACCTCCGGGCAGACATGGATACAGACGGCAACGGCTTTTTCAGCAGCTGGTTTGATTTCCGGGAGGAGCTGAAAACCGATGAGTTCAAGGCAGAGTTTGATGATGTAATCAACTCTCTACGTGAGGAAGGCGACATTCTTCATAACCGCAGGGCGCTTGCCAAGTACTGCTATTGCACACCCCAAAGCCGTATGCAGGAGGAACCGGGCTACTATGGCGTTTGTGTGGATACCGAAAAATATGCCTATCTTCTGCGCCTGAACCCGGACAGAGGCGAATACAACCTGTACTGCTATTGCTATCGCCGGGACTGGCTCGATCAGCACCTGAAGGACGCAGAGAAAGGAATCCGTTTTATTGACAGCCATTACAAGGAGCTGTTTCGCATTCCGGATGGCGGCAAGGTGAAAATCCACTATTCGTGGAATGAAGACCAGATTCGCACCTGCCGGTATATCGACGATTACCATGTGGAGATCGGGAGCAACCTCTATCACATTTGCGAGTTTGCCGAGCGCATGGAATACGGCGGCCATACCTGCGAGCCGGTTCGGGACAACCTGCCCGAGCGGTGCTACAGCGTTCTTTCCGGCAGCGACGAAATCATTATCATCAAGCGCGGCGAAAAGGGCTACTTCAAGACGGACATTCCCGTCACCGACAAGGACGAAGCCCGGAGCATCGCGAATGAGTATAATGCAAAGCTCGGCGTCAGCAAGGCGCAGGAAGAAGCCATGAAGGCCGGCTCTATGTTCGGCTTTCAGGTGCCCGCCGCAGACCCGAGAAATTATGACGCAGACGGAAAGCCCGTGATGCCGAAGGACAGAGGTGATGCACGATGAGTAAGGACGATTATCGTATCTGGTCTAATGCCGACCTTGACTATGAGGAGTGGAAAGATTGGATGGAGGAAGAATATCCGACGCTTTCCGAGGACGACCGCGTCGCCATGATGTATGAGGAAAATGGGCATTATCTTGAGGACGAACGACTCAATCTGGACATTCAACTTTCCCAGCCCATTCTGGTTGTTGCCGATCTGGGGCTTTGGAATGGCAGGCGCACGGGATACAAAGAAATTCCCAGCGGCAATATCCGGGACTGCCTTTACTCTGATTACGACTACACCACATGGTATGTGGACCGAAACGGAGACTTCCGGTGCGATGACACCCACCATGACGGCACGAACCACTATCTCTATCGGGTGTATAAGGACAATGTTTCCCAGGCACAGAAAGACCGGCTCAAAGAAAAAATCTACAACGGCACAGCCACCAGAGCAGATATCGTCCGTGTCACCCGCAGACTTGGCGATGAAATCGGAAAGGTGTACGGCTGGAGCTTTCCTACCCGACAGAGAGAACGAGGTGAAGCGCGATGAACCAAGCACTGCCGAGCGAAAGTTATATTGCCAGACTGGACTATTTGGCTTTCAACGGAAAAGTATGCAGCAGCGTTGAGTACAGCGATGAGCAGCGCTTCCTGGAGGATCTGAAGGAGTCGCTCTATCACGGAGAGCCGCTGTGCGTCGTTCTCTACCGAGACCGGAATGGCAAGACCATTTCCCGTGCGTTTCTGAACGACCTGGATACACTGCCAAAAGGACTTTTCGTAGAGGACAGTTCCCGCAGAAAGCCGAAGGAAAGGGGTGAAGCACGATGAGGGTAAATGCCATGACAGAGAAGTTTGAGGATGTGACGGTTCTGGGGCATCCCATGCTTTTTACCTGCCTGCGGGTAGACCGTGATACCGTTCCACAGGGCATGTACATGTACGAGGTTCGCCACGATGATGACCAACAGGGCGAGCCGGTTCAGATTGCCAACTGGATCATGGTGAATCATTGGGGAACATTGATTTCCAATAGACCCATTCGCTTGGAGCCCCGACCGAATGGGAGAAACGCCTACCGCGACATTGATCCTGAAAACGATTGGAACTATGAGGGCACGCTTACTACCGTGAAGGAGTACATGGAGAAGAATCCACCGGCGGTTCATAAGCAAAAAGACCACGAACCTGCGAGATAAGGAGAAGCTATGGATAAGAAGAAAGCCATCTGCGAATATCTCCGTAAAAATCATATTGGCAAAGAAAATGCCATCCACAGCAAGGAGCTTGAAAAGCTGTTTCTGCTTGACGGACGAAATATTCGCCGCAAGATCAGTGCCTTGCGGCAGGATGGCTTTCCTATTTGCAGCGATGAAACGGGCTACTATTACGCAGACAACCAAAAAGAGATCAACACCACCGTCTGCCGGTTAAATGAGCTTGTGACCAAGGTGTCCAACGCCAGGACCGGGCTTTTATTTGCATCGATCCTTGGAGAGAATGCGCAGACCGTTGAGGTCACGATCAAAGTAAGATAAGGAGGGAGTTCCCATGCCGAGCAAATACAGAATCATTTTGGAGATGGCGTCCCAGACTGCCAGGAATATCGCCTCCAATGCCGATCGATATACCGATTTTCTGATTACGGCGGCAAACAACTACAAGTACAGCTTTAAGGAGCAGCTGCTCATCCATGCGCAGAAGCCGGATGCAACGGCGTGTGCGGAAATCGACACATGGAATAAACTCGGCAGATGGGTAAACAAGGGCACGAAAGGCATCGCGCTGCTGATCGACAGAGATGTTCCCTACAAGCTGAGACATGTCTTTGATATCTCCGACACCAACAGCCGTGCCGGAAGGAACATCACCCTTTGGCAGATGAAACCGGAGTACGAATATGCGGTATCGGAAAGCCTTCAGGCCAGCTTCGGCGATGTGGAGGAGCCGCGAGATTTCCCGCACCTTCTCATGGATATTTCCGGTTATGCCGTGGAGGATAATCTTTCAGATTATCTCATGGAGCTGAACGCTGTCAAAGCCGGCAGCTTTCTGGAGGAGCTGGACGACACAAGCCTTGAAGCGTGGCTGAAAACCACGCTGAAAAGCAGCGTCGCTTTTATGGCGCTCTCCCGTGCGGGGTATGAGCCGAGGCAGTATTTTGACCGGGAGGATTTCAGCCACCTCTTTGACTTCAACACCGTGGAGGTTATCTCCGTGCTCGGTGCCGCAGTCAGCGATATTTCTGAGATGGTCATCCGTGAAATGGGCGAAACCGTCAAGGAGATGGAGAAGGAGGAAAAGCGGAAGATTCGCACATTTGCGCAGACCGGTTCTTCTGCGTATCATAAGAACCGAACAGAAAACAAGGAAAGGAGCAACGAATATGGAACTGACCTATACGATGCAGGGGGATTATCTGATTCCCGATCTGACCGTGCCGGAGAGCCCGAAGCTTGGGAAGTATGGAATGCTGCGGCGGACATTCCTCCGCGAGCACCGGGATGGGATCTACACCGGGATGCTGCTGAACGGAACACTGAACCGTCATTTGGAGGAGGTGGACCGGCAGGCGCAGAAGATGCTGGACGACCTGACCGAGCAGATGAAGGCGCTGAACGGAGTGACGGAGCAGCTGAAGGCAGAGGATCAGATGCGGTGGGTGCAGATGATGAACTCCATTCGCCACTCGGCGGAGGAAGTGATTCTGAACGACCTGATCTACGCGTAACGCTCCCCACAGTTGAACAACAGCAGGAAAACATCGCAGAAGCGGAGGAAGAAAAATCCTCCGCTTTTTCTATTTCTCAGGAGGACATCGACGCCATTCTGACACGGGGCAGCGGCATCCATCAGGGCAAATTCCGCATCTATGAGCAGTTTCTCAAACAGGATTCTTCTGAGAACAATATCGCCTTTTTGAAAAACGAATACGGCATCGGCGGCGCGTATCCTGCAATTTCCGGCAGAAATCTCGATGAAAGCCACGACGCTAAAGGAATCAAAATCAGCAGAGGCAGAATCTCTCGGCCCGATGCGGAACTGCTTTTGCGGTGGAACAAGGTCGAGAAGCGGATCGGGGAGCTGATTCGCACCGACCGCTATCTGAGCCAAGCAGAAAAGGACAACTATCCTGCCTACCGGGAGCAGGCAGAAGCTCGGAGGAAACAAGGTGAAATCTCTGAGGAGTTCCGGTCGATTGTCTATGATTATAACGACTTCGTGACGCAGCTCGGCGAGGAAAGCAAAGCGCTGAATCTGTATTATTTGTCAAGCTGCTGGGGTGCGTTCAGCGTGGGCGAAAAGAAAATGCACGCCCGTACTGCGGAGGGTGACTTCATCCTCCCCATGATGCGCGAAGCAATGAATACGATCATTGTGGACAACACCCACCTGACCGCACGGTGCGAAGCCATGCTGGAAGCGTTGAACAGCGATGTGGCGAAGTCCCTTGAGCCGACCTTTGATGAGCTGAACCCTCCACCGGAACCCCGGAAGGAATACCGCTATCATCTCGGCGATGCAGTCTATATCGGCACACAGGAATACGAGCTGCTGTCTTTTGACGAGAAGAAGGTCGTCCTCTTTGATACGCAGTTCCCGCTGTTTAACAAGGAGCTGACTCGTGAAGAGTTCGATAACCAGCTCAAAGAAAATCCGCTGAATGACAGGCTGCTGCAAGTCGTGGAAGAACCCCCTGTTGCAGACAATACGAAGGCGAGAATATCCCTTGACACCGGCAGCAACAAGGTTCACTGGATCTACTTCAATCCCGATGCAGATGCAGGCGGACAGTATGTTTCCGGTGATCTTGATTTCTCTGTTTTTGAAGAGCTTGTCGAGCAGTATGACATTGCCAGCCATCCGGAAAACGCCGCCGACTTCCGAAATGACCTTGAAGAAATGTCGGATCAGTTCCTTGCGGACATCAATACTCCGTTCTTCATGGAAGCTGAAAATGACTATGAGATGGACTGCGATTATATCGAGTTCACGCCGGAAAACCTCCTGAAGATTCACGAGGATATTCTGTCTTTAGAGGCAGACCGGGAAGCAGCGCGAGAGACTGACCGATATGAGACGGAGTTTGGTGCGGACGGCACACGGGTATTCAGAGAAACGGAAGATTTGACAGAAGACGATTCCGAAATTGAGAGCCTAACGGACGAAGAATTGGATGCTCTGCCCATCAGCACCGTCAAAGACGGCGAGGTCGTGACCTACCCCAATGCGGAGGCCTTGCTGGATGACCAGGAAGAAGCGCTTGCCCCGCCTCTACAAGTGAAAAGGCCTTCCAAGATCGCGCCTCATGTGCTGCACCCGGAGATCAACACCGAGTACCGAACCAACTTCCAAATTGAGAGCGATGATATCGGCGTGGGCACGCCGCTGGAACGGTTCTATCACAATATCCGTGCCATTCAGCTTCTGAATAAGCTGGATGCGGAAAGCCGGTTGGCGACACCCACCGAGCAGCGCGTGCTTGCCGACTATGTGGGCTGGGGCGGTCTCTCTGAGTTCTTCAAAGAGGACAATCCCCATTATACCGAGCTGAAGGCAGTGCTTTCCGATGAAGAATATGCGTCGGCAAGAGAATCTACGCTGACGGCCTTCTATACACCACCCGTAGTGATCAAGGCGGTGTACAGCGCCTTGGAGAATATGCACTTTCAGACCGGCAATGTGCTGGAGCCCTCCTGCGGCATCGGCAACTTTATGGGGCTTGTTCCCGAAAGTATGAATGACGCGAAATTCTACGGCGTGGAGCTTGACAGTATTTCCGGGCGAATTGCGCAGCAGCTGTATCAGAAAAACAGCATCGCAGTGCAGGGCTTTGAGAGTACAAACCTTCCCGACAGCTTCTTTGACGCTGCAATCGGCAATGTCCCCTTCGGGCAGTTCAAGGTGCCCGACAAGCGCTACGATAAGCACAACTTCCTCATCCATGACTATTTCTTCGCCCGCACTTTGGATAAGGTGAGACCCGGCGGCGTGATCGCCTTCATTACCTCAAAGGGTACGCTGGATAAGGAAAATCCCAATGTTCGAAAGTATATCGCGCAGAGAGCGGACCTCCTCGGCGCTATCCGGCTGCCGAATGATACCTTCAAGGCCGCTGCCGGCACAGAGGTCACATCGGACATTATCTTCCTCCAAAAGCGTGACCGATTGGTGGATATTGAGCCCGATTGGGTGCATCTGGCCACCGACGCCAATGGCATCCGGATGAACGCCTATTTTGTGGACAACCCTGAAATGGTGTTGGGCGACATGCAGATGGTCAGTGGGCCTCACGGCATGGAGTCCGCCTGTATTGCTTATGAAAATGCAGAGCTTGGGGACCTCTTGCGGGATGCCATCCAGAACATTCATGCCGAGATTACCGAATTTGAAATCGACGATCTTGAAGCGGAAGATGAGGACCTTTCTATCCCCGCTGACCCTGATGTGCGCAATTTCAGCTTCACGGTGGTGGACGGTAAAATCTATTACCGTGAAAACAGCCGCATGAATCCCGTGGATGTTTCCGCGACTGCCGAAAGCCGCATCAAAGGCATGATTGCCATCCGTGATTGCGTCCGGACGCTGATTGAGTACCAGACGGAGGACTATCCCGATGCCGATATCAAGGCAGAGCAGGAAAAACTCAATCGCCTCTATGATGATTTCAGCAAAAAATATGGGCTTATCAGCGCAAGAGCCAACAATTCGGCTTTCAATTCCGACAGCTCCTACTGCCTGCTTGCCTCGCTGGAGGTGCTGGACGATGAAGGCAACTTCCTCCGCAAGGCAGATATGTTCTCCAAACGAACCATCAAGCAGAAGGTAACGGTGCAGTCGGTTGACACGGCTTCCGAGGCCTATGCCCTGTCTCTTGCAGAAAAAGCCAGAATCGATATGCCGTATATGTCGGAGCTTACCGGCAAAACCGAGCAGGAGCTGTTTGAGGATTTGAAGGGTGTGATCTTCCTCAACCCCATGCACGCCAGCGAGGAGGATGGCAGACCGAAATATCTTCCCGCAGATGAATACCTCTCCGGCAATGTCCGGGAAAAGCTGGCGATTGCGAAACGCAGTGCAGAACTTTCCCCCGAAGATTACGGGGAGAATGTCCGTGCGCTTGAGGCGGTGCAGCCGGTTGACCTGACGGCAAGTGAGATTTCCGTAAGGTTGGGCGCAACATGGCTGCCTCCGGAAATTGTGGAGCAGTTTATGTTTGAGCTTTTCAACACCCCTCGCTACTGCCAGTGGAACATCCATGTTCACTACGCGCAGTACACCGGCGAATGGAATGTGGAGGGGAAATCCTATGACCGCAGCAATGTGAAGGCCTACAATACTTACGGCACCGGCAGAGTTAATGGCTATAAGATCATGGAGGAAACCCTGAACCTCCGAGATGTGAGAATCTTCGACTACATCGAGGACGGAAACAGCAGGAAAACGGCTGTGCTCAACAAGAAAGAAACCGCCATCGCACAGGGCAAGCAGGAGCTTATTAAGCAGGCCTTTGCTGATTGGATTTGGAGCGACCCGGAACGCCGGGAGCAGCTGACCAAGCTGTATAACGAGAAGCTCAACAGCATTCGCCCCCGTGAGTATGACGGCAGCCACCTGAATTTCGTGGGAATCAATCCGGAGATCACGCTGAGGCCGCATCAGGTCAATGCCATTGCCCATATCCTCTACGGCGGCAACACCCTGCTTGCGCATGTAGTTGGGGCTGGGAAGACCTTCGAGATGGTAGCGGCGGCCCAAGAGAGTAAACGGCTGGGCTTGTGTCAGAAAAGCCTGTTTGTGGTCCCCAATCATCTGACGGAGCAATGGGCGAGCGAATACCTCCAGCTCTATCCCTCCGCCAATATTCTTGTCGCCACTAAGAAGGACTTTGAGACCAAGAACCGCAAGAAGTTTTGCGGGCGCATTGCCACCGGCGACTACGATGCGGTCATCATTGGGCACAGCCAATTTGAAAAGATCCCCATGTCCCTGGAACGACAGCGTGCCATCCTGCAGCAACAGCTGGATGAAGTGCTGGACGGCATTTCTGAATTGAAGAAAAACCGTGGGGATAATTTCTCCATCAAGCAGCTGGAGCGAACCAAGAAAACGGTCAAGCAGAAGCTGGACAAGCTCAATGACCAGTCCCGCAAGGATGATGTTGTGACCTTTGAGGAGTTGGGCGTTGACCGTATCTTCATCGATGAGGCGCATTACTATAAAAACCTCGCCGCATTTACAAAAATGCGGAATGTGGGCAACATCAGCCAAACCGAGGCCATGAAGTCCAGCGACCTGTATATGAAGTGTCGGTATTTGGACGAGTTGACCGGCGGCAGAGGCGTTGTGTTTGCCACCGGCACGCCCATCTCCAATAGCATGGTGGAGATGTACACCATGCAGAAGTATCTCCAGTACGGAGCGCTGCGCAGGAATGACCTTCTCCACTTCGATGCCTGGGCCTCCACCTTCGGTGAGACGGTGACAGCCATCGAGCTCTCCCCGGAGGGCACCGGCTACCGCGCCAAAACGAGGTTTGCCAAGTTCTATAATCTACCGGAGCTCATGGCAATGTTCAAGGAGACCGCAGATATTCAAACGGCGGATATGCTCAAGCTCCCCGTGCCGGAGGCCCATTACCACAGCGTTGTTTTGAAGCCATCAGAAACGCAGAAAGAAATGGTGGCGGGATTGTCTGAACGAGCCGAGCGTGTCCGCAATAAGATGGTGGATTCCAGCGTGGATAACATGCTCCTCATCACCAATGACGGCAGAAAGCTCGCCTTGGACCAGCGGCTCATGAACGATATGCTCCCCGACAGCGAGACAAGTAAGGTGGGCGCGTGTGCGGAGAATGTTTTTGACATCTGGCAGCGCACTGCCGACCGGAAATCGACACAGATGGTGTTCTGCGACCTGTCTACGCCCCACGGCGACGGCAAGTTCAATGTGTACGATGATCTCCGGAACAAGCTGATTGCCAAGGGCATTCCGGAAGAGGAAATCGCCTATATCCACACGGCAAACTCCGAGGCGCAAAAGAAAGAACTGTTTGGCAAGGTGCGTTCCGGCCAGGTGCGGGTGCTCATCGGCTCCACGCAGAAAATGGGAGCCGGTACCAATGTGCAGACGAAGCTTGCGGCACTTCATCATTTGGATTGTCCGTGGCGACCGTCTGACCTGCAGCAGCGGGAAGGTCGTATCATCCGGCAAGGCAATGAGAACCCGGAAGTGGATATCTACACCTATGTGACCGAGAACACCTTCGACAGTTACCTGTACCAGATGGTGGAATCCAAGCAGAAGTTCATTGGACAGATTATGACCAGCAAATCCCCGGTGCGTTCTGCGGAGGACATTGACGAAACAGCCCTGAGCTATGCGGAAATCAAGGCGCTGTGCGCCGGCAATCCCCATATCAAGGAGAAGATGGATCTGGACATTGATGTGTCCCGCCTAAAGCTTCTCAAGGCCAACCATTTGAGCCAACGCTATTCGCTGGAGGATCAGATTTTGAAGGAGTTCCCCCAGAAAATCAAATCATTGGAGCAGCGCATTGAGGGCTATAAAGCGGATATTGACCAGCTCAAAAGAAATACCGAGCCCAACGAGGACGGGTTCTCTCCCATGATTATGCCGGGCGGCACGGTAAGGGAAAAGAAGGCTGCCGGCGATGCCATCCTCGGCCTTTGCAAGTCCATGACAAGCCCCGACCCGATTCCCATCGGTCAGTACCGAGGCTTTGATATGGAGCTGTCCTTCGACACCTTCAGCCGGGAATATAAGATCACGCTGATTCATCAGCTGCGGCATACGGTCACGCTGGGAACGGACATCTTCGGCAACATTCAGCGACTGGATAACACCCTCGGTGCTTTTGAGGAACGAATGGCGGCATGTGTCGAGCAGCTGGAGAATACGCGGGTTCAGCTTGAAAATGCAAAGGCCGAGGTACAGAAGCCATTCCCCCAGGAGGAAGAGCTTGCAGTGAAAACCGCCCGTCTGAACGAGTTGAACGCCCTGCTAAACCTGGATAAGACGGAAAATGAGATCGTGGACGGTGAGCGAGGTGAGGAGGAGCCGCAGCGCACTTCAAGTGATAGGGAAAGATAAAATCGAATTTGCACAATTGCGGTGGCGAGCATTTGAGGATACAATAAACACAGAAAGGAATCGAGGTGCTGTAAATGTTTCGCCATAAAGCAGAGAAACGAATTGTTGAGTTGTCCCTTGACGAGGTGCGGCTGATGCGGGAAGCGCTTCTTACTTTTCGCAATAAGCTTCTTTCTGCCGGAAAGCCGACAGAGGATGTGAATGAGCTGATTATCAAGGTAATGAAATGAGGTGAGCAATTGGCAAATTTTTATATTTCCGATCTGCATATCGGACATGAAAATATTCTGCGGTTTGATAACAGACCGTTTGCGGATGTCAATGAGATGAATAACAAGCTCATAGAAAACTGGAACGCCAGAGTACGCAGCGATGACACGGTATACATTCTTGGCGATTTCATCTGGGCAAAAGAAAGCGAGTGGCCGTCCATTGTCGGTTTGCTTGGCGGCAACAAGGTGCTGATACGGGGCAATCACGATCCCAAGCAATTCAGCGCTGCCACAAAGCGTATGTTCCAAGAAATTACGAACTTGAAGGAAATCAAGGACAGCGGCAAGCATGTTGTGATGTGTCATTATCCGATTCCCTTCTTCCGTGCCAGCTTCGCTTCGACAGCGTTCATGCTCTACGGGCATGTCCATCAGACGATTGAATATGAGTATATCGCAAAGCTGCGCCGTGAGGTAAAGGCGAACTCTACCGGTTACGGCACGCCGAACGGTAACTTCATCAATGTCGGTTGCATGATGCCGTATATGGATTACACGCCGAGAACGCTGGATGAGATTATAGAAGGAGATGCAAGGTATCATGAAGAAAATCCTGACGCTCTTTGAGCGGGTATTTGATACATACATTGTCTCCACGTGGATGATCTGATTTCGACCCAAAACCAAATAATCTTTATGCAGCCGCTTGGTTTCCAAAGGAAATCAGGCGGCTTTTTCTATTGAAGGGGTGATTTTATGATATGGGAAGCCTAATCTACTATGCTGTGCTGTTCCTTGCAAAGGTGCTTGACAATGCACTCAGCACAACAAAAACAATACTGATTCAAAGAAGTCGGTGGTTACTTGCCGGAATTGCGGTGGTACTGTCCGACTTTATCTATTTCTGGCTGACAAAGAGAATTGTTTCAGGTGGCAGCAATTGGGCGATTCTCATCGTCTCTCTTGCTGGCGGCGTGGGCTGTGCACTGGCTTGCCTGTTCAGCGAGAAGTTGTCAAAGGACAGAACCTATGTAAATGTGATCATGTCGGATAATCTCGAAGCTATGCAGAATTTCCGGGACTTTCTGGCTGCGCATCACATTACGAATGTGGCTGCCGACACCTATACCCTGGATTGGAGCAAGAAAACTATCTCCATAACTGCATACCCGGAAACAAAAGAACAATCACGCCTGATTACGGAATATATCGAACATAGTCCACTGAAATTCAAGCGTGTTGTTCAAAAAACATAAGGAGGAAGCAAAATGACAAACGAAGAACTGAACACCGCTTTATATAAGAAGGT
>ERZ1026848.192-NODE-192-length-34370-cov-47.238088_pt1 | contig 34370 bp, 49 predicted proteins | sample MGYA00380154_ERZ1026848 | MGnify/ENA primary metagenome ERZ1026848 (study PRJEB33269, sample SAMEA4719790) | human gut metagenome | biome: human-associated habitat; feature: organic feature; material: feces | place: Cameroon | collected 2013-10 ...
AGATAGCGTAGCGTCTCGTGGGCTCGGAGATGTGTATAAGAGACAGATATAATATAACATGAGTCTCCTTAGGAAAGTAAGACTATATAATATTACTTCTTACGTCCCTACATAGACTCATGAGACTAATTAGATTATATTAGATAACATGAATAAGTTTGAATTAAGTGCTATTTTGTATTATGCGGATTTCTTATCTATGCAATAGAAATCAATTCCTGTAACAGATACATGCAAGTATTTCTATATACACAAGATTCCTATGAATATTTCGTATATAGCTGGTGTTGATCCCATGTACGATAAACACAATCCTTATGTTGTACAAGCAACAGAGACATATGGAATATTAAAAAAATAGTTTGGAGAAGATGGAATTTTATCTTTTTTAGACAATATTTGCAACCTAGGAGTCTCAGGATGCGTTACAGGAGAGTCTATGTTAAAACACATACATCGAGATAGTGATAGATACATACGAAGCAAAGCATATAGAAAATACAACGAGTTTAAATAGAATCAATCATATCACTATGTCACACAAGGAGAACACGGACCAGAAACAAAAGAGTGCACAAAATATGTAGCGCACGTCTAGGCTAAAATCAACAGCAACAGATCCTGAATATGTAAAATCTGTTGATCGTATGATACAGGCATAGAAGAAGTTATTAAGAATATATAACAACGTTGATTATGAAGATGATTAAACCACATGTTGAATTACTTACTCAGCAGTACGACAAACTTGGAATATACGAAATGGTTGAACTTGCAGGTAGAACTTCGTACAAATCAGAGAAGAATATGTCTTTTGACGAGAATGGGCGTTCTACAACAGCTGAAGCATTCACCAACAAACTTGTATCGTATAACCATGGTGCCGCATTAGAACATGCTACGATCTATTTGACGATACCTAGAACCGAGAAGTTGTATAAGGGGATGGTTAAGATGTACAAAGATAATAAGTACTCTAGAGTTATCGAGTTTGATGGAAACGCGTACATCACAACAAACTATCGAGTAATCATTGAAAATGGTTGGACTTACGATCTCAAATATCTCACAGAGCCTCATAAGCTTCACGTAAAGCGTTATTCATTCAGGATTACGTGTAACAGGATTAATTCTCAATCATTCATGAGACATAGAGTATTTTCATTCCTGCAAGAAAGTACGAGGTATGTTACGTACAACGGAGATCTTGAATATATATATCCATCTGACTGGAATACGTATGATGCTGAGACAAAGAAGCTGTTTAAAGATCATATAACAGCATCTGAATCAGTATATAAGACCTTGTTATCTAAAGGTTTGAAAGCTGAACGAGCTAGAGATCTTCTTCCTTGTGGAATTAAGACTGAGTTTGTTATGACAGGATTCATAGATGATTGGGATAAAATGTTAAAGTTAAGATTAGCTAAAGGGGCTCATCCAGATGCTCAACTAATAGCACATCAAATATCAGATATACTAAACGATGTTATACAGGATTGATAGTTTTTATGCAGATAAGATAACGATGACACCAACAATTCCTGTCAATGGTCTAACCGAGAATGGCCATGAAGATAACAAAACTCCTAGATTATGCTTCAGTGACTCGTTGATAGGGTGTTTGGCTGCTCAAGGTACAAGTTGTTTTAACTATTCATACGTAGTGTATGTGCCAGTTAATTAGAAGATAAAGGTTCATAAACCTACGAAAAAACAATGTCCAGATGCTCATATAACAGGTGAGGTTTGGTACACAGGTAAACCAATAGAGTTAGTGCCAATAGGTAAGTTATATACATCAGATAACCTGTTTGAGGTTGGCAAATATCCAGCTACAGGAAAGAAGAAAAAAATGATATCATCATATGCGTGCGAATATGCGTTTGTACCATTGAAAACATTAAAAAATAAAAATCATGGATAATATAGAACATACAAATAATATTGATGTAAATACTTCGTTATCTAAACAGCTTATGTATATAGCATTTGCATCAATTATATCAGCTGATAATGATAAGCTTGATGAAGATACGAAACAAGCTATTATTGCTAAGTACAAGGCTGAGACAAAAGATGAGCCGTCTGTGTTGGATTGGGATAAGATCTTAGATCCAGTTAAAGATGATGAGTTACGAAACAAATATATCGAACTGTTAAAAGCAACTGAAGTATGATAGGATCACATGATAGTTATACGTTCCATAAAGCTACTAAGGGTATATACAATAAGTCTTTAATACGTAGAACATGGAAAGCTCAGAACATGAACATAGCTGAACAGTATGAGCATGGAGTTCGTATGTTTGATGTACGTGTTTGTAGAGATGGAAATAAGTGGAGAGTATGTCATGGTGCTGCAGAGTTTGATGAAACATTCGCATCAATACAGTGCATATGTGATTTCTTCGATAGACTATACCCAGACGCTATTTATCGTATATGGCTTGAAAAAGGCTCAGAGGCTGTTGAGAAAAGATTCATAGCTGAGAGTGTAAATGATTATTATTCTCTATGTGACTTTTATCCTAACTTATGGAGAGTTGGAATAAAGTCGTATAAAGAATGGACAAATGGTATTTGTAATAACAACGAACCTTTGTACAACAAAGGTTATCTATTCGCTAAGGATGCTCCTTGGAGTGGTAATTGTCACGAGTTACACGGTACAATGTCTTTCAAGAATTACTTTAAAGGATCTCTTGAATCACAAGCAAAGAAGTACAACCAAGAGATTATGAACACTGTTCCAATGAGACAGCAATATGGAAAAGAACATCTTTATCTAATTGATTTCGTAGATCAAATGCTTCCTCTGGAGATAACAAAAAGTCCCGTGAAGATGAGGACATAACAAATATATTAGATCTATAATACTTAAACAAATTTATTCAGAGCCTACGTTAAGTAGGCTCTTTTTTTATTATGCCTAAAATAAGACAAACAAATAAAGTAATAAAGGTTGGTAATTAGTGGTTACCAGCTTTCTTAAACAGTGTCAACGGATCTCCAACATATACGTATATGAATGATTCAGGTCAGTGGGCTGATGCATCTGGTAATACGTATAGTGTTGAACATCCATTAGATGAAGTAACTGTTAAATACGATCCTGCAACAGGCGGACAAATCAATAGAGCTGCACCAGATTACTGGAGATAGTATGGTCAACGTAGAATGCAGTAGACTGCTGGTGATGTTGATAAGGTTATAATGGGTACCGTCGGAGCTGCTACAGCACCGCTATGGCTACCTGAGATATATGGAGCCGGGTTGGTACTTGGTGGTAATCCAGCTGTGCAATAGTTTACAAATCAGGTATTGTATGGATTAGGTGCTGATGCAGCATTGAAAGCAACAACTGGTTATGATTATTCAGAAGCTGGTTAGAGATTGTTTAGTCCAGTGCTCCAAAGAATCGGTTTAGGTTAGGGTGTATCTGATACTATCGGTCAACTTGCGGGTGGTGTGATGAATCCTGGATATTATATGCCTATGATGAAATTAAACGCTTAGAAGATATTAAACCCTGTTGCAGACTATTTACGTGAACCGTTTCCGGAGTATAGCAAAAAGCTTTAGTTATTAAATGACGCAGTTTATCCAACAATTGGTACTATAGTTGGTGGTGTTGCTGGAGATCAAATTTCTAAACAAGATGTGCTTCCAGAGTTTATGAAACCGTATGCTACTCAAATTGGAGCGTTACTAGGCAGTGGTGTAGGTTCGTTGTTGAAGTATGCGGCTGTACCCAATTCTTATGTTTCAGACATGCTACGATATCCCATAATTGCACCGTATGAAATGGCTAGAGGGAATTATGTGTTTGGATCAAAAGCCAAGGCTATGTTAAAACGTACGCAACAAGAATCTAAATACTTCAATACTGTATATGACGATCTTGTTGATAAATATATCAGCAAAGACGTGTATCCTGGTTTTGGAGATGTGAAACCGAAATTTAAAATGTAGAATGCGCCTGATGATGAAACTTATGCATATTTTGACCCACTTACAAATACGGTGGTGACACCAATGTTCAAAGGTACTTATAGTAGGATAGTAAACCCATTTGACGTATATAGAAGAGGCACAATTTCACATGAAGCAACACATGCTCTACATTCAAGGGCGGACAATTACTCGTAGAGTTATAGCAGTGACGGTGCGCCTACGAATAAAGGAGAGGTATTTAATTCTATGTAGCCTCTGAGTGTGGAAACATTATCGTATTACGAAATGAATCCTGTTTTACGTAAGCTTCCGGAGTATGAAACACATTACAACAACGTTAAAAACAGAAAAGTTTCTCCTGAAGCTAAGGCGTGGATGTCTAATCCAGAAGAATGGCATGCTGAATATAATAACATTATAAACAGAGTTACGAACGGAAAAGTGGTTCCTGTAAGTGATTTGACTCGCGATCAAAGAGATGCTGCTATCAACTATTTTATGAGTAGATTCGGTGCAAAGAAAAAATCTGCCGAGCAAGCTCTCGATATGATAAATGCTTATCAACGTGATTTCTTACAAGGAAACCGTATTCATACTGTGAATACACCACGCACTGATAATACGATAGTCTTTGCACCTTCTGACACCCCAACGCTAATACAATAATAAGAAATCCAGCCTTTGGGTTGGATTTTTTATTTTATATTTGTTCAAAAATAATAAAATTTTTATTTCATATGTATTTAAACGGGAAAGAAAATTTTTATATTATACATGTTTAAACGGGAAAGTCCCCCGATAGCCTCCCCCGGCCGATTTGGAAATTGGAACACCCCCTCCCTGATTCGTCAAAGGCGCCTATTCCTACCTATTGGCAACACAACGTCGTGTTGCTGTAAAATTAGATGAATTATGGGATATGTTCTTAAAATCAAGAAGTTAGCTGAACACGAGTGGAAAACTACCAAGGTCAGAACCTACGTCAACGGTCAGGATGGTAATCCTGTTCTGGCGGAAGAACGCGAAGTTCCTACTACGTACTGGAAATGGTTTGCTTCTCCCGTCGAGCCTACACTCGAAGCTTTGTTTGAGAAGTACGGGAAATGGTGCTCCACGCACAAGGACAACTGGTGCATCGTTCCGCAGTAAGGAATGGGCCTTCGGGCCCTTCCTTGCTTCTCTTCTTGCTTCCCTTCTTGCTCTTATTTTGCTTATTTCTTGCTGTCTCGTCAAACAAGACATGGCTCGCTCGTTCCTCGCTCGCCCTTGCTGATTCGTCAAACATGCCTGTTCCTATAGATTGGCGACGGTATAACATCGTTTATAATCGTTGCTCGTGCTGCGCATAGCGTTGCGTTGGCATGAGGGATAGCACGGGTTCGATTCCTGTGGTGTCCACTATCCTCCTGTGAAGGACGATTTTAAGATTCCCACATTCATAATTGAGTTTAATATATGGCCCTTCGGGGTCATATTCGGGTGCTATGGTACTCTGTCAGATGATAGCGACAGTGCGTAGGTTCGATTCCTACGGCATCCACAGCAAGAAGGGCAGCGAGGTCGTTGCCCAGCTAAACACACAAAATCATGAGAATGCAAATCGAAAACGTCTACGTGCTCACAGCTCACGTAGGTACACAGAATGTGGAAACCAAGTACGTCAAGCTCGATCTTATCGACGCAGACGATCCTTGGGGCGAAAGCTGTACTATGACCATCTTCGAGTCTACGGACAAGGCTATGGTCAAATACCTCACCAGTATCTATGCTGACGCTCAGGCGGACGGCACAGATCAGTTTGGGCAGGTTAAGTATGCTCCTTCTATCCTCAAGGATGCCACCAAGGCTCTTCCTGACAATAGAAAGGTCATACCAGGCATCGTGCGAGCTGAGGCTCCTACTCCTGGCGGCGAGCCGTACATTCGTACGACTGAAGTCAACGGAGTGCGCGTACCTGCGAAGAACGCTGTCCCAATCAACTCTCTTATGCTCTGGTGCCGCAAGGTCAAGGACAATGAGACTGGTGAGATGAGCTGGAAGTCTGGCTGGTCTCCAGCCGAGCGCATGACGAGCATCATCGCACACCTCTACAAGCCTTGTCGCGAGACAGGTTTGCCTGAGACTGGCGAGATTGTCAGTGCGCCCGTTCAGGCTCCAGTTGCTCCTCAGATGCCGCAGCAACCTGCTCCGCAGCAGCAAGCTCCTCAGACTCAGCCCCAACAGGCTCAGCCTCAGCAGCCACAGCAAGCTCCGCAGCAACCTACTGCTACATTCTAACCACTCCATCACGCCTATCGAGGTCGGGCGTTCTAAATACGACCTCATTCATCTTCTTAAACACTCACGACAATGAAGAACTCCATTGCTCTTACAGCAATCATAGCTATTTGCCTATTCGTAGGCTTCGTAGCTGGCCATGCTATTGGCACAACTGACGGAAACGCAGCCGCTTACTCCTACCAAAAGCGATGCGTAACCGCCGAAGACTCTCTCGCTATCTATCGAGAATTCGCTGACCGAGCACTCACACTGCTCGAAGCTCTCGGCATCGATGACGACTCAGTCGATCCCTTCTACGACGGCGACGACGCCAAGGCATACGCAGTCTCAAGCGCATACCGACGCTTCTGCGACGCCTACAACAAGCTTGCTGGCATCGACAGCTTGCAACAGCTGCCTCCTGCGCAAACGCGCACGCAAGCACGCTGACCACCTCGGACACGGGCGCATGCTCGTGCCGGTGGGGCCTATTCGTATAATATTGTAGATAGTCAAATTTAAAAAAGAACAAAATGAATATCGAACAAATGTTGCGGGATGCCATCGAAAGTAAGACCGCAAGAATTCTGAAAGAAGAGTACGGCATCGAAATGTCAAAACAGGTGATAGATGAGATGTCTGAAGAGCACGATGAGCCAAACAAAAATTGGCGTTATCAAGTTGTACTAAGAAACATCGGGGATGATCCTGAACGTATTGCGCGTATCATAACCGACTTCACTCACGATGAGAAACGTACACAAGCATTTATGGATGCTGTACCAGTTGCAATCCATCGTGGTTTGACTGTCGATAATGAAATCGCTCTGAGAGACACATTGCTTACTTGTGGAGCAGATGCGTATGTTGAAAAAATGATTAAGATCGATTAGTCATGGAACAGAAAAAGTACAAACTCACCAAAGAGACAATGTGTTTCGATGGTGTGACGCTTCATCGGATAAAGGCTCTCAAAGACTTCGGAGACGTTGCAGCTGAAGAGCTTGGTGGATGGGTTGAAGCAGAGAGAAACCTTTCGCAAGAAGGTAATTGCTGGATAGCCATGGAAGCTAAAGCCTACGGTGGTGCAGAAATCCGTGACAATGCTATATTAACATGTGGGGCAATAGCGTGTGAAAACTCAACCATTGGTAATGACACACTCGTAACTGATGAATCAGTAATCCGTGGATTTACGTATCTGTGTGGTAATGTTGAAATATCAGGAGAATCGGTGATAGGTGGTTACGCAAAATTACACGGACATGTGATGGTGATTGGCGCAAAAGTTATCGATGCCGAAATATATAGCAATGTCGTTATATGTGATGGTGCATACGTTCATGGACGTATTAAGATAGACGGAAACGCAGATATATCAAACGGTGCCGAGGTATGTAAGACAGATGATTACATTGTCTTTAAGAACTTTTGGAGTTCCGGAAGATACTTTACATGGACCCGTTCAAACAACAAATGGCACGTTGGGTGTTTTCGTGGTACTGGTGAAGAGTTGATAAAGAAGGCCTACCAAGATAGTGAAAAATCTGGTAAAGAATACGAGAGAGTTGTAAGGTATGTCGAAAGCATCCTTGCAGATGAACAAAAAGAACAGAAAGATGAAAAGGTACGCAATTGTATACGCAGACGGGAGTAATCGGCGTTTAACGCAAACAGACTATCCTTCACGTAAAGAGGCTGGTGATGCATTGATACATTTCATTACATGTAACAATGCAGGCTATTCGAAAGATGACGATGAGTATTTGAACCCATTTGACTTTACTCTCAAAGAAGTTGAGTATATGGCTTGGGAAACAAAACCACCTCAGAAGAAGCCTCGGAGATGTGTACGTCACAAATACATGAAATTTAAATCATAGAATTATGTGGAACAAAGTATCTGAAAAAGAACTCCCCTACGAAGATGAGGTGATCGCCTTTAACGAAAAGTGGATTGATGAGGATTTTAATCCCAATGGTACACGAATAGGTTTTCTGACAGACGACGGTTTTGTATCTGCAAAGTGGGCAATGCCTATTGATGAATATAAGACATGCCGTGAAGAAGGAGATGACTATTTTTATCAGATGGTCAAATCACACACTTCAAAAGCAGACGAATATGAGCTAGTTGCAGTACCGAATATGCCTACTCATTGAATGGAAATACCAACTCATCCTTAGTAAATTATCTTCTAAAAGAGGTCATTATGTGTTTAATAACAAGTCAACGTGAGCCATATATAGTGCCTATTGACATTCCAGTTGTGAAAGTACTAACAGTGAACGAAAGTCTTGAATATAGTACTGTATTTAGAAATGTACCTGTGTCATTAAATGCGGTATTGCGTGCACAAGGTTCGTGGGTAAACGATTTTAACAAAGATCGTATTACGCAGCGCCTTAGTAAAGGTTTGATACATGCATATACACAACGTCGTTTTGCACCATACGACGGTTTTCAAACAAAACCGTTTAGTATCAGTCACATCAGTGCGTACATACCACGTGGAACAAAGTTCTTCGTATCAAATGATCACCAGACCATAGGTGCGGAGAAACTATATATCTTAAACCACATGGCACCGTATACTTTTGGACTTACAGATCAACAGGTATATGACGTAATAGCATTAGCAATATGGAACCGAAAAAACCAATAGATGATCATAATCGGTTAGATCCTGGTCATAAAATAGGACTCTTGATCCTATTATTCATATTCATGCTTTTCGTAACTCGTGCATGTGCTCAAACAGCACAATATGACACAGCTATCGTGAAGTATCAGAATATCGAACGAATTGTATCTCAAACATCAGACAAAGGTGCAGTTCGTTACTACGCAGTTTACAACGATAAACAAGAGAATATCTCAGAACTCATCCCTGTTTCTAAGACTGTTCTCTCGTACATCAACGCATGTAAACAGAATCAAATTGAACCATCATTAGCTGTTCGTCTTAAGAACGGTATCATTGTTGGTTTGATACGATACAAAACCAAATACATTGTTAGAAGGAAACGATAATAATGTACACGCTTAAGCAGTCCGGCGTTCTAAATAGGACTGCACAACATTTAAACACTCAAAACAATGAACAAAGCGGTTATAGTAATCGTAACAGCCATAATCAGTGTATTCATTGGCTGTTCTGCTGGACAGATGAACATGACTGGTGACATGAACCGGGAAATCGCAGAGATGAATCGTTACTACAAGAGTCAGTACAAAGACTCTCTTGATGCATACAGACAGTATGTAGCAGCAACGGAGAATCTGCTTAGCGAAACTCAGTTCTACGACAACTTCGATCCGTACTATAACGGACCTGATGAGATGAAACGTAGAAAAGGTATAGCATACAATAAGTATTGCGATGCTTTCAACAAGATATCAAAATCTTGTGGAATGACCCCAGTCACTTCATACTAACAAGTTTTAATCAATAAAACATGGAAATCGAAAGCAAAAAGAAGACGTATAACAAGCGTCGTAAGAGCAACAAGCGTAATCGCAAAGTTGCACGTCATCGTAACGGAAATCATGGTGTGATGAACAAACACCAGCTACGTGAGTTCTTTGGCCATGAGTTTGGTGCCACAGAGGTCAGTGGTTTTATTACACCACTGTTACGTTACGAAACTCCCTTTGGTGATGAAATAGATGTGTCATTCATCGCAGACAAGAACGACAACATCTGTGGTGTGAACGAAGGCTTTATCGTAGAAGCCGGTCTTGACAAAACTCCTTTTGACAAGGAGGATATTGTCATAGTCATGAACATCTACAGAGGACAGAATCTGTGCCTCGTAGCAGAATCAGGGAGGGTTGTGCGATGAACGAGACGCTTGTCGATTTAAAGAAGATGGTCGATGTCACAAGAGACAAAGACATCAAAGATCCAGGTTTACTAAAACCTGTGATCGGCGCAATCAACGATGTACTCGTAAAAAACACGAACATCGAGATTAAAGGCGCAGACAACAATCAAATTGTCATTGAAGTAAGTTATCACACGCGTCAGAAAATGCAGCATGTGATCAATGACAAGGAGATGTGTACTGTGCTGGCTAAGTTGTTGATCGATGTGTATGCGAAATTCAATCGCATAAGCAACATCATAAATGATTACAATAAAACCAAGTGTCATGAGTGATGAAAAAGATCAAGAACTGTATGAGAGTTCTATAAACTACGATGCGGAAACCGTTATTCATCAAGATAAGTTGTACTGTAAAATAGGACACGGTCTAAATCTGATTAGCGACGCCTACAGAAAAGAAAATCTTTCCTACTTCATGTATATGCTCATGAAACGTGAAGGTGCTCGTTTCTGGATAACAGACACCGAACTTCATCTTGAGATCCCATTGCCTGATAAAGAACTTTCAGTTGTGGAGATTAGTGACATATCAAGCGATGTTGAACATTTAATGTTATCATTACAAGATATCGTGTGTAATTGCGTAAATGCAATCCAAGACATGGACGCAATAATGAGTCAAATGCAATGAAAATAGCTAAGACGGACAAACAGGGCAACCCAACATCAAAACTATTCTTACGAATAGGTGGTAGCTCTATTCTAATCGCAAGTAAACTGACAGTTGTACAAGCTGTGTTGTTGAAAAAGCAGATTGAGAAGTATACGAAGGAAACAGGTTCAAAGATTAACGGACATTTATACACGGTCCAATAATATGCGAGTACATTATTTAAGCGTAAGTCTGATCACATGTGCAGCAGCAAACAAAGCTATTGCTGAGCACATCGGATCTCAAGAAATTGAGATTCATGTGAATCCTGTGAAAAGTATGCGTGAGTGGTTACAAAAAGACTTCGTAGAAGATAAAACAATGTTGTTGAAACTAATAGTTCCATACAATCATGACAGGTCAGAACTTCTTGAAGTACATGCGTATAAAAAAGTCATTGTGGCTGGACAGCCCAAATACAGACTGTATGTACGTAAAGTAACAAAGAATAGACTTAGAGAACTAACAAGTATGTTTGGAGATCTACGTCTCAAACCAACTCAGTTTTTAACTGATTAACATTATCCCTCATAGAGCTTTCCCACTCTATGGGGGATTTCGTTTAATGTAGCCATCGAAAGATGAGAGTCACAAGCCTCTATAAATACAGAGTGAACGAACATATATGTTTAATTTAATTCATTATCAAAATGAAACATTTCATCAAAGCATCGCTCATTGTAGCGGTAGTGTGGGCTGTGGTCGTAAGTATGACGTTATCAACGTCGTCATGCGATCATAAGCCCGATGTAACACCGGTTGATACCACAACTGTGGTTTCGAAACCGGCTGAACAGTGGTCCAAAGTAACGGACTTCTTGAGTTGGGTCAATGACGAGGCCAACAACAATTACTGTGACAGTATCATCTTTAAGGCAATGTCGCCTGAAGACTTGTACAATGTTGCAACTGTTGTTTCGTCAAAGAACGAATCATTCACTAAAAAGGATATTGTACGAGAGTTTCTCGATCGTGAGGATGTTTATTCAGCCTTGCGTGGGAAACACACGGCAGATTCTATAGTATGTGATACGAAAGACACTATCATTGATGGTGTCAAAGTCCAACTTATAAACACTTCTCGCTATGAGTAAAAAAGTAGAATTACTCCGCAAACCGGCAAAGTATGTTGTCGTTGTGGAGTACAATGGCAAGATGCCAAGTACGGAAGATCAGGGCAAGATTATCGAAGCATTCGTCGATCTTTGTGCTGATGGGATTGTGAATTATCCGACTGTAGCCGTTCTCAACAAGGACGACATCACGAAGATTATCGTCAAGCACGTTGTCAACAATGGCCAAGATGAGCAGCGTACGGGAATAACACCCGAAGCCGCTGCCGCAAAGGTTATTGGTACAACCTTTGAGAGCAAACTCGAAAGTGGCAATCCTGCTGTGATTACACTTGCGCTTAACGCAGCGCTGGTGAAACACATGAACAGCGATGCTGACGTGTCAAGAGCATTACGAAACGCATTCGTAGTGCTCAGTAGAGACAACGTGTTTATCAAGATACCTCTTGAACTTCGTGAAAGGTACAACATCACGAAGGAGGTACTCAACATCATTCGTGATCTGGCGAAGATTCACCAACTCCGTTAGTATGAGCAGATCGTACAAAGATTATCGTAAAGATAATCAGCCTGTAAAGGCAAAGCGTCATATACAACTGACGCCGTACAACAAATCCTCCAGACATTGCACAGTGTTTGATGAGGATTACGATGAATATGTGCATTAGTTAACATTTAAACATTTATCAAAAATGGCAAACAAAAACAATGTGAAGCCTGCAAAGGCAACGACCCCTGTAGTAATGACCAGCGACAACGTGATGGACGTCATCAACGCTAAGAACCTCGGCACATCTGAGATGGCTTCCAAGATTCAGGAGGAGCTCAAGAACGAGCAGGACGAGCGCATCAAGGAAATGAAGAAGACGCGCTTCTCCAAGGCCTCATTCAAGGAGGCAAAGACTCTTGTCGATGTCCGTCGTCGCAAGCGCGAGATGGAGATCACCAAGGAGGAGTTGGTCCGTCGCTCAGACTTTGTGAAGTTCCTGATGGGCTTCGAGGTCACACGTGAATTCCTTGATCATCACAAGGTCAAGGGTGACGAGATGACTCTCAAGATGCCCGGTAAGGACAACAAGCTTGAGGACAAGAAGATCAAGCTTGGCGACAAGTTCGAGCCGTGTATTGACATCGTGGACTACGACATCTGGGAGAAGAAGATCAACGACGACATCTACGATCTTCGTAACAAGTGCGACGAGCAGTTCGACCAGGAGATGAAGAAGCTCCGCCTCGCGTTTGGTGAGTACTACAACTGGTAATCTATCATCAGATTGCATCTGTAAATAGAACTACAAAGTCCAACCCAAGAGCCTTAGAGCCAAGGGCACCTTTGAAAGAACAAGACAGTCGATGTATCACTCAATACAAAGAGCGCTAGTCTCTAGTGTATTGATTAGAGCCGTAAACCAACTCTTTTAAAGGTATAAGAATTAACTTATCACACAGAGCCTTGAGCCAATGTGGGACGACAGCACTCTAACAGGGGTGTGAAAACTACTGTTGTATCAAAAGATTGAACATATGAGAACTATAAGTCTTCAAGCCAGCTGTATGAGCAATACCTGTATTGAAGTATGTTTTATCAAAGAGAATATAGTTAGCCCGAACAGAATCTTGAATCAGTTTTGGAATCTCTAACTATCGTAGTATTTCGTAGCATACTACATCCATAAAGAGCTTGGCCACTCTTTGTGGAACTATGTGTGGGGATGAGTTAATCATACAAGACGTGGGTTCGAGTCCCACTAGGTCCACGATTCAGTTGAACACTAATTTTCCAGTCAAAGTTTTTTAATTGATTTTGGTTATTGTTTTTTAATTATTGTTTATTATCATAACTCAAGAGTAACGGTTCGTGAGAATAGTTGCTCATTTTATGGGCCTAACTGGATTTGATTGTATGAGGAGGTAAATCCGTTAACTGCACATTAAAATCAACTGGCGATTATAACATCGTAGATTACACTCACGTAGCGTAAGTGCTAATCAGGTTCGACTACCAAAGTGTCATGGGTGAGTAATTAGGACTGTATGGGGTTCGATCCCCCACACCCAACTAAAACAAGATCGATATGAAACACTCATCAAAAGGTTTCCGAGGAATGATACGTGACAGGTTGCCTGTACATGTTGATATTGCTTTACAAATTTGTAAGTGCAAAAATAATTATATTGAGCACATATATAACAAGTTCGTGAAGCCAGTACCTGTAGAACAAAGAAGTCTTGCTGTAAAGCAAGCTCTTGGTTTAAAACAGGCTGTGACTGCTGAGGATGTGAGAGTATGGTCATGGAAACATGCAAACATACTCAAACAATACGGATACAGTATTCACAACATACCAACAAGAATGTTTTTCCATACGTTTTGGACAAGTATTAATTTTCCAGATTTAGATAAAGATGTCTTTGAAAGATTCAAAATAGCTGATAAATGGGTACAATATCTACAAAGAATGTATCCTGCTTTCAAAAACATATATGATATAAATCATAATGTGCTATACAAATCAGAAAAAGACACTATCAAAGAACTGGAATCGAAATACAAGTTAACTCAAGATGTAGTAAAAATAATTCTAAAGCACATAAAACATGGTACGTAATCAATTCCCATTGAGCGCTGGCACATATGTGTGTCAACGTGATACAGACCTCATCATTATCGTGGTGAAAGGTCTGTTCCCTACGTTACAATTAGACGGAGGTTTTGACTTGGGGTATTTCCTCAAGAAGCGCAAATTAAGAGAAGCATCGAAAGAGATACTGGCTAACATAGAGCTGTTCCCTGAGATGTGGACCTTTACACCTATGCGTGGCATGAACTATTCTGTTTTTGCAAAGAATGAGTTCCATACAACAGGAAAGCTCGAACTCCCAATGGATAGGGAGACTGATATCAAGGAACAATATTACTTGCTCACTCAGCAAGGAGTATCTAGTACCAAGATCATCCGAGCTCTTGTACAAGAATTCAAGGTTTCGGTGGATACCATCTGTGATTTAATAAACGGATTTGATAGGCAAGCTCTATGCTAATAGATCATATCTTTACTATCAAGGATAAGAACAACTCATTACGAAATCGTTACGAACTACTCTTGCCGTTTGTAAAGAAACATTCTCATTTAGTGGCGATAAATCGATATGAGACGTTCGGACCGTATCCACCAACCTTTATTACTAGTCATATGTTTGTAGAGATGTGGGACTTCAACGAATGGATACTCGATAATATCCTGTGTGAACTTGGAAGAGCCAGCTATCTCACAATAGGAGTATTACTTCGCATAGCAACATCTAAGCTGAATAAGCTTGATTTAACTAAAGAAGAAAAGCTCTTAATTCATACGAATATGACTAGAAACATATGGAATGAATTCTACAGAATAGAGAATGAAGAACTTCCATTCTAACCCTGAAGACAGGAGGGAGTAGGCAGATTGAGGCCCTCCTGTTTACAATGCACACAAAAGTGCAGATTGTGTATGAACTTACCAGACATTACTCCAGAAGAAATAACTCTGGTTAAGAACGCGAAAGAAGGAAAACCGCATTCCTTCACTGCTTTATTTAAGAGATATAAACATTTTGTAGATCATGTTCTTTACGAGTATCTAAAAGATATGGATGAAGCACGTGATTTAACAAATGTTGTGTTTCTTAAGGTCTACCAGAAACTCCCGAGCTTCACTGAATACAAATCATTTGGTGGATGGTTGAGAGTTATCTCAAATCGAGTTGCTGTGGATTATCTACGATTACGTTCAAAACACCGGTTCGCCGAGGATGTTGAAAAGGACTGGGTTGTACCGAAACAGAAAGAAGTTAATGAGACCGATCTGATCAATCGGTTGATTTATCAGGAATCTGTGGACTACTTCAAAACCCTACCACATCCCCAGGATCGTATAAATGAACTATATTATTGTAATAGTTACACAGTCGATGAGATTTCCAAAGCCTTATTCGTGCCCCTAGGTACTGTAAAATCAGTCCTATTTAGGACACGTAAGGAATTACGTAAACTTTTTAAACATTAACACAATGAGTCTACTTATTTATTGCATCGTTGCTGTGCTGTTCGCTGCGATCGTTGGTCGTGCAAAGCGTTCTGCAAAGCTTTTCTGGCTGCTAATCGCATCTTTCTGCGTTGGTGCCATTGGTGCAGCCATCTTCACTTCGTGTGAGGATGTTAAGGGGACTAATGATGTTGAGAAGAAAGCTTTCACGTCGATGAACGCTGGGGTGCAAAAGTCAGCCATTGTTGCAGACATTGCCCCAGTGTACATTGCTCTCTTTGAGCAGGCTTCGACGAGTCAGAAGCAATCCTATCACTATAACATCATTCCAGTATCCCGTGCTGCAAGTAGCTCTGACAGTAATGTCGGAGGAAATTTCATCAATCTCTTAAACCCAGGATTAGTGTTTAAGTACTTTGACACATCATGAACCTAGAGTCTCCCAATGCGGACAGATGATAAGTTCATTCATTCAATTAAGTTTAACAGTTTAAATCATTATCAAAATGAGCAAGAAGAACAAGAAGAACAACAAAGTTGTGACACCTCCCGTAGTTAACACCAAGCCGGAGGAGAAAGAGGTTAAGACGAGCCCTGAGGCTCAAGTTGAGAACACTGATCAGCCTGCTGAGCAGAAGCCCGAACCTGAGGTACAGGTGCCTATGGCTCCACCCCAGCTCGACTTGCCGCTTATGCCTAGTACGGTTGTACAGGCGAACGGTCTTGATCCCAATCGTCAGGTCGATTTGATCGCCATGACGTGCGAGTACTTCAAGAAGTCTCCTGATCTTCTTCAGAAGTTCAACATCTCGCAGCAGACCGCTGACAATATGAATCATATCAACATGATTGCTATTGCGGCAGCGTGGGCTAACGAGATGACGTTCTCTAAGACTCCATTCGCAGCTAAGCTGCGCACCACGGCCTTGCCTGAGATGGCGAGTGCTCTTAAGGAGCTTGGTATCAAGGCAGACAAGATTCTTGCTCTGCCGCCTGCATCCGATGGTACCACAACTGTCACGTCTAAGGACGTTCAGATCCCTAAGACCGTGAAGGATCAGTTGAAGGCTGAGAACAAGCTTCAGCAGGAAGAGGTGGAGCTTGATCCTACGAAGGTCCACAACAAGACTGAGGTCTTTAAGACCGTTCAGTATCTTCTTACGAACAAGGGTGCTGTCTATTCCAACATCAAGGAGGCTGTGAACTTCTATCGTTCATGGCTTCTCATCCAGGCTAAGGATAATCAGGCTGAGAAGGACCGCATCAGTGCCCGTACTGTCAAGGATATCATCCTCGACATTGCAGACTTCACCAACGCTTGTCCTTTCGTTCTGAAGGGTATTGGTGGTTATCTGCTGCGTCTTACGATGACTTACAAGAGCATCGTTCCCGCATTCTGTATCCTTCGTGATACGGTACGTGACAAGGTCACTGGTAAGACGACATGTGAGGAGCAAGAGATTGCCGACATCTGCTATGCAGTTGTCAACTGGGCAGCTAATGCTCGTATCTCCGAGAAGAAGAAGAACATTGAGGTCCTCAACGCAGACAAGAAGCGTAACAAGGATGCCATTGACGGTATCAATGCCGACATCAAGGCCATCGAGGACGTCATCTCAATGCTCGACAACCCGAACAGCGACTTTGCTGACAACATTCTTGAGGACCTTAAGAGTGAGGATGCAGACGTCGCCAAGAATGCCCAACTGGCATTCGGAATCATCACTAAGTGCTACTATCCAGGCACTAACCTCCGCAAGCGTTACACCAACCTTGCGGACAACGTAAAGCAACTTGCTGGAATCATTACGAATCTCTTCCGAGATCCGATGAGTCCTCTTAGCAACTTCAACATCGCAAACCTCGATCAGGAGCTCATTGAGGCTCCGGAAGAGGATCCGAAGCCGGAGGCGTCTACTGAGACTACTGAGAAGACTGACGAGTCTTCTGAGAAGCCTGAGGAGAAGCCTGCTGCAAACGCACCTGAGAAGACTGACGAGCCTTCCCAGGATTCCAAGGGGTCTGACGAGACTCCCAAGGATAAGCCTGCAGAGCAACCCGCTGCGGAAGAAAAAAAAATAACTCCGAAGATGTCTCGGAAGATGAAGAAGGCTGCGAAGAAACTCGGTCTTTCGCGCAAAAAGTAGCTACATGCGCAACGAAGATCGCAACCGCTTTCAAAGAGTTGTTTTCGTAAAGAACAAAAAAGCTATCAAAGCTATGGGTAAAATATCAGTTTTGTCATTCTGTATCATATTCTTATTCTTAGGAATCAGGGGTATGCGCAGTAACCTGACGATCAGTGGTCCAACTCAGACAGTGTCTGCAAGTCAACCACGTGCACCTGGTTTTGATATAAACCATTTGCGCACTAACGTTCTAACTCAACAGCGAGATACTGTACGTGATACGGTATACGTTAAGTCAGAGCAAAGTTCAACACCAACCAGCATGACGGTTGTGGCGCCCAAACGCAAACAGATTAAGTATCGTACTCGCAACAAATCTTATCTGTTCATAGCAATGCCACGGGATCGTGCAAAGCTCTCCCTCGATTCAGTACTGGCGGACAGTACTATGAGCATATCTGAATTGAAATGCTTAGGGTCGAAAAACGTAAAAAGCTTAGCGAGGGATTGACGAGGTCTCCTTCGGTCAGTACATTTTAGTTATGTCTCATTAGCATAGGTACTATATCGGTAAGACCACAGCTTGTCACTGAATCCGATGAATTAGACACGGTTGAGGATATCACTACCGTTAAATGACAACCAACGAACTTGATCCGAGAATATGTTAGCCCTCTCAAAGGGTGAGAAACTCAAAAGGTAGGATGAAATGCTATGAATGTGAAAAACTCATAGTAAGTAGGGTCAGCGTTGTATCAACCCTACTCTGTACATACATGAGAACCGTCTGGCGATGTGTGTATATGAAAAGACGCATAAGTCTCAAGAAGAGCAAAACGAACCGTATCGATAAGTACAACAATGATACTAAGTTGTGCATTAACGTACACGAGTTGACATACATACAATTCCAACCTGTATGTAAGTATCAATAGCTTAGTTTAGTGTCACACGCCTCCAAAGCGTGCATTGAGGAACGAAGAATTTCATGAAGACTATGAGAGTACTACTCATAGGGTGACCATTAGGATAGCCGTACGGAAGTCCCACTGGTTCGATTCCAGTGATCTCAGTTGAATGGGAGACCGGGGATGGGGTGCAATAGTACAGATTGAGACCGCCAGGCTTTGGTCGTTTATGCGGTATATAAAAGTAAAATGACCAGACTCTCGATGCAGGAGAGTAGTAGGAGTGAAAGCCTTACCCGACACGAGACCGGGTTCATAAGTCTGATGTTAAGTTTACAACTAGCCCTTAGCAAGCAATGTTGTATTCAAGCGAAAGCGAATGGGGTGACGCCGGATAGTCAGCCTAAGCTACAAGGTAATGTAGCAAATAAAAACACAAGAACTGATCGATTCGAGAGCCAACATGCCAAGTTGGAAGGACCTCCGTCAGTTGTCAATACGAATAAGTTTTAGTAGTGTTAAGTATATATGGTACTTTTTAAGACTATGATACGAATGGTTTGGAGCCAGTAAAAATGTAGAATAAACGCCTACAAGTCGTAGCAGAATGCTTTTAACTTATCATATCAGTCTCCTTGACACGAAATCAACCGACAGTCGTAGACGCATTTATAGAGTTAATTAACATGTTTAACAGTATGTCCTCCGGATGGAAGTAACGCTCACTATATCATACATTGTAAGTATGTGAACGAGAATGGATAAGCTATCGTTGTAAGATAGACACTGCCTGTACCTCCCGGAAAGTTACTAATGGAATACACTATGTAGAATAGATAGGTAAAGCGCATACAGCAAATATACGTGTATCGAGTCTATAGAACATATATCGTGAATCTAGTAGGCAGCTTCGTAGCCCATGAGACGCAGTGCAAAAGCGTATGCAGGTTTGGTTCGGTAACGCGGCCATAATCACACTCCCCTGTCTCGGGATGTTGTGATAAGCAAGAAGTGGGTGATAATTAGTAATAGCGATAGGGTTGAAGTCCCAAGTAATATTTCATGAAAAAGAAGAACTGACAGCAAAGTCAGGGCAAAAAAGCCGTAGATACGCTTAGTATGTTCGATAATGAAACGCACTCCTCGCGTACTCTCTACTGGAAGAGAGCAGGGTAGGTTTTCGAGTAAGTTGATGATTTATGTCTCTACTATAATCATCTTGAGGAACCATAGGCTTTTGTTGCTTTTAGCCTTTTATGCAAGCAACTCGGATGGAAACACAAAATATATCCGATCTTTCAATTTTCGTTGGTTAAGCCAGATTGAATCGAAATTTTGTCAACGTATTTATACTATGAGCATTAGTCGAGACGATTTGGTTGTTAGTAAGAATCATAAATACAAAAACTATTGGAGGTCTAGAAGAGTCCCTGAACCAGACCTTCAAGAGTTATACGTATACACAGAAGTGTCAAGGATCATTCAAAGCTTTCCTGACGGTGACTATAGAGTAAGGGCTTAGCTAATCCTACCGTTGGATTCCCAAATACACTGATTGAGCTTCTTAAAGGAATATAAAGGTGTAGGCTATAGAATATAAAAGCGGCACACGCATGTGTGCACCCTTTGCACGTATGACTCAAAACAAATAAAACATTTCAGAGATAAATAACATTGTATAATTCGTATCGTTGGTCAATCACTGACGATCTCAAAGAGGATACGAACATGGAGAATAAAGTAAAAATTGACGCAGCAGTTCTGCGGGGTAATCGTATGGAGTTGAGTAACATTGGTGGCACGCTTGGTGGACGGTTCTTCCGCCTTAACAAGCACGCAATTGACGATGAGTATGGTAATCTCATCGCACAGATTCGTAACACGGGTAACAAGGAGTTGTGTCTCAACCGAGGCATCAACCGGTACGCAATTCAGGGCTTCGATATTCATCGTATCGAGTTCAAGAACGCTGGTGATGGCACACCGTGCGTCTTTATCAACGAGGGTGATAAGAACTCCCGTGGTGAGGACATGAGTGCAGTATGCCCCGTGGGCAATCGTAACCGACCGTTCACGGAGGCTTCCGAGGAGAGTATTGGCGAGGCTATCGAGTCTCAGCGACGGGATCTTATCTTTGCTGATCCCGATGGTGTGGTGGATATCGTAAACCGCTATAACCAGAATGAGATGGCACGAATCGACAGTCTCATTCAGCAGCTCACCAAGGCTAAGAACAACATCGTTCAGACGATCGAGAACAACAACAAGCGTGCCATGGAGTACAAGAAGGAGTTACGGGACAGTAGCAAGACCGTGACATCCGCATCGATCGTTGGATCCATTAGCGTCGAGTAACTATGAGTGTGACATCCAATTGTATAACCGAAAACAGTAAGCTCCACATTCAGGAGATGCTTCTCACTCCTCAGATCAGTGAGACTGTATATTCTGATGTAAAGAAGGGTAAGACCTATAAGCTTACACGGATCCGAAACGACGGATCAATTTATCTCGGTGAGACTTCTTATGTGTGGTGGAACAATTTGTTCAACCTTAGTAAGGAGATCTCATTTGAGGCATTCTGTATGCGAGTATACGAAGCTATTGCCCAGATGGCTGGTGCAGAGGGCTCCGATATCCAAAAGACAATCATGCGTGGTTTGAATAAAGACATTCTTACTGCGCTGATAGCTACGAAAGATGTGAATATCGTGGTGGATCGTTTGTTCGATACGCTGCGCTTCGCAATCGAATCTAGCCCCATGGCGTCTAAGGGAACACCCTTACGGCGTGAGTCTGCTGAGGATATCCTTAGCAAACTAAAATTCACTGGAGGAGCCGATCTTCCTGTATACGACTCCCGAGGCGACATTCTCGTGACACTTTACATGGAACCTACTGGATATAAGATACGGCATGTGGACGATTAACTTGGGCTAACCAGATGCTACAGTCATCTGTAGTTGCAGATCAATGCGTATCTGTAACATACCTTTATGTGAGCTCGTAACATATCGTATCATTAAACCAATAGACTTCCTACATTATAAGCCAAAATGTTCTATGAACAACTTATGTTCCATATGCTGTAGTCATATGCCGTCTTAAGATCAATGCGTATCTTAAGAGCAAAGTTTGTATGTTCAACGGACTAAGAGCTAACTCCAAACAACAACAATCACCCCTAAAGAACTGCGTTTGCGCTCCGTATGCTGTAGTCATACGCCTTTGTAAGATCAATGCGTATCTTACAAGTCAAGCTTACGCAGTTCACATTGTCCCGTGGTGTAAATGGAAACACAACAGATTTTGGTTCTGTCATTCATGGTTCGAATCCATGCGGGATAACTAGGTAACTTACGAGGCACTCGAATTCAACTATGTTTTACTTTAAAGATATCAAATATGAAGAAGAATAAGAAGTTGAATGCCAATGATATTATCAGCACTCGTAAGCGTCTCGATAGTGAGATTGCCACCTATTGGTCTTTTATCAAGGCCGAGAACACATTGCGTAATAACGCTCTGAAGTTTCGTACACACAATCTTCTAGAGCTATATAACCAGATTACGCAGAAGATTGAGCACCGAATCCTAATTAAGGGTTTGCTCAATAATCTTAACAACGACAAGCTTAATTTTAGTAGTTCTGAGTTTATGAAGTCTCATTACTACAACATTTTCCGTCTTCAGGAGTGTCAGGAGCAGATTACGAAGCTCAATGAGATTCGTAAACGCTGTCTTGCACCTCAGCTGAAGGCTCAGAAGGGTAAGAAGGCACTCGGTTATAACGAGGTGTTTACCCATGAGAAGATTTCATCTATCATCAACAAGCTTGAGTTGATGGTGGCATCTTGCAAGAGTGCAATTGCCAAGTATAACGACGAGACGCAGATTGAGATAATTGATAACAGTCTCGATGCCGTTCTTGCGGCATAAAACAAGATAGAGCTTAGTGTTTTGGACTGCCCAGAGGGGATTCTGATCGATGCAGAAAAAGCTCACAGAGAGCGTTTAATCAGCACGGCTTAACAACTAACCATAAGACGTGTTAGATGCGCTTAGAAGGCCTGTATGAGGCCTTAAATCGAATATATTACACACTAAAGACATTATCAAAATGAACACATATAATATTGACAAGCAGTTTAAGAAGTTTTGGAAAATTAGTCATGCAAAGAGCGCATTGTTGTGGAAAATAATGTGTTTTTTGGAAACCAAAAGAGGTCAATCGTTCGTTAACAACTTGCACAAATTCTCTTTGAAAGAGCTTGGCATGATGTACGGTATGAACCTTATGACTATCAACAACAGTAGGGACGTATATACAATTATCGATAAGGCGATGAATCTGTGTAACATGAAACCTACTCCAGGAGCCCCGTACAAGCCATGGGATGTACCTGAGAAGCCAGATTATCCCATGTACCTTACAAGTGGACGTCAGCCCTTTAAAACGATCCATACAGCCGTTTATAAGCGTTTTCCGAACACTAAGAAGATTGAGGGTTATGGTATTAATGGTTGGGATATTAAATATCGTGATATCTCTGATGTAGGATTATTGGAGAATAAGCGTATTTGTTGGCGATATGAGTATTATCGTGATTATACAAAGCTTCTTGAGAAACATAAGATGGAGCGTTGGGAGCGTAAGCACCCACGTCCTACGGATACGATGCTGAAGCAAGACTTATTCCCAGAGATGCTAACGGCGGCATGGGAGAAGCGAGAGAATGAGGCTCGTAACTACATACGTAATCTTGTGAAAGAAAAGTATGACAAATCATCTGTACCGTGTATCGCACGAGTCAAGAACTATGACGGCACGTACAAGAATGAGATTGTGAGTTGGATTAGTGATCCGCATAACAATATCGGTCGTATAAACAATGACGACTATGCAAACAACTCGTTAGTTCGTACAGGAGCAAAAGATCTCCTGACATATTCCATGAACAAAAACGTTGTATGTGGGTACATACAGAATCGAACTCAGACGTTAGGTCGTACATTGACGATGGACATGATTCATCAGATTGCTGCCTAACGTGAGACCTATTTGGCACTATAATGGTGTTGAATAGGTCTTTTTGCGAATGTGGTGGAATGGTAGACACGTAACACTTAGGATGTTATGCTAAATAGCGTGCAGGTTCGAGTCCTGTCATTCGCACAACGTATTGTCGTGATTTTGAATTTAAACGCAAGAATTCTTTTCAAGATAGAGTCACAAGCGTGTGACAAAAATACTCAGGTGTGTGAACATATGAGTATCTTGACTCCGTAGCTCAGAGGTTAGAGCAGGGCATAGTTAATGTCAAGATCACAGGTTCGAGTCCTGTAGGAGTCGCTTTGGTTAATTGTCTTTTTATTAGCATTTTTTACTTTAAATTAAGGTTCTGCAATGATTTGATGATACCACAAAAAACATAGTTGCTGTGAAACAGCTGTGTTTTAGCACCAACAGCGGTTGGTGTATTTGCCTCTTTAGCTCAGTTGGTAGAGCACGGGCTTTGTAATCACGGGGTCGTTGGTTCGAATCCGACAAGAGGCTCTTAACCCCCTTAGATGGAAAAAGCTAAGGCTCGCCATCCCTTTAAGGGGTGGCTTATTATTGGTGGAATGGTGAAATAGGTAGACACATCGGATTTAAGTCCCGGTGCTTATAAGAGCGTGAGGGTTCGAGTCCCTCTTCCACTACGTGTTATTTTGTTTTTCCATTAGTTGTTAGATAACTATGTATTTCTTTTCTCATACGGTCTGTGAAGATAGTATGAGATCCGGGCCTTTAGCTTAGTGGTTAAAGCAGCTGGTATAATTAGTTGGGGAGTTGGCGCAAAGGTTAGCGCAAGAGTCTATACACTCAAGGTTGAAGGTTCAAATCCTTCACTCCTTACTAAAATTTTTTAAAATATACCAGAAGATCATAGGTTCAAGCCCTGTATGGCCCACACAACACGAACAGCTGAAATATGTGCTTTGAATATAAGCAGTAAGTCGTGGCAAGCTTACTTTAAAGTATTTAGCCTTCATGAATTGATAAATATGATTGTTCGTGACCAACACTGCTATAGACGTATAGATCGTAAAGCCAGAGCCCCTGGATTCAAGCAATGGCGCAGAACGTAGGCTGCAGTTGGCAACTCACTATAGTTTAAGTTGCAGGGCAGAGTGGTCTCGGAGTTTCGAGAAAGGGTTCGACTCCCAACTGCCCTCTATAACCAAACGAGTCTTAGAACCATGGTAATACATAACAAACCAGTTATCGTCTACGATATTGAGGTGTTTCCAAATGTGTTTCATTGCACTTGCAAAAACACTGAGACTGGAGAGTATAACAAGTTCGAGATTTCGCAACGTAGAATTGATATTGATAGTTTGGTTGAGTTCTTCAATAGAGATTATCTCTTTTGTGGATACAACAATAAACGCTACGATGATGTTGTAATCAACTATATTATCATGTATCGAGAACCATTATCCAAATCTCCATATTGGAGATGTACGGATAGTATCTACAAGCTGTCTCAAACAGTCGTATTGTCCAAAGACGGAGATACTAAAGCATTTAGACGATGGATGTTCGCAAACTATTTCGAATCTATGGATTTACTAACTATGTTATTTAGTAGTAAGTTACGTGTAGGTTTGAAAGAAATGCAAATAACGATGTTCTATCATAATGTCCAAGAGTACGATGGGGATTTCAATGAATTTCTTCCACTTAACCAGATTAACAAAATGATAGCGTATAACATCAACGACGTAGATTCAACTGAACAGTTGCTGAATACGTTACAAAAGAAAGGAGAAATTGATGTACGGTTGTTCATGGAGAGTGAGTATAATATAAACGCACTGTCTATGGATAGCGTCAAGTTTGGAGAAACGATGCTCCTTAAGGAGTATTGTAAACGTACACACCAAAGAGAGCGTATAGTCAGTGAACAAAGATCTCCTATGGATTATGTACCTCTGAAGGACGTTATTCTACCGTTCATTACATATAAAAATCCGATATTACAAGGTGTTTTGGAAGATATGAAACGACAAGTCGTTCCTACCAAGAAAGAGCTTATTCCAAAAGGCCAAAAAGCATACGAGAAGTGTTTTGTTATCTCGAAAACGCGCTACTCTGTTGGAGTTGGAGGAATTCATTCCTTAAACAAACCAGAGATCTTCGTTCCAAGTGAAGGTGAGTACATAGGGCATGCAGATGTCACCTCAATGTATCCATCTTTTATTGTACAATATAAATGGGTACCCCGTCACTTAGGAAAAGAATTTTGGGAACTGTATAAACATGTATATCATGAACGTATAGCTGCCAAACGTAGTGGAGAATCAGTCAAGTCGACAGCTCTAAAGCTTGTACTGAACTCAGTAACAGGGAAAATGCAGCAAGAAACCTCATGGATGTATGATCCATTTTCAGTATTTAAGATTCGTATCAACGGACAGTTGGTACTTCTTATGCTTGTAGATAGATTACTCCAGTTGGGCTGTAGGATTGTACAGGTCAATACAGATGGTGTCATGTATGTTGCTAAGGAAGCAGATAGGAGTGGTGTCCAATCAGCAATCCATGAAGTAGAGCAACTTACACGTTTAGGTTTCGAAACTGATGACTACGAAGCGTTTTATCAGTACGCTGTTAACGATTATTTCGGTGTCGTTAAAGGGTATTCTCAATTCAAGAATCCAAAATTGATAGAGAAAAAGGGAATGTTTATCACAGATGCCAAACTAGGTAAAGGTCTTGCACCATTGATCATACCTAAAGCTGTGATTAACTATTTCCTTACAAAACAAGATGTGTCAGAGTTTATCAAAAGTGCTAACAACATTGATGATTTTTTAATGACACAACGAGTTGATAAGAAGTTTAAAGTTGAATACGCAGATAAGTATATACAGCGAATCAACCGCTTCTATGCATCAACAAATGGATACTACTTGTTTAAGGTTAAATATGAGGATGATGGTCCTCATTATTCGAACATGCTAACAAAATCCGGCATAACAATCTTGAATAAGTTAGACTCCAAACCCATTGAAGACAGAAAGATCAACTACAGCTACTACATATCAGAAGCTCGTAAGATTATAAATGATCTACAATGTCGACAGTTAGAACTTTTTTAGTAACCAACTTGTTAACCTTTGAGTATAAGAGATGATTATTGAATTAGATACAAAACTTGCGGATTTACCGCAACAACTCAATATGAACCAGTTGGTGTTCCTAAGTATGGTATTAGACGACAATCACAAAAACAATCAAGACGTCCAAAAAATTGTCAGCCTAATTACGGACGACGAAATATCATACTTAGTTTCTCAGGGACTTATAACCTCGATAGAGAGAGGTAATTCAATTACGTATCAAGCAACTGATCAGCTTAAAAACCATTTAAAACCTGAAAAGGATTGGTTTGATCAGTTTTACGATATGTACCCCGTCTATATTATGCGACCAGATGGTGTAAAAACCTATCTTAGAGCAAATGTAAACAAATGTAGACGCATGTTTAATTCAAATGTTGGAAAAAGCTCAGCAATGGCCCAACATCTCATTGACTGTCTTAAGTTTGAACTCGATAAAAAGAGTAGAACAGGAAAGTTGATGTATATGAAGACAATGTGGCGATGGTTAGTTGACCATCAATGGGAAGAATCTGAGGAAGAAATGCAAGACCAAGTGAACGAAACAAAACAACAAAGTTATGGAACAGAACTCATCTAATCTTAGAATACGACCAATGTCTATCGTAGCTCAAGAAGCTATTGACTATATACGTGGTAGGAAGGAACACAGTGTTGTGTCTCTAAGAACAAGATGGAATAAGCTCAACTCTCAGTGTATGGGAGGTATTGAGCCTAACACTGTTTACACGTTTACTGGAATTTCAGGAACCGGTAAGAGCTCTCTTGCAAATCTTATCGCAACGGACATTATTGATCTTAATCCGAGTGAAGACATTGTGATTCTTAATTTTTCGTTAGAAATGGTTGGCTTTAGGCAGGTTGGAAGGACGCTCTCAAACAAGCTTAAGAGAACGACTTCTGACTTGTATAGTTCTGAAAAGGACCTGGACGACAAAACCTTCGCTAGTGTCGTATCAGTAGCCTCCAAGCTAAAGAAGTATCCAATCTACTTTGTAGACAATCCTGGTACTTCTACGCAAGTTAAGAATACAATTATGGCATTCTATGAAAAGTATGTGAAAGATACTGGAAAACATTTCATTATAATGTACGATCACGCACTTCTAACAACGCGTGATGGTTCAGTATTGGAGACAATAAGCAACCTGCTTCAGGTTTTCATACAAGCTAAGAAGTTACCTCTTACGAGTATTATACTTCTTACGCAAATGAATAGAAACATAGAACAGCCAGAAAGGATTAATAACCCATCGGGACATTTCCCGATGAGAAGTGATTTATCATCATCAGATGCTGTATTCCAAGGCAGTGATTATGTCTTGGCAATGCATCGACCGGAATTGTTGGGAATAAGGGAGTACGGACCCATGAAGTTACCAACAGAGAACAAGGTTTACATGCATATCTTAAAAAATAGAGATGCGGGTAAGCCGTGCATCATCGAATTCGAGAACGATCTTAAGTTCAACAATCTGATTGAGTGCTAAGCATCTGAGAAGACGTTTAACACATTATATAAGGCTGAATATTATGATTAAGAATACTTTTATCGTTGACAAGACTAACACCAATAACAATTACAATACGTATGACAACTATTCTGAGGATCTCACTTCTCTTATTCTGTCTTCTGTGATTGCGAAGAACTCTTCTATGCAGCAGGAGAAGCCCAAGAAGAAGAGTTTGTTTAGTTTTATGTTCAACAATAAGCCTGCGAAGACAATCAAGCCGACCAAGGAGATCGGTTTGTTGGAGGCAATCAACTATCTCGCAAACGATTATCACCCCGATAACTATTGTGGTGATTACACGAAAATTAAGCTTTCTGACGGTACGATTATTCGTATCTTCGGTGACGATGAGGTTCAGATCAACGATACTCTTTTGAGTCTTGATGATTCTGCAGCCATTCTCAAGTCTCTGAAGCCGTCAACGCAGAAGTTGGTGATTGATTTCGTGATCAACATCAAGTTCTAATATATAAAAAATAGACTCAAGAAGCATGATAACACTACCTACAAGTAAGGTTCCAGCAACATCCACTAATCCAAAATTTTTGATCGTTTATGGCCGGCCCAAATGTGGAAAGACATCTGCGCTTGCCCAATTAGATAACAATCTAATAATCGATCTTGAGGGAGGAAGTACGTTTATTGACGCTATGGCTATACAAGCCAGAAGCGTTAATGAACTAGGGGAGATTGCTCAAGCCGTCAGAGCTAAGAACACTGAAGTGGGGCATAATTTCTACAAGCATATCACTATTGATAACGCTACTCGTTTAGAAGAAATCTGTTTAGGTTACGCCGCTACGTTATACAAGAAGACCCCACTTGGTAAGAAGTGGGAAGGAACAGACGTCAAAACTCTTCCAAACGGATCGGGCTATTTATACATTCGCCAAGCGGTCCGTAAGGTTATTGACATGTTCCGTGAATTGTGTGACGAATTCATTCTAGTAGGTCATGTAAAAGACGTACAGATTGAACAGAACGGTGAGGAACTTAACCAGATGGCCCTTGATTTAGTGGGAAAACTTGGAACTATCATCTGTGGTGAATCTGATGCTGTTGGACTCGTATATCGTAAAGGTAACGAGACACATATCAGTTTTGTCGGAGGTGATGGTACAACAAAGGAAGCACGAGCTCCCCATTTGCGTGGAAAAGACATTGTTGTTGCAACAGGTAATGATGATGGTACAATAACCACGTATTGGGACAAAGTGTATAAAAACGATTAAAGAACTATAAAGTCAGGAAATTATGTTTAATACGAAGAACGCAGTTATTACGAATACAGAGAACAATGGTAATTATATGCCTGCCGGTATCAATGAGGATGCACATCTGAAGGAGGTCAATATTAACGTATCTCCTACAGGTCTAGACTTCCTGGAGATCGTCTTTGAGAATAAGAACGGTCAGACAGTTAGTATGAGTGAGTGGCAGAACAAGAAGGGTTTGTATACAAAGACCGACGAGGATCTTCAGCGTGCTGATGATCGCCAGTTTGGTCGTTTGATTCAGATCATCAATTGTTTCTATCCGACGATTGAGGATGTTGAGCTTAGCTCATTCAAAGAGATGATCACTTGGGTTAAGAGCAAACTTGATCCCATGATCGCTACACAAAAGACGCTTCGTCTTAAGACAGTGTTCGATAAGAATAACTATGTGACAGTCTCAAAGAACGGTATCTTTGTAGAGCCTGTAACTGTGGACAAGAAAGATTCCCAGATAAAGAAGTTCAGTCGTGACAATTTTGAACGTACAGTTGTTGCTGACAAGGAGACTTCTGACCCGCTTACTGGTAAGAGTACTCCGGATACTGGGAAAGGTGCTGACGACCTTCCATTCTAAAATGGTCAGTGGTGGAATGAATCCTAAACCCTAAGCTTACCGGATTGTGCTTTAAACAATCCGACAAAAGAAGCCCCTCAGGCGCGCCGAAAAGCAGCATACTAGAGGGGTGTTACTCGTGAACGGTTTTCCTTAGTTTGTGTGTTTAATAAGAAAGAGAGGTTCGATTCCTCTCCACGAGACTAACATAGAATTTATAAGTCAAATGTATAGCACAAGAACAGCTAAAACAATGAGTTTAAAAGACTTGTTGGATAAGTTGGATGATTATGCTATTTTCTCGTATTATCTTGGTGATTTTAAGATCAACAAGCTAATGAATAGTCCACTTCGATCTGATGACAAGAACCCATCGTTTGCTATATTTAGAAGCAGAACTGGAGGGTTGTTGTATAAAGATCACGGCACTGGTGATGGAGGTAACGCTATTGATTTTATCAAGCGATATCGAAACATCAACACAAGACCAGAGCTTGAAAAAGAACTACTTCGTATAATAAGAAGGGTAAATCCTTCTCAATCCTATCATATCTCCACATATGATTACTCTACGTATCATGATATGGATTTCGGAATAGTTCGACAACCGTTTACTAGCGTAGATCGAGATTACTGGAAACAGTTTTCAATATCTATGTCTACGTTAAACTTGTATCAAGTGTTTAGCATTAAATATTTTCTTTGTAATAGAATCGTCCGTGGAATCTACAAAGAGTGTAATCCTATGTATGCGTATAAGGTTGGTAACAAATTTAAAATATACCGACCTTTAGCCTCTGAGTATACTAAATGGCGTTCTAATCTGACAAATGAGGACGTACAGGGATTATCTGAATTACCCAAGGAGGGTGGGAGTATTCTCATTATCACAAAGTCTCTTAAAGATGTGATGGTACTACATGAGATGGGATTTAATGCTATTGCTGCAGCAAGTGAGACAACATTCATACCTGAAGATATATTGGCTACTTTGAGTACCAAGTGGTCTAAAATACTAATACTGTACGATCGAGATGCGACAGGAATGTCAAATGCTCGTAAGTTAAGTAAGAAGTATGGATATGATGCATTTTTCATCCATAAGAGCTTTAAAGCCAAAGATATATCAGATGCTGTTAGAGACAACGGCTTTGATAAAGTAAAACAATGGTTGACCAAAACGTTAAGTAGATATGAAGATACTATGATACAAAATGTCGAAAGTTAAGGCTAACAAAGCGATTCCTAAAGGAACTAGGTTAAAACATGTAATTCAAGATGGCTATGAATTTAAAAGTCCATTAGAGGCTTATACTTGGAACGAATTCAAAAAACATAATATTCCAGTACAATATGAACCTCAACATTTTGAACTACAACCTAAGTTCGAATACCTCGGGAAACGCTATCGCAATATAAAGTATACTCCAGACTTTATTGGAGATGGGTTTGTGTGCGAATGTAAAGGGAGGGTGCAACGAGACTTCCCCCTTCGTTGGAAGATGTTTTTATACAACTTTAAGCTGAAAGGCTTAGAACGAAAGGCGTACATCGTACATAATCACAAAGAGGTAGATTCAATGATTCAAGAGATTAAATCCAGAAACAATGAAAGAATTTGCTAAAATGGGTGACAAAATTATTCCGTCACCTCAGGGTATTGATTATGAGCTTAATTGTGATCATGTGTATGAGATGCAATATGATCCATATAGTGGTGAAATATTTCTTGTGGAGCGAGATCCTATTAAGGATCAAGCACTATATTTTACACAAGATGACAAGAAGTTTATTAATTGTGTCCTAAACCATGCATCTCGAAGTGAGAAGACTACTGGTGTACTGCTATGTGGTCTAAAGGGTTCAGGCAAGACTGCTATGGCTAAACATATAGCTAAGAAGTCAGGAATGCCTGTGCTGATTGGAAATCCCTGTATCAGGATAAATCGTCTGAAAGAGTTTTGTGCAAAGATTCATCAAGCTGTTTGTATAATATTTGATGAGTTTGAGAAGGAGTGGGATTCTTCTGAGGTACTGACTCTTTTGGATGGAGTCCAAGACGGTTGTAAGCGATTAGTGCTTATGACTTGTAATGATAAGAAAGGTTTGTCTGATTATTTGTTTGACCGTTGTTCTCGTATACGTTATCAACGAGAATTCTATGGTGTTGATGAAGACATAGTCAACAAGCTGGTCACTAATGTTTGCGGAAAAGAGGATAAAGAATTAGCTAATTTTATATTCAGCAAGTTCAAAGTGTTGTCTTACGACAATATAATGTCTTTCTTGGATGAGTTAAATCATTCCAATGATTCGAAAGAAGATATTCTCAAATTCATGAACATAGCACTCAAAAATGAGTAATAAAGAGTCAAACGAACTGAAAAAGCAATTCGAGATTGCATTTAAAAACCATAACCCTAAGCTTGCGTTAGAAATAATACGTAGGCATAAGGGTTTGAGACATCGATCCAATGGAAAAAACTAAGATCCCGTATTATGAGGATATGACTCGAATAAGCAATAGCAACATAGGCTGGTTCCTAAAGAAGGGGCCAGCCTATTTGCGTAATATGCTTGATGGGAAAGAAGAAGGTTTGAGCTTACCACAATTAGCTAAGGGTACAATGATACACGAATACCTTCTTCAACCTGAAGAGTTTCAAAAAGACTACGTTGTATGGGATGCTCCGCAACCGAAATCCTCACAAGAAACAAAGTTCTGTGAAGAGCTGGCTATGTCAACCGAAATAGAGCCTGATAAAGCCGTTCTAAGCGCATATAAAGCCGCATACAGGACAACTGGCCAAAGTGAGAGTAAAATGCTCTCAGAAGGCCTAAAAAAGGCCTCTACGCTTAATTCGTATATCCAAAGCATCAAGGAGAACGATAAGCGTATTAAGATAAGTCCATATACGATGAAGAAGCTCATGGAGTTGTCGGAAGTATGTAACAAACACAAGAAAGCTAAAGAGCTACTTGCGGATGATAGTACTTCGGATATACTAACATATCATGAGTTTCACATCAACTGGGAACTATGTGGTGTTAAGTGTAAATCATTATTAGATTGCGTCAAATTTGACGTTATACATAAGACAATAATACTGATGGACATTAAAACAACATCACATCTATACTCATTTGAAGATAGTATGAGAGAATTTGACTATTTGAGACAATTATGTTTCTATACGTTAGCTCTTAAATGGTATATTGAGACTGAGTTGTATGATAACCCAGAAGATTGGACTTTCAAGTGGTATATTGTAGGTATTTCTAACGATTGGTCTAATCAGGTGAGAGTGTTTGAATTCACATCTGATCAGGTCTATAGTAGAATAGACACTATTTACAAAGCTCTTCAAGAAATCCAATGGCACCAAAGGACAAATAACTGGGACTATTATTCGTCTTACTATGAGTCTGATGGTGCTGAAAAACTGAACCTATGAGTCAATTGTTAAAATTTGCTATATCTAATCTAAATGCCAATCTTACTTACTTAGATATAAGTCCTCAATCAGGCTTTGTTAAAGCTAGTTTTGACGATATTGATAGGCCGTTTTTAGATAATCACTTCTTTCTAATGTATGATTGGAGTGTTAAAGATAGGCAAGTAGCTGCTACAGAATATAAACTTAGATCATTTAACAATTTATATAATGTACGTACAATGTTTGTTGACAAAAAACCTTATGTTGTATATGCATTTACATTACCTATAAGTCTAAAGCGTATGAAGAGTTGTTCGTTTATAGACATGAAGACTAAGAAAAACGCGTTAGATTTTTGGTGGGATTATGATTTTAACTTTAGTTCAGATATATTGAACAATAAGTTATATATACCATATGTGTACGATCCTATTCCTGCCCAAGATTATAGGCCGGATGACGAGTTTGTATAACAAAAAAAGGAGGTGTTCAGATACTGTCTCTTATACACATCTCCGAGCCCACGA
>ERZ1026848.198-NODE-198-length-34205-cov-21.190278_pt1 | contig 34205 bp, 33 predicted proteins | sample MGYA00380154_ERZ1026848 | MGnify/ENA primary metagenome ERZ1026848 (study PRJEB33269, sample SAMEA4719790) | human gut metagenome | biome: human-associated habitat; feature: organic feature; material: feces | place: Cameroon | collected 2013-10 ...
CCGCGAGGCCGCGACCGACAAGGCTTTCAGACTGATTTACCCCCGCCTTCTACCCCTAGATATGCACGAAGGCTCATTTTGATGGGTCAATTTTTGATGGGGCAATTTTGCGCGCCCAAAGTGGGTCAATTTTTGGTATCCATTAACATCGCCAGGTCCTTGAGTCCGCGGCGAAACACGCGCCGGTAAAAGCCCGACGAGCCGATGAAAAACTCAAACTCGTTGTTGGCCTCCCCCCGTTCAAGGTCGCGCACCAGATAGTTCCGCACACGGATTTTGTAGTTCGGCAGCTTTTCCTGCAGGTAGCGGAACGTGTCCTGAAAGGCCCGCCGCTCGGAAGGCGAAAAGCTGCTTTCGATGTAGCCGATCCGCAACAAGGGGCACGAATCGTAGTCGGCCTGCTGCTCGGCGGCAGCCGCTCCCGCATTCCAGAGCCCGACGGCCGCCGTCAGACAGATCGCCAAAAAAGTTTTCAGACGCATCGGATAGTGTTGGCCAAATCGTTGTTTCGAGGCTTTGAAAAAGCCCCGAAAGCCTTGTCCCGTCAGGTAATTGTAGCCAAGAGGAGCACGGTGGAAAAGCCTTTTTAACAGTCCATTTATAAGCGTTTATTGTATTTTTACGGGGAGAATTTGGCCGATTTTCATCAGGTTTTCACCCTATCCTTCATGCCTTTCGGTTCGCAATAACGGTTGATATGCGAACTGTTATACTTTGGCGTATCGGACCGGACGACGGCGCTTTTGGGCCGACTGCGGGATTGTTCCGCGGCAGGATAACCTTGACGCAGGCCGTGATGGTCCTGCTATGATTGCCCGCACTGAAGACGCCAAGCGCCCCGACGACGAGAAGTTTTTGACGACCACCAGAGAGCATCATGGACACCGAGATCCTGACCGTGCACAACCGCTATTCCCCCACCGACCGCCACACGGCGATCGCCACCTTTCTGCGCACCTTCGGCGCAAACCCATCCCTGGACATTGAGTTTTCGCGCATCCCGCAGACCAACGGCAAGACGGTCTGGCTCGGCGACTGCTCCTTTCCCACGCAGTACTTTGAAACGCTCGCGCTCGGGCACGGCATCCACGAGATGATGCACGTGCGGCACACGGACTTTCAAAAGTGCCTGTCGCTCGATCCGCTCACGACCAAACTCCTCAATCTCATCGAAGACTTGCGGCTTGATCGGCTCGGCGAGAAGGAAAATCCCGCCTACCGTCTCTGGCGCGAGCGCCTGGCCGCCAGCTGTCTGCGGCTCGGGCGTCTGCGCTCACAGGCCTCAAACGATCAGACGAGCCCGGCTGAAAACCTCATCACCTGGATGCACGGCGAAATGTGTGCCCGGGAGGGCTACCGCTGGGCGCTCGACAATATCGTGCAGCTGCGCCGCACCGTGCTGGCGATTCCGGCCAAGTGCAAAAACGCGCTACTGCGCGAATGCCGCCGCGTCGAGACGGCCAAGGATACGGGCGAGAGCCTGAAAATCGCTCAAAAACTTCGGCGCATTCTCGAAGACGAATGCCACCTGCAGCGCGAAACGCAAACCCAACGACAGCAGGAGGAACAAAACGCCACCGCCTCGCTCTTTGGACAAGAGGAGGACAAAGAAAAAAGTGAGCAACCGCTCTCAAGTGCGGACTTTCTGCAGCAGGTGCTCTCCACCACCCCCAACCTAGTAGCGGGGACGGGCGGCGACGGCGAGACCGACCCGGGCTTTGCCTTTGCCCCAGGCATTGACGAGGCCGCGCCCGAGACGCGCTATCGCGTCAGCCGCTGGCCCAAGCTCTCGGCCAAGAGGATGGAGCGCTCGATGCGGCAGGAATTTGTGCGTAGCTTTGAAAAGGCCAGTCAAAATCTGCCCGAGACCATCCGCGCCTTTGCCGATTTGTTGCACACCAAGGACGAGTCGGCGGGCAGCCGCTTTGCCCACGAAGGCATTGAATTTCGCGACGACTGGCTCGACACGCTGGCCTCAACCGACCGCAGCGTCTTTGAGGTGTCCGCCGAGGGCCGCTCGGTGAACGCCGAAATCTGCGTGCTGTTGGATCGCTCGGGTTCGATGGGCGTGGGTACGATGACGCTGGCCAAGCTGTCGGTGCTCTCGCTCGTGACGGTGTTGTCGCGCCTCAAGGGCGTCACGAGCACCGTGTCCGTCTTTCCGGGCCTGACGGACAAACACGTGGCGATCGTCAAAGAGGCGCACGAGTCGCTCGAAGCGTTCAGTGCGAAGGTGCCCGGGATCGACGCCTTCGGCTCGACCCCGATCTTTGAGGCCATGCACTGGGCGATGGACGCCTTTGCTCCGAGCCGAGCACGCGACAAACTGCTGTTGGTGATCACGGACGGGCGCTTTGAGCCCGACCGCTCTCGCCCGATCCAGACGCGCTTAAAGCACTTCGGGGTGGAACTTGCGCTCATGTCGATCGGCATCGACAACAAGGACGCGGCCGACAACCACGTGCTCGTCAAGGATCCCCAAGAGATCAACGACGGTCTTGTGACGCTGCTCTCGCACACGACCTTTGCCAAAGCCGTCTGCCGCAAGCAGGCGTAAAAAAGGCGCCCGCAGGCGTCTTGGCGTCGGGCCGCCGAAAAACCGGCGGCTCGTCTGGATCTCTTAGAGTTCGGGGCCGAACTTTTCCAGGCTCTTTTCCAGGAAAGCCTGAGCGCCGAAGTCGTCGTACATTTCGAAGGGCTGGTGAATCCAGGGACTGCCTTCGAAGGTCACTACGCTGTAGTCGGGCTTAAAGACCGAGCAGGCCTTGACCCAGAGCACGGCCACACGGATTTCCGTGATTTCCGGGTAGCACTTGCGCAGGTGTTCGACCACGCGCTTGATGGTCTGACCCGAGTCGCACAGATCGTCGACGAGCAGCAGCTTGCCCTTGAGTTCGGTCACGCCGGTGATGTACTGGGCGATGTCGAGGTCCCCCTGCACGGTGCCCGCCGCTTCGCGGTACGAACTCGTGGTCATGATCGCCAGGGGCTTGCCGTAAATGCGGCTGAAAAAGTCACCCGGGCGCATCCCGCCGCGCGCCAGGCACAGCAGGGAATCAAACTGCCAGCCACTCTTAGCAACGCGCGCCACGAGGCGTTCGCAAAGCTCGTTGTATTCTTTCCAGTCGTAGTGGGCGTGGGTCTGGGTCATGGTGCGGCGGTTTCCTCAGGATACGGACAGTACGTCAAAAGGCGGCTCCGTTGAGGGATACCGCCTTTTGTTTTGATTTAAGAGTTGATTTTAACCCGAACGGCCCCTTTCGGAAAAGGGGCGCGTCGCGGGCGAGATCAAGCGAACGGGTCGTTGATCAGGATGGTCTGGTTGCGGTCCGGGCCCGTGGACACGAGCGCGATCGGGCAACCGGCCACTTCGGAGAGACGCTGCAGGTACTTCTGCGCCGAAGCGGGCAGATCTTCCCAGCGGGTCACGCCGAAGGTGCTTTCATTCCAGCCTTGGAATTCTTCGTACACCGGCTCGCATTCGGCGGCGGCGTCGGCCCCGTAGGGCATCAGGTCAACGGGCTTGCCGTTGATGGTGTAGCCCACGCCGAGCTTGACGGTCTTCATGCCGTCGAGCACGTCGAGCTTCATGATCGCCAGGCCCGTCAGACCGTTGATTTCCACGGCGCGGCGCAGCGCGGCACCGTCAAACCAGCCGCAGCGGCGCGGACGGCCCGTCACGGCGCCGAATTCGTTGCCCTTGCGGCGCAGCTCTTCGCCGACTTCGTCCGTGAGTTCCGTCGGGAACGGGCCCGAACCGACGCGGGTGCAGTAGGCCTTGGTGATGCCCAGCACGTAGTTGAGGCGGTGTGGTCCCACACCGGCGCCGGCGCAGGCCGAGCCGGCCACGACGTTCGAGCTCGTCACGAACGGGTACGTGCCGTGGTCGATGTCGAGCATCGAGCCCTGGGCGCCCTCAAAGAGGAACTGCTTGCCCTCGTCCATCTGAGCGTTGAGCTCGGCGCTCACGTCGGCCACGAGCGGGCGCAGACGATCGGCGTAGGACAGGGTCTTGGCGATGACTTCCTCGGGATCGAGCGGTTCGGCGTTGAGGTAGTTCTTGAGGATGAAGTTGTGCAGCTTCATCACTTCGCGCACGCGCTCGGCAAAGCGTTCCAGATCAAACAGGTCGGCCACGCGCACGCTGCGGCGGGCCACCTTGTCTTCGTAGGCCGGGCCGATGCCGCGGCCGGTCGTGCCGATCTTCTTGGCGCCCAGCGCCGCTTCGCGGGCATGGTCGAGCGCCACGTGGTACGGCATGATGAGCGGGGCGTTGCCCGAGACACGGATGCGCGGCTCGGCGTCAACGCCGTGGCTCTTGAGTTCATCGATTTCGGCGAAGAAGGCTTCCGGAGAGAAGACCACGCCGTTGCCCAGATAGCAGCGGCTCGTCGGGTGCATGATGCCCGAGGGGATGAGACGAAGAATCGTCTTGGCGCCGTTGATCACAAGCGTGTGACCGGCATTGTGGCCGCCGTTGAAGCGCACGACGCCGTCAACGCGTTCGGTCAGCCAATCGACGACCTTGCCTTTGCCTTCATCACCCCACTGGGCGCCGATAACCACGACATTTTTAGACATTTGGACTCCTTTGATTCCGGAATTCAAAGAGCTTTGACTTCAAAGCCCGAAGAGGTTCTAACCAATTCTTGTGTAATGACAAACTGCTCGAGCACGTCCTCGTCGCGCTCACCGGGCAGCATACGCACGACGATGCGGCCCTCGTCACGCAGTTTTTCCACCTGCGCTTCGAGGTCCTGCGCGAGCGGTCCGCGCGCCACGATCGCCTCGGGGCGATGCGACTCGGACACTTGTAAAGCGGCCAGAGCCCGCAGATAAACGGTAAAGCCGCAGGCCGGTCGCGAACGGCCGAAAGCCAGACCGACACCATCATAGCGCCCGCCTCGCAAAACCGCCTGAGCATAATGCGGTATGTGCACCGAGAACGTAATGCCCGTCAGATACTGATAGCCGTGCACGTCGCAAAAGTCAAAGCTCACCGAGTCGGCGCCGCAGATGGCCGACAGTTCGCGCACTTCGCGCAGGGCGGCCTGAATTTCGCTCTTTTGCGGTAGCTCGCGCTCGAGGGTATCGAGAACCGACACGTCCCCGAAGGTGCGCAGCAGCAGCTGCAGAGCCGCCTTGACTTCGTCGTCCAAGGCGCCGCTGGCCTCTTGAAGCGCCACGGGATCCTTCATGCGCAGGGCGCGCACGACGGCGTGCACGCTCTCGTCGGTGATGTTTTCACCCAAGAGGGCCCGCAGCACGGCCGTGTGACCGATATCAAGGTGCACCATTTCAATGCCCAGCTTTTTGAGGGTGCGCACCGCCAGGGACATGATTTCGGCGTCGGCCTCAATGCCGCTGGCGCCGAAAAGTTCAACGCCGGCCACCACCGGTTCGCGGCTGGCCAGAGGATGCATGGGTCGCGCGTGCAGGCAGCTGCCCGCGTAGCAAAGGCGGCTGACGCCCTTGCGGCCGAGAATGTGCGCGTCGATGCGCGCACACTGCGGCGTCATATCGGCACGGATGCCGACCGTGCGGCCCGTGTCCGGGTCCATGAACTTGAACGTGCTGTTGTCAAGGTCGCTGCCGCTGCCCGTCAAAAGGGAGTCGACGTACTCGACCATGGGCGGCTGCACGAGCTCAAAACCGTGCACCTGAAAAAGATCCAGGCACTTGCGGCGCATCGATTCGAGCACGCGCGCCTCCCGCGGCAGAATGTCCGCGAAGTGCTCCGGAATAAGCCAACTCGTCATTTTGTTTTTGTTCAGTTCCAAAAGAGCGTGATGAGCCAGACGGCGGCCAGGCCGCCGATGACCAAAGCACCGGCAATTTTAGCCAGAACGGCGTCGGGAAGCTCGGCCGCGGCACGCACGGCCTGCTTCCACTTGCCCGGGGCCACCAGGGGCATGCCCCCCTCAAAGACCGCCATAAAGCAAAGCGCCAGTACAATCGTTTTCATGGCCGGCCGCCCGTCTTACTTTTCCTCGGCCTTTTTGAGGTATTCGAAGAATTCGGCCGAGCCGTCCAGAACAATCATGTCCGAGGGCTTGCCGAAGCTCTTCTTGTAGGCCTCAAGGTTGCGGTAGAACTTGGCGAACTCGGGGTTGCGGTTAAAGGACTGCGCATAGGTCGCGTTGGCCTGCGCGTCGCCCGCACCCTTGATTTCCTGAGCCTGACGATAGGCTTCGGCCAGGATCACTTCGCGTTCGCGGTCGGCCGTGGCGCGGATGCGTTCGGCCGAGGCCGCGCCCTTGCTGCGCTCTTCGCTGGCCACGCGCTTGCGTTCGGCTTCCATGCGGCGGTAGACAGACTCGGAAATTTCCGGCGTGAAGTCCACGCGCTTTAAGCGCACGTCGACGATGTCGATGCCGATGTCCTGCACGCGGGCCTGCAGACCCTTTTGGATTTCCATCATCGCCTTTTCACGTTCGCGCGAGGTGATCTCGTTGACGGTGCGGCGGTTAACGGTCTGGTTCAGAACGTCGCGCAAGAGCGCGGCCACACGGTCTTCGGCGGCGCGCTCATTGCCGATGAAGGACACCCAGTACTTGCGCGGATCGGCGATGCGCCAGCGCACGAAGCTGTCGATCAGAAGGTTCTTCTTTTCGCTCGTCTGCACGAGGTCGGCGTTGGGCGCATCGAGCGTGAGGATGCGCTTATCCAAGTAAACGATGTTTTGCAGCGGCGCGGGGAGCTTGACGTACAACCCGGGCTCGGTCTTGACTTCGCGCAGCTCGCCCAAGGCGAACACCAGCGCGTACTCGCGCTCGTCGACCGTGTAAAGGCACAGCTGGGCGGCACCGGCGGCCACAACCGCCGCGACGATAAGGGAAGTGAGTTTTTTCATTGTTTTTCTCCCCGGTCTTAGCGGATACGGTCACGGATGAGACTACGGGACGGCTCGCTTGCCGGCGCACTCTGCACGACGGGCGACGCCGTGGTCACCGAGCTGCCCGCGGCGGCGGGCACGGCGGCTTGGCCGGCGGCCGCGCTCTGCTCGAGCAACTTGTCAAAGGGCAGATAGAGCAGATTGCTCGCGCCCTGAGTCTGCACGAGCACCTTCTTGGTGTTGGCGTACAGGTCGCTCATGGCGTCGATGTACATGCGGTCGCGCGTGACCTGCGGGGCCTTTTCGTACTGCTCGAGCACCTTGCTGAAGCGCTCGGCGTCACCCTGCGCGGTCTGCACGACGCGCGCCTTGTACGCTTCGGCTTCCTGCACCAGGCGCGAGGCCATACCGCGGGCCACGGGCACCACGGCGTTGGCGTAGGCCTGACCTTCGTTGATCTGACGCTCGCGGTCCTGACCGGCCTTGACGGCGTCGTTGAAGGCCGCCTGCACCTGCTGCGGCGGCTGGGCGTTCTGAATGGCCACGCTCATGACCTCAATGCCGGTGCGGTACCGGTCGAGCATTGACTGCATGGCCGCCTGCACGGCCGTGGCGATTTCCTGCTTGCTTTCAAAGAGCACCGAGTCCATCGTCTTGCGGCCGACGACTTCGCGCATGGCCGACTCGGCCGCGTCAAAGACGCTGCGGTCCGGATCGCGGCTGCGGAAGAGGTATTCCTTGGCTTCGTGCGGCTTGATGCGGTACTGCACGTTGAACATCACGTCGACGATATTTTCATCGTCCGTGAGCATCAGCGCTTCCTTGAGGCGCTGCGTGGTGCCGCGCATGCCGATTTCGGCCTTGCGCACGCTCGAGACGTCCACGATCTCGACGCGCTGCACCGGCCAGGGCATGCGCCAGTTGATGCCCGCGGCGCTGTCCTGCGTGTACTTACCGAACGTGGTCACCACACCGATCTGGCCTTCGGGCACGATGTAGATGCCCGTGGCAAGCCACCCGACGACGGCCACGCCCAGCAGGGCGGCGATGCCCTTGCCCGAGACCGACTTAGGATCGGGGGCAAAGCGGGGCTTGGCGCGGCGCGGACGCACGGGCGGCGGATTGTTCCAGCCGCCCTCGTCGCGGTTGCGATCGTCGTCTTGCGCATTGTCGTCACCGCGGCGCTCGTCGTAGGCGTCGCGACGCGTCTGTCCCGAGCCCGCCCCGCGGCGGTCCTGAGGCTGCGAGCCGCCGAAGATCGAATTGATCATGCGGTTAAAGTCGCTCCAGAGCTGATCGAGGTCACTGCCGCCCTGATTGGGCGTGCGGCGGCTGCGATCGTTGTCCTCACGCGGCTCTTCGTCGCGGCGATTGTCCGACGTGTCCTCTTTGTTTTGTTCGTCATCGCGGGGCTTGTTCGAGCCCGAGGAACGGCCCCACTGCGGGTCATTAAATGACATGAACGTTTTTCCTGTCTGAGTTTTTTGATTTTGATCGGTGTTCCGAAGCGGTTCGATCAAGGCGGGAAAGTCTCCCCGAACCTCGCCTTTGACCGCGTTTCGAACAGCTTTTTGAGTTTAGCATCCGCGCTCTTTGCCCTGTCCGCAAAACGCCCGCTTTAACCGACTGTTACCAAAGGCAAAGTCAGCGCCGGCGCGGCGCAGCGGCAGGCGGGCTTTCAGAGCAGCGACTCCAAATCCTTAAGGGCGTCTTCGTCGCTTTGCACCTTGCGCTCGGGCTCTTCCCAGAACTCGAGCTCGCGCGGCAGGCTTTGCTTTTGCTTGCGCACGATTTCACTCGTCTCGCACAGCACGGCGCGCAGCAAATCAAGGCCGGCGCCCGTGACGGCGCTGATCGTCACCGAGCGCACCGTCCCGTCGGGATTGCGCTGCACGGCGGGCTCGAGCCCCGAAATGTCGCACTTGTTGTAGACGACGATTTGGCGGATCTCGTCGGCGCCGATCTGACCAAGCACCGAGGCGACCGAGGTCATCTGCTCCTCGCGCACGGGCGAAGAGGAATCGACGACATGCAACAGGATGTCGGCGTGCACCGTCTCGTCCAAGGTCGACTTGAAGGCCTCGACGAGCTGATGCGGCAGGCCGCGGATAAAGCCCACGGTGTCCGAGAGCACCACGGTCTGCTCGTCGCTCACCCAGCAGCGCCGGGCGGTCGTATCGAGCGTGGCAAAGAGCTGATCGGCCGCGTAGGCCTTCTCGCGCACCAGACGATTAAAGAGCGTCGACTTGCCCGCGTTGGTGTAGCCCACGAGACTGACGGTGGGTAGCTCGCCGGTCAGGCGCGAACGGCGTTGCGTGTCGCGCTGTCGCGAGAGCTTTTTGAGCTGCTCGCGCAGCATCTTGACGCGCGCGGCGATCATGCGGCGGTCCAGCTCGATCTGCTTTTCGCCCGGTCCGCCCGTCTTACCCAAACCGCCGCGTTGGCGCTCCAAGTGCGTCCAGCCGCGCACCAGGCGCGTGGACAGGTGCTCGAGACGCGCAAGCTCAACCTGCAGGCGGCCTTCCTTACTTTTGGCGCGGCGCCGGAAGATTTCGAGAATGAGCTCGGTGCGGTCGAGCACCGGCAGTTCGGTGACGTTGGCGATGTTGCGCTGCTGCGCGGCCGACAAGGCGGCGTCAAAGACGATGCAGTCGGCCCGTGCCCCCTTGGCCAGGGCCTTGATTTCCTCAACCTTGCCGCTGCCCAGATAGGTGGCCGGATCGGGTTTGTCGCGCCGGGCCTGGATGAGCCCGACGGGCTCCATGGCGTCGGACTTGACGAGCTCGGTGAGCTCCTCGCCCGCATCGAAGAAACGTTCGCGGCCGACGGCCACGGTCACAAGAAACGCGCGGGTGGCTTCCGCCTCCCGCGCGCTGTCGAATTGAAACTTAGTCAAATCAGTTTTCGGCGTCCGGGGTCTGCTCGGCGTCTTCGCCGCCCGCGGTGCTGTTGTAGTAGTTGTTGCTCATGTTGATGAAGTTCGTCACGTTCACGGAACGCGTCGGAACCACCGTGCTGATCGCATGCTTGTACACCATCTGCGTGACGGTGTTGCGCAGCAGAACCACGTACTGATCGAACGACTCAATCTGCCCCTGAAGCTTGATGCCGTTGACGAGGTAAATCGACACGGGAATGCGGTCGCGGCGAAGAGTGTTCAGAAACGGATCCTGAAGAAGCTGTCCTTTGCTTGCCATTTTTGTACTCCGGCACATCGCCCGAAGGTGCGCATCGGCAAAATGCGGCGCCCGGCGGCGTGCGTAAATTGTTGTTGTTTTGTTGTTATCAGCATGCAACCGCGGCCCGATGGCGCACGGCTGAATGGACTGCCACAAACTGAAATGAAGAAAAATCGGGCTCTCCGAGAAAAAGCAAGAGCCCTCTCAAACATATGCTAACGCAGATTCAATCGCGCAACGCCCGCAAATAAGGCAATTTGTGCGCAAATTGTTGCTGACAAACCCTCGGTTTTTCTGCGCTTAAAACCGAAGGCGAAACCGTTACTTTTTCTTTTCCTCTTCGGCGTACGGGTTGCGGCTGGTCTTAAATTCCACCCGCAGCGGCGTACCCGCGAGGTTGAAGGCGTCTCGAAACACCCCTTCGAGGTAGCGCTTGTAGCTGTCGCTGACGGCCTCAAGGCTGTTGCCGTGAATGACGATCACGGGAGGGTTCATGCCGCCCTGGTGCGCGTAGCGCAGCTTGGGACGGGTGCGGCCCGCACGCGGGGGCTGCTGCTGCTCAACCGCGGCCATCATGACGCGGGTGAGCTTGGGCGTCGAGAGCTTGGCAAAACTCGCCGCATGCGCATCCTTGACGGCGCGCATCAGGTGGTTGAGCCCGTTTTTCTTGAGAGCCGAAATGTGAATGAAACGTGCCCAGCGCAGGAAGTGGAACTTGCGTTCGATATCCAGATCCACCATCGAGCGCTTGTAGGTGTCCACCCCGTCCCACTTGTTGACGGCCACCACGAGGGCGCGGCCCGCCTCGAGGGCGTAGCCGGCGATCTGCGCGTCGGAGGCGGCGATGCCTTCGGTGGCGTCGAGCACGAGAATGCACACGTTGCAGTCTTCGATGGCCTGCAGCGTCTTGACGACCGAGAACTTCTCGACCGCTTCAAACACGCGGCCTTTGCGGCGAAGACCGGCCGTGTCGATGAGGCGGAACGGCACGCCGTCGGCCTCAAAGTCGACCTTGATCGCGTCGCGCGTCGTGCCCGGCATGTCGTAGGCGATGAGGCGCTCTTCGCCCAACAGGGCATTGGCCAGCGTGGACTTACCCACGTTGGGGCGCCCGGCCAGGCACACCTTGATGCGCTTGGGCGCGTCGGGATTTTCCTCTTCCTGTTCCTCTTCGGGCTCGACGGGCATTTCGCCCAGGACCTTGTCCATCATCGCCGAGACACCGTGGCCGTGCGTGGCCGAAATGCGGATCGGATCGCCCAGGCCGAGCTCGTAGAACTCGGCGGCGTGCTCGCTGGCCAGGCCCTCGCACTTGTTGACGGCCAGGTACACGGGCCGCTCGCAGGTGCGCAGGCGCTGCATGATGCGCATGTCGTGGGGCGTCAGGCCCGAGCGGGCGTCGGTGACGAAGATCACCGCATCGGCTTCGGCGATGGCCGCCTCGGCCTGATCGGCCATTTCGCGCACGATGCCTTCGGACTTGACTGGTTCAAAGCCGCCCGTGTCGATCACGATGTACGGACGCGGGCCGACCCGGCCCTGGCCGTACTGGCGGTCGCGCGTCAGACCCGGGAAGTCCGCGACGATGGCGTCGCGGCTTCGGGTGAGGCGGTTAAACAGTGTCGATTTGCCGACATTCGGGCGTCCGACGAGAGCAACGACAGGAAGCATGGGAAAGCTCTATTGGTTACTTGGAGACGGTGATGTAGGACACCTGACCGTCTTCGGTTTGAAAGAGGGCACCGTTGCCCATCGAAATGGGCGGCACGCGCACGGCGCCGTCCACATCGGTGCGGCCCACGAATTTGCCCGTCTTGGGATCCATGAAATGCACCACGCCGTCGTAATCACCCACGGCGATGACATCGTTCACAACGGCGACGGCCGAGGGGCTGCGCCACAAAAGGTCGGCATTTTGCCAGACAAGTTCGCCCGTTGCATAGTCGTAGGCGTTGATTTCCCCGCGGGAGGTGGTCACGTACACGCGACCGCCGTCGGTCACCGGGCCGCTGACGGCGTCAACGGCGGCGCGCCAGATCGGGCGGCCGTTCTGGGCGCTGATGCACAAAATGCCGCCCTGGAAGGCCGCGGCGCACATCATGTTCTGATCGACGAGGGGCGTGCCCACGACGTCGCACAGACGTTCGACTTCGGTGATGCCCTTGGGCTGGGCCACGACGATGTCAAAGACAACCTTGCCCTGACCGTCGAGGGCGAGCAAGCGGCCGTTGGACTGGCCCACGAGCACGCCGGCGGGCGAAAAGCGCATTTGGCTGGCGGCTCGGACCGTTAGAGACGGCACCTGCGACTGGTAGCGCCAGCGCAGCTCGCCCGTGCCCGCGTCAAAGGCGGTGATGCGGGTGTCGGCCGTGCGAACGATCACATAGCCGGAGCCCACGAGCGGCGGCACGCTCATTTCGGACGAAAGACGCGCGCTCCAGAGCTTTTTGCCGTCCGGATCGAACACCTCGACTTCGCCCTTGACGGTGCCCACGGCGACGAATTCTCCGTCGCTGCCCACACCGGCGGAAATGTCGGCATCGGCCTCGACTTCCCAAACCTTGTCGCCGGTCTTGGGATCGATCTTGGTGACGGTGTCGCCGCCGGCGGTATACACGCCCGTGGCCGTGACGGCCGGGGTCACAAGACCGGTGACGCTCTCGCCGACGGACTCGGACCAGACGCGGTCGCTTTGCACGAGCTCGTCGATGTCGTTGAGTTCGGCGGGCTCATGCGAGGTGGAGCTGCAGCCGGCCAGGCCCAGCGCACAAACGGCGGCCGCCGCGAGAGCGGCGCGCTTGAATTTGGTGTTCACAAAATCTCTCCCTATTTGCCGGACGCCGCCCCCCCCGATGCCGGAGAGATGCGTCCCGAATTCGTTGTCGACGGTCCCTTAGGACTTTTTCTGCGGCAGCGCCTGAATCTTCAGGCTCAGCAGCGCCAGCAGCTCGCCCGAGTCGGCGTTGCGCTCGGCGGCCTTCTGCCAGCAGCCGCGCGCCCCTTCAACGTCGCCCATGGCCAGCAGCACGTCGCCGCGACGATCCAGAACGATCGGCAGTTCGGCCTGCGCCGGATCCACGGCATCGATGGCCGCCTTGGCCTTGGCCGTATCCTTGGCGTCAAGTTCCACGCCGGCCAGGCGCACGCGCGCCACGGTGGCGTATTCCGGATGGCCGCCCTGTTCAATCACCCAGGTCAGCGCCGCACGGGCCGCATCGAGGTTGCCCGCCTTGTGTTCGACGTTGGCCTTCATGAGCGCGGCCAGAGACGCGAACACGTGGTTGGAGTATTCCTTCATCAGGCCTTCGGACAGGGAACGCACGTTCTTGTCGTCGTTTTGCATGTAGGCGTTTTGCAGCGCCACATAGGCCACGGTCGCCTTGCCGCCCTGATAGCGCTTGTACCAGTTCCAGCCGTTCCAGCCGGCAAAGGCCAGGCAGAGGGCCGTGATGATCGTGAGCGTCAGGTTGCCCCACTTATCCCACCAGGCCTTCAGTTGCGCCAGGGACTCTTGTTCTTCCAAATCGTATGCCATAGGTACGCTTGCTCGTTGTCGTCGGGGCGCGAAAGCTCAAAAGCCGTTGCGCGCCCGTTGCTGATTATCCGTCCGCACCGCCCTTTTTAAGGCCGGGCGGCGCAGGTCCATTATTTGATTTTAACGGTTCGCCGAGCGCTTATTGCGCGGCGTTGCCGAACACGTCCTCGAGCGTTTCGATGGCCATGGTCATCTGCTCGGAGAACTGCTGATTGCCCTCGCCGTCGCGCAGGCGCTTGACGGCCACCTGGCCGGCGTTGACCTCGGCTTCTCCGCAGATCACCGCCCACTGCGCCAGGGACTGGTCGGCGCGCTTCATGGCGGCCTTGAGAGTGGCGCTGCCCGCGTGCACGATGACGCGGTGGCCGGCGTCGCGCAGCTTTTCGCCGATCTGACGAGCCGTCATTTCCGTGTAGCCGCCCTGGTGCGCGATGTAGATTTCGCACGAGGCGGCGGGCTTATCGTGCCCCGCGGCGCGGATGAGCTCGATCACGCGCTCGGCGCCGATGGCAAAGCCCGCGGCCGGCGTGGCGCGGCCGCCGAGAATTTCAATGAGCGGATCGTAACGGCCGCCGCCGCAGATCGTGCCCTGGCTGCCGAGCTGATCGGTCACCCATTCGAACACGGTGTGGTTGTAGTAATCCAGGCCGCGCACCAGACGCGGATTGATCGTGTAGTCGATACCGAGGGCCTGCACGCCCGCTTCCAAAACACCGAGGAAGCGGCGCGAATCCTCGCCAAGGAAGTCCAAAAGACGCGGGGCGCCTTCGACCATGGCCTGCATCTCGGGGTTCTTGGTGTCGAGAATGCGCAACGGGTTGGTCGTCAGACGGCGGCGGCTGTCTTCGTCGAGCACGTCGTAGTGATCGTTGAAGTAGGCCACGAGAGCCTCACGGTGACGGGCGCGCTCGTCGGCCGCCCCAAGGCTGTTGAGCTGCAGGTGAGCCGTGATGCCGAGCTTTTTCCACAGGCGCGCCGTCAGCGCAAGCAGTTCGATGTCCGTGTCGGGGCCGTCAAAGCCGAGGGCTTCGCAGCCGAACTGGAAGAACTGACGGTAGCGGCCGCGCTGCGGGCGCTCGTGGCGGAACATCGGACCGAAGTACCACAGACGCTGCGGGGCGTTGTAGGTGATGTTGTGTTCGATCGCGCAGCGGCACACGGCGCTCGTGCCTTCGGGGCGCAGCGTGAGCTGTTCGCCGTTCATCGAATCGGTGAACGAATACATTTCCTTTTCGACGATGTCGGTGGCTTCGCCCACACCGCGGGCAAACAGGCCCGTCGCCTCGAGAATGGGCGTGCGGATCTGCCGGTAGCCGTAGGAGGCGGCCACCGAACGGGCCGTGTCCTCAAACTTCTCCCAGACGGCCGCTTCGTCGGGCAGCATGTCATTCATGCCCTTGATGCCCGTCATCTTGATTTTTGCCATGGCTCTTTTAGTCCTTGTTCTTTTTTCAATTCGGTTGTGTGTGTTGCCTTAAGGGGGTGCCTTAGGCGGCCTTGACGGCCCAGTGTTCGGCCACATAGGCGTCGATCATCGCCTTAAATTCGCGCATGATCGCCTCGCCCTCGCCCTTGAGGGCCGCCTTTTTGACGCCGTCGCAGAAAACGGGCGCCACGGGCGATTCGCCCCGTCCGGGCAGGCTGATGCCGATGTTGGCGTTGCCGCTCTCGCCCGGGCCGTTGACGACGCACCCCATCACGGCCACCGTCATGGCTTCAAAGCCCGGGGCCGTGCGGCGCCAATACGGCGTTCTTTCGCGCAGATAGTCCTGCGTCTGCGCGGCCAGCTTCTGAAAGAGGTCGCTGGAGGTGCGCCCGCAGCCCGGGCACGAGACCACGAGCGGCGAGAAATGTCGCAACCCCATGCTCTGCAGCAGCTCCTGGGCCACGTACACCTCTTCTTCGCGGGCCTTGCCCGGCCCCGGCGTGATCGAGATGCGGATCGTATCGCCGATGCCCTCGGAAAGCAGCACGCCGAGCGCGGCGGCGCTCGCCACCACGCCCTTGGTGCCGCCGCCCGCCTCGGTAAGGCCCAGATGCAGCGCCCAGGGCGCCAGGCCCGAGAGTTCCCGGCACACGGCCACCAGATCCTGCACGTCGCTCACCTTGGTCGACAACACGATCCGATCGGCGCTCAGGCTCAGATCGACGGCCTTAAGCGCACTGCGGTGCGCGCTTTGCACGATCGCCTCAAGCGTGACGGCGCGGCCCGAGCGCGGCTGGGGCCGGCGGCGGTTTTCGTCCATGAGCTGCGCGAGCAGCTCTTTATCCAGGGACCCCCCGTTGACGCCGATGCGCACGGCCTTGCCGTTGTCGGCGGCGATGCGCACCATCGTGGCGAAGTTGTCGTCGTGCTTGGCGCCCTTACCGACGTTACCCGGGTTGATGCGGTACTTGGACAGGGCCTTGGCACAGGCCGGGTATTCGGTCAGCAGTTTGTGGCCGTTGAAGTGAAAGTCCCCCACGAGCGGCACGAAGTAACCGTCGCCGTCGAGCCGCTCACGGATGGCGGGCACGGCCTGCGCGGCCTGCGGCGTGTTGACCGTCAGACGCACGAGCTCGCTGCCCGCGTCGGCCAAGGCCTTGACCTGCGCCACAGTGGCTTGCACGTCTTCGGTGGCCGTGTTGGTCATCGACTGCACGACCACGGGGGCTCCCCCGCCGACCGTGACCGTCATCGGTCCGTTTTCGATTTTGACCGCGTGCGAGCGGCGACGCGGCTTCCAGACCGCCTCCTCGGCTTTGTCCGGGTACACGGCGATCGTTTTGGAGGACATTTTCAAAAACCCTTTCGGTTGAAAACCACGTGGGATCAGGCGTTGTCGGCGCCCGTCTTTTCGGGCAGGATGCCGAAGGCGCGCTTTTGCTCGATCAGACGTTCGGCGCGGCGGGTGCGGTCCCTGACTTCACCGGCGAGCTGCCCACAGGCCGCATCGATGTCGTCGCCGCGCGTCTTGCGCACCGTCGTGACGATGCCCGCGTCGTTGAGAATCTTGGCAAAGGCCAGAACCGTCTCACGGTCCGGGCGCTTGAGGTTCGAATCCGGGAACGGATTGAACGTAATGAGGTTGAATTTGCACGGCACCGTGCGCACGAGTTCGATGAGTTCGCGGGCGTGCTTGGGCTGATCGTTCACCCCGCCGAGCATCAGGTACTCGAACGTGATGAAGTCGCGCGGCGCCACCTTCAGGTAACGGCGGCAGGCGGCCATCAGCTCCTCGAGCGGGTGCTTCTTGTTGACCGGCATGATCTTGTCGCGCAGCTCGTCGTCGGGCGCGTGCAGGCTCACGGCCAGCGCCACGGGCACTTCGGCGCCGAGCTTGTCGATTTGGTTGACCAGGCCCGAGGTCGAGACCGTCACGCGGCGGCGCGACAGGCCGTAGCCGTTGTCGTCGAGAAACAGGCGCAGCGCCGGAATCACGTTCGTGAGGTTTTGCAGCGGCTCGCCCATGCCCATGAGCACCACGTTGCTGATGATGCGGTCGTTGGGATCGGTGACGCCGGCCTCGGCGCGCAGCGTGCGCTCGGCGTGCCAGAGCTGGCCGACGATTTCGGCCGTGGTGAGGTTGCGGTTAAAGCCCTGCTTACCCGTCGAGCAAAACAGGCACCCCATGGCGCACCCCGCCTGCGTGGAAATGCACAGCGTGCCGCGGTCGTCTTCCGGGATGAAAACGGCTTCGACGGCGTTTCCGTTGCCCACATCAAAGAGCCACTTGCGCGTGCCGTCGCTCGAGTGCTTGACGGTGATCACGGGCGGCGCTTTGATGTAGGCCAAGTTTTGAAGCTTGGCCCGAAAGCTCTTGGCCAGATTGCTCATCGCGTCAAAGTCGTCCTCGCAGTGCCGATGCATCCAGCGCGCAAGCTGAACGGCACGATAGGGCTTTTCTCCGAGTGCGGCGCACCACGCCTTGATTCCCTCAACGTCGAAGTTGAGAAGATTGACGCGTTCCGCCGTCTGACTTTGATTTTCCTGCATGTTCACAATCCGGCCTTAAAGCTCTGTTGGATTTGCTACCGATTAGCGATGGCAGATGGCCAGCGTCGGGAAGAAGTAGGCCACTTCGACGGCAGCCGTTTCCGGAGCGTCGGAGCCGTGCACGGCGTTGGCGTCGATGCTTTCGGCGAAGTCGGCGCGGATCGTGCCCTTTTCAGCCTTCTTCGGGTCGGTGGCGCCCATGAGCTGGCGGTTCTTGGCGATGGCGTCTTCGCCTTCGAGCACCTGGATCATGACCGGACCGGAGATCATGAAGTTGACGAGGTCGTTGAAGAACGGACGTTCCTTGTGCACGGCGTAGAAGCCTTCGGCTTCGGCGCGGGAGAGCTGGCGCATCTGGGCGGCGACGATCTTGAGGCCGGCGTTTTCAAAACGGGTGTAGATCTGGCCGATCACGTTCTTGGCGACGGCATCGGGCTTGATGATGGAAAGAGTGCGCTGAATAGCCATTTGAGTCTCTTCTTAGATGAAAAAATGGGAAGGGAGGGCCCGCCGCAGGGCGAACCCGCAATCGAAAGGCAGTCGTCCGCGCGAGGGTGTTCGCCCCGTCAAACGAGCCGCCGAAAAAAATCAACGCGCGATTTTACCATGGGCGGCCGCCCGCCCCGCGTTTTCCCGCTCACGCGGTTGCAGTTTTTTTCGATTTTTCAATCGGATCGCCCCGATTCAAACCTTTGCTCAAAGCCTTTCAAAGGGAACCCAAACCCACCAAACCGTTTGAGGGGTTTGATTGAAAACCTTTGCTTAAACACCACTCCATTTGAGAATCACTCTTATCCGTGCAATCGCCAACTTTAAAAGCTATAAATCGTTTACATATTTTTCAATTTGCAAACGGTAGCCGTACGTCGTTTTTAACCCTTGGTTTGTTTTCCGAAGGTCTTTAAGCCCTGTATAATTTCGGCAATAAGTGAGAACCCTCACTCGTAGTTTTGAAAACCAATCGGACAACACTTTCAGGAGCCCATCCATGAGCAACGATTTCAAGGCGATGTACGAATCGCTCAAAGCCGAGCAGGTTGAACTGAACGATAAGATGAAGGCCGCCCGCGCCGAAGCCATCGAACACATTCAGGGAATCATTGACACGTTCGGCATCACCGCCGCCGACCTTTCCTTTGCCGAAGAACCCAAGGCCGCTTCGGCCGCCGGCCGCCGCACCTACCGCACCCGCGGCCCCTCGCCGGTCAAGTACCGCACGCCCACGGGTATCGAATGGTCGGGCAAGGGCAATATGAAAAAGTCCTTCCGCGAATACCTTGCCTCCCAGGGGCTGACCCCCGAAGACAAGGATTTGTTCCTGACGGACGAATTCCGTAAGTAATCGGGTTCAAACCCTTGGGCAAATGCCTCCTTCGGGAGGCCTTTCGTTATTCATCCAAAGTAAAATGCCGTCGAAAAAATCCGAAAGTCTTGAGGACCTTCGGATTTTTTTTGGCGTGCGGGTCTTTAAGCCTTGGGCGTTTGTTCGTCGTGTTCGTCAGTGACGGACTCAAAGGCCACGGGTTTGACGGGCTTGGGACCGGGCTCGAGAACCGCCATGCTTTCCACGTGCGCCGTATGCGGGAACATATTCATCACGCCCGCGGCACGCACATGCCAGCCGCCTTCGTGCGTGAGAATGGCGCAGTCACGCGCCAGCGTGGCGGGGTTGCAGGAGACGTACACCACCCGAGCCGGGCGCTTGTCGGTGGCCGCCAGCGTCTTGGCCAGCGCCTGGGCGCCTTCGCGCGGCGGGTCGATGAGCACGCGATCGATTCCGCCCATGCGCTCCCAGAGGGCGTCCCAGTCCTCGGTCGACCAGGTAAAGAGGTTGCGGGCCACAAAGTCGGTTTTGTTCGCCAGGCCATTGGAGGCCGCCCCGGCGCGGGCGCGCTCGACCAGGGCCTCCGAGCCTTCGATGCCCGTCACGTGCCCGGCACCGCGCGCCAGCGGCAGTGTGAAGTTGCCCAGACCGCAGAAAAAGTCCGCGACCTTGTGCTCGGGCTCGACGCCGAGCAGACGGATGGCCTGGCCGACCATCTCGCGGTTGACGCGGTGGTTGACCTGCGTAAAGTCCGTGGGCTTGAAGCTGATGGCCACGTCAAAGGCCTCCAGACGTAGCTTGAGGTTGTGGCGCGCTTCTTCGTGCATCGGGTAGGCCGAATCCGGCCCCTTGGGCTGCACCCAGATGTCCACGCCCTGCTCCTTGGCAAAGGCTTCGATTTTGTCCGTGTCTTCGTTTGTGAGCGGCTCTAGGATGCGCAGCACCAGGGCCGTGTGACCGTCGCCGTCGACGGCCACTTCGATCTGCGGCAGGCGCTGGGCGATCGAAAGCGACTCCACGAGGGCGCGCATGGCCGGCAACATGTCCGAGACCTTCTGCGGCAGGATGCGGCACTCGCTCATGTCGGCCACATAGCTCGAGCTCTTTTCGTGGAAACCGACGAGCACGCCGCCCTTTTTGGGCACGTTGCGCACGGTCAGGCGCGCGCGGTGACGGTAGCCACAGAATTCGCCCACGATGGGCGGCAGAATCGATTCGGGCACCACCTTGCCGATGTGCCAGAGCGCGTCGGTGAGAACCGTCTGCTTGAAGTCAACCTGAGCGTGCGCCTCGAGGTGCTGCATCACGCAGCCGCCGCAGGTGCCCGGTCCGATGCCGAAATGGGGGCACGCGGGCGTGACGCGCTGCTCGCTGGCCTTGAGGATGTCCTTGACGATGCCCACTTCGTACGAGGGCTTGTTGCGGATCTGCTCGTAGGTGACCGTCTCGCCGGGCAGCGCGCCTTCGATGAAGACGACCTTGCCGTCGTGGCGGGCCACGCCGCGTCCTTCGGCGTCGAGTTTGTCAACCTGCACTTCAAAGACAGGGCGGATTTTTTCCTTACGCGGACTCATGGGGTTCCTTCTCGTGCTGGAGTCTCAGATAAATAAATCCCCCGCACGGGGTGCGTGCGAGGGCGGCAAGTGTGTCGAATTTTCCGTTTAAAGTCAAACGGGCCGACGCTTACTTCTTGCGCAGATAGAGCATCGGATCCAGGGGCTGCCCCCCCTGACGCAACTCAAAGCGCAACTTTTCGACGCCCTGGCTCTCGCCGACTTCGGCGATCTTTTGGCCGGCGCGCACGCTTTCATTGAGCTTGACGAGCACGCGGCTCAGATTGGCGTACACCGTCACCACGGGCGCCGTTGGCTTGCCCGGCAGTCGGATGTTGTGGCGCACGAGCACGAACTGACCGTATCCGTCGTTGTTGTTGCCGATGTAGTGCACCGTGCCGTCAAGAACCGACATCACCGGATCGCCCTTGTTGGCGCCGATGTCGATGCCGAGCGTGCCGGTGCGGTTGAAGTCGGCGATCACTTCGCCCTCGACGGGCCAGCGGATTTCAATCTCACCGCGGGCGGCGGCCTGCTGGCGCTGCTCCTGTTCGGCGATCTTGCGCTCGGCGACCTGCTCGGGCGTTTCCGGGCGCTTGGCCACTTCCACGGTGGGCTCGGTGGCGGGCGCTTGGGCGGCCTGCGCCGGAGCAATGAGCTCGCCTTCGGTAACGGTGGCCGCCGGCGCGGTCACCGCGGCGCTGCCGTCCTCACGCGAGACGGGAATCTGCAGCTCGAGCCCGATCGACAGCTGCGTCGGGTCGGAAATGTTGTTCAGAAGCATCAGCTCACGCGGGTTGACGCCGTGGCGCATGCTGATGTTGTAGATCGTGTCGCCCGCGGCCACCACATAGGTGCGGCCGCTGGCCTGCGGAGCGGGCTCTTCGGTGAGGTGGCGCGGCGCAAACGTGCCGTCGGTGGGCACGGGCACGGCATGGGCCTGCGTGTCCTCCACGGGCGCCGTCACATCGGGCGCCGGGGTGCTGCGATCCTCAATCGGCGCCGTCAGATCGACCGACGAGCAGCCCGCCAAAAACACCAGGCCGCACAAAGCGGCCAAACCACGCATACGCATTTGTTTCTCTCCTAACCGATTGGCGCGATGCGGCGGACTGTCTTCCCGGCCCCGCCCATCGCCCTGTGTCCCTGAATTTTTTCCGCTGCGAACCGATGCGGTTCGCCCTGCCCCGAGCCCTCGCCCAAACACGGCGCCGGGCTTGAAATCGTGCGGTCGGCGCCGCCGCGGCACCGACCGCTAGATATCCTAACAGGAAGGGGCCGCGCGTGCGCACGCCGTATTGTTTCAGTTGTTGTTTTCCTCAACGAGCAATCGCGCCAGCTCGAGCTGCTTGTGGCTCGTGAGATCGATCTGCAGGGGCGTGACGGACACGTACCCGTGGCTTGTGGCCCAAAAGTCGGTCCCCTCGGAGGCGTCCCGGGGCTTGCCCGCGGCGCCGAGCCAGTAGATCGGCATGCCGCGCGGGTTGATTTCGTCGATCATCGGATCGGCGTTGTGGCGGCGCCCCAGACGCGTCGTGCGGATGCCCTGCATGGCGTGCAGCGGCAGATTGGGCATATTGACGTTCAAAAGAATGGGCGCGGCCGGGTTTTTCTCACGGCGCTCGAGAAAACGCTCGACGATGCGGCCGGCCATGGCGGCGGCCGAGGCCAGCTCCCCCCAGCCCTTGTCGATCTGACTGAAGGCAAAGGAGTCCACCCCGAACACGTAGCCTTCGATGGCCGCGGCCACGGTGCCCGAATACATCGTGTCGTCGCCCATGTTGGCGCCGCAGTTCACGCCCGAGACCACCAGGTCGGGGCGCTCGTCCAAGAGGCCCGTCATGGCCATGTGCACGCAGTCCGACGGGGTGCCGCTCACCACATACGTGTCGTCGGCGGCCTTGGTGACCGTCAGGGGCTTGTTGAGCGTGAGCGCGTTGCTCGAGCCGCTTTGATTGTGCTCGGGCGCGACGATCGTCACGCGCCCGAAGCGGCGCATCCGCTCGGCCAGGGCATGAATGCCCGGCGCCGAATAACCGTCGTCGTTGCTGATGAGAATATGCATGGAAAATCCTTGTGCGGGCCGCCAAATGAAGTGCCCGCATTTTAGCCTGCGGCGGATCCGCCTCTGAAGGCCGTCTCAGGGCCGTCCCCTACCCTGGGCGCGTGTCCTTTTTCACCCGAGAGCCGGCCCGGGCCTTGCCCGTAACCGAATCGATGTCGATGCGCCAGACGGCCGTCGCCTTGGCGTGCGTGCGGATTTCCTTTTCCACGTCTTCAAGAGGTCGGGTCGGGGTGTGGCGCAGGCACAGCGCCACGAGTGCCTCGTGCCACTCAGCGGGATCCGTGACCTGCACGGCGCGGCCCGCGACGATCGCGCTTTCGTAATCAACCGAAAAATGCTCGGGCAGCGTGTCCTGTTTGCGAATAAAGCACACGCTCACGCGGGAATTGGCGAGCATGTTGTCGGTCTTGCGCCCGCCGGGCAGCGACAAACAATGAATGTAGAGGAGCCCGTCGACATAGACGGGCGAAATGGGCACGCCGTAGGGCACGCCTACGGCATCAACCGTGCTTAAAACCGCATGATCGGTCGTGCACACGATTTCCAGCGCCTCCTCCTGACTCAAGGCGCGGTTGCGCCGGCGCACCGGGCGGCCGGCCGTCGTTTCGGGCTTGAAGTAGTCGGGTTCGAGCATGACGTTTCTCCGGATAGGGTTCAGTTGAGCGTTTTGCCGCTTGATTCGGACACGGGCAGCACGTCTATGCCCTCTTGGCGCAGCTGCCGCGCCTCGCCGATCGTGCACTTGCCCTTGATGAGGCGCCTTTGGGCTTGCCCGCTTTGCATGCGCCGCGACTCCTCGACGAAATTTTCGCCCACATCCTCGGCCCTGTCGGCGGCCTTGCGCACCTCGGTCATGATCCGCTCGACGGCCTGCTCAAGCTTTTCGCGGCGCTCGGCCTCACGCGCGGCCTCGGCTTGTCCGCCCTCGGCAATGTGCGCCGCACTCGGCAAACGCCGCACGTCGGGGCTGTCGCAGATCGGACAGCGCACCAACTGTTGGGTCAATTGGCGGTCCATCTCCTCAAGGCTCGCAAAGCTGCCTTCGAAGGTATGGCCGTTTTCGCACAGAAAGTCGAAGTACTTGATCGGCATTGCGGGCACCTTCGTCAGTGCGCGGCGCTTCCGGCGGCCAGATCGTGCGCGTGATCGGCCTCATGGGCATGATCATGGTCATGGTCATGCTCGTGCTCGTGTTCATGGGCGTGATCGTGCACGTGCGCGTGCGAATGTGCGCCACCGTGCGTCTGCTCGTGGATCACACTGCTTTCGGTGAGCATGTGCATCTGCTCGTGCAGAGGCTGCAAAATCAGGAAGGAGACGGCCACGCCGGCCAGAACCGAGGCGAGAATCCCCACGGGCAGCCGCACCCCCTCCTCGCGCTGCGAGTGGGTGAGCTCGGGCATGAGTACGCCCAACACGATGAAGATGAAACTCGCGGCCGACACGAGCATGGCATAGCCGATGAGCCAGGACAGGCTCGTGAGCAACGCCCAGCCGGCGGCGCCGCCCAACAGGCACGCCATGGACGAGGCGAAGACGTACCAGGGCGCACGCCGTTTGTCGATGCCGGCCTGCATCAAAATGACAATCTGCCCGAGCACCTGCGGCAGTTCGTGGGCAAAGACGGCGGCCGTGACGATCCAGCCGCTTTGCATGTCGATCGAAAAGGCCGCGGCCACGAGCACGCCGTCGACGAAGCTGTGGCAGGCGGCGCCGGCCAAAAGCACCGGCACCTTGGCGGGCGTGCCCTGAGAGCAGCACGCGTCGTTGACGACGCGCACGCCACCGCCCAAAAGCGCGGGCACCGGGCGCACCTTGGGTACGCCGTGCACGTGTCCGCCGAGGGCCGACAAGGCGCACTCCAGGATCAGAAAAAAGGCAAAGGAGACGAGCAACACGATGCCCGCGCCGTGCAGGTCGATCCCCGAGGCCACGGCTTCGGGCACCAGATGCGTGCAGGCCATCGTCAGCAAAAGGCCGGCGGCAAAGGCCGAGACCGCATTGCCCCAGCGGGCAAAGAGCCGAAACGAGAGCAGCGCCGCCAATCCCGCCGCACCGATGCGACTCAAGAGATTGGCGGCCAAAATGACGAACAAGAGAGACATAAAAAAGCGGTTGAGCCCGTTGACGTACGCCAATCGTACGCAAACGTTTCCGAAAAACAGCGCAGACGTTACCGAACATGTCCGCCGCCGAACCTGCGGCTCGGGCCTTTTTTCGGCCTGCGGGCGGGCAAAACGTCGGGGGTGACGAATTTTAACCGCCCCCTCGGCGGCGAACGTTTTTGTCCGCACTGATACATCTTGTTGCTTTCGGAGGGAAATTCTTTCAGCAAGAAGTCAGGGTTATCCGTAAAGTATCGTTCAAGGTCAAGCGCAAGCGAATCCCGTTTGACTTTGACCTGTCTCCTTTGGTTTGATTTGTTGATTTGGCGGAAGAGCGCAACACGCTTTTCCGCCTTTTTTCTTATCCGATCGCAGGGTCGGCGACGGCCTGTAGAATCTGCGACGGAACAAACTTTCCCAAGAAAGGTTTAGATAAAAAATGACCACTGCCTTCAAACTGCTCGCCCTGAGCGCGGCCTGCGCCGCGCTGGCCGGCTGCGCGGCCGCGCCCCAAGCCGATCAGGCCCGCAAGGCCAAACCCGTCGTGCTCGAAAACACGTCCTGGATGTTGCCGCTGCCCGAAAAGTCCGACTGCGACACGCCGCCCGTGATCGAATTCCTGCCCGGCAACGAGCTCTCGGGCGACCTGGGCTGCAACCGCGCCTCGGGCTCGTTTGAATTCGACGGCCACAACATTCTCTTTGACAAGGTCGCCACAACCATGCGCATGTGCGGCCCGGCCTTCATGCAGCTCGAAAACGAAATGACTCGGATTCTGCGCGACGCGCGCACCGTTGAAATGACCGAAAAGGGTCTGACCTTCCTTGACGCGCAGGGTAAGGCGATCAACACGCTCGTGCCCGAACTCGCGGGTGCCTGCTACTAAAGCTTTCGCATCGCACAGCGAACAACGCCGCAGTCTCCTTCAGGGGCCTGCGGCTTTGTCGTTTTGAGGCGGCCTTAGTGCGCCGCCTCCCAGTTGTCGGCCACGCCCACTTCGGCCAAAAGCGGCACGGAAAGCGCGGCGGCTCCCCGCATGATGGCGGGCAGCTCTTGGCGCACCAGCTCGACCTCGTTTTCGGGCACTTCCAAAATCAGTTCGTCGTGCACCTGAAGAATGAGGCGGCTTTCGAGCTTCTTGTCCCGGAGCCAGACGTCGAGCGCCACCATCGCCTTTTTGATGAGGTCGGCGGCCGTGCCCTGCATGGGCGCGTTGATGGCGGCGCGCTCGGCGCTGGCGCGCACCGGCGGGCGTGAGCTCAGAATGTCGGGCAGCCACAGACGCCGCCCGAAGGCCGTTTCCACATAGCCCTGCGCGTGCGCCTTGCTACGCGTCTGCTGCATGTAGCGGGCCACGCCCGGATAGCGCGCGAAATACTCTTCAATGTAGTGCGCGGCCATGCGCCGTTCGATCCCGAGGTTCTGCGCCAGGCCAAAGGCGCTCATGCCGTAGATGAGACCGAAGTTGATCACCTTGGCCATGCGGCGCTGCTCGGGCGTGACGGCATCGACGGGCACGCCGAAGACTTCGGCGGCGGTGGCGCGGTGAATATCCTTGCCGTCGCGGAAGGCCTGCAGCAGGCCCTCGTCCTGCGAGATGTGCGCCATGATGCGCAGCTCGATCTGCGAGTAGTCGGCCGAGATGATTTTGCAGCCCGGCTTGGCCACGAAGGCCTCGCGCACGCGACGCCCCTCGGGGGTGCGCACGGGAATGTTCTGAAGATTGGGGTCGGAACTTGCCAGGCGCCCCGTCACCGCCGTGGCCTGCCCGAAGGTCGTGTGCACACGTCCGTCGGCCTCGTCGGCCATCTGCGGCAGTTTGTCGGTGTAGGTGCTCTTGAGTTTGCTCAGAGCCCGGAATTCGAGAATGAGCTTGGGCAGCGGATAGTCGAGGGCAAGCTCCGTGAGCACCTCCTCGTCGGTCGAGGGCGTGCCCGAGGCGGTCTTTTTCTTGACGGGAAGCCCGAGCTTTTCAAAGAGCACCTGCGCGAGCTGCTTGGGGCTGGCCGGGTTAAAGGCGCCGCCCGCGATCGTTTCGATCTTGGCCTTGACCTCGTCGATGCGCGAGGCCAGCTCCGCGCTTTGCTGCGCGAGCTTGTCGCGGTCAATCAGAACGCCCGTGCGCTCCATGCTCGCCAGAACCCGCATCACCGGCAGTTCGAGCTCGCGGTAGATACGCTCCAAGGACTCGTCCTCGGCCAGCTTGACGGCCATGACGGAGGCGGCGGTGCGCAACAGCGCTGCGGTGCGGCAACCGAAAGCGGCCGTCTCGTCGATGCCGATGTCGGCGGCGTTGCGCCGCGAGGCGCCCTTGCCGAAGAAGGCCTCGTCATCGTCGGCGCTCACGGCGGCCGTGCGGGCCGCCAATTTGGAAAAGTCGTGCCGCAGATGCGCTTCGAGCACGTAGCTCATAAGCATGGCGTCGTGCACGGTGCCGGCCACGGGCAGACCGGAATTGGCGAGCACGTGCAGGCAGTGTTTGGCGTCGTAGAAAAGCTTGGAGGACGGTGAGGCAAACCAGGGCGCAAGCGTGGCGAGCACATTGGCTGCCGCGGCGTTGAGGCCGTCGGTGTGACTGAGGGGCACGTAGGCCGTCGACAGGGGCGTCAGGGCAAAGGCAATGCCCGCTGCCTTGTCGTGCATGGCGTTGAGGTTGTCGCAGGCAACCCACATCGCCACGGGAAAGCGCGACGAGGCGGCGGCCGTCAGTTCCTCGGATAGGGCCTTGAGTTCGTCCGGGGTGCGCACCACGCGCACGGCGCCGCTCGCCACAGGCGCGGCGACCGCAGGCTCAACGCCGGCTTCCGTCGGGATGCTCGGCGCGGCAAAAAGGTCACCCGTGGCCGCCAGTGCGGCGGGCTTTTTGGCGGCACGGGCGCCGCGCTTGGCCCCGTTGCTCATCTCCCAGCGCGTGAAAAAGCGCGCCAGGCCCTCGTCGTCGGGCGCGGCCTTGGCGTAGGTTTGGGCGTCAAAGGTGACGGGCGCGCTCGTGTTGATCGTCACCAGTTCGCGAGCCAGATCCAGGAAGGGAAGCCCCTGGCGCAGGTACTCGCCGATCTTGCCGGTGACCGAGGCGGCATTGGCCACCACCCCCTCAAGGCTGCCGTATTCGGCAATCCACTTGGCCGCCGTCTTGGGACCGCACTTGTTGATGCCCGGCACGTTGTCGACCTTGTCGCCCATGAGCGCCAGATAGTCGATGATGCGCTCGGGATAGACGCCGTACTTTTCAAAAACGCCCTCACGGTCAAGCTGCGTGCGGCTCATCGTGTTGATCAGGGTGATGCGTTCATTGACCAGCTGCGCCAAATCTTTGTCGCCCGTGGCGATCACCACGTCCCAGCCTTGGGCGGCGGCCTGACGTGCCAGGGTGCCGAGCACGTCGTCGGCCTCAACCCCCTCGACCTGCAGCAGCGGCCAGCCCAGCAGTTTGACGAGCTCGAAAATGGGCTCGATCTGGATTCTGAGCTCCTCGGGCAGGGGCGGGCGGTTGGCCTTGTACTCGGCAAAGAGCTTGTGGCGGAAGTTTTTTCCCTTGGCGTCAAAGACGCAGATTTCGCAGTCGGGCTTGACCACGTCGCAGACGGTCTTGAGCATTCCGTTAAAGCCCTTGATGGCCCCCGTGGGCTCGCCCTTACTGGTGGTCAGGGGAGGCAGGGCGTGAAAGGCGCGGAAAAGGTAGTTGGAACCGTCGACGAGAAGAAGTTTGGGCATTGCAGATTTGTGGCAGATTGTAGGTGTCTCGATTGTACTGAACTCGGGGTACGATACCGCGCGCTCGGGCTGTGGCGCAAAGGCTTCAGAGGCTCTCTTTTTGTGCGATCGCCCGTGCGTTGGGGCCGCCAAACCCGTATAAGATAGAGTTATCAAAGAAAACGACATCGGCGTGCCAAGCCGAGAAAGGATTGATCACATGCGTAAGATTTTCACGACGCTTTTTCTGGCCGGTCTGACGAGCGGCGTTTGGGCTCAGGTCAACGACGCGCCCCCAGCCTACGTGCCGCCCTCGCAGCAAGTGCAGCGCAATGCGCCGCCCGCTCCCGACCTCCGGGATCAAAAAGACCTCAAGGGCGTGCAGCGCGACACCTATGAGGCCTCGCGCCTTGAGCCCACGGCTCAGGACATTCAGCGCGCCCGCGAGACGCGTGCCAAGCAGCCCGACTCGGGCAAGGTCACCAAGTACCGCTCCGACTACGGCACGGTGATTGAAGAGACGCACGATCAGGACAACCGCCTCACCGAGGTGCGCGTGACCCCGGGCTCGACCGAGATTCCGTACACGATGAAAAACCGCAGCGAGCGGCCGATCGACAACCGTCCGGGCGCCGATCCGCGCTCGACGCTCGATACGCCCAAGTTCATCGAGTTCAGCTGGTAAGGCGCCATGGCCGTTTTTACAACACTCACGCCCGAGGACGTCGGGGCGGCCCTGTCCGAGTTTGACATCGGAGAGCTCACCGCCCTCGAGCCCATCGCCGGCGGCATCGAAAACACCAACTACTTTCTGGACACCACGCGCGGGCGCTGGGTGCTGACCGTTTTCGAGCGCCTGCTGCCCGAGCAACTCCCCTTTTACCTGGAGCTGTGCGAACACCTCAAGTCGCACGGCACGCCGGTGGCCGCGCCCGTGCGAAACCGCGCCGGATCCCTCTTTTCGATCCTCAAGGGCAAGCCCTTTGCCATTGCCAACCGCCTCAAGGGCCAAAGTGTGGTCGACGTCACCCCCGCCGAATGCGCCGACATGGGCCGCGTGCTCGCGCACATGCACGAGGCCGCCCTGAGCTTTAAGCCCTTCCAGGAAAACCTGCGCGGGCCGCAGTGGTGGAAGGCCGTCGTGCCGCAGCTCGCGCCGCACCTGCCGGCCGATGTGCGCACCATGCTCGAAGACGAGCTCGCGCATCAGCTCGCGGTCTTTGACGATCCAGCCTTCGCCGCGCTGCCGGTGGCGGCCTGTCACTGCGACCTTTTCCGCAACAACGCCATGATCGAGGGGCACGGCACGCCCGAGGCGCACGTGTGCGGCGTCTTTGACTTTTACTTTGCGGGCTGCACGCCGCTTTTGTACGACATCGCCGTCACCGTCAACGACTGGTGCACGGACTTTGCCGACCCCGCGTTTCACCTTGAGGCGGCCAAAACGCGTGCGTTTCTCGAGGGCTACGCCTCGGTGCGGCCCTTTACGGCCGAGGACGGGCGCCGGTGGCCCGACATGCTGCGCGCCGCGGCGCTGCGCTTTTGGATTTCGCGCCTTTACGACGTGCACATGCCCCGTCAAGCCAGTCTCCTGACGCCGCACGATCCGACCTATTTTGAAAAGATCCTGCGCACGCGACGCCACGAAACCGTCACGTTGCCCGCCTAACATCCGTGTTGGACAAGCTCCGAGCCCCGGGCTCGGGCCTCTTTTTTGCGTTTTCAACCTTTGAACATGACCGACAACAATTCTTCGCGCCGACTGTCCGCCGCCTACGGCTGGCACTGGCTGCGTGAGGCCTCACGAGCCTTTTCGCTCAAGCCGATTCAACTGCTCGGCGTCACGCTCTTTTACCTGATCGTGATGGGCTTTTTGAGCGCCTTTCCGTACGGCGGCATGGTGTTTGCCGCGCTTTTCATGCCCTTTGGCACGGCCTTCATCGGCCGCAGCACGCACGAGGTGCTCAAGGGCGGCACGCCGCTTTGGTCCGACCTCAAGCAGCTTTTCGGCAAGACGGCCTGGCGGCGCAGCTTGAGCGGCATCGGCATCATCTACGGCTTTATTCTCGTGACGATCAACGCCCTTTACGGGTATCTGGCGGCCGACTCGATCGCCCTGTGGAAGATTACGGCCGACAACCGGCTCGACTGGGCAAGCGTGCAGGCCAACATTCCCTGGGGCGCCATCGTCGCCGGCCTGATCATCTACATTCCGGGTCTGATGGCCGTTTGGTTTGCGCCGCTTTTGGCCACCGAAAAGAACATGGGGCCTGGCAAGGCCGTCTTTTATTCGTTCTTCGGCTGCCTGCGCAACATCCTACCCGTGCTGGTGCTCATTGTTCTCGTGGCCGTGATGATCATCGCCTTCGGCCTTGTCGCGTCGCTTTTGTTTGAGGCGCTCGGCTCGGTCGACGCCGTCGTCTCCTTCATTTTGATGCCGCTGTCGTTTTTGCTGCTCACGTTCATTTACTCGGCTTACTGGCCCATGTACGCCTCGCTTTTTGAGGACGTCGAGTAAGGACTACGGCACACGTTTTGAATTTTTGTGAGGTTTTCCATGGCAACCATTGAACTGCCCGCACCGATTGAAATGCAGATGCCGCTCGTGCAGGTGCTCGGACGGCGCCGCAGCCGGCGCGAATTTTCCGAGCAGCCCCTTGACGGCGCGATTCTTTCGACGCTCCTGTGGGCCTGCGTCGGCCGCAACTCGGACGACGATCGGCGCACGGCGCCCTCGGCCTTCAACTGCCGCGAAGTCGACTGCTTCGTGTTTGACGACAAGGGCGTGTGGCTCTATAACCCCGAGGACAACGCGCTCGTGCAGGCCACGCAGGGCGACAAGCGCGCCATGACGACGACCGCCCAGGACTACGTGGGCATGGCGCCCATCACCCTGGTGCTGGCCGTGAGCAACGCCAAGGCCGAGCCCCTCGTGGGCGCCATGGGCCAGATCTGCCGCGCCGTCGATGTGGGGGCGGCCATGCAAAACGCGCTTTTGGCCTGTGCGGCCATGGGGCTGTCGGCCGTGCCGCGCGCCAGCTTTGATCCCCAGCAGGTGCTGCAGGCCATGGGGAAGAGCGAGGAGCAGTACGCCCCGCTCATGGCCGTGACCGTGGGCTTCCCGGCCTGACACACGCTTTCATCGTTCGTGAGGCGGGCGGCGCAAGCCGCCCGAGCGCCATGAAAAAACTCGAAGAGATCAAGGACATCATTTCCCGCCGCAAGCCTGAGGAGGCGCCCCGCGCCCCCGAGCGCGAACTGCCCGAACCCGGGCCGTTGGACATGCCCCTCAAGGACGTGTTCATGAACCGGCGCTCGGCGCTGGATTTTTCCGACGAGACGATCTGCGACGAGGACCTCGTGCGCATTCTGTGGGCCGCCGACGGCATGAACGGCAAGCCGGGCAGCGAAGGACACCGCACGACCCCCACGACGATGAACTGGCGCGAGATCGACACCTATGTGGTCAAGGCCAACGGCGTGTGGCGCTGGGTGCCCGAGCGCCACGTGCTCTCGTTCGTGCACGAAAAGGACTGCCGCAAGGACTTCTGTCTGCTGCAGCCCATGGTGCGTCAGGCCCCCGTGCACCTCGTGTACGTCTACGATCAGGCCAAAATGCAGGGGCTGATGACCGATCTGGCCCTGAACATCGTGCGCTACATCAACCGTAAGAACATCACCAAGCTCTCGGACGAAGTGATGAGCCGCGCGCCGCTTCTCGATACCGGCACCAAGGTGATGGCCGTGTACATGGCCTGTGCGGCCCTGAACATCAACTGTCTGGCGCGCCTGACCTTTGACTCGCAAAAGGTGCACGACACGCTCGAACTCACGAGCACCCAGGTGCCGCTGTGCGTGCAGACCCTCGGCCACAAACCCAAGGGACTGCTTGATCTGGCCTTCTGACGTCCAAGGATCGGCATTTGCGGCCGGTTTGAACAAAGGGGGGCGAGCGGCGCCCCCTTTGGTTTGTTCTCGGTAAAGGCCAGCTCAGGCGAAAAGTTCGCTCATCTGGCGGCTGCGCTGCGCGCAGGCCTTGACGGCGGCCTTGACCGCGCCGCGCAGATCGTGCGCCTCAAAGGCTTCGATCGCCTTGGCCGTCGTGCCGCCCTTGCTCGTGACATTGAGGCGCAATGTCTCAAAATCCGCGCCGCTTTGCCGCGCCAGAGCCGCGGCCCCCTCCACCGTCGACAGGGCCAGCGCCTTGGCCTTGTCGGCCGCCAGCCCCTCGTCCTGCAGAGCCTGCGCGAGCGCTTCCATGAAAAGGAACACGTAGGCCGGCCCCGACCCCGGTCCGGCCGTCACCAGGTGCAAAGCCTCTTCGACCTCCACCCACTCGGTGGTGCCCACGCTTTGCATGACACTTTGGGCGCGCTCACGGTCGAGCGGCGCGGCTCCGGCCGAAGCGTACAGGCCCGTGCAGCCCTTTTGCACCATCGCGGGCGTGTTGGGCATGGCGCGCACGATCCGATCGGTTTTAAGCCACCCGGCAATCGAGGCGGCGGGCACCGCCGCGGCAATCGACAGGATGGTGGATGCCGGATTGATGAATGCGGCCGCCTGCAGGCAAGAGTCCTTGAGGCCCTGCGGTTTGACCGCAAGCACCACGACGTCCAAGTCGCGTACCCACTCGCCGAGCGTCTCGCGGGTATTGACGCCGAGGCTGCCGTGCAGCGCCGCGAGCTTTTCCGGGTGGCGATCCATCACCGTGATATGGTCCGGGCTCGTGCCGGCCGCCACCAGGCCGCCTGCGATGGCGCGGGCCATGTTGCCGCCGCCGAGAAATCCGATTTTGAGCATGTTCTTTGTCCTTTCCAGATGAGCCGCCCCGCGGCCGTGATCGGCTCACTATAGCGCCTGCGGGCGCGCCTTTTCGTGCGCCAAGGCGCCCGAACGGAACGCGGCATGCAGAAAGCGCCCCCACACGGAATACAATCGGCCTGACGAAACGAAGCGCCGCCGGCGCGCGCACTGGCGCGGCCCCGGGGCGCCCACCCTTTGCAAATCGTTTTTTAGAGGGAAAAATCCATCCATGTCCGCCTCGCAACTGATCAGCGTTGAGGAACTCTCCTCGCTTCTTTCCGACCCCAAACTCGTCCTTCTGGACGTGCGCTACAGCCTGACCGACGCCGGCTACGGGCGCGAGAGCTACGACGCGGGCCACATTCCGGGCGCCCGCTTTGCCGACCTCAAGTCCGATGTGGCGGGGGTGTGCTCGGGCAGCAACGGCCGCAATCCCCTGCCCGACTCCGGGCGCTTTTGCGTGAACATGCGCCGCCTGGGCCTGAACCCCGACTCCGTGGTGGTGGTCTACGACGACGGCGAGAGCAACTTTGCCGCCCGCCTGTGGTTTACGCTGCGCTGGGTGGGCTTTGCCAACGTGCGCGTTCTCAACGGCGGCATGACCGCCTGGAAGGCCGCGGGCAAGCCGCTACAGACCGAAGAGCCCGAATGGGAAGCCGGCACGTACCGCGCCACCACGCCTCTGGAGCGCGTCTTTGACGACGATTTCGTGGAGCAGAACCTCGAGCTGGGCGACTACACGCTCGTGGACGCCCGCGCCCACAACCGCTACACGGGCGAAGTGGAAAACCACGACCCCAAGGCCGGCCACATTCCGGGCAGCCTCAACCGTCCGAGCACCGAAAACCTCGACGCGAACAAGTGCTTCAAGGCTCCCGACGTGCTCAAGGCCGAATTTGAGGCCGTGTTCAAGGGCGTACCCCATGCCGACATCATCAACACCTGCGGCTCAGGCGTGACGGCCTGCTGCAATCACCTGGCGATGATGCAGGCGGGCATTCCGGCCGCGGGCGTGTACATCGGCAGCTGGTCCGAATGGGTGAGCGACGAAAACCGTCCGATTCACACGGGCGAAGAACCCTAGAGTCTGTAAAAATTTTTGTGTCTCGTGGAATAATGCAAGGCCCTTCCGGCCTC
>ERZ1026848.204-NODE-204-length-33808-cov-7.665837_pt1 | contig 33808 bp, 60 predicted proteins | sample MGYA00380154_ERZ1026848 | MGnify/ENA primary metagenome ERZ1026848 (study PRJEB33269, sample SAMEA4719790) | human gut metagenome | biome: human-associated habitat; feature: organic feature; material: feces | place: Cameroon | collected 2013-10 ...
GTATATCACATAGTTGCAATATTGTCAATAGAAAGTATGACAATATTTCATTTTTCAATAAAAAAAAGCCCCCTTGCGGGGGCTGTGCGTTAAATGCCGATTTTGCTGCGCAGGGACGCGCGGCGGCGCTTGACGGTGGAATCGCTCATGCCCAGCTCCATGCCAATGGCGACCACGGATTTACCGCGCCGGGACAGGATCAGCACCTCGCGCTCGTCGTCCGTCAGGCCATAGGCGGCCTCCGCCGCGTCGATGCGCGATTGATGGATGCGGTCAAAGCGCATGGGGATCACCCCCTGTTACATCTGTTCGGGCGGTTCGTCGTCCTTATCCTTGGTGATCTGCTTATACACCTGGTTTACGCCGGTGGACGCAAGCCCCGACACAATGCCGATGGCCACGGCGTTCATCACGTCCTCGGCGGGAAATTCGGGCATCAGGTACAGCCCGGCAACGCCCAGCGCACCGCCGAACAGGCCGACGATCACGGGGATCAGGTTGTCCTTGATGTTGGGGATGGCCTTAACGGCCAGACCGATCAGGTAACAGATGGCGACGATGGCGGTTACGGTGCCAAGCGTAGTAATATCCATGATATAATGCTCCCTTCTTAATTGATCCGCTGCTTGATGTCGCGGATATCGTGTTCGCAATTTTCCATGCGCCCCTCGAGCCTGTACGTGCGCTCGATGATGCTGTTGTGCCTGTCCACACTTTCTTTCAGCTCTTTGAGCTTGTAGTCCACGAGCGCCTGTGTGGATTTGGCGCTGCTGCGGGTGGACGCGAGGGTGCCGATCAGCGAGATGCCGCCGGTAATCAGGGCAACGATGATGGCTTCTGTCATAGTGGTGTGTACCTTTCAATTTATTTTGATCCGATAGATCACTCTTTGAGCATCTCGCCCGCGTACTTGGCCGTAAGCGCGATAGCGTCCGCCTGCGGCACATTGCGCAGGGTGACGGTATAGGTAGCGCGCGGGACGCTCTCAGCGGCATACAGGGCTTCCTGCGTGTCCCTGCCCGCGATGCCGTCCACGGTCAGGCTGTGGTCGCGCTGGAAATTGCGCACGGCGGCCTCGGTCTTCGCGCCGAAGATGCCATCCGCCGCGCCGCAATCGTAGCCCTGGGCGTTGAGGGCGGTTTGGAGTTTTGTCACATCCGCACCCTTACTGCCGCGGCGGAGATTAAATACAACGCTTTCCGCTGGCTTAGCAGGATCGGGCTTTTCGGTCTCGGGCTTTCCCGCCGCCGCGATTTCCTCTGCCGTGTACAGCCCGGCAGGAATCGCGTAGTGCGTCCACGCCTTATCGGACGTATCGCCCCACTGTACGCCCACCGAGCAATGTATGATCTTACCGCCGCCGATGTGCAGCCCGGTGTGCTGCATCCTGCCGTTTCGGCGCTGGAACACACAGCAGACCACATCGGGCATGTCGCCGATCTCGCCGCGCTGTAACCAGTTGGCCGCCGTGTTGTACTGTGCCGTCGCGCCGCTGCCCTTGATTTTGATGCCCGCCTGCGACAGGCACCAGTAGGTAAACCCCCGGCAGTCGAAGGCTAACTTTCCCTGCCATTTACAGCCGTCGCAGGAGGGCTGCTTGCCGCTCAGCACGGGGCACGCCTTAAAGATGGCGCGCTTGTGGCTGGGGTTATAGCCCGCGTACTGGCGGCGCACGGAGGGAGTGCATTCACGCCCCCACATGCCGAATACATAGGGGTTGCCGAGCTGGGATTTGGCGGCCTCGATGATTTTTAACGCTTTTTCGTTCATGATCTTACATCTCCGATGGATTGGTCGCGATGGTGAAATGAGCCGTGATTTCATGCGGTTTGTATAGCATATCGGGGATCGCCTGAATGCAGATATACACCATATGATCATCTGGATCACGCACGCGCATGCCCACGTCCGCCGCCATGTTATACACATAGGGATAAATGTCGTTTTCATCAGGTGCCGGGCGCGCGCCATACAGAGCCTCTGTGCCCGCGGTAAATGGCAGCCAGATATCCTGCGACGTGTGCGCCTGTTTTACATAGCCCATTGCGCCGTTATAGGCAAACGCTTCGCCGCGTTCGTAGCTTTTGCCCGCTTCCCACGCTTCCGCGCCGTCCACAAATACGCCGCTATCAGCGCTTGGGGCATTTCCGCTTGCGCAATAAACCTGTATCTGCTTTACACCGGCAGCGGCCAGTACGGCAACGTGTTTATCCGTCTGCATCAAGCGCCTGCCGCCGTCGATCTCGGTCAACACGACGGTTTCCACGCCCTCGCGGTCGATGGCGGGCATGCCCTCAACGTGATAAGGAGTACTTTCGTAGGCCACGCCCTGCGCCTGTTCGCGGCTGCACAGGCCAAACACGCCGTTAGACTGCAAGCGGATGTAGGTTGGACGGTCTATGACGGCGATTTCTACGTTGGATATGGTGATCGTGTACATAGCAGTAATCCTTTCTTAAATGCAAAAGCCAAACGATAGCGGATGAGGGCCAGAGCCACCAGCGCTAACGACTTGACCGGATACATTCACCAATCCGACCTGATTGTTATAATTGTCATTTGGATACGGCCCGCGCAGCCAATAACCGCTTGTGCTTCCATCGGCTTTTGTTTTGGCAGGTGAATTTCCAGCCTGATAATAGCTATATCTGGTTCCTTCTCCTGCGTTTCTTGAAAATATTTCATCTTGTGAAAGTACAAACAGTTGATCGTTTGTACTGACCAATGAAGATTCCCACGGGCCGGATTGTGTCTTTTTTTGCACAGTTCTTATCGAACCGCTTAACGATTTCGGAAATAGCGCAAGAATTGCAGGCAGTATCGTTTTTTTAAGGGTCGAGTTCGTCCAATATGCTTTCCCGCCAGAAAGATTTGCGTTATAAGCAAAACCGGCACGGGAATATGGAGAGCCATCGCCAACCAGCGTATTTACTGTTTCGAGCGTCATAATGGCTTTTTTAGAGCCGTTATTATACGATGCATCATTATATTTGCTATCAGATGTGGATAACGAATCATGATCAAATGCAACAATTCTGAAAGCGATAGATTGCCCGTACAGTTCGATCGCTGGCGAAACATCGCCAACCGCCCATAGCGTTTGCGCAAGGCCAAGGTTACAAGCTTCTACAATTTTTTCCCATGTGTTATTGGCAAAAGTGGTACTATAATGAACAACATTGACCGCCTGCGTCGTACTCACCGTTTTCCCACCCGCGGTAAAACTGATTGTGACCACCGTTGTATCGGCTGCCATGATCTCGGGCGTGATGATGTAGCCGCTGGTGATATCAATTTCTACCTCGCCGACAAGGACGGTTAAAACAAGGCCGGTTGCATCGAACGTATCACCGGAAATATAATCAAGCTTCGTCGGCGGCGTTTTGACCGTGATGCTTTCAAGCTCCGCCTGGTTGGCGATGCTGTTAATCAGCGCGGCCATGCCGTCCAGCTTAATGCTGCTTGGCACGGTTACGCCCTTGTTTGTGATGGCGGTGGCAATAGCACTTTTCGCGTTTGCAAGGCGGGTAATTTCGGTGCCGATGCTCATATAATCCCCCCTTAAATGGCCGCCAGCGCGGTTTCGATGTCAGTTTCCAGCGTGTCGATGCGCGTTGACAAGGCTGTGACAGTCGATGCGGCGGCGAACTCGGACGCGGATTTTCCGCCTAGCTTTTCGGCATTATCGACGATGCCGTTATTGTTGATGTCGTAGGTGGCCTTGAGCATATCGCCAGTGCCAGCGCCATCCGCACCATCGGTTAGCGTAAACGTTTCGGTGCCGATGGTGACGGTGGCGACCTTACCAACCTTTGACACGGTGACGGCGGGCGCGGGGCCTGCCGGGCCTTTGATATTGACGGGATCGGGGTTCGGCAGCTCCTGGTCGTTTGTCCAGCTGATCACGCCCTCCTCGCTGACGGCTGGGGTGTAGGTAGCGCCCACGTTTACAACGCGCTTGATTTCCGTCTGCTCGACATGAAACGTCTTTTCGTCCTCGGTTTGGCTGAGGTTGCGGATGGTGAAATTAAGTGCCATAGCCCGCCTCCTTGAGGAACTCGCGCACGGTTAGCTCCAATACGTTGCTGGCCATGGGGTCGCCGTTTGTATTGGTCAGCGCAAACTGGATTTTTACCGTGTGCCGGTCATTGAGCCGCTTGGCGTCGGCCAGGGGGATGGTGACAGAAACGCTTGTGGCATCCAGCACCGTTGGCACATAGGAGGCAAAAAAGCCGTCCTGCTTGACGTATACCTCGATATTTGAGGCGGACAAAAAATTAACGTCCTGACAGGTGATTGTCAGCACGTTACGGATGCGTTGTACAATTTTCATTTTCTCGCCTCCTTACTTGGACAGCTTGATATATGGCGCGGTCGGGCTGTACGGGTTGCCATCGATTGTGATATAGGCGTTTTTACTCATCAGCGTGATACCAAGCTCACCGTTTCCGCTTGGCAGGAAGGACGAAATATCCATCACGCACCAATTGGGCGCGCCGGAATAGTCCCGATTCATTTCCGCCGCATCCAGACGGCCATAATAAAAATCCGTCCATCCAAGAGCGGTATCATAGGAACAATTGAGCTTGCCGACGCGCACCGCAGCGGAAGCAGAACCGCCGTTGCGATAAAAATACAGCTCCGCTTTTCTGTAATACCCCCAGCCAGCGGCGGGGGCGTTAAACTTGAGCGCCGCGCCTGCGCGGGAATCCTCGTCATAATTCAGCACCGCGCGCCCAACGTAGCAGATATCCATATTCGCGCGGTTGAGCGTGGAATAGTTTTCTGTAATACATTTACTGGCCGCGATGGATATGGACGTGTTGGACGGATATTCCGGCTCCACGGGCGTGGGCGTTGTGGCCTGGGGGTAAAACTGCCGGGCGACATCGTTTACACCGACATACCCGGAAACAACTTTTCGGGCGACATTGGCAACGCCAATGCACATACCGCCTACACGCCGGGCAACGCCGCTCACGCCCACATAGGCGTTTTTACTCATACTGTAGGTACACCTCCCCTGTAGTGAGAGAGGATACGCCAGGGGTCAACGCAGCGGTGCCATAGCTGATATTACGGAGTTGGAAGCTGGTCTGCGCCTCGGCGCTCGCAAGGGCTTTGAGGATGCCTGTGGCCGTACCCGTGAGGCTAACGTCCATCTTCCGCGTGCCGTCGGTCATTAAGCCGCACACGGCGGCGTTTTCGCGCTCGTCGGTGATCGTGCCGACAGCCGTAGCGCCAGCAGGAATAAGCACCTGCGCCAGGCTGATATCGTGGATATTGCTGGTGCGCGTAATATTGGGCGCGGCGGGCGTGGATGCGGGCGTGCCCTTTAGGATCATGAGCTTGGGCATCTTATTTGTAAACGCCGCCGAATAGCGCACGATCACGCGATCGATGCGCGGGTAGGTGGTATCCGCAGCGTCATGCGTCAATGTGTTATTGGCGTCGTTACAATACGCCAGCCCGGCGAAATCGCCGATCTTGAGCCACGCAAGGCCGGGCTCGACATTGACGGCCAGGCCGGTGCCTGCGGTAACGCGCAGGCAGGAATCCAACGTATACACGCCGGACGAGCGGGTGCAAAGGTATAGCTGCATATCCTCGGCGGAATAGGTGATGTTATCAAGCGGGAAACAGCGCTCAGCCATAGAGCAAAATCCCTCCCTTTATAGCGTTTTGATCGGGGGAACCGAGCACGACGGACAGCGTGGTTTTGCCGAACTCCTCGCGCTCGGTAAACGAGGATACGCGCGCATCAAACTGCATGCCGTAGCGTGACGATTTACAGGTGATGATATCGCCCAGGGCGTATAATGAGCCGAAATCGGACGGCGATATCTGCGCGTCGAAATTCTGTACCTTGGCGTATTCTTTCAGCTTATCCACGCCAGCCTTGGCCAGGCGGTCGGCAAACTCCGCGCCGGTTTCCTCCGGCTCGACGATCTTATATCCGCCGGAATAGTTTTTATATTTATCGTCGGTAGATGCATATACGGAAATAGCTCTTTTAGGGGCTTTCGTTTGGGTGTCTTCTTGAGGCGTTTGGCCGCCGTATTTGATATACCATGGGGTATTATCATCACGCTTCGACCAATTGTTTTCCTTGATCGCCTCCGTCACGGCTTCACGCTGGGTTAGGCCGGATTCCCACAGCGTTTCGCGCTGTTCGGCCTCCTTGTTACACACGCCGTCGGCATACACGCGCACCCATACTGTCTGGCCGCCGATCAGCGTGCCGGTGACGACCAGGGTATTGCGGTAGTAATCGTTATCCTCGGACGTTTTGAGCGACAGAAGATTGCCAAACTCCGCGCTGGCGATGTACGGGGACGCGCTGTCAACGGTGTGATCGGCGCCCTTGTACACCTCGAGCGTGTTTTTGTTTTCGTCCGGGTCGTACAGCATGCGGACGCCAAGACCCGTTCCCTGGCAAATTTCCTGGATGGATTCGTACAGCCGCGCTTTTTCATACGTCACGGTTTCGCCCATGGCTTCTGTATAGCCCTTGGCCGCGGCGTTTACAACGGGCAGGCCGCGCAGGTTGGCCGACAGCAGGCCATAGATGGACGATTCGCCGACGTTGGCCTCGTAGGCTTCCGTTACGACGCGGCGTGACAGGAGATTGAGCGTCGTATAGCCGCCGACGTATATCTGCCGCGTCTGGTCGTCGCGGTCGATGCGCACAATCTCCATGGCCGTGCCGCGGTCGGCGCGGTAGAGCAGATACCCATGGCGCAGGAGCTTTGCCGTCTCGTCGGTATCGTAGCAGTACATGGCCAGCTTGCCCTTGCCGATGTATTCCTCCGTCCATGACACGGAGATAAATGAATTGATACGGCCCAAATACTGGCCAGTATCGGAAAACACATGCAGCAGCATTATTGTTCCACCCCCGCGTACACAGGATGAAAGGTAATAAACGCATCCAGCAGGCTATAGCCATCGGCGGCGGTGATCTTGATCGGGTTATCGCCGGGCGCCAGCTCAAACGGCACGGAATCGATAGACAAGGCGGAAAATGCGTTTTCCGGCGCGTTATCGCCTTGCGCATAGTACACGGACGCGCGTCCGTCAAGATAGGAATACGTGATCGTATCGCCATCGTGCATGGTTTTTTTGATCATTACATACTCGCCGGTGTCCATGTGTTCAATTTTGGGATTTACAACATCGCCATCCGCTGTGAGCACGGCGGTAAAGCCGCACGCGACGGAGCCGGGGTTGTTGACAAACTTGTATACAAGCTGCATGCGCTGGCCAAGGATAAACGAATTGAGCTTACACGGGAACTTAAACAGCTTAGTCACGCCCATCATTACTTCCGTTTTTTCTGCCTGTACGGCGAAGTACGGGAACGGGGCGCGCAGCATGACAGAAAAGCCAGCATCGCGGCTATAGCGCTCGATCTCGGGCGTTTGGGTGGGGTACACGGTGATGGTATACAGATCGTCGATTTCCAGCCGCGACACGGCGCGGGGAATGATGGTGCGCAAAAGGTCTTTTCGCCGCGCGGAGGAATCGCCCAAAAGCACGCCGGTTAATGAGATGTTCTTCGGCTCGACGGTTTGGGTATTGACCTGTACGCCGATGCCGTTAACCGTTTTTGTGGTATCAAGGGTGATGTTCTGGCTGGTTAAGCCGTCGATATTGGTCAGGATGATGCCGTTCTCCGGCGTTAGCGGCAGGCGCTTATTCCCCTGCACATAGATGATTTTATGCAGCATACAATAGCGCCCTCCTTACGCCTGATTAAACCGCAGGGTGCGCATGGCCTGCTTAATATAGGCCGCCGTTTCGCTGGGCGATTCGGCGGTGGACTGGATATTGATGTTGTACACATCCTGTTTGGATTCTGCGCTTCCGCCTTTTCGGTATTCATCCGCCTGGGCGCGGGTGAGCACGGTTTCATTTCGGTGCAGCAGGGCGGGGAAATTATCGTAGGGGACGCTATACAGGCCGGTGGCGAAGCCGCGCGCGTCATCCCATGTGGGCGCTTTGGGCGGGCCAATAGGCTCATCGTAAACAACAGTGCCATCTTGCGGATAAATGCCATCCGTGGATCCTGAATTTTGCAGACCGAACAGCTCTTTTAGCCAGTTGATAGCCGACTGCGCGGCGCTAATGACGCTATCAATCGCGCCCTTTACAGCATTCACGGCTGTATAAATTGGGCTGTTTTCATAGGCAACTTTGAAATCTGAAAAGAATCCCGAAATCTTTTTCTTTAGCGATTCCACAAGCTCAGGAATAGAGGATACTTTGTCGGCTATCCATGTATAAGCAAGATAAACGGCGCTGTTTTCCCAATCCACGCCTTGCGTGATTGCATCGACAATCTCTTGCCCAAAGTTCACAAGGCCGTCAGTATCGCCGCTAAACAGAGCTTTTACAGCATCCCAAAGCTTTGAAATAAGCTGCCCGATTCCCTTAGCAATTGCTTTAATTAACGCATCAGCAATGTTTATGCCGGCCGTAAGCAGGCCGGGGAGGTTCTCGATAACAGAAACAGCAACAGATGCGAGCGCGTCACCAATTGCAACAATAATAGATGCATATGTATCTTGGTATCTATCATCGCTCATTGCCGATGCAAGCCCTTTGAGAATGCCGGTTACTACATTTACAAGTTTTTCGGCGGTTACGGCTATTTTTCCAATACCTTCAATTAAAGTTGATGCAATATTCTGATAATCGGTTTGCGCCTGGTCGCTTTCGAGGTATTGTGTAATACCGTTTGCAAGGCCAACAACAATATCGCCAGCAACAGATAGGCCGTTGATAATCGTGTTCATCTTTCCAGCCTTAACGAGGAAGATTCCGCGTATTATCTGTTCGCCAATATCCGCCATGTTGGCGTTTACAGTTTCGTCCTGTATAGTATTGCTTATGCTTGAAATTACACCCTGTACAAAGCCAATAACATCCGACAGCACGATATTGCCGCCGGTCAGCAGCTTCGCGATTTTGCCGGTGGCTTTTTGAAGATCGGTTTTCGCCTGGTCGCTATCGAAATATTCCGTTACCTTAGATACAATCGTTCCACTGAATTTTTCGATTTCCGCCTGCGCCGTCGATAACACGCCTTGTATGCCGTTTTCATCGAGCGCTTTTGACAGTCGATCCACCAGATCAATGGCATACGGCAATACCGTATCTTTTAATACGTCATATGCCGGTTTTGTGAGCTGACCGAGGAAAGCACGCCAGTTTTCTTTTAGCGTTGCCAAACGACCATTAAATGTTTCCGCCAAAACGGCAGAACCATTGAAAAACTGCCCGCCCTCATCCGTTGCTTTTTTAATCGCCCATTCGATTTCGCTAATCGGAATTTTGCCGTCTGAAAGCGCCTTGTTGACGTTTTCCTGGGTCATCTTGTACTTTTCCGCAATCAGCGTAAGCGGATTAAAACCGGCAAATTGCATCGTCTGCAATTGTTCTGTTGTAACCTTGCCCATTGTTTTCATTTTGGAAAACGCGTCCGTTAGCCTGGACAGTTTATCCTTGCTGCCAAGGGCAATATCACCGAGGCGGCGAACCGTATCTGTAACGGTATCGGAAGATTCGCCAGCAGTTAGCAAATCTTTTGTGGCCTGGGCAACATCGGCCAAATCATACGGCGTTTTCGCGGCCATGTTGGACAAGTCTTTCATCTTTTCGGCAGCCTTGTCCGCGCCGCCCATCAGAACGCCTAACTGTGCTTCGTAATTCTCGAGTTCCGCCGTGTAAGCGATACCAGTTTTAGCGACATATTTACCGATGGATGCAATTGCGCCGGTTGTCACAGCAACCTTAACAGTGTTTACAACTTGGCTGATCTTTTTAGACGCATTTTCCATAGCCTTTTGCGCCTGGTTCAGCCCTTTATCAAAGCCCCCGCTGTCGAGCGTCAGCGTGGCAAATAAATCAAACAGTTTCATCAGGGTTTCCGCCCTTCCAGGCCTGCGAGCAGGTCTTCGTAGATTTCCGCGCCCGTTTTTTCTTTTTCTTCCACGCCGTCCATGCGGGCGCAGAAGCGGGAATACTGCGCAACGCTATCGGCCAGCTCCGGCGCGCCGCGAACGGCGGCCAGCCACACCAGATCGCCCAAATACATCAGGCGTTTTTCGCGGTCTAACGTCGCATCCAGGTACATGGCAAGGGCGCGCGGAGACAGCCCCGCACGCCCCTGGCACAAGGACAGCATTACTCGGTTTTTTCCGTAGGCGCGGACGATTTGAAAAAATCGATCAAATCCTGATCCAGGCACTCACGCACGTCCTTGATGGTCTGCAAGCCCTTCTGCTTCCGGATCACGGCAACAGATTTGCCCGTCATCGCGGACAGCACGGTTACAAGCGCCGTATAATGCGTTTTCAGCAGCAGCGGCACAAGGGCTGTCGCGGCGCTGCCGATCATCTGCAAAAAGGATTGATCCTTCGTGTCGGCAAAGCCTGCAATCGCTTTCAGCACGGCCTCGTCCGCCATGATCTCGGCGGCAGGCTCCACCAGTTCGCACATGCATTTCGCCATCTGGTCAGTGTTCATTTCGGAAAGTTTCATAACGCTGTCCTCCTGTTATTTTTTAAGAAGCCTTGTCGAAGTGGACGATCTTGAACGGCATGGTGTCGTCATTGAGCGTCGCCGCGTGCGCCACGAACTCAACAGGCAGCGTGCCCTCGCCCTTGTCGGTGTACGTCATGGTCACGCCGCTGGTGTTGAGCGCGTTTTCCAGGTCAATCAGCATATAGCCCTCGGACGTGTCGCCGATCCAGACGAGATTATCTATGTAATCGTCGCTATCAACGTCGTTGGTCAGCGTCAGGGTATGCACCTTGCCGCCGGTATCATCGGCCACGGACGCGCCGGGCAGCGCCATGGCCAGATTGCCGGGGGTGATCTCAAGCAGGGTGGTGCTCAGCTTGATTTCCCAGCCATCAAAAATGGTCGAGCCGACAAAGGCGTTGCGCTTGCCGTCCGCCTCGATCTCGCGCGTTTCCGGGGTGCAGGTAAACGTCCCGCCGCCGCGCGTAGCGCCCAGCAGCGCCGTGCCGGATTCCTTGGCCGTCTTAATCAGCGTGGCCAGGGCGGCCGCATCGGTGGCGGAGGAATAGGCAAAATCCTTGAGCAAAATACCGGCGTTAAGCTGCAGCCGCTTGAAGGTTTCCGGGCGCAGGCCGGTGGTGTTTTTCTGTGCCATAGATAGCTCCTTTTACATCAAAAAGCGGATTTCATAGCTGATTCGCGCCCCCAGAACGTCGCCGTCCTCGGGGTCGTCGTAATAGCTCAAAAATCCGCTGTCGTTGGGGTAAAGCTCCATATATCCATCCTCGCACGCGATGCGCACGCCCTCACAGGGGATCGCCGCGCGGATGGTGTCCAGGATTTGGGCGCGGGCAGCATCCGCCGTGGCGCTTTTACGCAGCCACACAAACGCCGTCAGCACGTTTTCACCAAAGGCCGCGCCCTCCACCGCCTCGTAGGTGATATACGGAAAAAAGGCTTCGTCCGTCCATGCCTCGCCGGTGGCCGGATTTCGCTCCGGGACGCGCCCGGACAGGTAGGCGGGTATTTTCCTGCCGCCGTGGCTAAAGCCGCTCCAAAAGGCATTGAGCGCCTTGTGCAGGCCGGTCACGAGATCACCTCCGCCGTTACCTGGGCATACCGCACATCCGCCATAGCCGGGGTGGTCATGTCCGCGCTGTCTGATGTGATGCGGTACATGCGTCCGTCCCTGATGCGGCGCACGCGGTCATCCTTGTGCAGCGTAATAGACGGCAGATGTACGATGGTGTAGATGGTTTTCATGCCGTTTCGTTCGGCGATCTGGGCTTCGGCGCTGCTGTTGGTGCTGATGCCCGCGCGGAAGTTAGCGCCGTCCGTATACTGTGGCTCAAACGTGCCAAAGCCGGTATCAATGTATACCTTGGATTGAATGTTGAAATCCTCGAAATAGTCTTCCAGCGCCATCACGCCATCACCTCGCTCGTCAGCCTTTGATAATCCAGCAGTTGCCGGGCAAACGCCGTCTGCCATGTGGCCGTGCCGCCGGTCGCGCTATCGCCCGCGCGGGTATAGCTGTAATTGCCAAACGATTCAGACTGCAGCGCACCGGCTGGGTTTTTTGTATCGTACTCCGCGATTTGTGCGCACAGATCGACAAAGGCGGCGGGTGGGGACAGCACCCACACCCGCCCATTGAAGCGCTCGTCAATCAGCGTATCCGCGCCGATCTTGTGCACGCCGTCGTTAAACGCGCTGCCGGTGATGGCGATATAGCGGCCATCGGCCAGCGCAGGATGCACAAGCGCGCCGCTGCTGATGGTAAAATCACCATCCAGATATCCGGCCTCAAAGTAATTGCGGCAATGCCGCATCACGCTGCCGATGGTTACCGCCATATCGCATCACGCTCCGATCTTAGGTTTTCGCCGTTACGGTGGCGTTACCGGCCTTAAGCGCCTTAAAGGTGCTGTCGCACTCGACAACGGTCACCTTCTGGCCGTTGGCAATGGTCAAATCGCTGGAGCCGTCCCAGGTAGACCAGGTGCGCACGTTCTGGCCATAGGTCACGGTAGGCGCGGTAGCGGCGGCCTTATACTTGTAGATGTTGGTGGCCTTTTCCTTGGCGGGGGTCACGGTCAGCTTGGTATCGCCGGAGGCGGTGCCCGCCACGCTGTTAACGGTCAGCGTGCCCAGGCTCGGGGTGCTGTCCACGTCGATCACGGCCACAGCGTCGATATACTCCGCAAACAGCACCATACCCATGATGGCATAGGCAACGGAGGTCGCGTTTTCGTACTTTCCTTCGGTGTGGAAACCCAGCAGCGGGGTTTCGCCCTCGGTGGTGTACACCAGTCCGGCGCGGGCAAAGTCGCTGTCGCCGGGATCAACATAATACAGGTTGATGTTCTCGGTGGGCGTGGCGATCACGCGGCCGCGGGGGATTTCATTTTCGGCCAACAGAAACAGCGTGCCGTAGCCCATAAAATCCTTCACGTAGTTCAGGCCGAACTGGTTCTGAACGGTGATGTTGGCCGCGCCGATATACTCGTACACATCCAGGATGTTGGCGAAGCCCACAATCGCGGTGGCGGTGCGGTGCATCTCCTTAAACTTGTTTTCAACGCGCCCCTTAGCCATCGCCAGCGCCATCTGATAGGTGGTCTCGGTGGAGGCCAGCGCGCCGGTGTTCAGGTAGGCGTAAAACCGATCGGTGACCTCGGTCTGGAGCTGATAGAGAAATTCGTCGTCGGTCTTCTGGACGGCGTTATCGTAGCCGTGATCCTTGATCGCCTCGAGGGATACGGCCTTGGCGTACTTTTCGACGGTGATTTCCGCGTAGGTCTTTTCCTTGACGGTAAACTTGGAGTACGGGATGTTTTCGCCCTCGCCGACGGTGCCGGACTGCAGCGTGCCCTCGGCGTACTTGGATTTCAGCACCGCGCCGGGGGTCTTACGGATGGGGCGCAGAATGCCCATGATCTCGCGCAGATGTTCCCAGTTGCGGGCAAAGCGGGTGACAAAATCGATCTCGCGCGCGGTTACGTTGATATCATTGGATTTGGTCAGATTATTGGGAGCAGCCATTATTTATTCTCCTTTTTGAAACACTTCGATATTTTCGGCGATGGCCTTCTGCCGCTCGCCTGCGTCTTTGATTTTCATGATCTCATCGCGGGTCATGGTGCTGCTGCCGCCGCCGTTTGGGGGGGTGAGCTTATCCGTGCCGCGATTGTTGACCGTGCCAAACAGCCCGGCGTGCGTATCGCGCAGCGGCTTTAGCACCGCGTCCGCATTCCTGAGCGCGTCGTTTTCCACCTCGACGGTGCTTAGATCGACCGTGCCCAGCAGCAGATCGATGGCCGCGCTGTTAGCGCCCGCCTTTTCAAGCGCCTGGCGGACAAGGGCTTTCTTGCCAGCGTTGGCCTTGTCGGTTTCGATCTGCTTTTTGTAAGCGTCGTACTCGGCCTGTACCTTGGCCGCGTCGCCGCTGGCCTTTTCCAGCGCTTCCACGCGCTGTTTGTAGCTATCGCGTTCCTTCGCGACGGCGGCAGAGTCTTCCGCGCCCTGCTTCGCCTTTTCGATCTCGTCCTTCAGCGCGGTGACGGTTTCACCGTGCGCCGAAATGATCTCGTCGATTTTGTCCTCGTCGATGCCGAGGGCCTTGAGAAATTTGCGGGTGAGTGCCATGACACATTCTCCTTTTCCTTGGGGGCGATTCTCCGCCCATGAATGTTGATATATGCAAACAGGGGCGGCAGTGCTTTGCCGTCCCTGGGTTTGCTGCTATTTGGTTGTAGGATTAATCGAAGCCGTCCCGCAGCGCGTTTGCGGCCACATTTTGCAGGGCTGTTCCGCCCTCATTGAGCGCGTCGCGGATATACGGGCGGCCACGCATTTTGTACGTGCCATCGTGCACATACTTGCCGTATTCCAGCGTATTGCCCACGTCCACGGTGTTTTCTCCGCTGCGGTCTACCTCATACGATACGTCGCGCATCAAATCGCCAGTCTGCCGGATGGGCTTGCCATAACCGGCCTTCATTTTGTTCAAAATCAAATGCACGGCTTCAACGCCCATGGCGGTAAGCGCCTTTTTGACATTTCCGCGCATTTGGGAGCGCACGCGGTCGCTGTTATCGTTAAGTCTTACCTGTACGGCCAAACCTGCTCACCTCCACCAGGATGCCGGTAACGCGGATAAACGCTTTGGCAAATGTGCACGCCCACGCGATCACAAACACGGCGACCGGGATATCGTACAGATTGGCGCGCAGCACGTAGAGCAACAGCAAAAATGCAAGCATGGTATTACCTCCTGTCGGTTACAACGTTCGGGATCAGCACGCAATGGCAATTGATAACTTCCTTCGCCGGGGCGGATGGGTCGCCGGGGTAGGACAGCTCGTTTCCCCATATCGTCCTGAATTTCTCATTTTCCGCGATGGTTTTATTGTTCAGCGCGACGTGCGATTCACGGCTGCGAACCATGCGCGTAGACCACGTTTTGGTGATGCGGATACCCATCTGCGTGGCCTCGTGCAATTGGTCGGCGCGGGCCTGCGATTGCAGCCGCGTGCGCTCGGTCTGCGCAATGCGCCGGGCATTGGCCGCGCTGTTACCCATCACGGCGCGGATGCGGCGGATGATCTTTTCCTGCGATTCGCCCAGCAGCGTGGCCTGCACCATCTCGTTCTGCAAACGCCGGATCACGGCGGGCGCTTCGACCAGGTTTCGGAAGGCGATCTTTGAAAACATCGGCTGCGTATCGCGGAAAATGATAGCGGCCTTCTTGCGCGTTACGCCCGTAATCAGGATTTTTCCGGCCGCCTCCACGCCGCCGAAGGCCGTTAGCTTTGTGGCAGTGTAGTTGGCATTTATCGCGTATATCTCAACAAGCGCCTTTTTGATCTCCGGCTCGAGCTTGCCGCCCGCGTCCTTGATCTGCTGCTCGATGGATTCGATTACTTGCTCCTGCCGCATCAGCTCGCGGATATAGCCCTCGCGCCATTTTTTAATCAGCTCGGGCGTGTTGTAGTAGTTGGGCGGCTGGATTTTACCGCTGTCGATGTCGCGGATTTTTTGTAAAAATCGGCGGTTCATACGGATGGCCTTTTTGAGGGCTTCCCCGTACACCGCCGATATGCGCTGCGTGAGCGCCTTTTCGATCTCGTCCGCGATTCTCACCGCTTCGTCATCCATGCGCCCACCTCCATAATCGCGCTACAATGCGTTTTAACGGGCTTTTGCGCAAGCCCTCACCGTTTATCGTCCTCGCCGTTATCGCCGCCCTGCTCGTCCAGCAGACGCTGCAGCGCGTCCATGCTGGGCTGCCCGGACACCTCCTCGGCGCTGACGTTGGCGATAATTTCCTTGATCTCCTCCTGATCGATATAGGGATTGAGCTTTAGCGCCGTGCGCCGGTCGATATCCTGCCGCATGGTGTAGATATCCTGCACCGTCTCCTGGCGGTTCACCATCTGCTGGCGCTTAAACCTGATTTCCTCGGTCTCGATGCCGATTAACCTAAGCACCTGCTGGACAAAAGCAAAGCACTGCCATTCATAATGGTCACATTTGAGGTTCAAATTGGTCATCGCGGCCTGGATCGCAACGTTTGTCAGGCTCCCGCCGGTCAGCTCGTCCATCGACATGGCCATAAAGTCCGCATACAGCGCCTTTTCGAGCAGCTCCAGCGCCACCTGCCGGGCGGTATAGGGAACCTCAATCGTTTTCGGCTCGGCGGATGCCGTGCCCGCGCCGTCTGAAACCGACATGGCGACCTTTAGCTTCTGAATTTCTTCGATCACCTGCAGCGCCTGGTCGGTCGATCCGCCGAAATTGTTGAGCACCCAATACACATCATTCGCGCGATCCAGGTTATCGCCAAAGTCCGACAGGATGCGGTCGTATGCGTTGATTTTAGACAGGATATTGGGCGTCAGCTCGCTGTGGTGCTCGTCGTTGGCGTACAGCGCGATCACGGGCAGGATGCTGTAATTCTGCGCGCCGATGATCTCATTGCCGATCTCGTCCGAGCGCACGCGCAGGATATACGCGCGCTTGGTCTGCGCCTCGGTGATCTCGCCGTCCGCGTCCCTGTAGATCGTCACGCCGTCCGCCTCGAACACGCGCATATATAGCGGGCGCTTGGCGTTAAGCTGCCAGAACTGGATCACCGCGCCGGGGATGCCGTTTACCTCGTCCAGCAGCGCCACGCAGCCCGTCAGCCCATCGACCGCCGCGGGCAATACCTCGATATGATCCAGGTTCCAATAGCCGTAGGCCACGCCGTGCAGCAATGCGCGCTCGCCGATCTGCTGGATCGCGTTATCAAAGCCCACGCCCAGCCGCGCCTTATCCTCGGCTTTATCCAGCGTTACGCCGTTGCCGAGCAAAAACTGATTCTGTTGGCAAACAAACCGCCGCACAAAGTTGGACGATACGCGGTTGCCGACCACCTCCTGCTGGCGTATCCTGCGCCGCTTCATCCCGTTTGCGTCGGTCGCCTCGGTGGTGTTGATACGCAGCAGGTATTTATCGTCCAGCGTCGGGTTATCGCCGTTATAATAGCGGTTCGCGGCAAGCGCGGCGCGGAAGAAATCGGACGCGCGGTAGCTGTTAACGATCTTCCTCGCGTTCTCGCCGCCGCCGCCCATGGCAAGCCAATCCTGGTATGTGTAGGTCGTATACATTTTATAAGCCCTCCGTCAGGCCGTGCCGCTCTTTATCCAGCAGCCTGCAAATATCCGCCGCGCTGTCCGGCGCGTCGTCGTGCTCCGCGTCCTCGGTGTAGTCCATGATCTGCGCGATATACGCGCGGTCTGTGCCATCCAAAAACACGATATTTTTCCACCACTTTTTCAAGTAGGTGGAGATTTTCAGGTATTTGTTCTGTTTTTCGGCGTATATCCGCGCCTCGTAGCCGCGATTGCGGATTTCTTTCCCAAGGTATCCCTTATCGCCGTTATTTTCGCAATACACGGGCGCGCACATCAGCCGATTACAATCGGCCAGCGCCGCGTCCAGCACCGTATCCACATGCGCGCGCCACAGCCGCCCGTACAGATACAGCGTATCGCCCACGCGCCGCCCGCACGTCATCGCTGTGTAATCCTCGCCGCCATACGCCGCATCGATATGCGCGATGCCATCCCGCAGCATGTCCGCGTTGTCCGTATACCTGGGAGCGTCGGCAAACAGCGCGTTTTCGGCGGCGATGTGCCGCAACTCATAGTTGGCCGCAAACAGCGACGGCGACATGCTGTCCCGCAGCGCCTGCAGCTTATCGGGCGATATCAGGCCGGTGGAATAGCAATCGTGCTTTTCCGGCGCAACGACCAGCGAAAAAGCGTCTTCTTTATGCCACGGCGTGCCGATGAACACAATGCGCCCGTCGCGGGTGACGATGTTGCGAAGCTCCTGTACCACGGCCTTTGTCCGCTCGCGCTCCGCCCGGCTGATGCGATCCTGTAAATTAACCACGTCGTCGCACACGATCAGATTGGCGTGCTTACCCGTCATGCTGCCGCCGCAGCCGCAGCCCAGCAATTGATCGGCGCCGCGCGGGCTGTCGTACACACTGACGGTCAGGCTGTTATTGGTGGTTTTGAGCAGGTACACGTCGGTTTTCAGCAGCAGCCCGGCCATGTAGCGAAACGCCTCGTTATCGAACACCTTTTTGGCCTGCGTGATGCTCTCCACCGTGTCCGTGTCCGTCTTACGCATAAACAGCGCGTTTTCACCGTGGTGCAGCACGCACCACATCGCCAGCGCCACCGACAGGCACGAGCTTTTATAGCTCAATCGGTGCGCCTGCAAGGTGTAATCCTGCGTGCCGTACAGGATGTTTTTCATCCATTGACCGTGCAGCTCGTCCGTCAGATCGCGGAAGCCGCACATGCGCCCGATGGCCGCAGGGTAATACCGCCAGATGCGCCACGCTTCCTCCCGCGTCACCGTGCATCATCCTTTGTTTCGGCCAGCAGCCGATCCAGATCGGCCTTAGCGTCGGCAGACAGCACGGAATTGCGCACGTCCACCTGTTCCGGCGGCAGCTCTCCCAGCATGCGCAGGCCTAATTTATACCATTCGGGCGACTTATCCATGTTCATCACGAGCTTGGCCGCCAGCACCTTCCGCTTGGTGCTTCCGTCCTTGTTGGGCTCCTCCAAAAGGGCGCGCATTTCCTCGGCGATGCCCTTTCTTTCCGCCTGTACAAGTTTCCCCTTCGCCTGCGCCGCTTTCGCCCGCGAATCCCCGTTCGCCCCGAATTGTGTGGCCTTCCCCTTTTTCAGGTTCGCAAGGCTGTTGGGGTGCTGTCCTCGTGGCATGTTTTCGCCTCCCGCATAAAAAGGAGCGCCTGTTTTACTTGGCGCTCCGCTTTACGAACATATTTCTGCATATCGCGTTTTAAGTACGGGCTTTTCGTGGTTCTGATGATTTCCTTCGCCCGCCGGATTTTTTCGCGTTCTTCTTCTATTCTGATCATATTATCACCTCATGAAAGATATGAAGGAGAATTTCATGGGCTTCCTGCCGTACTTGGCGGCGATTTCGGCGCTTAGCCGATTGAATGCTTCGGCATAGGGCTTTACCATCTCCTTCGCTTCCTCGCGGCTGATAGCGCCTCGATTGTAGAGGATTCTCGCTTTGCGGGCCGTTTCTTCTAAAGTGTTGATATCCATTGTTTCGCGCCTCCTTTATGATGCTTGAATCTTAAGGGAGAAACGCGTGAATGTCCAGTGTTTTATTCGATTTCTTCCGAAGTTTCTTCATAGCCGTCGAAGTCGAAATTGTATTCGCTTAGCTTGATTTTCTTTGGGTCGCCTTTAACGAATACAAGGACATTTTGATGTGTCCGAACAACCTTTCTGGCGGCGGAGAACTGGCCGTCGGCCCGTATGGCGGCGGTAGAGATGGGGTCGAGCTTTACGATGTCATTGTAAAAATGGCATCCGCAGGACTCAAATGCCTCAATCGTGGCCATGGTGAAGCCCCGGTACATGCCCTTCTTATCCCGGATATCGGAGACGACGACGGCGCAGAAGGCATTGTCCGCCAGAAGGGAGACGGTCTTTGATATGATATCCCGGTAGGAGTAGATGAAGTCGCTATACGGCATATTGGATAGATCGTTCGGGTCGTCGCTGTATTTCTCCAAGTCCCCGTATGGCGGGCACATGAGGAAGAAGTCGAAGGGGGTTTCGTCGCCGAGGATCGTATTTATTTCCGCGCTATCCCCGCAGTACCATCGAGGGGTTATGGTTTCATTGCCCTCATTGCGGACGGATTCGAGGGAATTGTAGTTCTCGGTTATTTGCTCCTGCCGGATATCAACGCCGTGATAGGTGGCTCCGAGGAGCATAGAGACGATACCGCGGACGTTTCCGCCTGAGAATGGGTCGATGATTTTACCGCCTGGAGGACAGAACCACCGAATCAGGGTCTCGCAAAGGACGGGGTAAAACTCGCTTGTGCCGGTGAGGGAGGAGCCAGTCAGTTTCCCAAGCCTTCTCATGCCTTCGCCGATAAGCCCCTGATCTCGACCGTTGCGGCTATCTGCGCCTATGATATAGTGCCACTGTTTCTTTCGGTCAAGCCATTTCCCGTTTCGCCCGTCTAAGACGGAGAAGGGCGGGAAAAGATACTTATCGGAGAGACTTATGCCTTTCGCTCCCTTCTCCCATTCCGCCTTATCCTTGATATCGTCAAAGCTATCAAAGCCAAACTGGCTCATATCAATTTCGGCGATACCCGCAAGCTCCTCTTCCAGCGCGGAGAAATCCCATTCGGCCAGCTCGCCGGTTTTGTTATCGGCCAGGCGGTACGCCTTGACCTGATCCTCCGTAAGGTCATCAGCCACGACCACGGGCACGGTATCGCACTTTAGCTTTTTCGCGGCCTTATACCGCGTATGCCCGGCGATGATCACGCCGTCCTTGTCCACCACAATCGGCTGCTGCCAGCCGAATTCCCTGATGCTGGCCGCCACCGCGTCCACGGCCTCGTCATTTCGCCGGGGGTTCTTTTCATATGGCCGTATGCTTTTAATCGGCTCCCATTTCAACTCTTTCATTCCGCGCCTCCTCAATAAATACAAAAGGGACGGCTTTCGCCATCCCTTCCATTGCCAGTATTCGATTTATCCGATTGCAAGCTCTTTTTTGAGCGCTTCCTGCAATACGCGGGAGAAATTGATCCCCTGCTTTTCCGCCGCCACATTAAGCCAGGACGGCAGCGTCAGCGTCTTCTTGACCGCGATATTGCTAATCGCCCGGCGGTATTCGTCCGTGTCCGCCATAATCAGGGTTACAATCTCCCCGTCTTTGCGGGGAATTCCGTTCATATCGCTGGGGGCTTTGATTTCTTCCTTGCCGTCCTCCAAGCCCACCAGGGAAAAATTGAGCACGTCCTCCGCCATCGTTAGCGCATCGGACAGATTCTCCCCGCACGTGTAGCACCCCTCGATATCGGGAAACACGACATTATACATTTCGCCCTCGGGCGACAGCACAGCGGGATAAACATACTTTGCCACAAAAATTCCTCCTTTTTTCGCAGCGCCGTTATAGGATAGGGCGAGGGGCTTATTTCAGCCCCGCGTCCTTTAGGATTCTGTTTGCCGTGCCGGTTGCTATTTCCTGTGAGCCATGGCGCGGAACGAAAAAGTGCTTTTTCGTTATCGGGCTGTACCATTTATCATGCGCCCCGCCATGCTGTTCTATCCGGCACCCGGCCTTCATGAGCCTCTTTAGCAGCTCACTGGTTTTCACATCCTCGCCTCCTTCCGCCCTTATTATACACGTATTTTATACGTATGTCAAGGGTTTTGGAGAAAAAATCCTGTCGCCATCCCCGCCAACGGCGATACGCAGCGGGCACACGCCCCTGCCGTTCCCGGCCAAATGGCCACGCCCTGTGGGGTTACACGTAAAAGCCCACGGTTTCCATGCCGCGACCCTTATCTAACAGCCGCAGCATATACAGCTTTTGAGCGGGCACGCGATAACCGCCGTCCACCGCATAGCCGCCGTAATCCAAAAAGCTGCCGCAGTTGATCACCTCGACCGTTTTCTGCCGCAGCATCTTTTTGTGAACGTCGTACACCAGCTTCCCGCGCGGCTTATCCTTGGGGTTGTGATCGTGCCCAAACGCAAAAAAATCGATGCCGTCGATCGTATCCGCCGTGTGGAAGTTCACCAGATCCTTCGCGCGATGGGTGATATAGCCCACATAGTGCTGCTGGTCGCCGCCGCTTTTTCCGGCCATCCGCGGCCTGTAGCCAAGCGCTATATCGATCACGGCAAAATGCTGCCGGTACAGGCCTTCGCACCCCGCCATCACGCACGCATCGTACAGCGGGAACATCGACGTGGTGCGGGTGATGCGGTTTCGCTCATGGTTTCCCGGCACCACGGCCATCAGCTTCCCGGCCTTGTGCAAATCGGCAAATATCTCCTTGGCGCGGTATTTCTGCTCGTGCGGCGGGTAGACCTGATAGAACACATCCCCCTTGGAGCCCGCCACCACGTTTTCGCACATGTCGCCGATCACTAGCACCTGGGCAGCGGGATCATCGGCCACCTTTTGTAAAAACGCATTCAGCCTGGCCGTGCTGTGCTCCGCGTTCCCCATATGCGCGTCGTGCAAAAAATACAAATGCATTTCGTCCTGTGTCTGCGGCGCTGTATACAATATCGGCTGATAATCATTAAGCATAATCTACCCTTTCTTTCGCCCCCGCCTGCGAAAGCAAAAATCCCGCCGCCGGAGGATGAGCGGCGCAGCACCAATAAATCATCAAAAAACAAGGACGCAGCAGGCCAATGATGCCCCCGCGCCCTGTCTTGTCCCTTCGGACAATCCCATGGTTGTATTATAGATCAAAATTTAGTCCGTTTTCGTCCGCTCTTTTCATGTTCTCGTTCATCTCCAGCAGCGCACGGCCATGCATGACGAGCGTTTGGGTTTTCTCGTACCCCATCCGCTCCATGATGTCCTCCCACGACATCCCGCGCACATACCGATACAGCAGCACCGACTTATACCGCTCGTCCGACAGTGCGTTGATCGCGTCCATGATCTCCGCCATCTGGCAATCCAGCCGATAGCACACGCGCTCAAGCCTGGCCTTGGTATCCACGATCACGCAGATATCCTCGGCCATGCGGTCATACGCCCCGCCGCTGCCGGATACCTTGATCGGGTTCAGCCGCACGGTGCAGCGCGTTACGCTATCATAGTGCTCCCGGATTTCCTCCTGAATCGCGTCCCGCTGCTTCCGCAGCCAGATATACCGCTGCAAAAACCGTTTCGCCGGGTTTTCCACCCGCTCCCTCATCAATCCGCCTTGCATGGTGTCCCCTCCCGTGCTATAATACATATATCACCTCGCCTTCGCCCCGTCGGGATTGCCGCCCGACGGGGCATTATCATTTACGCCTTTTCCGATATCCTGACGCCGCACTTGCGGCAGAACCGATTGATCACCTCCACCGGCATTTTCCCCTTGTGCGGGATCATGCCGCCGCACTTGGAGCAATAATACCAGCCGGGCTTACCCGGCACCGGCAGCCAATGCGCGGTTACCATCGCCCTCATCCGTCCCCCCTTTGGCTTTCGAACAGCGCCCGGCACTGATCGTCCAAGCAGATATTGCCGCACAGCGTGCCCGGCTCGTCGCACGCCGTGCCGTCCGCGTATCGCATCACCCAATTTGAGCCATCCCACGCCACCTCGCACAGCCTGCCCGATTGTGTATCCAGCATATCGTGATCGTACACAAGACGGCCCGCAGCGTCCACCCTGCCCGTGCAGCGGCATATTTTCTCTGGCTTCGCGCTAATCGGCAGAAAATCGCCAAGCGTAGGCAGGACGGCGTGAATGCCGTACGCGTACTCATAATACCCGTACACGATCTCCCCCGTGGGTGACAGGGTTTTGACCAGCATATAGTTGGGGTTAAATCCAGGGATATCAGCCATCGGTTTTATCCTCCAATTCGACGTATTTCACTAAGAAAAACACCGATTCGCCATTATCGACCATATTCTGTATGCCCTTTGCATCTTGTTCTTCCAAATCGAAAATTCCGACGTTGTTCCGCGTCCCAATGAAGAAATTATATAATTTCCCGCAGGTACAAAACTTCATCTTGTTCGACGCATGCGATACCTGTTCGGCGAGGTGCGCCATGATTAAAGCCATTTCGTTTGGGAAATGTTCAACCGTTAACTTCATGCTCATTGTTTCGCCCTCCCTTCAATAATCATCACTGAACGTAATCTTCATTTTTTTCGATCCGGGCCATCAGTTCAACTGTGATCGGCAGAATCAAACCCGCATCCCTGTACGCCTCAACAATTTCGGAAACATCTATTCCCACTGCTTTCATCCTCGCAAGAACCATCATTTGCAGCGCTATAGCATCTGAAAGGTTGCCGAAAACGTGCGCGCCCTCGCCCTTAATAAATAGCACATACGGTATTTCTTCGGCTTTCAACAAATCAATTGCCGCCTTGACTTCATTCTTCATTTTTTACATCCTCCTGTTTGTTCATCCTTCCCGTCAGGGAGTTTTCTGCGCACATACGCAGCTTGTACCGCGCCGGACGCACATCATACCCGCGCTGTTCAAGCGCCAGCATTACCGCCGTGGCCATCCGCCACAGCTCCAAATCGCTCCCGTGCACATGGTATATGCCGCGGCTGTATGTCACGCGGGGCAGGCGCCGGAAAACGGATCTGATTTTTAGCATGTCATGTCCTCCTCACATGCTTCCATTGCCCGAATCGCCGGAACGATCACCTCTCGGCAGATTTCCGCGAACCGCCTCTGCCATGGCGTGTAATACGTATCCAGGCAATTCCACCACTCTTCTGGCAACTCGATCCGGCGTTCATCTGCCGCCACATTCAGCGCGACCGCGAAAGACCTTTCGTCATCGTACCCTTCGGCGATTTCCAACACCTCTTCAAATTTCGCTTGCTCGTCGGCGTTTTCATTCGTCTGCTTAAAGTATTCGCGCAGGTTGTTGATGCTTTGCTTGCGGTCAAAGGCTCTTTCCGTTTTTCTTTCCCCGCAGCACTTGCGCAGTAGCCACTCGCTGTTGGACAGCCATTGGCAGCAGAAATCCGTCCAGCTCTGGGATTTGCTGGTATGCCGTCCCCAGTGATAGGCATAGCTCCCGATGTCGCTGTCGCATGTCATCTGCCCTTCATACTCGTCCAAGTACATATTCAGCCACAGGCAATCCGCGCCGCCATCCATGTGGATTACGATCACATTGCCGCAGCGCTTCGCCGTAGCCTTACGCATGGATTTATCAGCCATCGGTTGCATCTCCTCCCCATCCCGCCGCGTCCATTTCCGCCTGCGTGGGCTTGCGGAGCCAGACGCGATACTCACGGCCATAATCTCGCCAGAATACGACGCTGTTCGCAAAGCAGTCGGCGCGCACTCTATAAAACTGCGAAGGCCAATCGTTATTTCCCGGCCTGTCTTCAATCCAGCCGATGGAAGTATAATCATCGTCCATGTCTAACGCCTTAACCTCCGCCAGCGTCAGCGGCCTGTTGGGCGGCAGGTATCGCGCCTGGGCGGCGGAAAGGGCGGCAGCACGGGCCTCGGCCATCGTCTCATAGCTGGTTACAGTCGGGCCGATGCTCTGGCATGCGTTGTTTGAGCACACAGCATAGGACAGGTATTCGCCGTCTATCTTGACTAAATCCTCACTTTTCATCTCGCTCCCGCAGTACGGGCACAGCACCTTGTCAGTCATGTTCGGCCTCCTTTTTATCGTTTTACTACACCCGTATGTGCAGGCAAAAATAGCTTACAGTACACGCTGATACGGAAGTCCTTGGGCAGTTCACTGTACAACGGCCGTCGGGCAGAAATATGCTCGTTAAGCGCTTCAACCGTCCTGTCGTAGGCCGAAATATGCTTACACACCTCCGCGTGCGCACATCCAGCGCATTGATCGTTCTTAAGTTTTTCCATTGCGATTTTCCTCCTTATCCATCATCTCAAGCGCCTTAATAGCATCCTGGCAGTACTGGCTTGCCTCTCTGTAATCGCACATGCGTTCATAAAATTCATGCTTTTCTTCCACGCTCTTTGATTTACGCCAAAAATGCCTCCAATACTTGGTCGATCTGTCGTGGTTGTCCCGTAAATCCTCGAAAAATTTCCGCCTGGCCTCTCTGTACTCCGCAGTATCCATCCATCGTCACCCTCCCCACTGTTCGGCCATGGCACGTGCGATTCCCGGAAAAGTTTTTGCCCTGTTTTTTGCATCGTTTCCGCGTTTGGCGGCTCCGTATTTGTCTTGTCTTTTTCGGCCAGTATTGGAAGGCACATACGGGCTTGTCGGCACAGCATCCGGAGACGTTGGCGTAAGCGGCTGCAAGCCTTTAAGCCACAACCCCGTTAGTTTTGTGTACGGGTGGCAGTACTTGCTATCATCATCGTATTGATACTGATAAGGCTGTATCCACTGCGACGCGGGCGGAAGACCAAACACGCGGCTGGGCAGGGGATTTTCCACGGCAATTCGCGGACAATCCGCATCATAAAAGCGCATGAAAAACTGTTTTGCCAGTAATCCTTTTGCATATCGCTCGCGATCAATCTTGCCTTTTTGCGGGCATAGCCAGCGCGCCCCTGCGTTCGACAAATAAGTACACGGCGGATGCGCTATCAGCAAATCCCACTGATCAACGATGTGATACGCCTTGTCCATCGTGCAAAACTCAATTCCCCAGCGCTGATCATCATGCGCCAGATCAGGCAGCCAGCCCGGTGACAAAATCTTTAGTGCATCGCCCTGGATGTGCCACTCAGGATGCCCGCCGGATGGCGGCTGAATATCGCAGCTGTACGCCTCATGCCCAAGCGCGCGGAATGCCTTGCAAACCTCCTGGGATTCTTCGCACGCAATCAGTACTCTCATTGATCCTCCCCCGCCGCAACAAGCGCGGCAACCGTCAGGCCGACAACGCAGCCGATAATCAGGCAGAGCAGGTTACTCATCCTCCACCTCCGGCGCTTCGGGCAGCGGCATCCAGTGGGTGATATGCGTATTCATGTCTGCTTTAAACACCCCTGTGTCGCCGCAACCCTTGAATTTTGTGCAGTAAACGCTGCCTTTCGCCGTGCAAACGATGTATTTACCTTCCGTTTGCGGCATCCTCTCCTTGACGCTGATCCATTTCTGCCTCAGCGATACCGTATTGCGCTTGATCTTATTCGTTTCATCGCCCATGATCTTATCAAGCACTTCTCGGAATTCTTTCTCGGTCCCGCGCACCGTGGTAACAAGGCTGTCCTTGTACGGATCAAACTTGTCAAGATCAAAATTGTCATTCATCGGTATTTTCGCCATTGTTTTCATCCTCCTGTCCAGCGTCCATTTTCGCGCCGCAGAACATGCAAAATTTCATTCTGCTGCATGATGTGCGCCATTCCGTTTCACCGCATACGCTGCATTTCCACTCCGTTTCCCCGCAGGCATACCCGCCTTTTTCCCAGCGCCCATGCCGCACGGGTTCGGCTTCCACGGCGGGCGCAACGTCGAGGGTGGGACATGTATTCAAATATCTTACAATCTCATCCACGAGTACAAGCCCGGTTTGTGGAAAATTCTCTCTTTTCAGCGCAGCCGTTTTCAACTCGCGCCCAGCCGCATCCGCGTCAATCGCTCTCATGCTCCCGCCTCCCTATGCACACTGCGCTCCGGATCAAAGCCAGCCGGATACCGCCGCTTTAGCTTGGCGATGTTTTGCATCAGGATATCTTCCAGCGATACGCCCAGCCCGGACGCAACCTCGGCCAGATACCAGGCGCAATCGCCCAATTCCTCAATCATGTGCTCCCTGTCCAGCGCGTGCCCCTGAAACAGCGCCTTTTTCAGCACGTCGCACACCTCGCCCGTTTCCCCGGCCAGCCCCATGCAGCCGTTCAGCAGCTTTTTATGATCGTCCGGGCTCGTCCGCTGCGCCAGCTTTTGATACTCGTTAATCGTCATGCGGTTAATTCCTCCTTCTTCGCCCGATAGCGCCGTCTTTCGCGCTCCGAGTGTTTTTCTTTCAGCTTCCGCTCCCGCCGGATTTCCTCCGTGATCAGCGGCGCGGCGGCCAGCGCGTACCCGCGCCAGCCCTTTTTCTGCGCTTTTACCCGCTCCCGCAGCATCCGGCAATAGATGCGCCCATACTCGCAATGGTCTGCGCACTCGCACGCCCAGCAAACGCTGCGTACGCCATCGCACAGGTAACGCTCACCCAGGCTGCGGATGGTGATATTGGCGGGCGGGAGATAGCTTTCCGCGTGGACAATGCCCTTGTGGCTCGGCATATCTACACCACCTTTCCCGGCGGGCAACACAGCGCATCAAACTCCGCATCCGCGCTATCCCGGTAGCCCTTCCGCCGCCAATCCTGCAATATTCCGTGCACATAGCCCCAGGATTGTACCGAGCGCCGGGCACAGCGCCGGATGGCATCGATCAACCAATCGTAGCTGTAATCATCCCATAGCTGATTGGCAAGCCGCATCTGCTCAATGCCGGTTGGCAAGCCGCAATCCTTGGCGATGCGGATCAGCTCGTTTTCCATCCGGGCATCTTCCAATTCATCTGGCGTCATCGCGCCCGCGCCTGCAGCAGCAGCAGCAGTATACGTTAAATCCTCTTCTTCTTCTTCTTCTTTGTCTTTGTCTTCTTCTTCTCGGGTTTCGATGGGTTTATTTGGGTTAGCTTGGGTTTCGTTGGGTTCCGCAGGGTTAGCTTGGGTTTCGTTGGGTTTATTTGGGTTTTTAGGGCGTCCGCCTTTTTTACCATTTGCCACATCTTTATCGTAGCGTTCCTGCGCTCGGTCTATTTGGGCCTTTGCCGTTCCCCACAAAAAACGTTCGTTCCCGCGAAGATCGGGCAGCTTTCCACTTTCCGCATATTCAAGCATAGCCGTGAAAAGCCGTCCGCGCTCCGCATCTCCAAGCGCTTCCATGGATTGGGCAAAGTCCGTGAAGACTTTGAGATACTTCATGGCTGTTCTCCATTTCAAAATTTAGAACGGGAGTTCGTCATCATCCACCTGTGTAAACTGCGCGTATCCCCCGCCCGTCTGCGCCATGGAATCATGCTGTATGGCGGTGCGCTCTGCGGCGTTATACTGCGCCTCGCTATCGCCGCCCTTGGGCGTTAAAAACTCCACATCCTGCGCGGTGATATCCAGGCTGGCGCGGGTCTGGCCATCGTTCCCGGTATAAGTGCTTACCGATACCGCACCGACCACGGCCACCTTGCGGCCCTTGGCCAGGTACAGATGGCAATTGGTGCCCAGCTCCCGCCACGCGGTGACGCGGAAGAAATCGGCCTCCGGCTGCCCGGCCTGGGCGTTTTTACTGCGGCGGTTGACGGCCACAGTGAATGAGCATACGGCGGTGCCGTCGCGGGTGGAGCGCAATTCGGGATCGCGCGTCAGGTTCCCGACAATAAAACAGCGGTTCATGCTTTAATCCTCCTTGATTTTTCCCAGCCTGTAGCGCCGGGCAATGGGTTCGTCGATGATCACGGGGATCAGGTGATATTGATACAGCAGCCTTTGATCGCCGTGCTGGTGCGCCTCCTGATGATGCGCCCGGCACAGCGGCAGCGCGTGCATGCCGATATGGCACATCTCGCGCCGGTCGCCGCCCATCCCCACACGATCTACGTGGTGCAGCTCGGCATGCCGCCCGCACACGGCGCATTTTTTGTGCATCGCGCAGGCGTACACATACGCCTCGATATCCTCCGCGTACTCGGTCAGCGGCCTGGCGCTGGGCACGTCGTACTCGAGCATAAAATCGATCACAAAGCTGATAAAATCGCGCGCCGTGGACATATCGCAGTCTGACAGGCTAAATAGCTGCTTCTGCATGCCCTCCATGGTTTTCGCCCGGAAATCCACCTTGAGCGCGCCTTTGACGTGCTCCGGCGTATCGCCCGACCAGGCGGCGATCTCGCCCATCAGCGCATAGGCCTTCCGGCGCTGCTCCGGGGAGATTCGCCGCGCATCCTGCCACAGCACCGTGACATGCTCGGAAAGGTTCTGCGCGTCCGGGCGGGTGGTTTCCACAACCACCCGCCCCGGCTGCTCCGTCACGCGCCCGATTGTGGCAATCATGCCGCGTCATCCCCGGCCGCGCGGAAATTGGCCGCGATGCCGTCCAGCAGCTTGCCGTACTCGCTGTCGGTGTACTCGGCCAGCGGCTTATTGGGCGCAAGGTTCGCCTGTATCAGGCTGTTTACGCAGGCGGACATCTCCTTATTGGTCTTCCCAAGCGCGGTCGCCAGCGCCGTCCAGGCGTTATTGCGGGCAGCCTTGTTATCGGTCTTGGGCGTGCTCTCCGGCGGCGTGTCCGCGTCCGGGTCGGCCATTTCCTCCGTCGGGATGGAAAAAATCTGGAACATCGCGTACTTGTACGCAACCGACATCGCCTTGTTGCTCGATTTGTCTGCGCTGTCCATGCCCTCTCCGATCACCGTCGCGCTGACGCTGCTGCCGTCCTCGGCATACAGGGTGTAGCACATTTTGAGGATGCTGTAGATCAGATTTCCGCCGTTGCGGGTCTGCCGTTCCTCGCGGTGCTGTTCCAGCACCTCCGGCACGCAGAACACATGGTTGGCGGTCAGCACGGGGTTCAGCGCGTTCATCACAGCGTCTACGCCGCGATACATAAACCCCTGCTGGGCGTTTTTGCTGGTTTTTCCGATCGCGCCGAGCTGGCGCATGCAATCGGCAATTTTGCCGTAAATCATCGGGGCTTTGATCTCACTCATGATCGTTATCCTCCTTCATTTCGATCTTAAACTCGGGCTGGCGACTGAACGCCTGTACGCCCTCCACGACCTCGCCGTCCGCATCCACGCACGTGCCGTCCTCCATCACCTTGAGCGTCTTTTTCAGCGCGGCCCAATCGGCGCGGCGGGTGATCCTGACCAGATCGTCCCGGCCTTTTTTGTCCAGGTAGTCGCACAGCACGGCCTCGTCCCGGTTAAACTCCGGCTGCTGGGCCTTTAGCACCAGTTTACAGCTTGGCAGGCTGTAACTCTCCTGGGTATTGGTGGCCTTGTGCGGCACGGTCTCAAAGTAATCGGCCAGCAGGGCGGCGAAATACGCCTCGGTATCCTCATTCGCGCGGCGGATGGCAGATAGCTGCCGCTCGTAGTATTCCGTCCACGCCTTCGTATCCTGCCGGGCTTCGCGGATCTTCCTCGCGGCCCATTCGGCTTTTTGATCGTTGTCCACGGTAAACGGGGTATCCTGGGCGGTAGTAATCCTGATAGCTTCCATTTTGTTCCTCCTTCACGGCGCTCAGGCCGTTAATATCATCGGTTGCGGGGTATCCGATCATCCTTCCACCCCCTCGGGCGGGATCACGGTGTAGCCCTCGTTTTCCTCCCTTGACATTTCGACCGCATTCGTGCTATGATCCATATAGGCTGTTTACCATCCTTTCATTCGCAGGCCGCTGGTGTTTCCAGACATCAGCGGTTCCTTTTTTGTTCCCGCCATTTTTCGCGCATATGCGCCACGGTGCTGTGGCTGGTGTACGCCCCCGCGTCCGAGCAGCGGCCTGATTATAGGCAATCAGTTTTTTCGCTCAGAATATCGCATAGCTCAGGCAATCGGTATGGCACGATGGGTGCCGGGCGGGGCAGTTATTACACGGTGGCTTGATGTAGCTGTTCACGCCGCGCCCGCCCCCTGTTCTTCCAGCCAGCGCTTGAAAACGGTCATCCGCACGCGGTAGCGGTTTCCGACCTTCATGGCCTGCCCGCGCATGGCCAGCGCGCGCATGATACACTGGGCGGTGGATGGCTTAACATCCATTATTTCCGCGATCTCTTTTGTGCTGTAAAACGCTTTCGGCATGTTTTCCTCCTTTCTGCCCGCCTATTGCCGGGCGGGCGCGGCTACTGCTACAACGGATATATCGATATCCGCAATGGAGCCAGGGGCGGGAATCGAACCCGCACAATCAGCTTGGAGGGCTGATGTTCTGCCGTTAAACTACCCCGGCATTTTAGGCGGGCATTGGCGCCGCTGACCAGCGCTGCCCGCCGCCCATGGGGGATGCGATAAACCCATGCGGCGCCCGCTTATAGCGAAATTAGAAGGAGGTGCCCAGCATGCAAGTACCCAACATGCCGGGTGGTGAGGCGGGCAGGATTCGCACCCGCGGTGTGAGCCCTACAACACACACCCTACTCAGCCGCCCCGTGCTGCCGGTCTCTCCCGGCTGTCCGTGGGTGTCTCGCTCCCATCGCGCGCCCGTCTTTCCGTGTGTCAGCGGCGTTTCGTGCCGCAGCCGGTTGTGATTATTGTTAATCGTGCGTTTCTGCCGTCCATCCGGCGGGATAGACGATCTTATTTTTTGGGGGATAAACCACCGTGGCGCTGCCGCAGGCTTTCACCGTGGCGATGTCGTAGGCTTTCACCGTGGCTCTGCCGTAGGCTTTCACCATGGTGCTGCCCCAGGCTTCCACCGTGGCGCTGCCGCAGGCTTCCACCGTGGCGCTGCCGTAGACTTTCACCATGGTGCTGCCCCAGGCTTCCACCGTGGCTCTGGCGTAGGCTTTCACCATGGTGCTGCCCCAGGCTTCCACCGTGGCGCTGTCGTAGGCTTCCACCGTGGCGCAGCCGTAGGCTTTCACCGTGGTGCGGTCCCAGGCTTCCACCGTGGCGCTGTCGTAGGCTTCCACCGTGGCGCTGCCGTAGGCTTTCACCGTGGTGCGGTCCCAGGCTTCCACCGTGGCGCTGCCGCAGGCTTCCACCGTGGCGCTGCCGCAGGCTTTCACCGTGGCGCTGCCGCAGGCTTTCACCATGGTGCTGCCCCAGGCTTCCACCGTGGCGCAGCCGTAGGCTTTCACCGTGGCGCTGCCTAAGGCGTAAACCTTTTCAGCATTAACGCTGTGCTCGCCCTCCGCGAAAACGTGCTCCCTGCGCCAGGCTTCAACGGCTTCCTCCACGCGCTGCCGGTCGGCCCTTTCATCCCACCACTCGGGCGTTACGTCCTGATCCACATTGAGCGTCCACCTGTCCAGCGGCTCCATCAGCGATTTCACGTCGTCCGGCGGCGTAAGCTCCACCCGCACAAAGGTTTTGCTGGCGCCCAGGTAGTCGTCCTTGATGCCCAGCTTGTCCAGCATGTCCTGGTGGCTGTCGTAATCCGGGCAGTACACGCGATCCTTGAGCACCAGGCAGGATTTGAGTTGGCACATTGTTATTTCCCTCCTTGTTTTTGATTACTTTTTATTCGTCAACCGCGCCATGCTGCGGTAGTACGCGCTGTAATGGTCGGTGCAGCTTCCCGTGCCGCCGGTAAGCGAGGCGGTCAAGGCCGTCAGCGCAATGGCCGCGATGATGATTACGATCAGCATGATTCCCACTCTTCCTCGTCGGCTTCCTTGTCGAGCCAATCCTTCATGCCGTTGTGCCCCACATAGCACAATCCGCAAGCCGGGCAGTTATCGCATCCATCATCTGTTTTGCTAACAAGATGGCACAGCATGTTCGCCAGCTCCAACTTTGAGGCGTTTTTCAGCATTTCATAGTTCGTCATGCTTCCTCCATCCTTCGCAGGGCTTCGGCCAATGCGGCCTGGGCTTCCCGCGCCTCCTTCATGTAGTGGGTTCGCAGTGCTCGGCTATCGATTCGCCCGTCCATCGCGTCCCGCTCCATCTCGTCCTGTAGCGCCATCACATCGGCCATCTGGTGCCGGGCATTGACGATGGCCAACGGCAGCGCCCGGTTTACGATCTCCGGCCAGTTATCGCGGTAGCTGTCGTAGGTCGACCGCATCCAGCGGTGCCACAGCCCCTCGGCCTTGTACTCGCGCTCCATCGCCCACACGTCATCCGGCTCCGGCCGCGTCTCTCCGGTCTCCCAGCGCCTGACGGTTTCCTCCGATACGCCCATTCTTTGCGCCGCCTGCCAGCGCGGCATTTTTGCCGCTTTCCGGGCGTTTTGCAGGTCGGCAATGGTGCATTCTGCCATGTTTTTACCTCTCTATCTATGCGATAATTTAGGAGGCCGGGGAAAACAGGCTTTCGATCAGCGCCGCCCGCTCGATCTGGCTGATGGGGAGAGCGTTGATGATGGCACGCGCCGTTTTTACCCGCACGGATTCGCCGTGGGAAAAATTAAGCGCCGTAAGATATGACACATTGGCATCCTTGGCAACCCTGCGCCAGTTAAAGCAATGCTTATCATCCAACTGCTGGATAGTCACTTGATCACCTCCAACCTTGCTTTGTAAGCATATTATATACTAACC
>ERZ1026848.205-NODE-205-length-33779-cov-23.319505_pt1 | contig 33779 bp, 47 predicted proteins | sample MGYA00380154_ERZ1026848 | MGnify/ENA primary metagenome ERZ1026848 (study PRJEB33269, sample SAMEA4719790) | human gut metagenome | biome: human-associated habitat; feature: organic feature; material: feces | place: Cameroon | collected 2013-10 ...
TGACGAACATAACAATCGGTAACGGTGTTACTTCTATCGGTGGTGCTGCGTTTTTTGCTTGTGGTCGTCTTGCAAGTATAACAATTCCTGACAGTGTAACTTCTATAAGTAGTGGAGCGTTTAATTCTTGCACATCTCTCAAAAGTATAACAATTCCAAGCAATGTAACTTCTATGGGTAGTGCTGCATTAAGAATAGGCGGAGGGGCTAACGAAGTAATAATAACTATGTTACCAACCACTCCACCGACTATTGCAAGTAATACTTTTACGGCGGAGTATCTCAATAAAATTATCGTGCCGAAAGGTTCTGGTGATACATATAAAGCGGCAACAAATTGGAGTGCATTTGCAGATTATATCGAGGAGGCAGTAGCATGATAGTAAAAGAATACTACACAACAAGAAATGACGGTGTAAAACTTTACAAGTCATATTCTGACAACAACAAAATTATTAAAAAAGTCGGAACGACAGAAGAGTATTCAGCGGCAATCGATATTGAAACTGCGCCGTATACCTATGTAGAAACAGACAAGGACATTCCACAAGAACAAAGAGAAATCTTCGAAAACGCAGAGGCGGTAGAAAATGCAAACTAATCGATACGATTCTACGGGTTTTGCCCCGACGAATATAACGAGTAAAAGCGTACCTTCGTACACGAATATATCCGATAACATAAAGACGATCGAGCGACTTGCCGAAGAGTGCAGACGGCACGGTAATCGGCTTGAAATTATGAACGGTAAAGTGTACGAAGTAAAGCGGACTTTGCTTATGGAGTTAGATAAGGTATGAAAAAGAGAGATTTTTACAATTACGACAACGCAGATTTTGCGTTTCTTAAACCGCTTATGCGTAAAATTATGACCGCATACGGCGAAGCGGAAAGGTTTTTCGCTTTCATAAAAGAGATAACTTGGGCGAAGTTCGGCTTAAAATCGCTTACGGGGTACATACATTCGCTCGAACACAAGCAACCCGATTACGTTGACGATTTTAAGGCTATTTTAGCCGAAAAGGGCTTGATAGTCGAATATCCGCCCATAAACGAACTCGTCGAAGATTTTGACGACCTTGACAAGGTTTTCGAGGTTTGCGTGGGTATAATCGACGAAACGGACGAAACGTTAAGAGAGTTCGTATTCGTCGTTGACGGCGAACACAGAGAGTTTTCCGCTCTTGCAAGAAAAGTCGAAGACCTGCAAATGCGTAACAGTGCGGACAGGGCGTTTTTGTTGGACGCATGGTCTATGTGGGATAACGAGCCGTCGTACAGTTCTTTCGACAATTGGGTAAAGAACAACGCTCCGCAGATAAAAGAGTAATCGGGGCGACGAGTAAAAAGGTTGGTGGATTATGGCAGAACTTAAATCTATGGACGAGTTAAGGCAACTCGCCGAAAAAGAAATCGAAGAAAAAAAGAATAAAACCGAAGTCGCCGTAAAGCCCGCCGAAAGCAATCAAACGAGCGTAATGGACGTTGTAAAGGACAAAGAGAACGAACTGTTACAAACGAAAGAAGTGCAGGAATTAGGGCGCAGGTGCGGCGAAGAACGGATAAAATCAGACCTTGCAAAAGAAGCGAGCGAGATTCGTAAAAGAAACGTGCAAACCGCCGAAAGCCTTTACGAAACGGAAACGCGGGAATTACGGCTTAAACATTTACGTGCGCAACTCAATCGGCAACATAAGTACGAAATGGACACGCTCGAACAGGACGCTCGGCACACTCAAATGCTTAACAAGCGCAGAAAGCAAGTCGAAAAGTTTTTGTATTTGTACAACAGCGCGCCCGACAATATGGTCGAAGTCGTAGACGGCAAAGGCGAAAAGTACAAAGTGCCGAAAGATTTCTCTTATTCGGACTTCGTAAATAGATTCCGTCAACTCGGCAGAAACTTATCCAAACTCGACAAGCCCATACTTCAAACGATAAAATGGGCGATAATTCTCGGCGTAGGCATAGGGATTATATTCCTTTTGAAACGCTTCGGAATTATCAATTAACACAGATAAACGTCTTTTTTCAAGGAAGAGCAATGGTGGAAACGGACTTTATAAAAAAAATTATTAAAAATCTATAAAAGGAGAGTAAACGAAAATGGATTATGAAGTTATCAATAAAGACCACGTTATCGTGGCTGAAATTGAGAAAAGACAAGCACTCGTAGACGATTACGAAAACAAAATCGTAAGACGGGCGCAACTCGCGGTCGAACTTGAAAACCTCGACAAAGAAATCGCTTCCACCGATAAGAACAGATTATCCGCCGAAATCGTCGAACTCGAAGACTGCGCGGCTAAACTCGGACTTATCAGATACCCCGAACCCGAAGCAGTCGTAGAAGCCGACGTTACGGAAGAGGTGCGGGCAGAAGCGACGGACGAGCCTGCGGCAGAACCGCAACTCGCTTATTAAGGCGCGGAGGTAAAAAGGTTATGTTAGATTGTATCAGACAGGAACTTCAAAAGACCAAAGCGAATATCGAAGCGTTGAAACAATCCGAAATCGCAAATCAGAAAGCCAAAGCGAATATCGAAGTTATCGAACCCGAAATGACGAGGCTCGAAACCGAAAAGCAGAAATGCTTAACTACCGCAAAGGCTGCCTACGATAAGCAGGTTTCCGAGATAATCAACAGTTACGATTTACAGAAAGCCGCTTTCAAGGATAAGGCTAACGAAAAGATTCAGGCAAAAGTAGAAGAAAGTTTCAAAGCCGTTATTACCGAAATCGATAAACAACTCGCCGCTGAATAAGGAGGGATAGTTATGGATTTTGTGGTAAACGTACTGCATAATCGCTATTATATGATATGGATTATGGCGGCTATTATATTTCTTCTTACGCAGGCAATCAAGATACCTATCAAGCATTTTACGGCAAAAATAAAAGTAGAAAGAACCCGTAAAGCGGTAAATTCGGTCATACTTTTACTGCCGTTTGCGTTCGGGTGCTTGGGTGAATATTTATACGATACTTACTTAATGAAAACTGCTTTCGACGTTGCCGCAGGTTTTATTCTCGGCGGTCAGTCGATTGCCCTTTACGGAATATTCGAGAGATTTTTAGGTGTAAAGATAGAAAATCCCTACGATTGCGAAGAAGGGAAAGCGGTACTCGAAAAGGTTGACGAAGCGGTTGCCGACGGAACTATTACTACTGACGAAATCAAAGAAATCGCAAGTGCTTCGGTAAACGGCAAAACTAAAAAAACGAAAAAAGCCGATAAAACGGCTGAAACGGTCGAAGAAACGACAGATACTCTGCAAGAGTTTATCGACAGTATCGACTTAAAGTAAAATCAAAACAACTGAATATATAGCGGTTTCGCCAAACGGGGCGTAAACGACAGCCAAACGGGGCTATGAGAGAACTATCGGGATATTTTTTCTGACGGTTGCTCGTAGCCCCTTTTATATATTCAAAAAAGGCAAGCAGGTAAACGACGATGAGCAAATTCAAAACGATAACCGAAAACGGGAAAACTTACAATTCTTTTATCGGTAAACTTAAAATTCTTGCCGAAAAAGACGGTTGGCGGCAGAAAGCGGAATTATGGCTTCTCAACGATATAACGAACAACAACGATTGGCGTTACGAGCGTTTGGAAGAGCATAAAAACCTTTTTGCGAAAACGCCTATACTCGTCGCTTATGTGGGCGACAAAATCGGCGACGGACACAATTTCAGAGAGGTAAGCAACCCCGACGGAAGCGTTATCGCTTCGTTTATGAGTTCTACCGCCGAAAGAATAGTCGGTTTCTTCGATAACGACAGCGATATAAGAATCGAAGAAAAAGACGGTAAAAAATGGATAGTAGGCATTGGGTATATCTGGCAATGGTACGCGCAGGAGTTGGTGGAAAAAATCAAGAAACAGGGTCTTGACGGAATGTCTATCAGCATTGAAACCCTCGTTGACGAAATGCACAAAGAGGGTTCTACCGAGGTGTTTACCAAATATCAGATACTCGGCACGACTATATTGGGCGACGACGTAGCCCCCGCAGTAACGGGAGCAAATATCAGAGCCTTATCCGCTTTGGGTGTTGACAAGATTAGAGAAGAGACGTTACGAGTCGCGTCAATGCAAGAGCAAAAACAAAAAAATCCGCAATCAAAAACAAAAAAGGAGAACAAAGTAACAGTTATGAAACTCAAAGACTTAAAAAACGGTAAGTTCAACGGGTTCAGAGTTGTCGGCGTAGACGGCGAGAAAGTCGCTCTTTTATCGCTCGACAAAAACGACGCTTTTGTTTCTACCGCAGTTCAAGACAACGGCGAAATAGTCGAGGGCGTTAAAACCGCCGTCAACGCGACTGTTGTTTTTGGCGAAGGTGAGAACGAAGTTAAAGTTGCCCTCGACGCGGTAATCGAAGATTTGATCGCCGAAAACGCCGAACTTAAAGCCGAACTCAATTCGGTCAAAGAAGGCAAAGAAGTAGTCGAAAAATCGCTTAAAACTATGCAGGATGCCGAAATGGCGCGTAGAAAAGAAGCGGTTAAAAACGCCATCCGCGAACAACTCGCGAAGAACAGAGAAAATTCTCTCGCCGACATCGCGGATAACGAGTGCGACGACCTTTTGACCGACGAAAAAGTCGCAAAGTATTCCGAAATGGAAGAAGATGGCAAGTTCGTCGGAGACGAAAAGGCGCGTTGCGACGTTGACGCGCGTTGTATGAGCATAATTCGCGAACAAAACAAAGCGAAAATGCAGAAGGCTTTCGCTTGGGAAATTCCCAAAACGAACTCCGATAAGAACAACGGCGGCGACGACGTTCAAAACCTTATCGACAAAATGACTAATCAATAAAAATAAAGGAGAACTCAACTATGAGCAAAATTCAAAATACTCGTTTTGAAGTATATGTTTCCAACTCGAAGAGAAACGACAATCAAAACGTAACGGGTAAATTCGGCTCGTTCAGCGGTAGCGATTTTACGCCCGACGACTGCGCCGCAGGTTTCCTTTGCGTAACCAAAGACAGACTTCCGCTTTTGGGATATGAAAGTGCGGGTCTTAAAAACGCAAACAGTTATTATATGATCGCGGCGGCGAGTGGCGCGGTTGCGGGTCTTCCCGGCGACAGAACGGGCATTTATGCTTGCAACACTTACGACGTGAACAAAGCCGTAGACAGCGACGGAATGGTAATCAACCTTCCCGGCAAAACGCTCGGTCTTGCTCTTCCGGCAGACGAAAGAGGCGACTTCACCGAACTTATGGTCGGCGAGCAGTACAATTTCGGCGCGGGCAACTTCTCTACCGCCCCGTCCGCTTCGCTCAAATTCGCTACGATTGCTAACGGCTTGCTTGTTGCGGTAGCGGCTGCGCCCACCGACGGCAGTGTTTACTTTGCAATCGAAGATTTCGGCAAACGCTTTATCGAAGGCGCGTATGACGGCGGTCAGAAGATTACCGTCAGATGTCTCCGCAGCGTAAAAGCCGCAGGTTAATAGGAGGACAAAAGAATGAACGCAAAATCCTTAAACGCTTTGTCGAGAGATATATTCTCTTACAAATCCAACAACAATCAAAAAATCAAAGTTTGCTCTGCCGAAGGAAGGTCGAGAGAAATCAGCCGCGACGAACTTATCAGCGCGGGCAGACTTGCAACCGTCGAATATTTCGGCAGAATTGCGAACAAGAGCAGAAGCAATTCTTACACTTCCAAAGTAGAAGATTACGCGTCTTTTTCGCGTAATACTTGGATAAACACCGTCCTTTTCTGCGCGGCGCAGGCAAACACGGTAATCGGTAAAGCCCCGTATTCGACTATGAAAGAAGTCGAAAACGACCTCGGACTTTACAAAAACCCGATTTTCCTTAACGCGTTGCAGTCGATTTCGCAAGAAGTTATCACGCCGTTACTTCCCGCCGTTATGGACGGAGTAATGGATAAACTCGTTACTTGGGAAAGAGGCAGAATCGGCGAAACTAAACTCGTAGACGTTTTGTCTAACGACTTCTTCGTATTCGACGACGATTCTTGGGGTTCTGTTTCGAGTAAGCCCTATCAGTACCTGTACAAGAGCCAAATCGCCGTTACGCCGAAGCCGTATACCGCAAAGACCAAAATCAAGTGGTATCAGGACGTTATCGACGGCGAAGCGGGTCGTTACTACGCGGCGTTTGCTCGCGGTGCGGCAAGCAAAATGTACGCTATGACGCTCGGCGAATTTAACAAGGCGATAGCGAACACGAAATATATGCCTTCGGGTAGCGTAATCGACGGTTTCTCGCTCGACAACTGGAATCAGGCGTTAATGCAGTCGCAAGCACTCAACGGCGTTTCTCGTACTCAACTTATGGCACTTGGCTCTCTTGCCGGACTTTCCAAAATACTTCCCACGGTCGGCACTGACGGCGCGGTAGCGGGTATTCAGGGCGAAATCGGTACGGAGTTCGTAAGAAACGGTTTCCTTGCCAACGTTGCAGGCGTAGACCTTATCGAAGCGGGGCTTGCGGTAGTTCCCGGCACGCAGAACTTTGAGCCGAAATTCCTCGGTCTTGATGACGCGACGAATAAGAATATCTACGTTATGGCTAAAATCGGTTACGCGCCTATGGTAGGTGCAATCGCCGAGGGTTCGCCCATAACCATTACGTTTACCCCGGAAGAAACCGCCGATATGACTATCGACATTTCGGAAACGTTGGTATTCGATATCAAACCCGCGTTCAGTTCCAGAATAATCAAGATAAAGATTTAACGGAATCGTCGGATTAAACCGATATATACGCAATACGACGGCAACAGCAATATTGCCGTCGTTATACGGGGATAAGAGCAATTATGCGGCGTGCAACTCCCGCAATCCCCGAAAAAATATTTTCCGAAGGAGAAGAAAAATGGCAGAGGAAATTAAAAAAACAAACAACACGAAACCTGCGGGCGAATCTCGCAAAACCTACACGGAAGCGGAACTTCACGAAATTGTGAATAAAGCCGTCGCCGAGGCGGTTAAAGCGGCAATGCAAAACGTACAGCCGCAGACGGTGTACGTCAAGGATCAGGCGGACGAATACGTTACGCTTTTGTATATGGGAGTTGTAGCCGAAGGTTCGACCGTACACCTTAACGACAGATTAGGCGACATACAGGGCAGAGGCGGCACGAGAGATATTCCTAAAAAGGAATTTCTGCAAAACCTTACGCCGGGCGTTCTCGACCGCTTGAAAGACAGAAGACTTATAGTTTTGTCGGGGCTTACGGACGATGAAAGAGAGCGTTACGGGCTTAAATACGAAGACGGCGAACTTCTTTCGCCCGATATCTATTACAAACTTTTGTCTTTGCCCGAAGACACCGTTTGCAAGATTTTCAAATTGGCTTGCCCTGCGCATAAGTCGATTATCGCAACGCTTTATATCGACGCATATATGTCGCACGACAACAGGGTAAATCAACCGCTTATTCAACGCCTCAACAACATATCGAAAGAAACGGATAAGGACGGAATGTTTAGAGCAATTCTTAAAGATATGGCGAGAGTTTTGGCAGATAACGCAGACTAAAATAAAAGGAAAATAAAATGACACCGATTTTAGAAGTCTTAACGAAATATTGCGCTCAATACGTTGACGATATACGGCTTGAAGAATTGGCGGTAGACAATCCGCCGCTTTATGCGAGAAAAATGTCGGCGTATCTGAACGTTGCAATACCGCTTTTCAATAAACCCGCCGAGGTTTTGCCTTATTTGGTAGGCGACAAAAACGACACTAAATACGTCGAAGCAAAGTATGACAATACGCAATACACGCTTACGGAAACTATCACTTCGTCGAAAGTGGTAAGTCTCGGCGACGAATACGTCGGCTACGAGTTGTTTTCGGCGCACGTTCTTACGCGCGACGCGTCGGGCAACGTCGTTTCTTTACCCGCTGCCGAGTGCGAATACGATAAAACGACGGGTAACGTAACGATAAACGCTACGGCGGATAATCCGATTGAAAAAGATACGATATTCGACTTTGACTTCTATACGGACGGGTACTTTATAAACGACTTGCCTATCGAAATGAAAAATATTCTCGGAATGTGTTTTCAGGTCGTATGGCAAGACCGTTTCAATACCGATTGGCTTTCCAACGTTGCAAAAGTGGAAGATAAGAGTTTTTACGAGCAAAACCGCGCCCGTAAAATGGACGCGGACACGGCTCGGCTCAATCAACTCCGCCGTAAACTTGCCGAAGAAATGCGGCAATACGAGCAAAATCTCTACTACAAAGCAACGATACCCGCCGTCAAACGGTTGCAGTTTTAAGGTGAAAGATTATGAACGAATATTTCAGAATAACCGACGAACTTATGCAAAAGGCAAAAACCTATATGCCGCTTGCTGATAAACAAGTCATTTCCTATCAGATAGCGAGGCATTGTCTTATTTCCGTAGTCGCCGAAAAGGAAGACCACGATATAAACGAGATCCTTGCGTTGCCTGCGGTGCAGGGTGAAAACGCGCCGCTTAAAGCGATACTCTTACAAAATACGTTGCTCGGCTTTTATTTCGATATCGAATTGGACGAAAAGAAAGATTCTTACGAACAGTACGATTTCTATGCGGGCGGGGCAATGATAAATCAAATCGAGAGATATAAGGTCAATCCCTTATTCAAGGAAAAAGCCTTTGATATTCTCACCGATTTCAAAGAACTCCAAAGAATGGTGTACATAGAAATCGAAAATCTCAAATCTCACTACAATAACCCGATATATCGGTTGCTTTCGGCGTTGTCGGTATATTCCACGCCCGAAAGAGTTACGGAACTTGCAAAAAAACTGCAAGAAGAAGTAGCGAAACTCAACGTAAAATCGGATAAACCCGAAGACAGCGGCGCAACGGAGAAAGAAAATGCCTAAATACAGTCAATGGTTTCCATACATAAACACGCAGGAAAGTTACAACGATATGTCGCAAATAACCGACCTTACGCGTAAAATATGCGATTACCTTATTGACGCTCCGCAAGGCGATTATCAGCCCGTAGACGACAACTCTTATTCTCGTTGCAGATTTTGGAAGTATCTTTATCACGACGGCGCAAGACCTTTGTCGAAAGCGTTGCCGACAATAAAAGAGAAAATGAGCGTCGTCTTCAATCCCGAAAGAGCGGAAAACCCGCCGACCGACAAAGGTTACAGGATATTCCCGCAAATATGGGTAAAACAAAGTCAGACGGACGCTCAAACGCGCGTTTATGTATTTGAGGGAAGAGAAATGCCGAACGACAGTTTCAAAACGGCTACGGCAATTCACTTTTATATTTGGTCGCATTACACGAACGAAGCGAACTCGAAAGAACAAGAGTACAGCAGAACGATGGGGATCGAGCAAGCCATAATAGAAGCGTTGAACGGTGTAAATATGACGGGAATCGGCACGTTTATGTTTGACAGGCGTTGTCATCCCGACTGCGGAAGCCGTCCTATCTACGACGGCGATATTAACGTCGGCAGAGAATTGATAATCGGTCTCGAACTCGCAACGACGAAAACGCCTTTGCCCGGTGATACGAATAATAAGCCCGATATGGGCGGCGTTAAACTCGCCTGATTGAGGTGTGGTTATGTGCGAAAACTTCGGAATGTACGAATTTTGCAAGTCTTGCCCGCAGGAGAATAAGGCTTGTTGCGTTGCTTACAAAAAGCATAAAAAGAACAACGCCGTCGAGTTCGTTATAGACGGCAAAAAACTAAAATTCAGAGGTACGACAAATGAGCGAAAGCACGGCGAAAAGCAGAGCGGAAACGGAATTAACCGCACTTGAAGAAAAACTCGGAAATCTCACGTCTTTTATTAAAACGGTAGGTTTCCGCGAATTAAAACCTGCCATGCGCAGATTGTTAAGACGGCAGGCTTTTCATATGAAAAGATATGCAAAAATCTTACGGCGCAGAATAGAAATATGGGATAAGTAAGGGCGAGCGAAAATGTCTAATCAAAGCCAAAAATACATAAAAAACGCGATTGCGGCAAGCGATAAAATTTCAACAGTGTTGAAAAACACACCAAAACAATACGCCGACCGTAAAACGCAATATATGGCAGAGCGGGCAAGAAAGTTCGATTCAAACCGCGCATATCTCGCAAGCGACTATTTTAATGCCGACGTGCAGGGATTGTCAGCCGACGATTTCTATAAATGGATAAACACAAACATACGATTGTCAGACTTATCGTCTAACGACAGCAAATCTTTTACAGGCAGTAAAACAGACGATTTCAAGTTAGTGTTATTTCCCGAAAAGCATATCGATTACTTTCCTATCGGCGCAAAGATAAAGACTGCGGGTAGCGTGTGGCTTTCCATAAACCCGTCGAATGTATCGAGCGTAAAGCCAACGGCGGTCGTTGCGCGTTGTAATTCGTCTTACAATTCATTCGATTACTACGGCAACGTCGTTACCGAGCCTATCGTCGTCGAGCGTTATGCAATGATGAACAACTCGAACGAAACGCCGAACAATCTCGTATTACCCGACGGATATTTCAACGTTACTTGCCAACTTAACGATAACACGAAACAAATCAAACAAAACTACCGCTTGATTCTCGGCAGCCAGTCGTTTTACGTTACCGGGGTTACGGACTTTATTCAAGAATTTTCGGGCGATCGCGACAGTTGCCATTTACTTAATTTTACCATTCGCAAAGAAGAAAATATTAACGAATACGACGACTTGGAAAAGAATTTTATCGCGAACGGCAAAAACTCGGTTTATTCCGCAACGCTTGACGGCGCGGATAAAATCAAAGTCGGACAAACCGCTCAACTTACGGCGCATTTCTCGCTTAACGACGTTGAAATTTTGCCGACCGAGGATAAACCGCTTACTTGGATATATTCTTCGAGCGATAAAGGCGTGGTTTCGGTAAACGCAAACGGCGAGATTACGGCGAACAAGAACGGAAATGCGATTATCACGGCAACGCTTGCCGAAAATACAGCAATTACGGCAACGCTTGAAATTGCGGTGGCGGGCGACGTAAACGAGCCTTACGTGGCGTTTTTAGGCGTTCTGCCGACGGAAATTACGCAGTACGACGAAGCCGTCGTAAAGGCGAGATATTATGAAGAAGGAGCAAAGACGAATAAACCCTTGTCGTGGTCTTTCGGCGGGGCGAATGGTAACTGCTATGTGGCGACGATAGCCCCGAAACAGATGTCGGCGCAAATTCAGTGTCTTAAAGCAAGCGTAGAGCCGCTTGTCGTTACGGTCAGTTACGGCGAGTATTCGGCAACTACCGAAATCACGTTAAACGGGTATTAAGACTATGGCAAATAGATACGAATGTCCGAACGCGGTAAGAAAATCGCAGTTAGAATTTTTACTTTGCAAACTTTTAATGAAAGACGGCGAAAGTTATTCCAACGTTAAAGACAGCGTAAACGCAATGTGCGCTTATCAAAGGCATTGCAATTGCACTAAACGCGTCGAAAACACGGAAGAAGCGCAAAGTTGTTACAGATACCACTCGGAGCAAAAGTCCGACTGATATACACCGATAAAAGGCAGGAGATAAGAAATGAGCCAATTATCACAATGGGAAAGGCAACAGAGAATTAGGCAAGGAAGACCTATCGAAATGCTTAATTTGACGTTCTATCCCATAAAAATGTCATTCTATGAGCAATTTTTAGCGTGTAAAGACGCTTTGATAATCCGATTAGGTACACTCCCTGTTAAGTACCAAATGAAAGATTATCTCAATGCCGTTTTTTCGCTTGAAATTGACGAAACGATTAAGAACGGAGCGGGTAGCGGTTTATTCAGCCGATTGTTGCTCTTAATGTCTTTATCTTTGCGGATAGATAATTTCGACATTAAAGAGTATATGAAAGGCGAAAATATCGTTATCAGGCAGGTCGGCAAAGACCTTGAAATAGTCCGATTCAAAATGACGCAAGGCGATAATGTCGCGGAAATTACGCCCCAAGATTTTTCCGCATATATACGACCGCTTATTGCAGACCAAAACGGGCTTGAACTGCCCGACGACAGCGAAAACGAAGAACTTGTTTTAGCCCAAAAGCAACTACAAGAAATGCAATCGGGTAATCAGGTCAAACTCAAAACCGATTTAGGCAGTCTTATTTCGTCCGTAGCCTACTTTTCAAAGGTGAGCGAAAGAGAAATCGACGACTGGACTATTCGTGAGTTTGAGAACCGATTTAAGGCGATAGACCGTGATAAGAAATACACTCTTTACGGACAAGCCGAATTATCGGGAATGGTTACTTTTAAGAAAGGCAATCCGTTTCCGTCGTGGGCTTACGACAGTATCGACGAAACGATGGGTACTATGTCGGCAAGCGATTTAGGCAAGCAGTTAGGCGGCGTAAAACAAAAATAAATTAACAGGAGATTTTATATGAACGCATTTCATTTTGGTGATCCCAACCTTTTCGTAAAAGGTATTGCGGAAGTAAAAATCACCGACGCGAAAGGCAATATTATCGGTTACGATACCGTTGCGAGCGAAGGTTCGGTTACGTCGTCCGTCAATCTCGGCGAGATAACCGGTGCGATAGGCAACCCGTTGCTTATAACTATTCCCGACACGACTCGTCTTTCCGGTACTCTTACTTCGCAGGCGTTTTCGTTAAGACAACGCGCGATGATAAGCGGCGGTACGGTTCAGAATAACGGCGTTGTCGAAGTCGTAGAATCGGGTGTTGCGCCCGTCAGCGGCAAACTTACCATTCCTCACCTTGCGGATTATCCGCCTGCGAGAGCGTATACGCAAAATTCCGACGACACTTACGGCTTGTGTTATGTAAGACCTGCGGGCGCGACCGATTACACGGGTGAAAACGTCGGCATAGACCTTACTACGGGTGTAGTGCAGGGTAACTATACGGGCGCGTCTTACGACATATTTTACTTTACGTCGGTTGCTTCGGCAAAGGTTCTCGACCTTCCGTCGAACTTCACGCCGCAGGTTGCGGGTCTTACCTACAAATACAACGTTTACGCGAAACAGGGCGAAGCGGTTACTAACGGCTCGCTTGCGGGTTACTTGTATCTCGTTGTAAAGTACGCTCAATTCACGGGCGACGCAGGTATTTCCGCTTCGCAGACGGCAAACGCGACGACCGCTTACGACTGGCAGGCGTTGGCAAACGTAGACAACATACCCGACGCGACGGATTTCCGCGACTGCGCGAACTCGTCCGCTCCGTATGCTTACTACGTATACGTTCCGTGCGGCAAAGTAACCGACCAAGTAGAAGGCTTATTCGTTGTCGGTGGCGGTGTAACCGCAAAAGTCGGCGCAAAAGTCCAAATCCCCGTCAAGTATTTGCTTAAAGACGGAACGGTTGCACAGCCCGTTTATTCGTCTTTGACTTATGCTTCTGCGGCTGCGGCAACGGCAAAAGTCGATAACAACGGCGTTGTCGAAGGCGTTGCGGCAGGTAACACGACGGTTACGATAACCGTTCCCGACGTTACCCCCGCCGTCAAAGCGACTTGTACCGTTACGGTTACGGCGTAAATTTTTAACTAAAAACGCTGTCTACGCCCTGAAATACGGGCGTAGATACGGCGTTTTGTTTTTATAGGTGTAAAATGAACGATTTTCTTAACGTAAAAGTCGAAACGGTCGGTTTAGACACCGATATGAAAAAACAGACCGACGATATAAATAAAGCGGTTCATAGTGCCTTACGTTGGGTTAGCGGCGATATGCTGGATTCGTTTTACAACTACCTATCCGGCACTTGGTATAACGGCTATACGCCGCTTGTGTATGAAAGAAGAACGGACAATCCGAGTTTGGGTAGACCGTTGGGGGATAAGAAAAATATATCGATAAGCGTTGATAACGGAAGGCTGACGTTCGATTATTCGCCGACGGGTTATCACGCGACTCAATTCTTTTCCGTCGTGCGAAACGGCGACGATTTAATCGAAAGTATACAAACGGGCAAATTGTGGGGGAATCCTCCGCCTCGTCCGTTTTGGAATAATTTTGTCAAAGAACAAGAAACCGATGCGTTGGATAATTTTATCCGCGCTATGAGACCTTACAAAGTCGAAAAAGAAAACGGCGAGCGTTTAGATTTCAAAGATTCTTATTTAGACAGCAAAGATAATTAAAATAGGCAATAACCGAGAAATTCTCGGTAGTTATATAAACAGGAGCGACTTATGGCAAAGATAATACTTGACGTAGAATTAAAAAATACACTTGCTACGCAACAGTTAAAGCAACTCGAAACTTCTATAAAGTCGGTTGCCGATTCTTTAAGCGGCGTTAAGGTAAATAAAGACCTTACGGCGCAGATAAACTCTTTAACGAAGTATTATAACGCGCTGGCGAAAGTCGCTCAAAAGACTTTACAAATCAATAACAAAAACGCCATAGCGGAACAGAAATTAGCGCAAGAAAAGGCTAAAACCGCAACGGCAATGGCAAAGCAGGCGGACGCGGAAAATAAAGAATTTACTTCTAAAATAAAAGCGACCAAAGCGGTGGAAGATTATACTAAAACCGAGCAAAAGAATACGAAAGCAATAAAAGAAAACACCCAAGCGAATAAAGATAATCAACAAAGTATGCTTTCGATGATGCAGGGGTTCTTACGCTGGCAAATTGTTGCCACTTTGGTAATGAAACCGCTGAATCTTATTAAAAGTGCGTTTGCTTCAATCAATACAACTTTGGTTGAAACGGAAGACAGGATTATTGAGTTGCAACGTGTTTTACCGAGTGGCTCGATAGGCAATAAAGACCTTTCGGATAAGTTATACAAAATGGCGCAGGAGTACGGGCAGACGTTTGAAAACGTAAGTCAGATAGCCCTTAATTTCGCGCGTTCGGGTATGAATGTTTCTGAAACGTTAAAGGCGACGGAAGCGGCGGTTGTCGCGCTTAACGTTGCCGAACTTGACGCAACGCAGGCTTCCGACGGCTTGATTGCCATAATGCAACAGTTCGGCTTGTCTGCCGACGATTTAATGCTTATCGTCGATAAACTCAACATTACGGCGGATAACGCTGCGGTTACGACCGATAAACTTTTAACGGCGTTGCAAAGAACGGGTTCTTCGGCGAAAAACGCAAATCTTAATCTTGACCAGACCGTAAGTATAATTACCGCACTGTCGGAAGCGACGGGCAGAAGCGGTGAAAATCTCGGTACTGCCGTCAACTCTCTTATTCAATTTTCTACTAAGAGTTCCGCGCTCGATACTTTCGCAAAATTAAGCGAAAATATGGCGAATATCGTCGATAATTTCCGCCACGGTAAAGGTACGGTTCTCGATATCTGGCAGGGTTTGTCGGAAGAAATCAAAAACACTAACGGGCAAAACGAAAGTATTCTCGGCACGCTGTTTACCGACGACGATTGGCGTAACCTTAACGACGAATTACAAGACGCTCTTGGCGAAAATTATGCCAAAGTAACCGAGATTTACGACACGGCAAGCACGTTCCGTAAAAACTATTTTATCGCGCTCTTAAACAATATGGATAGCGTTAAAAAGGCGCAAGAAACGTTAGCGGATGCGGCGGGATATTCTCAAAAAGAGAACAAGGAGTATTTAGATACTTACTCGGCAAAACTTAATTCCTTGAAAGCGCAATGGCAACATTTAGCAAACGACGAACAAGGCTTTTTATCGTTCAAGAAAGATTTAATATCTATTGCTTCTTGGTTATTGAAAATAATCGAATACACGGGCGGGTTAAGAACTACCGTCCTTGCATTGGGTACTGTTTTAGCCTTAATTTACGGAAAGCAGATTGCCGCAGGCTTTGCAACGTTACTCTCGTCAATAAAATCGATTATCCTTGCATTTAAGCAGGGAACTGCCGCCGCAATAACGTTTAATAACGCTTTGGGAGCAATAGGCTTGATAGCCACGGCAATATCGGTTGTAATCGGTATTATTGATTCCGTCAATAATGCAGGAAATAAAGATATTTCGGGAAGTCTTGAAGAAGGGTTAGATAATCTTGATAAGTTAAAGACCAACATAGAAACGGTAACAAACAAATATGCCGATTATATCTCTCAATTTGAAAAGGCGCGCGCCGTTTTGGCAGATAATGCTTCTTCTACAAGTCAAATCGAGGCGGCTCAAAATACGTTATTGACTATTCAAAATAAACTTATTGAAAGCAATAACAAGTATAAAGACTCTCTCGACCTTATAAACGGTAGTCTTGAAGACCAAAAAGAGTTAATTAAAACTTCCGAAAAAGACGACATTGAAAAACAAATTAGAAAGTATTACGAAGACAATTCTAAATCATTTTCAGACGCTGAAAAATACCTAACAAAAACAGGAATGGAATGGTATTTTGGTGGAGAAAAAAGCAGTGCATGGAATCAAGATAAAGCGGTATTATATCAATGGTTCAAAAAGCACGGTTACGGAACTGAAATTGATGTCGGCAAAGAACAAGGCACTTGGGATCGAATCAAATCATCTTTCGGCGCACTGTTTGGGTCGGATCAACTTAAAACGCGGTTGGTCGGTTATGGCAATTATACCTACGACCAATGGAAAGAGTTATTTACCCAAATTAAAGAAGAAGTTATAAACGATTCGTCGTTAAGCGATAAAGACAGAGAGTTTATATTAGGTCAAATCAATTTGGCTATGAAACAATTTGGCGAAGGAAGTACTTACGATAAATCAAACAAATTATTGTATGGCGACGAAAATTCCGATGACTTTCTGAAAAGATTATCGCTTGAACAAATCCGTAAAATAGCGAAAGGGGAAATGTCCGACGAAGAATTTCAGAAAATTCTCGACAGTTACTTAAAGGTAACGGAAGAAGTCAATGTTTGGGCGGACGATTTATCCAAAGTCGCAAGCAAGTATAAAGACATTGCTAACGCCTTAAAAGAAATCCGCGACACACAAAAAGAAACCGCCGATTACGAAGAAAAGCGATTAGCCGTTTTAGAAGCCGAAAAAGCATTGACAGAAGCGCAAAATCAAAGAAACGTAAGAGTGTTTAATGCCGAAACGGGGAATTGGGAATGGCAACGTAACGAAGAAGCGGTCGAAAAGGCACAAAAGAATCTCGATAAGGCGAAAGAAAACGTTCAGGACGCGGCGTGGGATGACGTTTTGAATTTGTTAGATAAAGGCAGTACGACTAACAAGGAATTGTTAGAAACCCTCGATAAATGGGCGAAAGCCTATGAGGGAACTTTCGGCGAAGGTGAAACGCCTGAATTTGTAGATAAAATTATCGACGCGATTGAAAAAAGTGGTCGTGTACATATCCGCTCAACAGGCAGCGAAGAAACGACTACCTACGATAGTGGAGGGGTTTTGCACGGTTTAGGCGGCATAAAAGCGACTTCGCGCGACGAAATAGTGTTGCCCCCTGAATTAGCCGAGAAGATACTTAATCCGACCTCTAACGCGCAATTTAAGGCGTTTGCCGATAGTTTAGGGCTTTTATTCGGCGCGACGAACCGTAGCCCGATATTATCGCGCAGCGACATTATTACAAACGGCGGAAGTACGGTAAATAATTCTAACAGCAATGCTTACGTCGTAAACGGAGTACCGATAAGTGCAGAAGACGCACACACAAAAACAATCGTTCAATTATTTGAAAATATGGGTTTAGTAAATTAAAGGAGATATTTAATATGGCTTTATTTCAACCTTCAAACATAACGCCTTCGTCGTTTGCGGGCGTAGGCGGCGGAACGATAGACGCTTACGATAAATTTCAAATGTCGTGGCAATTGAACGGCAATTCGCAGTTAGTCGGATATTGCATTGATTCATATATTAAAAATGCCGATGGAACATATACGAGCGTGGGTCATTTTCCGCCGACGGGCGACCTAACTAATGATTTCGGCATAAAATTAAAAAAAGTCGATCCGCCTGTATTTCCGACGGACGCAAAAGGTAATCCGACGGTATTTGTCGCCACCGACACGAGCGGGAACAACAATTCTTGGGCAAGTTCAGGAATGGAATTTCAACAAGGAAAGTCGTATGCTTTATACATTACGCAAGTTTGGCAAGAAGGAACTACCTTAAAAAAAATAACGCAAGTTGCCCCGTCTGCCATTATAACGAGAGAAACTCCGACGCTTACCATAACTCGTGTAACAAACGAAATCAACGAAAACTCTGTAAAATTTAGAGGAACTTTCTCACAAGCGGAAAACGATACGATATCGTGGGCGCAGTGGGTTCTTTATAATGGCGACGGAGATATAATTGACGATACTTTCCCGATTGCGACTATGGTATTAGAGTATTTTTACGAAGGCTTGCTTGCGGGTGATTACCGGATTGTTTGCACTGTGGAATCGTCGAGCGGGCAACTTGTTTCAGCCGAACAATCATTTACTATAAGTCAAGATTTGCCTGCGGGAACACAGTCGCCTACTGCATATTGTCGTTCGCCTTACTCTTTAATCACTTGGAATAAAGACGCTATCACAACTTCAATTCCACCGACGTATAATAGAGAAACTGAATTTACAGAGCAATCAGGCGATTATTGGTTGGGATTTACGAAAGACCCATTGATAGCATCTTCCGGCGGTATAGAGTGGAGTAAGAAATATATAAACGGCTTATCCTATGATTTGTTAGGGTTTCCGGGGGGGAGTTATATATATCTTAGGTGTAAGATTTCAGACGGTTTGAGTTTTACCCTTTATTATGGTAATCATCGAGAAAATGTAACGCTGACATTTAGCAAAACAAATAAAAAGATTACAATTCAACTGACTTCGATTTCGGTGCAACCAATAGAAATAAGTTTAATTTCGGAATTTCTTACTATCGAATTGAATCTTATTGACAAAATTACCATTTATGACAACGGTAAAGTAACTTCCACTTCTTTAACGGGTTTTTATTTATCAAGCATTGACAGTATCAACATATCTTGCGAAGATATCGACGCATTAGTTGCAGGTGTTGCTGTGAGTACCGTTAAACTTACTGTTACTGATAATATGTTTCAAGACGGTAATCCGTCGCAAAAGAAAAGCGGAATATTATTTTTGACAAACTTTGCAAATCGCAAGTACAATGCGGGCGATACTGACGGCTTAAAATCGAGTAGGGTCTTTTACAGAAAAGAAGCAAATGAAAAACAGTATCTCAAAATGGGCGTTTTCGATTCGACGATTACTTCGTTTAAGGATTTCGGAATAGTTTCGAGTAAAAAATTTTTCTATAAAGTTTACAATGCGTATGACGGCTCTTATCTAACTTACGAAGACAGTAATGAGATTTCCCCGTATGATACGGCTTACTATTTAATCGAGGGTAGTCAAACGGCGGACGAGCCGAATATTTTCCACGTTTTAAGATATTGGAAATTCGGGAATAACATTTCGGCGGGAAGTGTAAGCAACAATAACACGCCGAATTGGCTCACAAACTTTACGGGGTACAGGCTACGTCAAGCGTCGTCAAGAAGAGGGCGTAGCGGTACGTTACAAGCCTTGTTATCGAACGTTTCAAACGCAAGTTATGCTGACACTTCCGACTTTATGGATTCGCTCTATGAGGCGAGTTTATCGCGGAATACGTTTTTTCTCAAAGACACGAAAGGTAACATTTACAAGGTCGCTATCTCTGCGCCGATTACGCAGACGATCAACACGAAAACGAACGTACAGGAAGTTACGGTTTCTATTCCGTGGGAAGAAATCGGCACAATGAAAAACGTTGCTTTAATTCAAACGTCGGAAGACGCAAATTGGAACAATTCAAAGCAAAATTAAGGTGGTTTTATGGCAAATCAAAGCGAACGTTATTTAAGATATTTAGACGCGTTGTTAAACCCGTTTCAAAAACTCACGAAATTAGAGTTTTTACAGCCCGATAATTCCGTTGCGTTCTTTTTGAGTAATGCCAACGGTTATCGGCGCGGTTACAACCCCAAATATCAATCATCGGCGTTAGTACAACAAGGCACGTTAAGCGTTTCGTTTCAGAACGGAGCAAGGCGAAAGGCGAGCATTACGCTTTCTGACATCGATAACGCGTTTGAATATAACGTCAATAACATTTGGTTCGGGCAAAAGATAAGGCTTTCTATGGGGCTTGTTTTGCCCGACGGAACGGATTTTTATTTACCTCAAATGGTGGGGCTTATCAAAAACCCGCAGTCGGTATTAAGCGAAAATCAAAAAACGGTAACGTTTCCTTTGGTCGATAAATGGGCTAATCTTGACGGCTCTTTATTTGGTAAGTTGACCGATACCTATACGGCAAAGCAAAGCACTGCGGAATATGCCGTATATACGGCAATCGCAAACTTATTAAAGACCTCGATATACGACCATAAATTGACCGAAGATATTAACGCAATGATAGATAACGTTGCGCCGATATTCACGAATTATTACGACGGAAAGACTTACGCCGTTGCAAATGGCGACGGCTCTCAAACAAGGACGGCTTCTATGACCGAAATCCCGTTTGATATTTCAGAAAACGGCGGGAGCAACTTTGCTCAATTACTGCTTCAATTTAACGACGTTTTAGCGGGTATAATCGGTTACGACCAAACGGGAGCGTTGAGATTAGAGCCATCGCAAACAGATATAAACGACATAGAAAAACCCGTTTTGTGGCAATTTACGCAACGTAATAGTAGTCTCTCGCAAATATCCGAAACGATAAAAAACGACGAAGTATACAACGACGTGATAATCGTAGGCGGGGGCAATACCGACGGCGGTATATGGGGAAGAGCAAGTAATAACGACCTCAACAGTGATACAAGTATAAGCGCGATAGGGCTAAAAACATACCGTGAAACGAAAGCAAATTATTTTAATACGAAGCAATGTACCGCGCTTGCCGAATATTACTTAAAGCGTAAAACTATTTTGCAAAAATCCGTCAACATAACGAGCAGTCAAATGTTTCACCTTGTTGAAAATCAACTTGTTTCGGTACAGAGAACGGATAAACCGCATAATCCGACGGAAAGACATTTAATAAACTCGTTCTCTCTACCAATAGGGGAAACAGGGGCAATGACTATAAACGCGACGAGTGTCGCCGATATACCGAATTTTACGGTTACGTCGAAATAAGTAAAATAAAGGAGAATATATATGTCGAATTTGGCGGATAGTTTAGCAATTAAACGCGCGATAGAACAGGTCGTAGACGAGAGAATCGCTAAAATAACGGACGTTTGTTTTAGAGTTTACAAGGCACTTGTTATATCGGTAAACGGCGACAAAATGACCGTAAATATTTTAGGTGATAAACTTGACGATACGATTACTATACCGTATTCTACCGCCGTTTCTGACGCTGTACGGGGAGATTATGTATTAGTCGCAACAACTTACAATTCGTGGCGAAATGCCGTTGTATGGCAAAAGTGGAATTTCAAATCACCTGACGGCGGTGGAAATATTGAAGTTGATACCGAAATGAGCGATTCTTCGACAAACGCCGTACAAAACAGAGTAATTAAGTCATACGTGGACGAGATGGCAGGAACAAAGCAAGATCAGTTAAATGAAACTCAACTTGCTGCGGTCAACAGTGGAATTACGCAAAGCAAGGTTACAAGGTATGACGAATTAAATCAAGTTGAGGCAAATCCATCCCAAGCGGGTTCGTATGAACTTACTAAATTGCAAGTAGGGAATACTGTGTACAATGTACCGACCGGCGGGGGCGAAATCCCAAGTGGAACGCCTGAAACCGCTATTCTTTTTGGAGACGGTCAGTGGAGAACACCTGTGGTAATAAATGGTGTATCTTTTAAGGATTTCTCGGATAAAAGTGCATCAACAAAAAAAATATGGGTTCCGGTAATAGGTAGTCCATTCGCTACCGATTATTCGGGGAATATCAAATATTATGCTAATTCAAGAGCAAAAGCATATTGTGCAACATATCCCGGTTCTACTGTGCCGACTTGGTTTGATACTTTTGATAGCGAAACTTATGAAATGTTTCCTGTAACTTATTCATTGCCCACTAATGCTACGGCAAAGGCGTATACAATAGCCCGCGATTTGAGGTGGTGTCGAGCCGTAACATTTATGGTAGGTCATAAAGACGGACATTTTATCATAAATACCATAACAGCCGCAATGTTGCACAATTCGACGTTTGTTGGAAAGTATTTTACTGTTGACGATTCAAGCAATGGTTTTCAAATAATGATTTCAAATATGTCATCGACTGCAAACGGTGAAAGTACCACAATAACCGTTAAAAATAGTAGTTACAATAATCTTACAAAAGGGCTATACGCCTTTCTATTGTATTGAGGAGAGTGATACGAGAATGTATGTATTTAATTACAAAATAAATGACCGCGAAGCGTTTACCTATTATTTGGTAAGGAAAGACGAAGATTACAAAAGAAATATTGTCAAAAACGCGGAATATGATTTTATTCTAACCGACAGTATACCAAAGTTTGATATTTTCGGTGAATTATATCCCGTAGTGGACGAAATTACTTCGGTGAACGAAAACGGACACAAAGTCGGTACATTAAAATTAGTACCGCATATTCAAAGCGACGAGGGAAAAAGAGAAGAGATACGATACAATCGCGAGCAGAAGTGCTTTCCCATAATCAATCGCGGAAAGTTGTGGTACGATAAACTAACTGACGAACAATTAAAAGAGTTGGGCGAATGGTATGCGGCGTGGTTAAATGCACCTGAAACGATGATTGAGCCTGCCGATTTAGAATGGATTAAATAATAAAATAAACGCGTTATTACACCTTTGAAAGTGCGATAACGCGTTTTTATATTTTTTAAGATACCGTCACCGAGCAATTTATTCACCGACTGCAACCCGCTCTCCGTCAACGCTATATCGTTATGATTTATGGTCTTGCACTCGTCCATAGCCGACAGCACCGCGGAAACCGTACGATCGAACGCTTTTGCTTTTTCTTCGTCCATATTTTACCTCCTAAGGTTATTTTGCGTACGAAAAAGAACGCTCCATAATAGAACGTTCTTTTTAGTGTCTTCGTTTATTAAATTGATTTACTTGTTTTCCTTTCTGCTTTGTATATATGCGTTAATGTTTATCGTAGGCAAAACGATAGGTTGCATATTCGGAACACATGTAAGCATAGTTATTTGCGACCTTAAAAAGGGAAACATAATCGACAAAGTATTTTGTTCGATTAGCACTTTTCTTACTTCTTCCGACGGTGGCGGCGTGAAACTACATTCGAATTTTGCCACCAAAGTTGACGAAACAACAAACTGTGTTCCGTCAGAAACCGTACCGGTCAGTTCTACAATCGCTTCTGTTCCATTAACATTGTATTTCGGTTCAAATTCAAACGCAAGATTTCGTATAACCGAACCCGGCTCGCGGTGGAATCTCGATTCCGTTTGAACTAACGACACGAGTCTGAAATCACTGTTAAATCCACTTTTTATATTTTGCATATCCACTACCCCACAAACACGGACGCAGCATAACTACCACCCGTCCAACTATCGTTTGATTTGAATATACGATAGTTGTAATTATCTTTTTTATTGTTCTTTTTCTTTTTATTGCCGTAGTTCTTTTCTATAAATAAATCATATTTTGTTTGTATTCCCATCCAAAAACTTGCAGGCTCACCGATTATTTCTTCAAACTTCATAGCCATAGCCGGAGTTATATTTCGTTTACCTTTAATAACTTCATTTATTATCGTTTTGCTAATATCGCTTTTTTCAGCAAGCGTTTTCTGCGACATTCCTAACGTTTCCAAATCGTCTTTAAGAAACACACCCGGGTGCAAACGATAGTTCGGATTAAATTCAGTCGCCATAATGATTTGATACCTCCAAGATTGTTATTATGTCCTCACCATTTTTGTTCTTTGTTACTTCAACCGTCAGAGTCATCCGGTATTTACGACCTATTCTTAACGATGTAATTCCGGTTTTATTGCCTTTCAACTCTTCCGGTTGGTACTTCCTCCACAGCGGAGTATATGAATAGAAAACATTAAACTTTTGATATTCGTCCAACCGAGATAACAAGAGGAAAAGATCGCTCACTACCTTCGGTTGAAACTGCCTTAGAGCATACTTTTCGTCGCTGCAAATCTTTTCTATTTCATTGTCCTTATAATGTATTTCCATTTAACCGACTTTTATTCCAAAATTCACAAATTTGTTAAGTAGTTTTATTATATTACTTTGGCTGCCATTTGTCAACTAAAATTCACTATTTTGTGAATTTATTTCCCTGCAATGCCCATTTATTGAAAATATCGTGCGTGAGGGTCATTCGCAAACCACCGATTATATCCGTCGTAGTTTGCTATTTTCGGTAAGATAGGTTTCTATTGCCGATTTGAGGGCTTCTTTTTTCCCATTGTCGGGCAACATTTCGATCGCGGTATTTATGTGTTCTAACACTCGTTCCATTCGCTGTTCGGCGGTTTCCTCCTCTCGGTCTTTCCTTTGTTCCCGTCTTTCTTTCCAGTCTTCGACCATAACGTTATCAAGTCGCCATATTTGCTTTCTTAACAACTTCTTTCGGTCTTCGAGTTCGGCAAGTTGTTTTTGCAATTCTTCTTTTTCGATTTTATTGCCGAGTACCTGTTTACCGATTAAATAATAAGCCATGCATCCGTTTTTAACGTCGGAAAGAGTAATACTTGTTCTCTGACCGTTTTCAAATTCTATAATCGGTTCAAAAAAGCCTTTATCTTTACAGTGTTGGCAGTGGCAAATATCGACGATTCTGCCTTGTATGCCGTCATAAGTTATCACCTTATCGCCGACGTTAAATTTTATCTTTATATCTTCCATTATTCTTTTGCTCCTTTAATTTATCGTAGCAGTCTTTGCATATTCCTGCATATTTAGCCGTCCAAACAAGGTCGGAATTGAAACATATCTTTCCGCAAATTTCGCACGGCTTATAGTCTATCGTCGGTTGTGGAGAGTAAGAAAACATATCAAAACAACTCCTTTGAGATAATGTCTCTGTGTTTGCGTATGTTTTCTATCGTTTCTTCCGAAAGGGGAAGAATAGGCTCAACGCGGTATTCTTTTCTTAAATAAGCGAACGCAAAACCGTAGGCATCTAATTCAACCTCTTGATTATTGTACGCATTTTTATCGTCGCTGTTCGCCAATGTTATGTCATAGTCTTTTATTAAATCGTTTTCGATCTGCCAACAGTGCCGCAGTTCGTGTGCAACAATCATAATAAAAAATGCAAGATTTGTGTCGGTCATATCGTTATAAAGGAACTGATTTGACAATAAAATTGTCAAGTCGCCTTTGTAGCCAGTTACGGCAGACAACAATGTTTCCGTTGGGAATTTATTTTGCGGTTGCCATTTTATTTTTGGTTCGGGTATTCTAAGAATGTAACAACACTCGTAAATAGTCCTTTTCAAGTACATTTTCCAATACGTCGTCATACGGTAATCTCCTTTGCGTAAATATCAAAGTTGCTCGTTATATACATTTTTCGCTTTTTATTGTATTCCATTGTTTGAATGGTGATAAACTCTATACCGAACGCAACGTCGTTATTTATGCTTCGATGTCCGTCGAAACAATGCTGTTTGTCTTTTGAAAAATATTGTTCGGTATCTTCGATAGACGATTGAACGATTGTTACAAACGATACCGAATTTAACTTTTCGTCTTTTTCGATATCTCTATATCCGAGTAAGGTCATTCTGTTTTTAATTTGCTCGCGGTCGGCGAGTTTTACAACTTGTGTTAATTGTTCGTAGTTCATTTTGTTTTTTCCTTTGCTTGCTGTTCGTCAAGCCTTATAAGTTTTATTTTGTGTTTTTAATTATAACGGCTGTTCGCCGTAAAGTCAAGTGTTATACGCTTTGTAGGCTGTTCGTAAATTTATCCATTGCCGAGACGGCAGACTGAATGGCAGTGTCTTTATTGAGTATGTGCCGATAAACTTGTGCCGTTACAAGCGGGTTAGAGTGTCCGAGGTTTTGCGATATTTCGGTCATCGGCATACCGCTCAAATCGCATAAACTCGTGAAAGCGTGGCGTAATGCGTGAGTCTTTACACTATGTCCGCAGCAATGCTCGGTGTATCTATGAACGAGCATAAGCAAGGCTGGCGACGAGAATTGCTTCCATAATTTACCGCCGGTACTTTTGCCGTTCTCGTCCGAATCCGTGCCGAAAAGATAATCGTTGTCGGTACACCAGTCGGGGCGAATACCGCTCGAAAGATACTCTTCGATTATTTCCTTTGCAACTCGCGGCATTGCCACAAGTCTTTGCTTATCGCCTTTGCCGTGCCGTACCATGATCCTGTTCTGTTCGAAGTCAAGGTCGGCGACGGTCAACGAACGCAGTTCGCTGTTACGCAAGCCCGCCTGCAAAAGTAAAACTATAATAGCGCGGTTTCTGATTATCGTTTTCCCGCTTAACCCGGTCGGAGTTTTCGTTATTAGGCTTTTGATTTCGTCGAGCGTTAAAAGGTCATACTCGACGCGTTGCTGTTCGGGTATCTCGTCAAGGTGTACGGGGTTTTCCTGTTCGATTTTCATTTTGACACACCACTCGAAAAATGAGTGTATGAAAATCATATACTGCCTTACGCTGTTTGTCTTTATCCCGCTCATAGAAAGGCTTGAACGCCAATTTACGACGGTTAAAGGCGTTATCTGTTCGTCTGCTTTCAAGAAGTCTGAAAACTTCCTGAAAGCCAAACTATAAGCCGTAACGGTCTTATCCGATTTCTTCATAGAGGGTAGGGCGATAAGGTATTGAGTGCTTATCTCGTTAAATTGTTCTTTATCCATTGTCGCTCCTTATAAGTACGGGGTTGTCATAAAGGTTGCCGATTATGCACATTTTTTCGCGAGTAAGGTCTATTTCTCTTCTTTTCCCGTTTTGTTTCCAAGCCCAACCTTTCCCATCCCAATAAACAAGACAAGGATAGCAAGCCGAACACAACTGCATAATATCGCCTTCGAATATCTTCTCGCCGTTCTTATCGGTAAATCCTGTATATTGTCCGACCGATTCGCTAAAACATAATATCTGTTCGCCTGTAACTCTATCTATAATATAGCCAAATTGTTTATCGGTAAAAGGTATGTATATGCCTTTTATCCATCTATTACCTAAAACTGTACACCCTCTGAATAAAATTTCTCTATCCATATTTCTTTCCTTTACCCGCTTTATCCGAACGGGCGCGGTTTATTATATATTACAATCGTTTCGCTTAAAATCGGGTTCGTATTTGCGCGTTATTTCTATCGTTTGTGCCAAAGTCAAACCGTCGCAATACTCGATATAATCAATCGCGCTGTAATAATTGCCGTCTTTCAAGCCGTTGATTTTGCAAAACTCACGGAACAAGCCACATTTATCTTTTAGGTTTTTTATTTTAGTCATTGCTCGCATGGTCTGCCCCTTTATCTGCATTACATTGCGTTACTGTAATGCCTTTTAACGGCTTACTGTCAAGCAATGCCATATAGACATTATCGACGGCTTTATATTCGGGAGTTGTGTTAAACACAGAGAACATATCAGAAAACAACTTACGATATTCTATTACCCAAAATTTACCAAACTCTTCGGCGATTATTTCGGGTGAGTGTTCTACGTCGGCAAGTATGCGTGTTTTAATTCTTTCGACTTCCGCGTCGTATATTTTGTTTTCTTCGGGTGTCGCTGTTCGGTGATACCCGGCGGAATAGTCTTTCAAAGTTTTGAAAATGTCTTTTTTCATTTCTGTTCGCCTCCGTCTTGTTCGTTTTTCTTTATCCAAAGGGCTGTTCTTTTGCCCTTTTTCGCCTTGTTTAAGGTTGTTGCGAAAATCGCAACGACTATTGCCGTAATTACGGCTAATAAGCCGATTAAAACCGCGTTAATTATCATTGTTGCTGTTCCTCCGTGAAGATTATTATCTTATTTGTTTTTGTTGTGCCTATCGATATAAAAGTAACGATGTCGTTACTATGTTCTTCAAAGTAATCGCTTGCATTTTTCCAAGAAATATCGATAGTGTTCCCGTCGCCGTCGTGGTCTACGATTTGTATGTCGTTACACATATCTAAAACGTTTTGAAGTTGCCCTAATGTTATCATACGGTAGCCCCCTTTATCTGTTCGACAAACTTTTGTGTGTTCTGTTCGATTGTTGTTTTGCTTTCGTCTGCGATACTGTTTATATTTATCGGCAACAATACTGCCGAATAGTCCTTTTCGTTGATTTGAAGCGGGGAGTTTTCGTTCTTGCCGGTGAGAATATGCTCGAAGTCTGTTCCGATAACGCTAAAAGCCTTTTTAAGATAAAGCGCGTCGAAAAACTTGTTACAATACTTTACCGGTAATTTTTTTGCTTTTTTTTCGTGGTAAAGTTTTATGTACTTGTCTATATTTTCGGCGATTATTTTATCGCTGTCGGTAAGTTCGTATTTTAACATACTTGCCGTTGTACGTAAGATATTGTTTGCGTCAATGCTTTCGTTTGCCGGGGTCTGCGGTAATGCGTTCAGTTCGGGCTGTTCTTCGTTCCATTTAACGAGAAGGTAGCCGTCGCATATAAATTGCTTTCCGTCCGGTGTATGCTGTATACCGTAAAGATTTTTACGCCATTCTTTTAAGCCATTATCGCAAACAATCTTCTTTACAGCGTTCAAAAGGCTCGTTTTAATGCCTTTCGAGGCTAATATATTCGTCTCTCTTTCGTAGTTTAATAAGTCGCGTAAATCGTCGATTCTGCCCGTGTTCAAAAGGTCAAGACATTTTTCAATCGTTGCCGTGTTCATTGTTTATTTTCTCCTTCGTTTTCTTTATTTTCTATTGCTAAAATAATATCGCTATCGACGTATTCGAGGGTGAAGCCGTCGCCTTTTGCCGTATAGTAGGAATTGCCCAAAAATTCAAAGTTAAGCCCAAATCTTCGGCATAATGCGGCGTAATAGGATTGCAATCCTACTGTTCGATAGCATTTTTCACCTGCTGCCAAAGTGTACTCGGTAAAGATATAATCGTACTTCTTCCAATACCGCAAAATATCTTCCGCTTTCGTCGGCTGTTCGTCCGGCTGCTCGTTTAATTCTATGCTCGTGATTATAGACTGCAATTCTAAAACTGCTTGCCACTGTCTTTCGTTAAGGTTTTTATTATCGTGGTAAAGATAATTGATTTTTGCTCGCGCGTGTTTTATCGCGCCGGCGGCGGTTGCTACGCCGATTCCTACTTCTTTATTGATTTTCTCGCAATTGATTCTCATTTTACATTTACTCCCGTGATTTTTTCGTTGTCTATAAACTTTTTCGCTTGCTCGCTGTTCGCGATAAAAAGCAAGTAGCGAGCGCGTTCCCGTTCCGAAAGCGGAAGGTTTAATTCCGCTTTCGCTTTGATTCTCTGTTCGTTCCTTTTCATATTTTGCCCCCTTATGCGATTGCCGCTTTTATGCGGTTTCTTTCGTTGCTTGCCAAGCCGTAAAAGGCTTCGCCGTTAGAAAATCTCGCCGTACAAACGTACTCTTCGAAGTCGTACAAGTCTTTTAATTGTGTTCGGCAAAAGTTAAGTATTTTGCGAAGTTCGCGCTGTTCGGCTTTCTTTCTGTCAGAGTACGACATATCAAAATCATCGTAATAGCCGTAGTACGCTTTTTCTTCGGCGCGTCCTTTCTTCCAATCGGCGGCGGAATAGTATTTTGTCAGGAACGCGCAACCGTAAGAGTCCGTTTTATCTTCGAGCAAGGTTTGCACGCCCTCATAATAGCCGCTTTTGAGTTTTAATTGAAAATAGTTAAGTTCGCCGTTAAACTCGTCTACGAGTTTTTGAGCCTGTTCGAAGTCGTAGCCGTTATCGTCGAAGTATTCAGTCTCGCCGGTGTCCGGGTCTTCGTAATAATAGCCGTCGAAGTGTTTAGTCGCAAAAAGCGGGAAGTCGTTTTGATTATAGAAGTTACAAGTAGACATAATTTTTTTATCCTCTGCGTGCTTGCCTGTTCGGGTCAAGTCTTACCGCGATTTTTTATTTTTTATCTGTTCGTCGTGTTATCTGTTCGCCGCCCCGCCTGTCAGGGAAGGGCGGCTGTTCGTTTATTATTTTGCTATCAAGTCGATTACGGGCGTATATCCGAGCGTTTTATAATACTTCATAACGCTTTTAATATATCCGTCTGCGCCTGCGCCCGCAAAATTTACGAGTTGCAAGCCGCTTGAAGCGTCGCCATATTTTAGGCTGTTCGGCACTTCCGGAAGTATTCCGCGATATAAGGCGAACGCTTCGCCCCGGTGGAAGTGTAACTCGTCGGGCTTTCTTTTGCCGTCTCTCGTTATCGTTATTTTGCCCGCGTCGGAATATTGCGCCCACGCTTTCGCTTCTATGCTGTTAAGCGTTCCGCGGTATTCCTGCGCCACAAGTACCCAGCCGTCAACCGTTAAAACGGTTACGCGTTCGCCCGGTTGTAAATAGGCTTGCGCTATCTGTTCGCTAACGGGCGCGGGAATATAGAACGGCTCGCGCTTGCTTGTCTCGGCTTTTTGGTTTGCTATCCACTCGGCGGCGTTTTCGCTGTCCGCCTGCTCGTCGAAGCCTTCGGGTAATTGCAAGATATAACGAGCATAACTAAACCCTTCGGGGTCGATAATAAATTGAAGTACGCCGTTATTGTAAACCGCTACGCAATCGTCGGCATACCATTTTACGCCTTCGCGCTGTTCGCTTGTAAGTTGTTTATAATTGTTTTCGTTTACTCGCTCGTCTGCTGTTGTCTGTCCGCCTTTACCTTGTAAAAAAGTAAAGTTAAACATAAACATCCGGCAAAAGTTCGCAAAAATCTTTTTGTCGTTATCGGTGTAGCCGTTGAAGTCCACGCGGCGCGACGGTATAGCGTCCACTCTCGGCAACTGTTCGCCGTCCTTTACGTATTCTTCAAGCACTTTTTCGGCTTCTTCAAGGCTATTTATTTTGCGATATTCCGCAAGGTCAAAATATATCCTTCTTTCGTTTTCGGGTATATCCGTAACGATTGCCGCCTTTTCTATCTGTTCGCGGGCGATTGCGTCCTTCTGTGCTTGTATACGTGCCGCCGCCGCGTCTTTTTCGCGTTGTATTCTGTCGCGTTCGCATTGCGCCAAAAATTCCGCATGGTCTCTTTCTTCTTTTTCGGCTTTCCTTTTCTTGAAGTCCGCAATGTCCGCCCGTTGTTCGTCCGTCGGCTCGGTCTGTTCGTAATTGCCGGGGATTTGAAAATAACCGCCGTAAAAATGTACGTCGAAGTAATCGGTCATACTGTCGGAGTCGTCGTAATTCCAAGAATCGGCAAGGGCTTTACAATAGGCTTGTACGGCGTTTAATTCGTCGCTGTCTTCAAAATATCCGTACTTGTCAGGCTCGCCCGTTCGTCTGTCCTTGTAGACGTGTTCGCGCCCATACGGCGAAGCCTTTATATATGCGTCTATTGTGTTGTATGTCGAAGTTATCGAAAATTTTACTTCCGGGAAGCGCGTTTTTAATTCTTTACGCAAAAGCGCGGCAACGTCTTTTACGGGCGGCAACGCGTTTTTGTCGTGTTGTTTTATCCCGCTTATATCGCAACGCTCCCAAAGGCTCGGCAAGCGATTTTTTGCCGCTTTCGCGGGAGTTTTCGCGTTCGTCGTCTGTTCGTCCGTGTTTGCCGTCGTTACGCCGTCAAGGGCGGCGCGGATGGTCTGTTCGTCCGTGTAACCGTACCAAAGGCGGCGGACTCCGTGCCACCGGTAGCCGTTCGCTTTTAATGCGGCGCGCGTCTGTTCGTCGGGTTTCCCGGCGAAGGTGATCTCTAAACTGTTAAAACTGTTGTTTTTGTTTATTGCGTATTCCATAAAATAACCCTCCAAAATTTATAAATTATATAAAATAAACGCTTTTATTAAAATAAACCACTTTCTTCGGCTGTTCGCTAAAAAAGTAAGCCGTTACACCATCCGCGCCTGCGTGGAACGTGCCGAAGGGCGTTATAACGTTTGCTTCGTCGTCGCTTTCCGTCGTGTAAATGGCGTTGCGCTTGTCGAAGTGTTCGTGAAAAAGTTTTACAAACGCGAAGCCGTCGAAGTCGCCGTTTTCGGCTGTCATAAATTTTTCAAACGCTACCGCTTCGGCGTTCTGTTCGCGCTCATATTGCGCCCGAAGTGCCGCTTGACGTTTTGCAAGCGTTGCCGGCGACGGCTTACGCCCGCCGCGCCTGTTTGCCTTTTTCGGTTGATTGTATCTCGAAAACAACATAATAAAAACCCTTTACGCGTGCGCGGCGTTTTTACCGCTCGCGCCTTACCGCGTTAGCCTGTCATCATCGGGGCGGGGAGGCTATCCCACCGCCGAAGGCTTCAACCGTTGCCGGCTGTTCGCCTTTTCGACTGTTCGCGCCTTATATCTTGATATAGTCTTCGATAAGCGTATTAAAATAGCCTTCGAAGGTCTTATCGCTTCGGCGATAGGCTTTTAACAAGTCTTCACCGTCTAAAAGAGTCGGCGCGGCGTAGTATTCCGCCGGGTAAGTTATTTTTATAACTTTTTTTTCACCGTAAAACCAATCATAAACAACATCAAGCCCGACTCCGTAGTTTTTCGCTTCTTCGTCTTTTTTCATTTGTTGCTTCAACTCATTACAAAACGTTTTACTTGCTTTTATAACCATTTTTAAGCCCTCCCGCAATCAAGGCATGCGCCCGTTTTCCATTCGTAAATCGATAATTGACGGCGCGCCCTTCCGATTTTTAACGCCTTTTTTTTGCTTTTTATGTTTTCGCTTATATCGATATAACAAAAACCATCCTCGCACCAAAGCCCGACGCACTCCGCCGCGCTTATGCTGTTTAATAAGTCATTGACCGCTTCAACGATTTTTTGCGGCTTGCCTGTTAAAATCTTGTAACAATCGCGGCGGCTTACTTGATAGCCCTTCGAAAATCTAACCGCTTCGCCGTTCTTGTTAAGCGTTGCGCCGCCGTTCTTGATAATCTCGAACACGTTAAAAAGTGTTATTTTTTGCGCCCTGTTTGCTTGCTTTTCGTTTGTCATTTTTTCAACCTCCGCCCGGCGTGGCGCGTTTTGCGCTCACGGCTTACGGGCTTTTTTTAATTTTTTCGTTAAAAAAAGCGACTTGCCACCGAAAAACGCTTGACAAGTCCGCTTCGCTTATTTATAATACAAGCGAACGGAATCGCCGAAGGCGTTCTTGTTTGTATGCCGTTTTCGCTCTGTCTGGTAAACTTCCGAAAGCGGCTTTTTTATGTCCTTTTCTAACTGTCTATATTATACCATCATATAGAAAAGAAGTAAAACAAATACGCATAAATTAAAATATAGTACAACTGTATAATATATAATAAAATTACATATAAATAAAGCAATTATATAAATTATTATACAAATGTAATATTTTTAATAAAATTTTATGCTTTTATCTTCGTTTATCCGATTTTTGCGCCGTCCGCCCGTCGGCGTTTTTTATTACTCAAAACACCACCGAAAAACCCTACAAACAAGCCCAAAACCCACGACAACCAAAGCACCCGAACGCAAACCCAAACACACGCCCGGCAACCCGTCCGCTATAACTACAAAGCCCACAGCCGCCCGCGCTTTTTTCTTACAATTAAACGCAATACAAAAAACACAACCACCGCCCAGAACGCCGAAAGCAAACAGCCCGAAGCAATATATATATAAATATTCAACAATGTTGATATAATAACAAGCGTTATTTTATTTTAACGCCCGCAAGCCCTTATATCTGTCTCTTATACACATCTCCGAGCCCACGAGACGCTACGCTATCT